>Ga0197142_1003341_pt1 | contig 13515 bp, 12 predicted proteins | sample GBS60_MetaG_FD_148614 | JGI IMG/M metagenome (GOLD analysis project Ga0197142, IMG submission 148614) | Sediment microbial communities from Great Boiling Springs, Gerlach, Nevada, United States - GBS 60_MetaG | ecosystem: Environmental > Aquatic > Thermal springs > Hot (42-90C) > Sediment... | reverse complement strand
GGCATTGTCTCATCTGAGTACGTCATATCGTCGCTCGCTTTCCGCACGCCGAGAGGCGCTCGCTAGCCCCCACTAAGATAGTCCAGAGCGCGGTTGGAGGCAAGCGGCTTTGATTGCCACCGTGCAGAGGAGAGCAATTACAGTACAATCGGTGGCATCTTGTGATCTGCAACTTGGGAGATTGTACCATGCGATTCCGCCGCTTGATCGAGCGCAAACGCGCTTCCGTTTACGTTTTCACGATGATGATCAGCTTCGCCGGCGCTGTACTGGTGACACGTCTCTTTCTGGAGATAACCGGCTATCCCCAGATCGGCAATTCGGATCTGCACATCGCCCATGTGCTGTGGGGTGGGCTGATCGTCGCAGTAGGCGCAGCCCTGCCGCTGATCTTCAGCAACAACTCCATCCTCGGCATCAGCGCCACTTTGAGCGGCATTGGCTTGGGGCTATTCTTCGACGAGGTAGGCAAGTTCCTGACGCAGGATAACGACTACTTCTTCCGCCCGGCGGCTTCGATCATCTACATCCTGTTCCTGATCGGCATCTACGTCTACATCACGGTGCGGCGTGGCAAGCCGGATGCCCAGACGCGCTTGCACCATGCGCTGGCGGTTTTGCAGGAAGTCGTCGACGGCGATCTGGATGTGCGCGAGAAAGCCGAGCTGGAGGAACTGTTAAGCAGCATCATCGGCGATGCCGAAATGCCCGATGTGCGTGAGTTGGCTGCCGAACTGCTGGACTTCGTCCGACACCAAGCCGACGTGGTCCCCTTACGCCGCCAGCCTTTTCTAGAGCGTCTGCGCTCGGCAGCGATGTGGATCGAGGAGCATGTGTTGACCCGGCCCAACACGCGCGCTCTGTTGATCGTCAGCACAGCATTGCTGAGCGTCCTGTCGTTGCTTGACCTGCTGACGCTGCTGCGTGCTATCAGCCGGCCTGAGCAGGCAATGGTGCTGCTTCAAGCCTGGATTGCACGGGCAAACCTGACGAGTGCACAGGAAAGCCTCTGGTTTGCGGTGATGATCGGGCTAAAAGGCGTGGTGGGCCTCTCACTGATTGTGGCGCTGGTCATGTTCGCCCTGGGGCGGGATCGGCGTGGGATCGGCTTTGCGCTGGTCGGTCTGCTGCTCTCGGTGACGGTGCTCGACGTCCTGCTGTTCTATTTCCAGCAGTTTGCAGCAGCCCTCTACGCCAGCGTGGACTTCGCGCTCATTGTCGCGCTGAACTTCTACGCCTCACGGTATGTTGCTCCCGCTTTTGCCAAACAGCGCGTTCCTGCCGATCTCGCACCATGATGCTCACTGGTGGTATCATTCTGGGTCAATTTGCGCAGAGATGTGATTAAAATCATTGACAAATGAGCAGAAATGATTTATCGTGAGGATACCGAAAGAGAGGGCATCCCCACGTTGCGCTTTTGGGCTAGGAGCATCCATGTTCGCCCTTGCCGGACATCCCAACGCCCTCAGCGAAGATCAGCTTGATGTCATCCACCAAGCTGCGCTGGGATTGGCCGAGGACGTCGGCCTGCTCGTTGCCCACGATGGCCTTCTGCGGCGGCTGGCAGGGCAGGAAGGTGTGCGCATCGTAGGCCAGCGCGTGCACTTCCGCAGCGACCTCATCGAGGCGGCTTTGCAGGCTATGCGCTTCCCACCTGCTCCTCACCCCGATCGCTACACCATCATTTGCGGGGCTTATGTGATCGCCACGCAGGACCTACAAACGGGTGAAGTGCGCCCCACAACCCAGCGCGACCTTGTCGAGCTGACCATCCTGGCCGAGCAGCTCGGCATGGCCGGCTCACCTGCCGTGCGCCCCCTGGACCTGCCAGAGCCGCTGCAAGAGATCGCCATGTACAAGACGACGTGGGAATACAGCGCTCACCGTCCGGAGCCGCTGTTCGACACCACGCCGATGTCCACCGTGGAGGCCGCCGAAACAATCTACGAGATGGCGCAGGCCATCGGCAAGCCGTTCTCGGTGGGCATGTATCTCATTAGCCCCTTCACGTGCCCGCTGGAGGGTATGAACGTCATCCACGCCTTCCTCGACCGTGGGGTGCCAATGTGGATCGGCACCATGCCTGTTGCCGGACTCACCGCACCTGTCTTCATGTTCGGTGCGCATGTGCAAGCGCTGGCCGAGCTGATGGCCGGCACAGCGCTGCTCTACACTCTCACCGAAAACCGCGTGCCCATTTTCTGGACGCCTATTGACAGCGTGCGAGCACATCCTTTTGACATGCGCCATGCTATCTTTGTCTACGGCTCGCCCGAAGATCAAATGGGCACGATCTTACAGGCGCAGATCAACCGGCGCTACGGTTGCCCGTTGGTAGCCAAATCGCTGCTGACGACGGCCCGCGAACCGGACGAGCAGGCTGCCGCCGAGAAGTGCTCACATACCCTGCTTTCCGCGCTACTGGGCTTCCGCATCTTCACCAATGCCGGCTTCCTCTCCGACGATGATTACCTCAGCCCCTTGCAGGTCATCATAGACCATGAGATCGTGCAATATGTGCGCCATGTGGTGGAAGGTATCGCCTGTGATGAACGGGCAATGGCGCTTGAGGTTATCCGCGAGGTGGCCGGGGGAAAGGGGAACTTCCTTGAGCACGAGTCCACCCTGCGCAGTTTCCGCGAGGCCGCCTGGGACCCGCCGCTTTTCGCCCATATCGGGCGCAAGGCGCAGGGAACACAAGCAGCCCCTCCTCTACTAGAGCGGGCGCGGAGAAAGGCCGAGCAGTTAATTCGGGCAGGGGATTACGTGCTGCCGGAGGCTGAACGGCGGCTCCTCGAGCAGATTTATAGACGGGCGGCACAGCGCGTGATGGCCTAGTAATGCGCTATCCGGCTTATTGCCAGCAGCAAAACGGAAACCGACACGTCGAGATTTCTCACGAGGGAACGAACTCGCTATGGAGACGCCAATTGTCAGATTGGAGAACCTGTGCAAACGCTTCGGCGAGGTTGTCGCCGTCGACCACATCAACCTCGATGTGGGTACCGGCGAGTTCATCACGCTGTTAGGGCCGAGTGGGTGCGGCAAGACCACAACTCTACGCATGATCGCCGGCTTGGAAATGCCTACCTCCGGCTCAATCTACCTAGAGGGGCAGGACGTCACCTACACGCCCCCCGAAAAGCGCCCTGTCAACATGGTCTTCCAAGCCTATGCGCTTTTCCCTCACCTGACCATCGCCGAGAACATTGCCTTCGGGCCGCGTATCAAACGCTGGCCAGAACAGGAAATTCGCACAGGCGTCGAGGAGATGCTACGGCTGGTGCAGCTGGAGGGCTTCGGAGCACGCAAGCCGCATCAGCTAAGCGGTGGGCAGGCACAGCGCGTGGCGCTAGCCCGCGCCCTCATCAACCGCCCCAAAGTGCTGCTGCTGGATGAACCGCTAGGCGCGCTTGATCTAAAACTGCGCAAGGCCATGCAATTGGAGCTACGCAGCATCCAGCGGCGGTTGGGCATGACCTTCATCTACGTGACCCACGATCAGGAAGAGGCGATGGTCATGTCTGACCGCATCGTGCTGATGAATGCCGGCAAGATCGTGCAGGTTGGGACGCCTGTGGAGATTTACAACCGACCTGCCAACGAGTTTGTCTCACGCTTTATCGGCGAGGCTAACCTATTTGACGGCAAGATCGCGGCCATCACCGGCGATAGGCTGAAGATCGAGCGGAACGGCCTGCTGCTGACTGCGCCCCTCAGTGGAAATGTGACGGTAGGTCAGCGGGTCGTGGTCTCGGTGCGTCCGGAGCGCGTGGCCCTGTTCGCACGGGCTGAAGACGCACCAAGCGATTGGGAGAACGTCTTCAGCGGCACGGTGGACAGCGCAATCTTTCTGGGGCCGATTTCACGCTATCAGGTCCGGTTGGCCAACGGGGATATGGTCATGATTGACCGGCCCACCGTCAACGGACAGCTCTCCTACCAAGCGGAGATGCAGGTCTATGTGGGCTGGGAGAGTGTTAACAGTGTTGTGCTTCCCGGCTGAGGGAGCGAACCCCAACAAAGGAGGTGTGTCCGACATACTCGGTGCAAATTACACTCACGTGCGTATAGCAGGCGATTGTTGTCCCATATGACACGGAGGGAGGCAAACATGCCAAGGGTAAGTCGGATCAGCCGACGCGACTTCCTCAAGACAACCGCTATTGCCGGTGCAGGACTGGTAGCCGCTTCATGCGGTGCCAAGCCTCCCACCGGCGGCGGGAACCTGCGGGGCATCACCATCAACTATCTGGGCTGGGAAGGCTACGATTATGCGGGTGCGCTGGCCCCCTTAGTTGAGGAGTACGGCATCACCATCAACTCTACCTACGGTGGCAACAACGAGGAAATCTTCTCCAAGCTGAAAGCTGGCAGCCCGGGTCAGTACGACGTGATCAGCATCTATCACGGCAACGTACCCGCCCTTGTGGCCAACGACCTTGTGCAGCCCCTGGACATCAGCCGGCTGGAACACTGGGAAGACATCATGCCGGCCTTCAAGAATCAGCCCTGGCAGGTTTACGACGGCAACGTTTACCCCATAACCTTTACATGGGGCACATCCCAGCCGGTTTACAATCCCAAGTACGTGCCAGAAGGCATCCCCTCATGGAACATCATGCTGGACCCCAAGTATAAGGGGCGTATCGTCCAGGTGGACAACGTGACCAGCGACCCCTATGCGGCCCTGCTTGCTATCGGCGTGGATATCCGCAACCTCATCACCAAGGATCAGCTGGCAGCCGCTATGGAGTGGCTGAAGCAGGTCAAACCCAACATTCGCGTTATGGTGCCCAGCTACGGCGAGATGGCAGACGTGATGGCCCGTGAGGAATGCTGGCTGACGATGGTGGCCTGGACGGCCATCATCGGCTGGGTGGCCGAGAAGGGCGTCACGCTTGCTACGCAGATTCCGCAAGAAGGCGCAGCGGGCTGGGCCGATAACTACCTCATCCCCAAGGGCGCCAACCTTGATGCAGCCTACGCCTTCATCAACCAGATGACCTCGCCGTTTGGCCAAGCCGAGCTAGCCAAGTACCTCAATCAGATGATGACCAACCGCAAAGTGGTTGACTTGCTTCCAGAGGACATGGCGGCCCAGTACGCAACGGTCGAGGAGGACCTGCAGCGTATCCCCTTCCCGCCCGACCCACCGCTTGAGACGGACGACCCTAACATCGCCACATTCGCCGACTGGACGGCTGCCTGGGAAGAGTACAAGGCCTATACACCACCCGCTTAGTTTCCTCCAGGGGATTGCCCCCTTACCGCGGTGGTAAGGGGGCAATCCCCACCACACTTTAGGGTTTGCAGGGTTGCTGCGAGGATTGTGCCGTGAGCATCAACTTGAGGCGCATACGGATCGGAGCCGTTGCCACAGTGGGGCTGCCCACCTTGTACATGGCCGCGCTGTTCGTGATCCCTATTTTTGTCTTCTTCATCTACAGCTTCTGGCAGGTGCGGGGCTATGCCCTGGTGCGCGAGTGGACGCTCGACAACTACGTGGAGGTGGCCACCAACGCCAGCTACACGGTGTTCATTATCCGCTCCATTCTCATCGGCCTGCTCACCGCCGCCGTGACGGTGCTGCTCAGCTACCCCGTTGCCTATGACATGGCCTTCCGCATGAAAGAGGGGCGTGAGGTCGTGCTCTTCCTCATCATCCTTTCCTTGTTCTCAAGCTACCTGGTGCGCGTTTACGCGTGGAAGACCATTCTCGGGAGCAACGGAATCATCAACCAGTTCCTCATAGGCGTTGGGCTGGTAGATCAGCCGGTGAGCTGGCTGATCTACACGCCGTTCTCGGTGGTGGTCACACTGACCAGCGTCTTTATGCCCATCACCATCCTGCCCATTTATTCGGTTTTGATGAACATTCACCCCAACCTACTGGAAGCGTCGCGCGATTTGGGCGCCGGGCCGGCCACTACCTTCCTGAAGGTAACCTTGCCGCTGAGTATGCCGGGCGTGGTGGCCGGGTTTGTGTTCACCTTTGTGCTCACGGCGGGCGATTACATCACCCCGCAGCTGCTGGGCGGGCCGAACGGCCAGCTGATCGGCAACTCTATCGTCAGCCAGTTCGGCGTCCTCTCCAACTGGCCGCTGGGAGCAGCGATCACTTTCTACGTGATCGCCATCTTCTTCGCGCTGTTCTTGTTGGGCAGCCTGCTGACCAAACGGCTGGGCATCCGGAGGTAGCGAACCATGCGCATCTCCTGGTTAAGGGTCTACGTCATTCTGATCCTGATCCTCCTTTTTGTGCCTGTGCTGCTGATTGTCATTGCCTCTTTCAACAACAACCAGCTCACGCTGCTGCCCATGCTCCCCACATTGCGCTGGTATAAAGAGGTGATGTCCAACCGCCTGTACATCAGCGGCTTCAGGAATAGCACCATCGTAGCGGTCTTCGCATCCCTTTTTGCAGGCATCCTGGGGACGTTGGCCGCTTACGGCATCAACCGCTACAACCCGCCGGGTAAGCAGATTGTGCTTGGTCTCTTGACGGTGCCTATCCTCATCCCCGGCTTGGTGCTCGGGATCGCCCTGCTTTCCTATTTCACGTTTTTGGGTATCCGCCTCTCCCTGCTGACGGTGATCCTAGCGCACATTGTCTTCTCCACGCCCTACGTGCTGCTGATCATGAACGCTCGCTTCCACAACTTCGACTGGGCGTTGGAAGAAGCGGCTCGCGATCTGGGAGCCAACGCCTACCAGCGCTTCAGCAAGGTGCTGTTTCCACTCATCCGCCCCTCCATTATCGGCTCTATGCTGCTGGTCTTCGCCATCTCTTTTGATGAGTTTGTGGTCACTTACTTTGTGATCGGCCCCGGCAGCACCATGCCGATGATCATCTGGAGCATGCTCAAGCGCATGGTCAGCCCGGCGCTGAACGCTATCTCAACCATCTTGCTGTTGATCTCGCTGGCGATGTTGTTTCTAGCCATCAAAGTGTTTCGTATCAAGTTCGAGCTTTAAATTGCCCCCGCGAGGAACAGTGTATGAAAGAAACAATGACCCCCCTGGAACGCACCCGCGCCGTGATCGAGGGCCGCATCCCCGATCGAGTACCTGTATGTTTACTCAGCTTCCAGAATGCAGCGCACTTTGCCGGCTACAGCGTCAGCGAGTACTGCCTGGACGGGGAGAAGATGGCCAAAGCCCAGATCATCTACTGGGAGGCGTTCCGTCACGACATGATCGAGATTGAGAACGGCGTAGCGGCGCTGGCCGAAGCCGTCGGCTGTGAGGTCGCTTATCCGGAGGAAGAACCGCCCTGGGTGATGCGGCCCGCCCTCAGCAGCCTTGACGAGATCGACCGCCTGCCAGACGACCTGACCGATGCGCCCGGTGTGCGCGAACTGCTCAAGGCCACGCGGCTGGTGGCCGAGAAATTGGGGGAGTTTGTCTGCATTCGGGGAGATTCGGACCAAGGGGCGTTTAGCCTAGCGGCGCAGATTGTAGGCGCAGAGAATTTCCTCATCGCCACTGCCGAGCCACAACAAGAGGAGAAAATCCACCGTCTGCTGACCTACGCTAATGAGCAGGTAAAGCGCTTGGCACGTGCCCAGCTGGCGGCTGGTTCGCACTATACCGTAATCGGCGACTCCATTGCCGGGCCGGATGTATGCTCGCCGCACACCTATCGCAAGTTTGCTCTGCCCTACGAGAAGGCGCTGATCGAGCAGATGCGCCGCGAGGGGATCGAGGTGGGCATCCACATCTGCGGCGATACGACCAAGATCATCAGTGATATGCTGGAAACCACCGCGCTCTATTTTGAGCTGGACTACAAATCTGACCGCGAGGTCATCCGTCGTGCTACAAAAGGGAGGGCAACGATCATCGGCACAGTAGACCCCAGCAACCTTATCCCACGTGGCACTCCGGAGGAGGTCGCAGCGAAAGCGCGGGAGGATATTCGCATCATGGGCCCGGGCGGTCGTTTCATCCTGGGAGCAGGATGCACGCTGCCTCGTGAGACGCCGCCGGAGAACGTGCGGGCATTGGTGGAGGCCGCTCGTGAGGTGGGATGGTATAGCCCGGATGGACAATTAATAGTGCAGGGTTAGCATTATGCACGAGCGAGACCTGGACTCTCTGGCCGACTTCGACCGTATCGAGACCGCCAAGCAACGCCTGCGTGACGTATGGGCTTATCGCCGTGTGGATCACATTCCGGTTTTCATCCGCATCAGCGGCAGGCTGGGGCATACCCGCCGCGAGGTCATTGAGGACGAGGAGCTACTCTACCGCGTCAACCGTGACAATCTGGAACGCAGTCTGCGCCTTCTGCCGGACGATTACGTCCCTTATGCCCGCGTGTGGTTCGGCTACATGACCCTTGCCACCATGTTCGGTGCACCTGTACATTGGGCAGACGATCCGGAGCAATCCCCCGGCGTGGAGCGCCCCATCATCACCGATATGGAGCAGGTCTACAGCCTGACCAAGCCCGATCCCTCGCGCGATGGGCTGATGCCGCGCAATCTACGTGCTCAGCGTATGTTCGCCGAGCGTTTTCCCAAATGGGTGTACTTGAGCGGTTTTGACCTCGGCGGGCCGCTCAACACTTGCCGTGATCTGGTGGAGACACAATTGCTCTACACAGCGATGATCGACCAACCCGAGGCTCTCCACCATTTGCTGAACCTTGTCACCGAGGTGCAAATCGCTTGCTACGAGGCGGAGATTGAGGCATCGGGGGGTTTAGAACGTCTGACGTGTATCGACATGGCTCAAGTATGGGCGCCGGAGGGGCACAAGGGCTTTGTCAGCGATGATGTGTGCGCCACCATCAGCCCGGCCATGTTTGAGACGTTCAGCAAGCCTTACAACAACCGCATCTTTGCTCACTGGCCCGGCGGCCTGCTGCACAACTGCGGGCCGCATCCGGCTGCGAAGCATTATCTTGACCACACACCGCCTATTAACGGCGTCAATTGTTCCTACAGGTACACACGGGATGAGCTGCCCCGTCTGCGTGAGGCCTTCGCCGGGCGGGGATTGGTGCAGGCCATGTTTGACAATAACGAAACGGCCGAGGAGATGGTGGCAGGCTTCCGCTACATGATGGAGACGCTCGCGCCGGACGTGGTAGCGTTGCCCATCCCCATTGTTAATGACAGTTGGAGCGATGCCGAGATCGTCGATCTTTACTGGGCCATGCGTGAGGTAGCCGAAGAATACGCTGCCAACATGCGTTGGCGTGAGGATGGGGTAAGCCGATGAGCGTGCTGGCGCGTGACCGTAACTACGGCTGTCGCATCAACGATGAGTACGTCTATCGCGGGATGCGCGTCATGGTAATGGAGAACGACTTGCTCCGCATCAGCATCCTGCTGGACAAGGGAACGACCATCTTCGAGTACCTCTACAAGCCGCTGGATGTGGACTTCATGTTCCTCAACAACCAAGGTATCCGCTCTCCTGACCGGTTGCCCACCAGCGCACACTCATGGGGTTTCCTCACCGATTACTATGACGGCGGCTGGCACGAACAGTTCCCCAATGCCGGTCAAGCATCAAACTACGGGGGTACGGAGCAGGGTCTGCACGGCGAGGCGTGTTTGCTCCCTTGGCGCTGGACGGTGTTGGAAGACACCCCAGAGCGCATCAGCGCCCGCTTCTGGGTGCGCACCTACCGTACTCCCTTTTTGCTGGAAAAGACCCTCTCGTTGGAGCGTGGTAGCCCTGTCCTGACGATAGAGGAGCGTGTGACCAACGAGAGCAGCGTACCGCAGCACTTTATGTGGGGGCATCATCCTACGCTTGGCGAGGCATTCCTTGATGAGAGCTGCGTGATAGACATCCCGGCGCGGCGTGGGCGGACGCTCCCCAACTGGACACCGGACAACAAGCTCGCGCCCAATGCCGATTTCATCTGGCCGCACGCGCCCACACTGGATGGCGGCACACTTGACCTAAGCAGGGTTCAGCCGCGCAGCGCCCAGCAAGAAGATGCCGTATACCTTTCAGAGTTGGAAGCAGGATGGTATGCCGTCACCAATCAGCGGCTGAGGCTGGGTTTCGGACAAGTGTGGCCGCTGGAGGTGTTCCCTTATCTCTGTTTGTGGGTCGTTTACGGCGGCTCACCCGATTACCCCTGGTATCGTCAGAACTACAATCTGGCAGTAGAGCCGCAAAGCAGCATCCCAGAAGGATTGGCGCAGGCGGTCGCAGCAGGCACAGCGTTGCGATTGGAAGGCGGCGCGGCGCTGAAGCTCACGCTTAAAACGGTTGTCTTCGTCGGCATTAGCAGCGTGTGCCACATCACACCGGACGGAGCGATCTTGCCGAGAGAATGAACAGCAATATTCCGACCTTTTCAATTTATCTTGAGGAGAGTAGCCAATATGCTAGAGACCATTTACGAGAATGTGCTCAACGGGAACGCCGATGCAGTTGTCGATGCCGTGCGCAAAGCGCTGGAGGATGGCATCGCCCCCGGCACAATCCTGACCGACGGTATGATCGCCGCCATGAGTGAGATCGGCAGGCGCTTTGAGGCCGGTGAGGCCTTTGTGCCCGAGATGCTTATCGCGGCCCGTGCTATGAAGGCCGGGTTGGCCGTGCTGAGGCCCCATCTGGTAGAAGCCGACATCAAGCCGTTGGGCAAAGTGGTTTTGGGCACGGTGCAGGGTGATCTGCATGACATCGGCAAGAATCTGGTGGGGATGATGATGGAGGGAGCAGGCTTTGAGGTGATCGACCTTGGGACGGATGTCTCTCCCCAGCGTTTCGTGCAGGCCGTTCGGGAGCACCAGCCGCGCTTCGTGGGGATGAGCGCCCTGCTCACCACCACGATGGTCAACATGCAGAATGTCATCAATGAGCTGAAAGAGGCAGGCCTACGCGATCGGGTAGTTGTTATGGTAGGAGGCGCACCGCTGACCCAGCAATTTGCGGACAGCATCGGGGCAGACCTCTACGCGCCAGATGCTTCTTCCGCCGTCTCGCGGGCCAAAGCAAAACTCTCTGAGAAAGGATAACCGCTTGTGGCTGGTCTAACCTCGCGCGAGCGCATGTTGCGGGCGCTCAGCCATCAGGAAGTCGACTACATCCCTTGCGCTTTCATGAGCTTCACGGCGCTGCGCAAACGCCTCAACGAGAACCTGTATGAACTGGCTAAAGCTGAATTGGGGATGGGGTTAGACTCGTTTCTCTTCATCCCCTCGGCGGGAAGGCCTCAACGCCCCGATCATCCTGACCTGCGCGGCTTGCCTGTGCGTTTCCACCCCCAGGTGACCGTGCGCGAATGGCGCGAGGACGCGGTGGGGGACTACCCTATCTTGCACAAAGAGTACATTACCCCTGCCGGCAAATTGAGCACTGCCGTCCGCCTCTCTGAGGACTGGCCGCATGGCGATCACATCCCCTTTGTGGATGACTATCAAGTACCGCGTGCGCTCAAGCGCCTGATCAGTGGCCCGCAGGACCTCGATGCGCTTCAATACCTGCTTGCGCCGCCCACCGAAGAGGACATCGCTCGCTACCAGCAGGAAGTAGAGATCGCACGGGCCTTCACCCGTGAGCATGGTATCCTGCTGGTGGGCGGCTGGGGCGTCGGCATGGACATGGCCAACTGGCTATGCGGGATGCAGGAGTTGATGCTCCTCACGATGGACAATCCCACCTTCGTCGCCGACCTGTTGGAGATGATCCACGTATGGAACAAACGGCGTATGGAGGTGGTGCTCTCCGCACCGATTGACCTCTATATCCGCCGTGCATGGTACGAAGGATGTGACTTCGTCATGCCCAAGTTTTATCGCGAGGCAATCTTGCCGCGCCTGAAGGTTGAAGTGGACCTTGCCCATGAGCGCGGCGCTAAATTTGGCTATATCTGCTCTAGCGGCACCAAGCCTATGCTTGACGATTACCTTGAGGCAGGCTTTGACGTGCTCATCGGCGTCGATCCTGTGCAAGGGACACATACGGACATGCCGCTCATGAAGCAGAAGCTCGGCGGGAAGATTGCGCTGTGGGGCGGCGTATCGGGGGCGGTGACAGTGGAGCGTGGCACAGAAGAGGAAGTACGGGCGGCAGTGCGTCATGCCATTGAGACATTGGGGCCGCGGGGATTCATCCTCTCACCGGTGGATAACATCACGGTAGATGAGCCGCTGACTTGGCGCAACCTCGACATCTTCATTGATGAATGGCGCAAGCATCGCAAAGGCGTGCAGGCTACGCCTGTGGGATAACAAGGGAGTAGGGTATGGCAGCCGATCTGGTGCTGGGCGTGGACGGCGGCAAATCCAAGACGGTCTGCCTCATCGCACGCGGCGAAGAAGGCGTGATCGGTGCAGGACGCGCAGGCTCCAGCGATAAGTATGATGTGCCCCTAGAGCAGGCGCTGGACGCTGTCGTAGAGGCAGCGCGGGCGGCGGCAGAGCAGGCGGGTGTTTCCCTGCCTGTGCAGGCAGGCTGCTTCGGCCTTGCGGGTGCGGACTGGCCGGAGGATTTCGCGGAGCTAGAGCACGGCCTGAAGGCACGCAACCTCGCCAAGCAGGTGCTTGTGAAGAACGATATGCACATCGCCCTGCATGCCAACACCGATTACGGCGTGGTGGTCTCGGCAGGAACCCACACAGCTGCCGCCATCCGCACGCCCGATGGGCGCGAATGGCACGCCGGCTGGTTCGCCGTTGAGGGGCCGGGCGGCGTCACAGCGGGGCACAAAGTGCTGTGGGCAGTGTTCCGTGCTTACGATGGGCGCGGTGCACAGACGGCGCTTACCGATCTGGTGCTGGCTGCCACAGGAGCCTCCGATCCGTTAGAGTTGCTCCGTGCACATTCCGAAGGCCGTGTGGATACAGCCTATCTGGCACGGCTAGCTCCGCTGGTTTTTCAGGCACATTACCGTTTTGGGGATCAAGTGGCAGCGGAGATCATCATGGAGCTGGGAGAGGATATGGCGCGTTGGGCGACAGGTCTGCTGGCGCGTTTCAATCTTCTCCATGCAGAGGTGCCTGTGATCCTCACGGGAGGGCTTTTCAAAGGCGAGGGAACACTGCTGCTGGACACCGCAACGATGAGGATACATGCCCTTGCGCCGAAAGCACAGATTCGCCTTGCTCAGCGTGAGCCGGTGATCGGGGCTATCTTGTACGCTTATGAGATGTTGGGGTACTCTGTTGAGCCGCCGCTGATAGAGGCGTTGGAGAGAACTCTGCCCGATGCAGACCTTTTCCGGACAGCGTAGCGGCCCGCAAAGCGGAGCACTATTCAGGGACACCGGAAAGGTAGGGAGATGACAACTAGCCGTCAATTGAGGATACTGCATTACCTCGCCATCTACGATGAGCTAGAGGTCAACCAGCTCAGCGCACTGCTGCAGGTTTCGCCCTCCACCATCCGCCGCGAGCTGACCGTGATGGAGAAGAGCGGCCTGCTAGTGCGCACGCATGGCGCGGCTCGCCTGCCCAACCCCATTAGCTACGAGGCACCTTACGAGAAGCGGGCTGCCGAGCATATTGAGGAGAAACGCAAGATTGCCGCGGCGGCTAT
>Ga0197142_1003340_pt1 | contig 13516 bp, 8 predicted proteins | sample GBS60_MetaG_FD_148614 | JGI IMG/M metagenome (GOLD analysis project Ga0197142, IMG submission 148614) | Sediment microbial communities from Great Boiling Springs, Gerlach, Nevada, United States - GBS 60_MetaG | ecosystem: Environmental > Aquatic > Thermal springs > Hot (42-90C) > Sediment... | reverse complement strand
GGGTCGGTAATGATCGCGGTCGCCAGCGCGCGGTGCGCCGGGCTATCGAAGCCATCGCCGATCAGGGGGATCACGCGCTGCACCACGTCCTGCGCCAGGCGCGCATTGGCGCGCAGCACCTGCACGACCATTTCGACGGTCACGGCATCGTGCCCGGGATGCCAGCAGTCGTAATCGGTCACCATCGCCAGCATCGCATAGGCGATCTCCGCCTCGCGCGCCAGTTTGGCTTCGGGCAGCGCGGTCATGCCGATCAGGTCATGCCCGCGACGCCGGTTCTCTTCACTTTCTGCGAGCGTGCTGAACTGTGGACCCTCCATCACCACCAGCGTCCCGCCGCGATGCACCGTCGCGCCGGCAGCGCGCGCCGCCTGCTCCAGACGATCAGAAAGCCCCGCGTCGAACGGGCGGTCGAACTGCACATGCACCACAAGACCCCCGCCGAAAAAGGTGTCGGGGCGGTGTCCCTTCGTGCGGTCGTACAACTGGTCAGGGATGACAATGTGCCCGGGGGCGTACTCTTCGCGCAGGCTGCCGACGGCGCTGACCGCGATCAGGTAGCGGACGCCAAGCATGCGAAAACCATAGATATTCGCGCGATTCGGGACTTCACTCGGCGAAAAGCGATGACCGACGCCGTGACGCGGCAAAAACGCGACACGACGCCCGGCGATGGTTCCAATGACATACGCGTCGCTCGGCGCGCCAAACGGGGTCTCCAGCGTCACACGCTCGACGTCGGCAAGCCCCTCCATGGCGTACAATCCGCTCCCGCCAATGACGCCGATTGTCGCGCGCGGTTCCGTGGGTTGCGGCGCGGTCATAGGTTTCTCCAGGGAACGTTACACGGCCTCGTCCATGCGTCGGCGGTACTCCTGCCGTTCAGCGGAGCGCGGCACCAGGATCGGGTGCCCGCGCCCTTCGACCACTTCGGCGTTGATGATGCAACGCCCGATGTGCTCCTGCGAAGGCACTTCGTACATCACGTCGAGCAGGATCTCCTCAACGATCGTGCGCAGCGCGCGCGCGCCCGTCTTTGATCTGAGCGCCCGCTCCGCAATCGCTTCAAGCGCGTCGGGCGTGACCTCGAGTTCAACGTGGTCGAGGGCGAGCATCTTCTGGTACTGCTTGATGATCGCATTGCGCGGCTCGGTCAGAATGCGGATCATTGCCTGCTTATCGAGCGGATCGAGCGCCGCGACAACCGGAAGCCGCCCGACGAATTCGGGGATGAAACCGTAGCGCAGCAGGTCATCCGGCGTGACCTGCGACAGCAACGATGCCGGAGCATCGGAAGACTCGCCAGCGTGGAAGCCGATGCTGCGCTTGCCACCGATGCGCTGGCTGATGATTTTGTCGAGACCCTCGAAGGCGCCGCCGCAGATGAAGAGCACGTGGGTCGTATCGAACGAAATATACTCCTGCTGCGGATGTTTGCGACCGGGAACCGGCGGCACATGCGCCACGCACCCTTCGAGAATCTTCAGCAACGCCTGTTGCACCCCTTCGCCCGACACATCGCGCGTAATCGACGGATTATCGCTCTTGCGCGCGATTTTATCGATCTCATCGATGTAGATGATACCCGTCTGCGCGCGTTCGATATCACCTTCGGCAGCCTGGATCAACCGCAGGAGAATGTTTTCGACGTCCTCGCCGACATACCCCGCCTCGGTCAGCGCCGTCGCATCGGCGATAGCGAAAGGAACATCGAGCACGCGCGCCAGCGTCTGCGCCAGCAACGTCTTTCCGCTGCCGGTCGGACCGATCAGCAAAATATTGCTCTTGCCGATCTCGACATCATCAGCATTCTGCCCGGCGCGGAGCCGCTTGTAATGGTTATAGACCGCCACCGACAGCACCACTTTCGCGCGATCCTGCCCGATAACATACTGATCGAGCCATTCGCGCAGGCGGCGCGGCGTGGGCAGGCGCGCCGGCAGGCTGGCGGAGGAACGTCGGGTCGACGGGCGTGTCCCGGTTTCTTCGGCGATGATCGCGCTGCACAGCGCGACGCACTCATCGCAGATAAACACATTGCCGGGACCGGCGATCAGGCGCTGCACCTCTTCCTGTCCCCGTCCACAGAACGAACAGAGGTATGCACCGCGATTATTCGACGAATTTGCGTTACCGCTGCGTGTGCGAGACATACGCGCTCCTGTAGCCGTTCAGCGGCGCTCGCCGGCAGCCGGCAGATCTTCACGGGTCAAAATCTCGTCGATGATACCATACTCTTTTGCCTGTTGCGGATCCATGAACAGGTCGCGGTCGAAGTCGCGCGCGATGCGTTCGAGCGGCTGACCGGTATCCTTCGCCAGCAGTTCGCGGATCAACTGTTGCTCGCGCAGCAACTCGCGCGCCATAATCTCGACGTCGGGCGCGTAACCGCGCGCACCGCCACCCGCCGGATGCATATGGATCGTCGAATGCGGCAGGCTGTAGCGTTTCCCTTTCGCGCCGCCAGCCAGGATCGGCGTCGCCATGCTGCCCGCCATGCCGACGCAAACCGTCGCCACATCGGGGCGAATGACCTGCATGGTGTCGTAGATCGCCAGACCGGCCGTGATCGAACCGCCGGGGCTGTTGATGTAGAGCCAGATATCGCGATCCGGGTCTTCGTGTTCGAGGAACAGCAACTGCGCGACGATCAGGTTGGCGATCTGATCATCGATCGGCGTACCAAGCAGAATCACGCGCTCTTTCAGCAACCGTGAGTAGATATCGTATGCGCGCTCGCCGCGATTGGTGCTCTCGACCACCATCGGGATGAGTGCATCCACGCGCGGCGACGTCCAGTCAATCCGATGATTCGTTTGCCAGATGCCCATAGGTTACTCCGTTCTTGCTTCGGGCGTCGCCACATCGACGACGCTCTGGTTCTCGACCGACTCTCCGTTCTCTTCCTGCGACACGATGGGCGTCTCAGTGGAAACGTCATCGACAGGTGCGCTATTGATATGCGTATCAACCGTTTGCGCCTCACCACCGTCAGCGCTCTCCGGCTCGCTGGCGGCTTCGGGGGACGCTGCCTGCTTAGTGGAAACATCATCGACAGGCGCGCTATTGATATGCGTATCAACCGTTTGCGCCTCACCACCGTCAGCGCTCTCCGGCTCGCTGGCGGCTTCGGGGGACGCTGCCTGCTCAAACGACGGATCGCCGGTTGCAATGGCAAGAATGCGACGCCGCAGTTTGCGATCAACAATCCCGGCTACGACGAAGGGACGCAACTCTGTTTCCAGCAGGGTGCGCGCACTGTCACGCCGCTCCTCCTCCATACTCGCGACAATGTCTTCAACCTCGCGCGCAATCTCTGATTCGTCCGGCGCAAGACCTTCGGCTTTTGCGATCTCGCGCAATACCAGGCCGCGTTTGGCGCGTTCTTCAGCAACCGGTTTCAACTCCTCGATCAGGTCGTCGCGCTTCTTCCCCTGCGCTTCGTAGATCTGCTCGGCACTGATGCCGTATCGCTCGAACTCCGCCTCGCGCTCGCGCAGGATGCTGTCCGCCTCCCGAACAATCAGGGCATCGGGCAGATCGAAGGTGGTTGCGGCAACAACCTGACGCACATACTCGACAAACACATCATCCTCGGCTTTCTTACGCGCCGACTCGATCAGCTCCTTGCGCGTTTGCTCGCGCAGTTCGTCAAGCGTGCCCTCAAAGTTCTCCAGCGCAGGCAGTTCGTCCCATTCCGGCAGAAGTCGCTCCTGAATGTCGAGTACGTTGACAACGAAGCGCACATCCTTGCCGCGAACCCGTTCGTTTTCGTGGTCATCCGACATGCGGACGGTCACATCCACCATAGTGTTGGGCGATACGCCAACCAACGCTTCGTACAGGCCGGGCACAATGCGCTCAGGATCGAGCACCAGGGTGGACTGTGGTATATCCTCGCCCTCAGCGCGTGGATTGAGCGGCTCACCGTCCACAAATGTTTCAATCTGAACGGTCAACTGATCGCCGGGCTGCGCCGGGCGCGGTTCATCGAGCGCCCGCAACACGACATGCCGGTCACGGCGGATCTCCATCGCGTGATTAACCGTTTCGTCGGTCACCTCTTCGATTTCGAGCGGCACGTGGATGGCGCGATAATCGGGCAAAACAACGGTTGGCGCGACCGGTACTTCAACGGTAAAACGGTACGGCGCTTCGGTCAGGTTGACATCGGTCAGGTGCGCCTGGGCATACGGCTCGATCCCTTCCTGCTTGAGCGCATCCTGGAACGCCTTCTGGATCAGGTCGTCGGACGCCTCTTCGAGCAGCGCTTCTCGACCGAAGTAGTTTTCAACGATGAAACGAGGCGCTTTGCCTTTACGAAAGCCAGGGATGTTGTATTTTTGCGACATGCGCCGTGCCGCGCGATCCAGCGCCTTCTCGATCTGTTGTTTGTCCAGTTCAACGGTGAGTTCGAGAATGCTGCGCGGTTTCTTTTCGGTTGTGACCTTCACCGATAGTACTCCAGGGGCTAGAAAAGTAAAGCAATTCTTGTGTATTATAGCACGAAGGAGCGTGCGCGCAACGTTGCGGCTTTGCGCTGCGGCGCGCTTCATGGTATAACACCTTCAGCATCGCTGCGCAGGGCTGAAGCGGTTCTTTCCAGGTTTCTACGCCCCCCAGCCTGCGAACGGATGTGACATTTTCCGTAGGGAGCCGGTCACGCGACTGCGCTCCGTTTCTGTGTTGGTGTCCGTGATGTCAGTGACCACCTGTGCTACTGTGCTTGCAGAAATCACCGCCATTGCGCCGGTGCAGGACCTGATTGCAACGCTGCACGCTCATCGGGGGGCGCGCCTGCATATCGCGCCGACGCCAGGCGCAGCGCGGACGCCGCTGGTTGCCGCCTTTACCCTCCAGGGCGTTGCGCCGCTGCTGTACCTTGTGGGCACAACCGATGCGGCGCTGCGCGCGCATGAAGATCTGCGGCAGTGGATCGGCACAGATCGGGTATTCCTGTTTCCGGCGAGCGACGCGCTTCCGTATGAGCATATGTCAACCGGCGCCGACATTCTGACGGCGCGGTTGCGTGTGCTGCATCGCCTGGCGGCGTTCAACGCCGGCGATGTGGATGTGGCGCCGTTCGTGATCGTCGCTCCGGTCAAAGCGTTGATGCAGCCATCGCTGACGCCCGATGAACTGCGCGATGCCAGTGTGCGCCTGGAGCGGGGCATGGCGTATGCGCTCGATGATCTGATCGAACGGTTGATCGCCATGGGGTATCGGTACGCGCCGACGGTCGAGGAGCCGGGTGAAGTCAACCGGCGCGGCGGCATCATCGATGTGTTTTCGCCGGGGGATGATCTTCCGCTGCGGATTGAGTTCTTTGGCGATGAGATCGATAGTCTGCGGCGGTTCGATCCGCTGACGCAGCGCAGCGAGGCGCAGATCCGCGCTGCGATCATCGGTCCGCCGCACGAGTTCCCGCTGTGGCGACGCGATGTTGCGCTGGAACGAATGCGCGCTATCGATACGTCGATGCTGCGGCGCGAAGCGCTCGATGAGTGGTTGCAGGCGTTCGATCACATCAGGAATGGGGAGCGCTTCGAGGGGCGCGCGCTGTTTGCGCCATTCTTCCGCGATAACCCGCAGGCGCCGGGTACACTGCTGCACCATCTGCCGCCAGGGGCGCCGGTGGTTCTCAGCGAGGCGCTGCTGCTGGCGCAGCACGCAACCGAACTTGATCAGCAGGCGGAAACGCGCCGCCGTCAGCAGATCGATGCTGGCGAATTGCCAGCAGCCTTCCCGCGCCCCTATCTCCGCTGGCACGAACTGATGGCTCTGGCGGAAGCGCACACGCTGGTGAATCTCAGCAACAACGAACATCCGTTCTGGGATGTACTGCTGTCCGATCCTGCACCGCTTCCACCATCCTTTTCATTCGGGGAACAGAACGGCAATCCTGCGCCATTGACCGACACCCGCAGCGTGCACCCCTCCGAAGACCGCTTCCGGGTTCATCTCCTGCCAGAACGCCTGTTCGCACCTGCCGAACTGTTTGGCGGACAGATCCGGCGATTGGTTGACGATGTCGTCGAGCGGCTGCACGCCGGTGAGCGGGTGGTTCTCATCACGCCTCAGGCGGCGCGGTTGCAGGAACTCGTCACAGAAGCGTTGCAGCGCGATGCATCGGATGGTGTGGAGAACGTTGTATCCGGGTTGACTGTTCTCCACGGTACGCTTGACGAAGGCTTCCGTATGCCAGCGCTCAACCTGACCCTCTACAGCGACACCGAGATTTTCGGTTGGCGGCAGCGACGCATCATTGCCGATCGTCGCCGTCGCCATGATCGCCGCGCAGAAGACCGCGCCGCCTTTCTGCGCGGATTGAAACCGGGCGATTATGTGGTGCATATCGAGCATGGCATTGCCGTCTATGAAGGATTGATACGACGAAGCGTCGGCGGCATCGAGCGCGACTACCTGAACCTGCGGTATGCCGAAGGCGACCGGCTCTACGTGCCGGTCGATCAGATCGATCGCGTGTCGCGCTACATTGGCGCGGGCGATGTCGAACCGCAACTCACCCGCCTGGGCACGCAGGACTGGGAACGCGCCAAGCGCAAGGCGCGCGCGGCTGTGCAGGATCTGGCGGAAGAGTTGATCACCCTCTATGCGCAACGTCAACTGGCGGAGGGGCACGCCTTCAGCCCGGATACCGAATGGCAACGCGAACTCGAAGCCAGTTTCCCCTATGTCGAAACGCCCGACCAGCTCAAAGCGATCATCGATGTCAAACGCGATATGGAGCAGCCGCAACCGATGGATCGTCTGGTCTGCGGCGATGTCGGGTTTGGTAAGACGGAAGTGGCGCTGCGGGCAGCGTTCAAGGCAGTGCAGGACGGTAAACAGGTGGCCGTTCTGGCGCCAACCACCGTGCTGGTGCAGCAGCACTACGACACCTTCAGCCGGCGCATGGCGGCATTCCCGGTCAGGATCGATATGATTTCCCGCTTTCGTTCGGCAAAGGAGCAGAGCGAGATTGTCCAGCGCCTGGCGCGCGGCGAAATCGACATTATTATCGGCACCCACCGTCTGCTCTCGAAAGATGTGGTCTTCAAAGACCTGGGACTGCTGGTGATCGACGAGGAGCAGCGCTTCGGCGTGCGCCACAAAGAGCGTATCAAACAGTTGCGCACCAATGTGGATGTTCTGACCCTGACGGCAACGCCGATCCCGCGCACGCTCCACATGGCGCTGGCAGGCATCCGCGATCTCAGCATCATCGATACGCCGCCGGAGGACCGTATTCCGATCAAAACCTACGTGTTGCCCTACGACGAACGCCTGATCCGTGAAGCCATTCTGCGTGAACTCGACCGCGGCGGACAGGTCTACTTCGTGCACAATCGGGTGCAGAGCATCTACTATGTTGCCGACCGGCTGCGCCGGTTAGTGCCGGAAGCCCGGATTGCCGTCGGGCACGGGCAACTTGAGGAACATCAACTGGAACGGGTGATGCTCGACTTTTTCACCGGCAGAGATGATGTGCTGGTCTGCACGACGATCATCGAGAGCGGATTGGACGTGCCCAACGCCAACACGATTATCATCGACGACGCCACCAATTTTGGTCTGGCGCAGTTGTACCAGTTGCGCGGTCGGGTCGGGCGGAGCACCCAGCGCGCCTATGCATATCTATTCTACAAGTCGGAACGTCCTTCGACGCCGGAGGCGCAGGAGCGATTACGGGCAATTCAGGAAGCGACCGAACTCGGCGCAGGGTTCCGTATCGCCATGCGCGATCTTGAGATTCGCGGCGCAGGAAACCTGCTGGGTGCTGAGCAGAGCGGACATATCGCCGCAGTTGGCTTTGATCTCTACTCGCGTCTGCTTGAGCAGGCGGTGCGCACGCTGAAACAGCGGTTGATCGCAACGAACTTTATCACCGGCACAGACGCAATGCGCACATCCCCAGGCGCGCCAGCGCAACCTTCCGACGGGCAGACGCCGCCGCCTGCACGTCCGTCCGTTCCCTCCAGACGACCGGCGGTACGGGTGGATGAAAAGGTGCTGATCTCGCCGCTGGTCACGCTCGATCTCCCGCTCGACGCTTACCTGCCGGTCGATTACATTCCTGATGATCGGGTGCGGCTGGCGGTGTACCAGCGTATGGCGGAAGCGCAAACGCCAGAAGCAGTGCGCGACCTGCGCCAGGAACTGCGTGACCGGTTCGGAGAACTGCCAGAGCCAGCAGATCAACTGCTGATCTGGTTGCGCATCAAGGCGCTGGCGCTGGCTGCCGGTGTGACATCGGTCGTCACCACCGATGCCGAGTTTATCATTCGCCTGCCGGAAGGGAACGATCAGGCGCGATCAAGACTGGAGCGGCGCTTCGCCCGCGCCAGAGGCATACGTATCGGACCGCAGTTTGTGCGTCTTGACCGGCGTGTGCATAACGCAGGCGGCGATCCGGCGTGGATCGAGGTTATGTGTGATGTGCTGGCGGTATTGGGGGAAGGGAAGACGGTTGAAGGTCAGGGGGTTGAACGTTGAACGTTCGCCTCGCAAAGCAGACGCCGATCATCAACCGGGTGGCGGTGAAGCGGTTGGCGATGCTTCCGGCGAAGGCGAAGGAACGGTCGGCGATGCTTCCGGCGTGGACGAAGGTGTTGGCGAAGCAGTGACGTCCGCTGGCGGCGTCCCGGTAGTCGCCGAACCGGTCGTGGCGGTTGGCGTGACACTGGACGTTGGCGTGACCGTGACGGTCGGCGTGACACCGGATGTTGGCGTAACCGTGACGGTCGGCGTGAGATCTGAACCCGGCGTTGTCGTTGCGCCGGGAGTCGGAGTTGCGGTAGCGCCAGGCGTCGCCGTTGGCGTGGCAGTGCCCGCTGTGGCAGTGACCGTCGACGTCGCTTCGGGCGTACCGGTTGCCGATGGTGTCGCCTGTGTCGGTGTCGCCGTTGGTGGTTCAGGAGTATCCGTCGGCGTCTCCGTTGGCGTCTCCGTCGGCGGTTCGGGGGTTGCCGTCGGCGGAGGCGGGGGCGGGGGCGGGGGTGGCGGCGGAGGCACGAACACCGGCGCCTGGGTTGGCGGTACAGGAGTTGGCGGTTCCGGCGTGGGGGTATCGGTTGGCGCCGGTGTTGGCGTAAAGGTGGGCGAGGGCGCTGGCGTCCAGGTTGGCGGCAGTAGCGGCGTTTCGGTCAGCATGACCGTCACCGGCGGCGGAGCAGGTTGCGCCTGCCCGGAAGCGCCGAACACCCCTGCGCCAAAGAGCGCTGCGATCAGCGCCACAACGATAACTCCGGCGCTCATTGGAGCGACGATTGACCAGCGGATGCCACGTTGTTCGGGCAGAGGACGCAACGACGTCCCTGATGATACGCCGCGCTCTGGGGCGGAACTCAGCGGCGGACGTTGGGGCGGAGCGCCGATCGGCGTCTGATCGCCTCGCAGTGACACAACCTGATCCACCCTGCCGGATACCGGGCGCACAGCCGGACCGTTGATGGTTGCCGACGACGGCGCCGCGCGGTGCGGAACAGCGCGTGGCAGTGCCAGATCGGCGATTTCCTGCTGCGATGCCAGCGCAACGTCGTTACGTCGGGCAACGATCCGCAATGCTTCGACAAACGCCGCGCCACTGCCAAAACGCTGTTCGGGGCGCTTCGCAAGCGCGCGCGCCAGCACCAGATCGAGTTCCGGCGGCTCCTGGGGCGCAATCGACGAGGGGGGCGGCGGCGGCGATTGCACATGCGCCATGATCAACTGCGGCGTTGCGCCGGAGAAGGGCACAACGCCGGTGATCATCTCATAGGTGACAATTGCCAGCGAATAGAGGTCGCTCCGTCCATCGACGCGCTGCGCCGACGCCTGTTCCGGCGAAATATACTCCGGCGTTCCCATAAAAATGCCGGTGCGCGTGAGACGCTCGCCATCCGGCGCCTGCGCAATGCCGAAGTCGGTCAGCAGCACGCGCCCTTCAATATCGATCAGGATGTTGTGCGGCTTGACATCGCGGTGCACTGCTCCCTGGGCATGCGCATGGTCGAGCGCATCGGCGACCGGAGCGATAATGCTGATAGCGATTGCCAGCCCCAGAGCGCCACGCTCGCGGATGATCGCGTGCAACGTTCGCCCGCGCACATATTCCATTGCGATGTAGCGTAAACCATTCGCTTCACCGATGTCGTACACGGTAACGATGTTGGGGTGGCGGAGGTTGGCAACTGTTATCGCTTCGCGTTCAAAACGCCGCTCGAACTCCGGGTCGAGCGCGAGATGCGGCGCCATGACCTTGAGCGCAACGGTGCGCTTCAGCGAGGTGTCGAAAGCGCGATAGACGCGCGCCATGCCGCCGCGCCCGATCTCTTCCTGCACCAGATAGCGACCAAGGTGTTGACCGATGAGACGGGTCATTGCCGCTCCCGCACCGTGCCGACGCGCGCCCGAAATCCGCCCTTCGCTCGTCTTGTCACTGTTTCGCCGTCAATGGTATAATCGCTTACAGTACCCGACGATGATTGTACCACATCACGCGCCGGTGGCACAGATGGCGTCAATGTGACGGAATTCGGAGGCTATCCATGCAGTCGGGACCTGTACCGATCCTGGTTATCAGGCGTCAGGATGCTGCAACCATTCAGATCGAATGGGATCGTCCGATCCTCACGCTGGGTCGTGACCCGGCAAATGATATTGTGATCGATCACCCGCTCGCATCGCGCCGCCATGCGCGTCTTGAGCGTGATGAAAGCGGATATCTGATCCGCGACCTTGATAGCACAAATGGAACCTATGTCAATGGCGAGCGTATTGAGGGCGTCCAGACGTTGCACAACCAGGATCGTATCTGGATCGCCGATGCTGAGATTGTGTTCAACGACCCCGAAGCGACCCAGAAAGGTCCACTGCCGCTAGAGATTCTTAAGCGGGTACGCTCGCACGAAGAGGCGCTGCGCGTCGATAGTCGCGCCAAGGAGGTCTATATTCACGGCAAACTCCTCGATCCGCCGCTGACGGTGAAGGAGTTCCAGTTGCTCGAATTGCTCTACACCCATAAAGGTCAGGTGTTGAGCAAGGACGAGATCGCCAGGAATGTGTGGGATTATGAAGTGTACGATTACAATGCCATCGATGCGCTGGTCTACCGCCTGCGCCAGCGGATCGAATCCGATCCCGGCAATCCGCGCTTTGTTGTGACCGTCCGTGGGTTCGGGTATAAACTGGTCACTCAGCCAGACCAGTGATGAGTTACGATCCGAACGTGGCAAGCAATGATGATATACAGCATCACTCCTCCGCATCGATTACGCGGCATTATTGATCTCCCAGGCGATAAGTCGATCTCGCATCGGGCGATTCTGTTGAATGCAGTTGCTGCTGGCAGCGCTGAGATTACGAATTTTCTCACCGGCGCGGATTGCCTCTCGACCATTGCCTGTGTTCAGGCGCTCGGCGTGCACATCGAACGCCAGGGAACCACGGTGCGCGTCGATGGCGCGGGGTTGCGCGGTCTCCGCGAGCCGGTCGATGTGCTGGACTGCGGCAACTCCGGCACGACGCTGCGCCTGCTGGCGGGCATGATCGCCGGGCAGGAGGGCATGTTTGCTGTGCTCACCGGTGACTCGTCGCTCCGCTCACGTCCGCAGCAGCGCATTGTTGCGCCGCTGCGCGCCCTCGGCGCCAGCCTCGACGGTCGGCAGCAGGGCAACTGCGCGCCGCTGGCGGTACGCGGCGCACACCTGCACGGCGGCGCATACGAACTGCCAATTGCGTCGGCACAGGTCAAGAGCGCGCTACTGCTGGCAGCGCTGTTCGGCGATGCGCCGCTGACGCTGACCGGTCGTACCGATGGGCGGGACCATACCGAGCGTATGCTGGCAGCGATGGGAGTTGCGATCACGGTCGATACGCCGGTCATCCGTCTGACGCCGCCAGCACACTCCGATGCACTGCGTCCGCTATCGCTCCGGGCGCCGGGTGATCCGTCATCGGCGGCTTTCTGGTGGGTCGCGGCAGCCATCCACCCCGACGCCGAATTGACAACCACCGGCGTCTGTCTCAACCCGACGCGCACCGGCGCGCTTGACGCATTACGCGCTATGGGTGCGCAGATCGAGGTGACGAATCAGCGCATCGAGGGGAGTGAACCGGTCGGAGATGTGACCGTGCGTTCGTCGCAGTTGCGCGGCATCACCATCGAAGGTGCGCTGATCCCGCGCCTGATCGATGAACTGCCGGTTCTGGCGCTCGCTGCGGCGTGCGCAGAAGGTGAAACGATCATTCGTGACGCCCAGGAACTGCGTGTCAAAGAGACTGACCGCATTGCAACGGCGGCGTCTGGTCTGACGGCGCTCGGCGCAACAGTTGAGCCAACCAGTGATGGCATGGTCATTTCGGGGGGCGCGCGGCTACGCGGCACTTTGCTCGACAGCCATGGCGATCATCGCCTGGCGATGACATGGGCTATCGCCGGGCTCGTGGCATCTGGCGAAACGATGCTGCACGGCGCCGGGGCGGTCGATGTGTCGTATCCGGAGTTCTGGAGCATCCTGGCGCGCGTTGCGGAACGATAGTGATGTGCGAGGCGCAATCTGATACCACTCTATACCCATCAGATCGAGATCTACACCAACAGCCTGGTCATTGCAGGGGCATATGATCTCACCATCTACCGGCGCGTCAGTGACGCGATCAACGGTGAGCAGCGCCGCTACCTCACTCTGCGTGATGCAACGATCGTACCGTTGGGGCATCACCCCACAACGCAACGCCTGGCGCAACTCCTCTGCGACCGATCAGAGGCGGTGCTGGTCGCAACCCTGACAGAAGCGCCGCCGCCGCCCGATTACCCGCTCGAAGAACAACGCCGCGAGGTTGTGCCGTTGACGGCGATGTTCTTCACGACCGCCTTCGTCGTTCGCGGGACGTGTTATGTCCGTCCGGGTCTGACGCTAACCGAGGCGCTTGAGCGACTCATGGAGGATTTTCTGCCGCTGCGCAGTGTGCAGATCTTCCCGATCGCTGGCGGCACGCCGATACCACGCGATTTTGCCGCCTTAGCGCGGGACAAAATTGTCGCCTTCTACCAGATCGCAGCGCTTCCGACGCCTGCCCCGCCAGCTGCCGCAGAACCGGAGGAGCCAGTCTCCGCACCGCAGGGATAAACCTCGCGCCTCCGTGTGGGTACGCCAGCGTCGCGCCCGCATGCCGGGTGCGCGGGCGTCGCGCCCGCATGCAGCGATGCGACCTATAGAGTCATTTAGAGCAGTTCTCACAGAGGCTGAACCGATTGGACAAAGTTGAGCACTCTCCAGACGACCGCAACGAACATCGCGCCCCCACGCGGTGACCGAAGTGAATTTCGGTCTACGAGAGAAGTACGCCGAAATGATGGTCTTTGAATAAATAATCCGGTATAGCCCGCGCAGGCGGGCTTCGCCCTGGTTAGCCGAGGGCTTCAGCCCCACGGCTAGCGCGGTAGAGCGGATTTAATTTTCAACCTCCATTATTTCGGCACATCGCGCAGTTCTCACATGAGGTCGAACGCTCCACCGGAAACGAACGCCTC
>Ga0197142_1003338_pt1 | contig 13517 bp, 14 predicted proteins | sample GBS60_MetaG_FD_148614 | JGI IMG/M metagenome (GOLD analysis project Ga0197142, IMG submission 148614) | Sediment microbial communities from Great Boiling Springs, Gerlach, Nevada, United States - GBS 60_MetaG | ecosystem: Environmental > Aquatic > Thermal springs > Hot (42-90C) > Sediment... | reverse complement strand
TTAACCTTACCAATATCAGCTTCATCGACACTGCACTGGACCTGCATTTTGCTTAAATCGGTGGCGATTTTGAAAAGAACAGGGGCCTGCAGACTGGCCGCCACCGTCTGGCCCACATTGACATTTCTGGTAATAACCACACCATCAACAGGGGATCTGATAATTGTATAGGCCAGATTAATCCTGCTGGTCTCAAGCTGGCTTTTGGCCTGCTCGAGTCGGGCTTCAGCTGCCAGAACTTCGGATTTGGCGTTAAGATAATTGGCTTCAGCCGCCTCTTTTTCTTCAAAGGAAATGAGATTTTTTTCAAAAAGGCTGAGAGCCCGCTTATATTTTTTCTCGGCAATTTCCAGAGCCAATTTAGCCCTGTCCAGGGAAGCCACCGCACTGCGATAATTGGCTTCATCCTGCTTCAAACGGGCAATAAAGGAATCCTGCTCGAGCTCAGCCACAATCTGACCGGCTTTAACGGGTGAATTAAAATCCACATAAATTTTGGCCACCCGGCCAGAAACCTGACTGCCCACATCAACCACCGTTACCGGGTTAACTGTGCCGGAAGTGACCACGGTGGCCTCAATATCTCCCCGGCTTACGATGTCAAACCGATATTTGGGGGTATTGTTTTTGCCTTTCTTGATCATGCCATAGCCAACAAAGGCACCGACGACCACAAGAATGATGATACCCAGGATAATCCATTTTTTCTTCATTGAAATTCTCCTCCTTCATTCATTTTATCTGGGGTAATCCCTTTTTCTTTCAGGATAACGATCCCTGTCTGGAGCCCTATCTTTTTCTCGTTTTTGCCGGTGTTCCTGAATCATGGCCTGAAGCTTTTCGCGCTGCTCCCTGGTCAGGACAGCATCCATTTGCTTTTTTACTTCTTCTCGAATTTCCCCCAGTTCACGGTGAAAACGGTTCCTCAACTCCCGCATTTTTTCGTCGCTACGACGAAATATTTCTTTTATGGCTTTCTGCTGCTCCGGAGAAAGATTTAACTCCTGAGCCCATTTCTCAAAAGAAGGAAATTGAGGCGCTTCGCGTCGGGGCGGAAAGCTGCGCTGGATAAAAAATCTCTCCGTCAGAAAGCCAACAAAACCACCGGCCACAAAAACCAGGAGAAAAGATAAAATTAGCCAGAACCTGAAGCGTCCGGTCATGGTAAAGGCCTCCTCAACTCTTGAACCTCGAGGGAAGAAAACATCAGGCGCAGATTTCGCTGTTCTAACTGGGTCTCATTCAAAATCTGCTGGACTTCTGGAAAGGGGTTTTCCTGAAAAATCAGGGCCTCGGTCTGACTGAAAGCCATTGATTTTCCCACCTGAAGGAAAATCATGAGACCGGATAAAATAATAAGACCTATAAGGGCAATGGTCGCGGCTTGGACCAGAACTGGCTGCCAGATAATTTCAGGCTCTGGCCGGCCAAGCGAAGCTATTTTCTTTTCGAGCCTTTCCCTGAAATCGGGCAAGGGTTCAGGAACCTGATCAGGCTTGATCCAGGAAAGAAGGGTTTTATATTCTGTTTGAAGACGAGCACATCGGGAGCAATGGCGGATATGGTCTTCAAGCTTCTTCCTTTCTTCGGCCGTAATCCGGCCATCAAAAGAACGAAGCAGCCGTCTTTCAGCCTGACGGCAATTCATGATATCCTCCCTTCTTGCCTTAAATAAGGCTCCATTTTCTCCCGCAAAAGCTTACGAGCCCGGTGGAGACGCGAATCCACCGTGCCCAGGGAAGTTCCTAAAATGGAAGCTATCTCTTCATAACTTAAACCTTCAATATCCCTTAAAGTTAAAATTATTCGATATTTTTCAGGCAGGGTCGCCATCACCTTTTCCAGCAATTTTCTTCTTTTTTCCATCAATTCTTCTTCCTCTTGGGTCATTTCGCTTTCATCAGAGACAAGCTTCACCCTGGCTTCCTCCAGGGGCTCTTCTCGCTTCATTTTTTTCTTCATCTTTCTCAAATAATCCTTGATATGGTTAATTGCTAGCCGGTAAAGCCAGGTGGAAAATTCTGATTTACCCCGAAATCCAGGCAGAGCCAGATAGGCCTTAAGGAAAATTTCCTGGGCCAGATCATCGGCTGCCGCCCGATCCCGGGTGAAGCCAAAGGCCAGATGAAAAACCCGGTTCTGATAACGGCTAACAAGTTCGCCAAAAGCCTCGGCCTCGCCGGCTGAAGCCCGCTCGACCAATTCTCTTTCTTCCATCCAGCTCTCACCTGAGCTTCCTCCGTACTAAATTTGGACGGAGGAAAGCCCGAATTCTTCCCTCTCATTGGAATAATAATTCACAAAGGTTTAATTTGGATACAAAAAAATAAAAAAAAGATGGGGAAGGTTGATTCAACCTTCCCCTCAGGCGAACGATGGGGAAAGAAAGGAGGACGGAGTCCGGGCTTATTCAGGATTTCCTGACCGCAGTCCACTGAATTGTGCCGAACTGGCCCATTTGGGCTTCGCCAGCCATGTGGTCTTTATCTTTGATTTCTCCCTTATAAGTGGTGGTGAATTCGCCTCTCGGCGTCTCGCGGGTAATTGTCCACTCGACTTTATTGCCCTCGATTTTGCCTTCACCCGTGATTTCACCCCGCTGAGTCTTCATCGTCACCGTCAATTTGGTTCCTTCCTGCTTGATCTCGAGTTCAGACTTCATTTCTCCTCGAGGTGTTTGCGTGGTCATTTCCCAGGTGCCAGTCAGGTCATACTGCTGGGCCAGAAGCACGGTGAATGGCACAATAAGCAAAATTCCCAGAATCAGCCCTAAAACCTTTTTCATCCTGCACCTCCAGATTTTAAAAAATTTAAATTAAATGATGGGCTCTAGCTCGAAATCATCTGCTTTCATCGTCATCAATAATTTTGACGGCACCATATTTTTTTTCTTCCCTTCTAATTCTTCTCCCCCCAATTTTAATTAAGCCAATCCTCATGAGCCTTTCTTACTTTCTTCAGATTTTCCGGGACCGGTTCTCAGCTGGCCAAAATAATCCTCAGGGGTATCCAGATCAACCACCAGGCCCGGTTCATTCATGGGTATTTCCAGGATATCCTCGGGATGCTGCTGCATCAACTGCCTCAGCCCTATTTCTGGATTCAAAGTTTTTATTTCTGTCCGGTATTTTAAATCAAAGAGAATCGGATGCCCCCTTTTCCCCTGAAAAACAGGCAAGATTAATCCTTTTTCCTTAAGACGATAGCCCACAATCAATAAATCTATGGCCGAAGCTCGAATGGCTGGCTGATCCCCCAGCACCAGAACGACAGCTTCAGCTTCTTCAGGTATGCTTTCAAGTCCGGTAATTATAGAAGAGAGCATGCCTCTTGCTGGCTCGGGATTTATGGCGACTTCAAAACCGAAGCTCCGGGCCAGCTCTGGAATGATTTTATCTTCAGGGCGAACAACGACCAGGCTTCGTTCAAGCTTGCTCTCTTTAACGATGGTGAACACAGTCTCGATAACAGTCTTGTCTCCATAAGGCAGAAGCAATTTGGGCTGACCCATTCTCCGGGATTCACCTGCAGCCAGAATTAACCCATAAATCATTGACCTTTCTCTCCTTTGCGGCGCCTGATGGAAACTATCTCGGCCAGGATACTCAGGGCAATTTCTTCAACGGTCCGGGCGCCAATATCAAGGCCGATGGGCGAATGAACCCTCGCCCAATCCTCCTCTGTAGCCCAGCCATGCCTGAGAAAATCTTCTTTCATTAAAGCCACTTTTCGCCGGCTGCCAATCATCCCGATATAGCCCAGCCCTTTTTTTAGAGCCACCCTCAAAACCTCGGCGTCATGGCGATGACCCCGGGTGACAATGACGGAATAACAGGAGTCATCAGCAGGAAACTCTTCAAGACTCTGAGCCATATCACCCACCATAAAATTTATTTTATCTTTGAGGGGAAAGGATAATTTGAGGTCAGCCCGGTCATCAAAGAGATAAACTTCAAAACCAAGAAAAAGACCAAGCTGGGCTACCGCCTGACCAACATGACCGGCACCAAAAATGAGAAGTCTGGGCGGCGGGAGGACCGGCTCAAGAAAAAGAAATATTTCTTCCTCATCCGTGGCTCTCCCTTTGATTAATTTCGGTCTTTCTTTCTGCCAGAGACCGGTAATTTCTTCAGGCTGCAGGGAAAAAAGAAGACCCGGAAATTGGTTTTTTAACCTGGCCAGTTCATCAAAGGGCTGGCCTTCTTCCTGAAAAAAGAGATCCAGCCAGATCTTTTCTCCTGCCTTTCTCCTGATTGCTGTTATCAGCAACCCCCGGCCCCTTCGCTCAAGGCAGCTCATTAATTTTTCCAGAATGGATTGATTTTTTCCGGGATAGCCATCGATCAGAACCAGGGCCTGGCCGCCGCAGATTGAACTCTCCTCTCCTTCTTCAGCTGCAAAACTCCAGAAAATGAGCTCAGCTCCTCTCGAAATCAACTGGTTTCTGGCCCTCTCAATCATGGCAGCTTCAAAGGAACCACCGCCAACTGTTCCGACTTCAAGTCCATCGGAGGTAACGACGGCCTTTGCTCCGGCAATCTGGGGTGTAGAACCAGTCGTTTCCAGGATGGTTACAAGGGCAGCCTCCTTTTTCTCCCTCAGAAGCTTTAACAGCCGGGGGAAAACAAAAGCTGAAGAGGAAGCTGCGAGTTGAATCTCCATTCTTTTCTGGATTATACAAAATAAATCTTAAAATTAAAATTTTTGCCGGATCGGGAAAAAATGAAATCAATCATAAAAAAGTAAGGGCATCCCTAATCTTTTTATTTATAATATTAAATGTTTTCTCGCCTCCAAAAATCCTTTAGTCTGGAAAGGAGAAGCTTCAGGTAATCCTATTATGGCCTCTTTTATGATGATTATTTTATTCGTTTTTAGGGTGAGGTTGAGAACCAATCAGCCCGCAGTTTTTAATATCTTTTTTGCCATTTAATTTTATATTTCCTTTTTTTATAAATAAGCCATGATAAGCTTAACAAACCACCTCACTCTGACCAAAAAGATGAATCAAACTTTTCCCTAAAACTCGGGGTAATTTATCAGGTTTAAGTGATATCAAACTTTAAATAAAAATAAATTAGAAATGAGTTTAAAATTCAGCAATAGTTTTTTCTCAATCTATCTATTAAAAAATTTCCTTTCTTTTAAAAAAGAAACCGGTCTTTTCAAAAGAAAACGGAGTAAGTTTTTACCGAACCCCGCATTTCCCTAATATAATAGATATAATAGCTCATTTAAATGAAACTCAGGCTGGATATTCAGGCTAACCAGTCGCCGCGGCCACCACGATCTCTGAGAATGAGGCTAAAAAATATTGACTTAGAAGAAAAATGTGGAGAAAATATGATTCAAATTATATTAAAACGATGTAAATAATAAAAATTGAATAAAAATAACATCAAAACAAGGAGAAAACATGGCTTCCGGGAAAATGAAACGACGTGATTTTTTCCGCCTTGGCCTGGGAGGTGCCTTTGGCTTTCTGGCCTCAAAGGCCTGGTCAAGCGGAGTTAAAACCAATTTTAAATTACCCTTCTCAACCCCTTCTCCCGAAAAATATAAGCTGATTTACCGAACCCTTGGACGGACAGGCCTCAAAGTTACAGCCGTGAGTATGGGCGTGATGAACGCTGATAATCCTGATGTCGTCAGAGCTGCCCTTGATGCTGGCATCATTCTTCTTGATACCGCTCATGGTTATCAGCGAGGTCGAAATGAGGAAATGATTGGCCAGGTTATTAAAGGAAGGCCAAGAGACTCCTTTTTGATTTCGACCAAAATCAATCCACCCACCAGAGATAGAAAGACGGGCGATTTTCTGCCAGAAACCAATATCGAGCAGTTTCTAAATATGCTTAATTTAAGTCTCCAGCGCCTTGGCCTTGATTATGTCGACATCCTTAGTATTCATAATGTCACCAAAGCTCAGCACGTCCTGAATGAGGTTGTGCTTGAAGCTCTCGAAAAGGCCAGGAAGGAAGGCAAAACCAGATTTATTGGTGCTTCCACTCATTCCGGCCAACCGGAGGTCATTAAAGGGATGCTCCAGGCCAGGATCTATGATGTCGTCATTGCTGGCTTCAATTTCCGCCAGGGAAACGGAGAAGAGGTGCGTCAGGCCCTGAGAGAGGCCGCTGAGGCTGGCCTGGGTGTCATCGCCATGAAAACTCAGGCCGGTGTTTACTGGGATAAAGAAAAGACAGAGAAAATCAATATGAAGGCAGCTTTGAAGTGGGTTCTTAATGAACCGGCAGTTCATACGGCCATCCCTGGCTTTACCACCTTTGAGCAGCTGGAGGAGGATCTTTCGGTTATGGCCGACCTGACTCTAACCGCCGAGGAGCTCAGGGACCTCAGGCTGGGCGAGATTCATAGCGACGGGATGTACTGTCAGGGTTGCCTGAGCTGTCTTGAGACCTGCCCTGAGGAGCTTCCTCTTCCTGACCTGATGCGAGCTTATATGTACGCTTATGGTTATAACAATGCTGAGCTGGCCAGGGAGTTACTTTCTTCCCTTGATCTGCCCTCAACTCTTTGCCGCAGCTGTCAGAGCTGTCGGGTCAGGTGTCGCCTTAATCTTAACGTCAGAGAAAGGCTGGTTGAACTGGCCTGGCTTGAGCCCGCTTTTACCGTAGCCCGGCCATGAAACTGGGCCCTGGAAAAGGGATTCAAAAATCAGCCAGGCTTCAATTTTCTGAAGTTAACCTTTCCCTGAAAAAAATAAATTATAAAAAATCTACAGTCAGCTCTTCTGATCTTTCAGGCAATTTCCCTTTTCTGAACTTGATTTCTGGCTGATTTTTGCTATAATAGGATTGCATTTTATCCTTTCTCAGATATAAAGATTTCCTAATATTTAAACTGGAAGGAACTTTCTCACCTTCAATTCCGTCTAAATCAAGGAAGATAAAATGAATATCTCAAAAAGGAGGTGAGAAAATGAGATTGACCACGAAAATAGCCATCATGGCCATCGCCCTGCTTCTCTCTCTGGCTGCTTTCAACCTGATAATCACTCCGTCAGCTTTAGAACTGGCTAAAATAGGTAAACAGGCTGGTTCAGAGATTATCGCCAATTATCTGATGAAGGTAGAAGCAGCGGCTAAAACTCCGGCCATCAAAGGGTAAGGAGTTCGCTTGAAAGCGCTGACTTTTCTTTCTTTGACATTCAGTCACAGAAAAATCGAGGGCTGCAGTACCATCAAGGAGGCAGCCCTTTTTTTATTTTCCAATCCAAATTCTCCTGCCCTGATTCTGGCCTCTTAAAAGAATATCCCCCCTCAGCTTTTCCCCTGCCTTACTTCAAACAAAGAACTTTCTTTCTATATCCCAGCTACAATCATCCCGATGTCTCATTTCAAAGAAACAGGTTTTAAAAGGGGAGGATGATTTATTCTCATCTTAACCTTTAAGAAGGCTAAAATAAGTCTTTATAAAAAACCTCTTTTCGCTTGAGAGAAGAATTTTTTACCGGAAAGACGCTAAACATGATAAAAAAACAATGAAGCGAACATATCTTTTCAGGCGGAGCCAGAATCCCTCTTAACTGACAGGAGAGCTGGAATCATAAGTAGATCGTCTTTTAATCCTGACTCGGGGTAGGAAGCAATTAGTTTTTAAGTGAGTGAAGAATTCAATCTTAACGATGAGGGCTGGTGTTTTTTTTCATAAGTTTTTAAAAATTTTTATTAAAAAAATATATTAATTATTTTATTAGACTATTCAGACTTTTTTGTGGCTAAAGAAGATAGATTTTAGGGCACTCGAGAGCGGATTGAATCCGGGCCAGTTCATCGTTGCGGTGGACGATTAGAGAAATATCCATAAGATGCACCATATATGACTTCGGCTGGCCTTTAAGGATTTTTCTGAAGCTTCTGTCTAGGCTGTCGGAGATTGATAATTCCTTGGGTCTATCCATTAAAATCCCGGAAGAGACTTTTTAAAAGGACAGAGATTAAAAACTGTATTTAAAGCGAAGGAAAATTTCATCGCGATTTTTAATCCGGCTGAAACTCGCCCCCCGGCCATCAAGAATTCTTACCCCGCCAGCTATCTCCGCATTGGCTGCTGGATGATATTCAAAGGAGGGAACAAAGATCAGTGCCAGATTATTTTTCAGATCGCGCCACTCGCTTATCTGGATGCAGCCGGCCAGAGGTATTATTTTCAATTTATCCCGCAGCAGCCGCCATTCCAGATTAAAGAGAAAATAGTCGCCCAACTCCGAGGCACCTCTTTCATGTAAAAAGCCATGAGCCCACTGGCCATTAAGATAGATTCCAGAGGGAAAAGTGTAATCAGCGCCCATAACAAACTTGGCGTAGGCTTTGTTATTTAAGACTGTCCTGGGCTGGCTGATCAGGCCGTAGCCAGGAACAGGAAAAACAGTCTGGCCCACGACCCGCTCGGGAAAAAAGATGGCTCCTTCAGCCCATAGACCCACACTACCAAGGGCTCCGGCCAGATCGAAGCCCAGAATATCCAGGCGGGGATAAACCAGCCGGGTCAGAACCTCAACTTCCTGGCCACTGACCTTTTCCATCAGGATATCCCTGAGAAGAGGAAGGTCATCTCTTCCCCGCACATAGCTCAGAGAAAAATCATATCCCCTGAAATTAGTCTTCAGTTTCAAACCGGCTATGGCCGAGGATTTAAGGTTATTTTCAGGCAGAATTATTTCGTTTCGCCAATTAACAATGTTAAATCCACTTATCTCCACGGGCGGCATGAGGGCTTCAGCCCAATCAGGCAGAGGTGGAGAAGCAGGTGTAAAGGATGGGACGAAAACGCCAGTCAGGGTGACAGGGCCAAAATAGGCCGTAGCTTTCAGGGCATCAGAACCCAGGTGCCGGCCGAAATCCCAGATATCCTCGAGATCATCAGGGTTAAGATTATCTGTCGGATTGACCCGATCAGCTGTCCCCCAGGCAATTCTCTGACGGCCAATTCTTAAATCGAGCCAGGGGAAAATAAAACCATAAAGGTCAAAGTAAGCTTCCCTGATTTCCATTTCCACGGGCACAATTTTTTCCCGGACAAAAAGGTCAGCCGAGCTTTTAACTGAAGAAAAGCCAAGGGAACGAAGCCAGAGGGTGCTGGCCAATCTTGTTTTTTCCGTTCTGGCTTCAGTCCTTAACTCAAGGCGATATTCTTTAAAGGAATAATGCCGGGGAGAACGGGTAAAAGCCCGGTGGTCGACCCAGAGATAGCCGCCCCACTCCAGACCCTGCTCTGTCTTAACCTCATTTTCCTGAGATTCGGCTCTGTCGCTCGCCGTAGATTTATTCTCCGTCACCACAGATTCCTCCGCTGCAATCCCAGGTGAGAGCTGGCCAGCACTTTTTGGGTCCTTCGAGGTCTCTTTACTCGCCAGGCTATTCACCAGACTGAAAAATAGAAAAACAGAAAGCAAAAGGAAGCCTGCGACGCCAAATAACCTGCCATTCTTCTTTAGCCTCAATCTCATGGCCGACCTCCCGAAAAAGCTTTAACCTCATCTCATCAGAAAGCGCTCGGTAAAGATGTCATCACTCAGACCGACATCAAATTTAATTTCCTGGAGCTCCAGAATGGTTTTTCTCCTTTCTTTTAGATCTTCCATGGTCATCTGCCGGCTTGTCCAGTACGGGCCAATTTTTTCAATTTTCTCCAGAGTAAGTAGCTTCATCAGGCGGTTAGCTCGATCATAAAGTTCGACTCTGGTCGGATAGAAATTTTCAGCTCTGACCCACATGACCATTCTGGCATACTGGGTTCTGGTTTCAGGCTTGGGCTTGAGTTCAATCACATAATGACCGCCTTCTTCTTTCAGCCACTGACCCGTCCATTTTTCTGAATAGCGCACCGCTTCCATGTCCTCATAGGTAAAATCAGTGCCAGCAAATTTCGTATTTTTTACGTGGGAGGCAATGCGTCGGGTACGGCCATAGGCGGGTAAATAAAGATACATAACCTCATTGGGCAAAGAAAGGAAACCAATGCCTCTATGTTCGGCCGGTGAGGTAAATTTTACCAGGCGTCGATCGACACCTTTCTGATAATTAACCATTTCTCTAATCTCCTGCTTTCCCTGGCTATCGATGATAATCACTTTGATGCGGGCCTGGCGGTCCTTGGGAGCATTAACCACTTCATCTACCTTTTTTAAAATCTCATCAGCCGAAAGAAGCTGGGCCGGGAAAACATGGGTGGCCCAGAGAGCCAGGAGCAAGATGAGCAAAAGGATGATTATTCCGGCAAAAATCCAGGACCAGGAAAGGCCCCAGGGGCCGGGAAGACCCTTCTTTGTCTTTTTCCCTCTATCCATGTTTTCTCCTTTTTAAGGAATTGATATATTAAGATTTTTTTATATTTCTGTTTTCTTATTCGAAATTTTATTCTTCGCTCGCCTCTCGCCGGTTTTTATTTAATTTTAACCATCTGGCTTTTGTCCTCACAATGACGGCCGGAAGGAGGGTCAGGGCACCCAGACCTGAGCTGAACATGGTTATAGCTACGAGCAGTCCAAAACGCCGCAGAGGAATGAGGTGGCCAAAAGTGAGCACCAGAAAGCCCAGAGCCACGGTGATCATATTGATGAAAATCGCTCGACCGGTGCTGCGAAGTGTTCTTTCCGCCGCTTCAATCAGGACGGAATTTTCGGGAAAGGATTCTCCTTTAGGGGCCGAATCTTCTACCTTTTCCACCCGTGGTTTAAAAGAAGAGGTTGAATCAGAGTTCAGGCTGATTGGCTGGATGGCATCAGAGTTGAGCCCGGCCACTTCTTCCGTGGAAGAAATTTTCACCTGGCCCAGAAGACCAGCTTCCAGACGGAAACGATTGATCCAGTGGAGGGCATAATCAATACCAATGCCCAGGGAGACACTGCCCACAAGCACGGTAACTATATCCAGGGGAATTCCGGCATAGCCCATAAAACCAAAGATTAGAATTAGGGTGAAAACTATCGGGATCATACCCAGGAGGGCAGCGGCCGCAGAGCGGACAAGGAAAAGGACACAGAGATAAATAAGCGCCAAAGCTAAAATCAGGCTTAAAATCTGACTCTGAATCAGGCTCTGATCAAGATGAATGTAGACCAGGGGTGAACCGGAAAAGGCCATCTGAGCCTTTTTGAAGGAGCGTTCTTTAATCCAGTTTTCAATCTGGTCTACAAGATGCTTCATCTCCCCAATATCCAGACTCGGAATCATGGCCTGGATAACAGCTTCGGTCTTATCAGGGTGGAGAATTTGGTCGAGACCTTCCTGACCTTCCAGCAGGAAAAGAAGGTTACTCACCTTTTCCCTTGAGTCAGGAATCTTCTCTCCTTCGCCCATAAGATCATTCATTTCCGCCAGATAATCGGCAATGGAAAGGGGATGATGAATGAGGGGATTCTGTTCCAGGAAATCCTCCATGGCCTTCATTTCTCTCAAAACCTCGGGGTCCCGGATATCACCTCTGACCAGAATGCTTATCGGAATTGAGCCGCCTATCTTTTTTTCCAGAAAGTCTTCGCTCTGCCTGATTTCACTGGAAGCTTCAAAATAATCCAACATCTTGGAATGACGTTCTATCCGCGGAATTCCGGCCAGGGCCGCAGCTATCACCAGGAGAAAAATAATGAGGGTTATTTTTTCTCGCCTCAAAAAACCGAAACTCCACTTTTCCAGGCGCTTCCCCCAGGCTTTTTTGCCCCCGAATCCCTCAGAAGTGGCGAGCCCTTTCTGCTTTTTTCCAGACCCGGTTATAAACAGAAGAGCAGGGACAAAGGTCAGAGAAAGAATCAGGGCAAAAAAGACGCCGCAAGAGGCCACAAAACCAAATTGCCTGATGGCTGAGAGATAGGAACCAAAAATAAAGGACATAAAACCAGCCATGGTGGTCAAAGCCGCCAGGAGAACCGAAGTGGAGACATGGGCCAGAGCTTTTACCTTTTGCTCCTCAGGAGCCTCATCAAAGCGTTTTAGCAGGTGAAGACTGTAGGCGCTGCCAATAGCCAGGAGAAGAACGGGGATGGCGTCAGAAATGATGGTCAGAGGAATTCCCAGAAGGCCCATCAGGCCAAGGGTCCAGATGGTGCTGACGATAACCGCGAGGAGGGGAATAAAAACGCCCCGGAAACTTCGAAAGCTCAAGAAAAGACATAAAAAAACAACGATGGCCACGAGGGGTGAGAGCGTCTTTAAATCACTGATAATAAAACGGCTGATCTCCCTTAGCTGAGCGGGTAGACCAGCCAGTCGTACCTCCCCCGGGAAAGAGGTGGCTTTAACCGTTTTTTCTATTTCAGCCATGATTTTATTTTTTTCGACATCTTTCTGGATAGCCACCACGATCAGCGTGACCCGGCCATCCTCTGAAACCAGGCGGCCTCGAAAACGCTTTTTCTGGAGAACATAAGCTCGAAGCTCCCGAGCTCTGGCCTGGCTAACAGGAAAATCCTCTTCACTGAGGAGCCGGCCTATTTCCAGACCCTCCTCACTTTTCTTCAAATCGAGAATGTTGGTCAGACTCGTAACATAGTTAACGCCATCAAGAAGCTGAAGTTTGGAGGTGAGCTCGCGAATTGATTCTAGGATGTGGGGCTTAAAAATATCGTCACTTTCAAGAGCGATAACCGCCACGAAATTGCCGCCATAAGTATCCGCAATATACTCCATGGTTCTGACTGCAGGATCACTCTTGGGTAAGTAAGATGTCAGGTCAGCATTGATTTTAAGCTGGCGAATTGGCCAGCTGAGAAACAGGGTCATGAGGAAGGTCGTGATAACGACTGGCCAGCGATATCGGTAAATAAACTGATAGAACCTCATGACGAGCTCTCAGCGCTTGAGAATCCCATAAAAGAGGACGTCAAATAATCGATCGATATCGCTTTCGATTTTGTCTTCATTCGGAGATATAGCCCAGACATATTCATATCCTTTGATGGCCATAAGAATGGCTTCAGCTGTCAGATCAGGGTCTCTCACTTCAAAAAGTCCCGCCTCAACGCCTTCCTTGAGCAGACTTTTAATGGTTTCAATTTCATAGCGGTCATAATCCTGTCTGAGTTTCTGAATAAAACTATAGGATTCCAGATACTCTTCCCGAAAGGCCTGATAGAAATTGGCCAGGCGGCGAAGGGCCTTCATTCTCGTCTTGGCATAAGCCTTAAGCTTATTAATCGGCGAAGCCTCAGATGCCAGGGCTTTTTCAATTTCTTCCTTGAGCATCCGGACTTCCTTTTCGATTACAGCCTGGAAAATTTCATCTTTGCTTTTAAAATAATGATAAAGGGAACTTTTGGCCTTGAAGACAGCCCTGGCAATATCATCCATGGTCGTCTTTTTAAAACCCAGTCGCGAAAATATTCCCTGGGCTGTTTCGATAATTTTCTGCTCAAATAAATTATGCTTTTTCATATTTTTCGACCATTTTGTTAGATTATTCGATTTTACTTAATCTTTGGAGATTTGTCAAGCCAGTGTCGGCTTCTCCTTAAAAGGCGTGTTGACTTCAGGAATTTTATATCCGGAATATTTTGGTAT
>Ga0197142_1003337_pt1 | contig 13520 bp, 9 predicted proteins | sample GBS60_MetaG_FD_148614 | JGI IMG/M metagenome (GOLD analysis project Ga0197142, IMG submission 148614) | Sediment microbial communities from Great Boiling Springs, Gerlach, Nevada, United States - GBS 60_MetaG | ecosystem: Environmental > Aquatic > Thermal springs > Hot (42-90C) > Sediment... | reverse complement strand
TCCCGGTAAGGTTGTGACAGTCGGAGAGACGTGGAAAATCAGCCCGACCATCATCGGCGAGGTTTGCTTGTTGGACGCTGTCTTGGAAAGTCAGGTGGAGGGTAAGCTCCTCTCCCTCCGAGAGGGTATTGCGGATTTCACCGTTCGTGGCAAGGTCGTCGGGACCGACAAAGGGGCGAAGGTGAGCCTGGTTTTCGATAGCAAGGGGCAGTACGACCAACGGAGCGGGCGGATCGTGGAGTATCAGTGGAACCAGGAAGATGAGCGAACAGCGGGATGGTGGAGTCCCGCATCACGATTGCGAATCCATGTGAAAGTTCAGCGTCTGGACGCAAACGTTCAAACCGAAGCATGTTCCCAGCCAAATGTACTCGATCCCCAGCTCTGGTATCAACCGAAGGCCGATCTTTTACAGTTAGAAGGGGAAGGACCGAGAAAGAGCTATCGCTTGAAATACAACCGGGAATGGTACATCGTGGGGCAAACGGAAGATCATCTGATGATGCGGCTCGTGGATCGGGGAGACACACTCGCCCAACTGACCATAACCCACTGGCGCCAAGCAAACGATAATCGGTCGGAGCAGATTGCTGAATTTCGCAAAGCTGTAGCAGCCACGCCAGGATGGAAACCGGACAAACTCCTTCAGGAGGGCGAAATCGACGTCAACGGATTTCACGCCTTCCGGATTATCCAGGAGGGCAAGGTTGGAAACCAGCCGATGATTCACAGATTCTGGCTGATACGATTCCCTTCGAGAGAACAACTGGTGGTGACGGTGAGTTTACCTCCCGAAAACCAACAGAGATTTGGAGACAAAGATGTCGAGTTGATCAAAAACCTGACATTTGGGCCTCCCCGGTGAACCACGGGTCAGAATCTTTTCTCGGGCGGGGTGTAGTGCGTCTGAAATCCAGGATTTTTCCTTACTCAGTACCCCCCCAGAACCTTGGTGAGCAATGCCTCCGTTTTCCATGGAGCGGAAGTTGGATTCGAGTCTTATGCGGATCGATGGGGAGCTTGCTCTCGTAACAAGTCGCGAATTTCTCGAAGAAGCTTTTCCGTTTCCGTAGCTTCCGGTGGCGAACCGGTGGGGTTCGAGGTCCACTCGCGCACCCGGTTGATGGCTTTGACGACCAGGAACAGGCAGAAACCAATAATCACGAAGGTGATCGTGGATTGGACGAAGTTGCCCCAACCTAAACGCGCATCACCAGAGAGTGTGATGGTCTGACCCGAGAGATCGATGCCCCCGGTGATCAACCCGAGTATGGGCATAAATATGTCTTTGACTAAGGAGTTGATGATATTGGTGAAGGCGGCGCCGATGATGAGTCCGACGGCCAGATCCACGACATTGCCGCGGAGAATGAATGTCCGAAATTCTTGCAGAAAATCACGCATCAGCGATTCCCAGAGGTGGGGTGAGGTACCTTCTTCAGCTAGGACTAGTATCATCCGCACGGCTGACCAGCCAGATGATAAAAATCACGATCAGTGTAATCCCGGCAAGGATCAACATACCCATCAGGGGGTGACCTGGGGGCGATGAAGGTGGAGGATTCGGCCACCCCGTCGATGTGGTGGGGGTTTGACCTATGGCTTGTTGAGGGAGAAAAAGCCCTAGCAAAGGTGTTAGGATACTATGCAGTTTTATACACATGATGAAGTGCCCTATTATCCTAGGGGCAAATCAGGCTCTGCTCCCCTCCGTTATTATTGTACCGTTGGTTTACACTTTATATCTTGATTTCCTCAGTCGCATGGAAAAATCATTCAGAATCTGAGCCAGTTTAGGACGATGTCTTGAGATGAAAGCCGGAGGGTTGAGTACCTACTGCTTCGTAGGGGTGGACCGGAGATTCATTTTGAACTCTTGTAACCACCGGTCCCAATTCATGAGGTAGTTCTTGTACCTGACGTCGTCTCGTTGGGTGAGGGGTATATCGATCAGTTCCTTTCGAGTGACAATCGAAGGGTCGAAAAAGGCAATCAGGTTACCGAGGGCTGCCTCGCGAACCACCAGGTTGGGATGATTCAGCCACTGGACGAGTTGTTCTACAGCTGCGGCGGCGTCTGGTCGTTGACGGGAGGAGTAGCCGCGCAGCAGTTGCAAGATCAGGTCCGCTTCCTCCTCGGACAGTTGCTTTTTTGTAGTCAAAACGGTCCAGAAGATTTTGGTGTGTTGAATATCTCTGGCTAGCCAGGCACTGACAGCCGTGATGGCAGCCCGTCGTGCGTAGGGGCGGGCCCGATCCGCCATCAAATCGAAGAGATTACCCGCCATCACCTCACTATCGGGTCCTTCTGTGATAGCGGCGTAGCAGTAAATGGCGAGCATCGTAGGCAGGATATTGATGGGTAAGGCCGGAGCTTGCAGGCGGCTCTCTAAGTGGATGCGAAGGCCTTCCCGTTCCTTATGGTTCCTCGCCAGGTCCGCTAAAGCCTCTTGGATTTGTTTACCCTCCACTGCTTGCAATAGAGGGAATCGCTCGTAACGTCTTTCCCCTTTCGGGATCGGTTGCGGTCCTGTGAGTTGTCCGCTGATGCTGTCCCAGGATACGATGGTGTTGGCCTCGGCTGGAAACTTTCGGAATCGTCCCGTGGCACTAAAGAGGACCTGGCCCCGAGTAACCATACCGACGGCTGAGGATCGTGGAAATTCGCCCCCTTCCCGAGCATAAGGCGTGCCAGGAACAAAGGTCTTGTGCATTTGCACCATGATCTCCGTGTTTTCTTTACGGGTGTGGAAGTCCCAGACCTCACTGCTGTTCAATCGCACGCGGATGTGAGTGTCGGGTTTGGGGCAGGTGATGTAGATACGTCCTGCAAACAGCGTCAGGTCAACGTGAAAATCCGGAGACGGAGGGTGCAATTGTAATCGCACTTCCAAGGGTGTTTCCCCGGGGACCGCGTATTGTTCCGGTACATTCCCCCACAGATGCAGCTCTACATCGTTGTTGTTCAACTTCACATCGGCCTTATAGCCGGGAAGTGCCAGTATGATGTCATCAGTAAAAAGTTCGGAGTTGTTCTCATCCATTTTCAACCAAGGCGCATCTGCTTGCAATTGGCGAGTGACAAGCAGAATGCTAGGGTCGGGACGGCTCCACTTACCGATGGCTTCTCGTCTCCGTTGGGGCGGCAGTACAGGTTTGAAGTCTTGAGGTTCCCGTTGTTTCTCTGGGAGTGGCGGTTGCTTCTTTTCTGGGAAAGGCTCCTTTTGTTCTGGAAATTCCTTTTTGGGCGGCGGAAGTAATGCGTCTGGTTTGGCTTTCTTGTTTGGCTCTTGAGTGGTCGGTGTGAAGTTCTGGGTCTTGCTGTCTCTCTCGCCCGATGTTGTCGAATGTGGGGAGAGATGGTCAGCAGGCTGTGGGGTGGCCTTGGCGAAGTCGCCAGAGGGGGTGACTCTTGCGGAATAGGTCGAAGGGGAGGGTAAAGCCATCCAAATGGCGATGGTTAGCAAGACGAAGCACCCGACAACGGCTCCAATCAGAGTTGATTTTCCGCGCCAGCTGTCGTGGGCATCATAGCGTTTCAGCCCCAGAAGCAAGGCGACATCTGTCTCTTCGAATTCCGCTGCCTCTGGGGTGGGCGGAGGCAAAGGGGTCAGGGTCGGCACCTTACCCAATTTGCGTTGGTGATTTGCCAGAGGAGGAGGGAGAAGCCGGTACATCCGATGATAGGCAGAGGGGGGAACACGTACGGGCTCTGTTAGGACCAACGTCAGAATCTGGTGGCAGGCTGCGACTTCTGCCAGCAGGGCATCAGTTTTCAAACAAGCAGCCTCGAATTCCTTGATGGAATCGGAATCGAGAGTATTGTCGAGATATTCGGCCACAGTATTGGGATCGGAGACTTCATCTTCTTCACTGATGGGAGGGGGTGTGCCTAATCCTCGACGGCGGGTCACGCGTTTGATGCGTTCGATCAGTTGCTGTACATCGGGGTTTTCCGCAATCTTGAGGCCCAAGTCCCGTGCTTCTTCAGCATCCAGGGTGTCATCGAGGTAGGCCAGGAGTGTGCGCAATGTCAACCGTGGCATGAGAAAACCCCCCGACTTTGTTCGAATGCTTTGAAAATGGGTTTGGATTTACTCTCACGTTGGGCTTTACTCTCTATAGGTATTAGTGGCCTCAGCCGCACTGAATTCTTTCACGAGTTCGCTCCTGCACCCTGATTTCCCTTTTGGGATATTTCTTGCCAGCTCTTTTTTTCGGTATGATGTCCTGGGGAAATAGGTGTGATCCTTTTCCCGACCCCAGCAGCTTCAGGACCAGAGGGGAGGGACCTCGGATGTACGGAGCCTATGTTCTTCGCGCCTTAGCGGTAATTTATTTGGTATCTTGGGGTCTAACGGATAACCTCGCCTACGCAACCGATCCCGCACCGGTGGCGGGTCGATTCCGGGCAGGAGCGTACGCTCAGGATATCACGCCCCAAAAGTTTCCGATTTCGGTCAACGGCGGTTTTCAGGATCGCCAAGCGGTGCGGGCCCATGACCCATTACATGCGCGTTGCCTGGTGCTGGAAGATGGTCGAACAAAGTTGGCGTTGGTCGTCGTGGATAGCTGTATGATTCCTAGGGAAATTCTGGACAAGGCGAAGGCTTTGGCCGAGAAGAAGACGGGCATTCCCGCAAACCATATGCTCATTTCCGCGACGCATACGCACACAGCTCCTACCGTCGCCGCGGTATTTCAAAGTGAGCCGGACCCGGATTACGTGTCTTTCCTTACGGAACGAATTGCCGAAGGGATCGTGCAGGCCCACGCCCGACTCGCACCGGCTCAGATCGCCTGGGGTGTAGCCGAGGAACCTCATCACGTCTTCAATCGTCGCTGGAAGATGAAGGCAGGTGTTATCCATCGGGATCCTTTTGGGGGAACCTCGGATCAAGTCCGGATGAACCCACCGCGAGCCAGCCCGGATTTGCTGGAGCCGGCCGGACCAACGGATCCCCGGGTCACGGTCCTGAGTGTGCAAACAGCTCAGGGTGAGCCTCTGGCATTGTACGCAAATTACTCTTTACATTACGTAGGAGATATGCCACCGTTGTCCGCCGACTATTTCGGCGTCTTCGCTACGCTTGTACGTACCAAGCTGAATGCTGGCCCGAACTTCGTGGCGATGTTGTCGAACGGCACCAGCGGTGACATCAACAACATCAACTTTCGCGAGCCCGCGCCCAAACGCCAACCCGGAGAGCAGTCGCGTCTGGTTGCAGAGGCTGTAGCTCAGGCGGCCTTGCGAGCGGTTCAGAAAGCCGCCTATCGCAACGATGTCCGTCTCGCCGTGGTCAACCGCGAATTGAAGCTTGCGGTGCGTAAACCCACGCTGGAGGAAGTGCGACGGGCGGAAGGCATCCTGGCTCGTGCGAAAGACAAAGTCCTGCGTACTCCGGAGGAGGTTTACGCTCGGGAAACGGTGCTCCTGGCAAAATACCCCGAGGAGGTGATGGTGCCCCTGCAAGCCATGCGTATCGGGGATGCTGCGCTCGCTGCCATTCCCTGTGAAGTCTTCGTGGAAATCGGCTTGGAATTGAAACGGACCAGCCCTTTCCCCGTTACGGCCGTGGTCTCATTAGCCAATGGTTACAACGGTTATTTACCGACGCCAGAACATCATGCGTTGGGCGGTTACGAAACCTGGCGGGCACGTTCAAGCTACTTGGAGGTCCAGGCCTCCGTCACGATCACCAGGACTTTACAGGAGATGCTGCGCCGACTCGCCCAAGAGACATCGCCATGAGAGATCGGCAGGGTTCCTTAATGGTTGACTGGAGGCGTACCTTTCGGTTTCATCGCCGCTAGCTACCTTTCATCGAGGCTCTGGTTGAAACGAACCCCGATCGAGAAATGGGGATCCCTGGAGTGTCCGTTGTGACCGAGCGAAGGGCCAAACTACGAACCCATGATGCTACCCATGATGCTCTTGGCTGGAGAACCAATCGTTCACTCATAGAAGGCCGCGGAGCAGGAAGGATCGCTCTAGGAGTACATTCCTTCTTCCGCTTCGGGTATGGGAAAGCATCTTCATCTTAGTGGAAAGCTTCCCATTCCTTGCCGAGTACAGCAGCAGCGATTTTGAGTTTGAGGATTTCATCGGTTCCTTCGTAGATCCGGCAGACGCGAACATCGGCCAGGTGACGGGCTGGTCGGTATAAGGTGCTCCACCCACGACCACCGAAGACCTGCACAGCTCGGTCCGCTGCCTCCCAAGCGGCGTTCGAGGCGAAGAACTTAGCTTGAGCAGCCAGCACATCCGCCTCACGTGCTAAAGTTGGGTCCTGAGGATGGGCAGAGGCACGATCCTTCGCTAAAGCTGCTTGATGAACCAAAGCTGCCGTGGCCGACCGCGCAATTTCGATCAAGGCGATATGCTCCTGGACCAGTTGGTGGCGGGCAATCTCTTTCCCGTGCTGCACACGTTGTTTGGCGTACTGTGTGACTTCGGCAAGACAGTCCTCAATCACACCCAGGCAACCGGCAGCTACGCTGAGGCGTCCACTCACCAGTGTACCCATGGCGATACGAAAGCCGTCTCCTTCATTCCCGAGGAGATTTTCTGCCGGCACGTACAGATCGTGCATAGCGAACATAGCCGTGTTGGAGGTCGGTAAGCCCAACTTGGCATGCGCGGTGAAACTTTCGGCTTCAAATCCCGGCACATGAGTGTCGATTACGAACGCTGAAATGCGACGCTTCGGGTCCGTCTCCGGTATATCAGCAGGGTATGCAAATACCACAATAGCGTCAGCGATTCCACCATTGGAGATCAGATACTTGACACCATTGAGTACATAACCTTCACCCCGACGACGATAGGTGCTGGCCATCTGCCGCGGATTGCTGCCTGCCTCCGGTTCCGTCAGCCCGAAGGCTAGGATGCACTCTCCCCGAGCTGCCCGGGGCAGGTACTTTCGCTTCAGCGTCTCGCTACCCCACATCTGGATCGGGTAAGCCCCAATACTCAGATGGCCCGAAAAAAAAGTCCGAACAGTAGTCCCCTCGCGTCCAATTCGGCTCAGAGCTTTCAGATAGGTAACGGTATCCGCTCCTCGTCCGCCATACGAGGGGTCGATGATCATGCCTAGCAGATTGTATTTCCGAGCTAAAGGAATGACCTGATCGTTGTAACGTCGCTCTGCGTAAGCTAGTTCCTCAATCGGCCGTATCTCCCGGCAAAATGCCTCGACATCCTCCAATAAACGCCCTTCATCCCAGGTCATCTTTCCGACTCCTGCGTCGACGGATCTTTTGGGACGCAACTCCCTTTCAATATCATCTTAGGGACATGAACCAAACCCTTGGAAATGTTCGAGAAGGAGACCAAGGGGGAGCAATTCAAGCGGAAATGTTTGAGAAGGAGACCAAGGGGGCAAATTCAAGCGACAAATGGTCCAGGAGTGTTCTACAGTCTGTGGAAAAAAGATGGAATGAAGCGAAGAGAACGGCACTCCATCACCGAGCAGATGCACGCGTGTAACTTTGGTCCTTACTGGAAGATGTGGCTTTTTCACCCCCGGTCATGCACGAGGCCCAGTGTGGCAGAGCCGTTCATACAGGGCAGCATATTCCCGAGCACTGCGATTCCAACTCCAGTCCTGCCGCATCGCCGTCTGCATGATCTGCAGGAAGTGATGGGGACGTTGACGGTAAAGTGTCAGCGCCCAGTGGACCGTCTTGTACAAGGCATCGGCCGTGTAATCGTGAAAGGCAAATCCGGTCGCTACACCTGCTGCGATGTTTTCCTCAGTGGCATTCACAACAGTATCTGCCAACCCTCCCGTGACACGGACAACCGGAGGCGTGCCGTACTTGAGGCTATACAACTGATTGAGGCCGCACGGCTCGTAACGACTGGGCATGAGGAACAGGTCGGCCCCCGCCTCGATGACGTGGGCCAGGCTTTCGTCAAATCCCAGGTACAAACCCACACGATTGGGATGTCGGGCACGAAAAGCTTGAAGCTGATCGTGATATTCACGATCTCCTTCTCCAAGGAAAATCATTTGACAACCCAGGTCCAGGAATCCCGGAGCTGCGCTCAAGACCAGATCGATCCCTTTCTGATGAACCAGCCGGGCGATCATTCCCAGCACAGGAGAATCCGCTAACAAGGGTAGATCAAAACGGCGTTGCAGGTCCGCTTTGCACAGAGGCTTGCGTTCCGCTACGGTTTCTGGAGTGTAGCAAGCGGCGATGAAAGGGTCGTGAGCAGGGTCCCACTGCTCATAATCGCAGCCATTGACAATTCCGCTGAGCTTGTGTCGTACCGCTGCTAACAAACCTTCCAGTCCGTAACCATACTCTGGAGACTGGATCTCTCGCGCATAAGTTGGACTGACCGTATTGACGGCATCCGCGTAGATGATGCCCGCTTTCAGAAAGTTGAAAAAACCGTGGTACTCTAGCTGAGCGGGATTGAACAGCCAACCTGGCAAGCCGGTCAACGACAAAACATCGCGTCCGAAGATGCCCTGATAGGCGAGATTATGGATGGTCAGTAAGGTGCGCAAAGCGTTGTATTCCGGTCGGGAACGGTAGATCTCAGCCAGAAACACCGGAACAAGTGCCGTCTGCCAGTCGTTGGCGTGAATCACATCAGGGCGGAACTCCAAGTGGGGGACCAGCTCGAGTACGGCTCGGCTGAAAAAAATGAACCGTTCCGCGTTATCGGGATAGTCGGCGCGATAACCGCTGAGCATGACTTGCTGATACAATCCTCGACCCAGGCGGGGATCATCTCGTTCAAAAAACGGGGAGTGTTCGATGAAATAAATCGGCACTGAGGAGCGTGGAAGTAGCGAGCGATAGACGCGACAGGCCAGAACACGATCCCCCAAGGGCACAGGAAGCACAAAAGGAGTACGCTCTACAGGTTGTCCGCTGTGGCGAACGGCGTTGTAATACGGCATGACAACTGCGACTGTCACGCCCAATTGCGCCAAAGCACGGGGTAACGAGGCTGATACGTCGGCCAATCCGCCGGTTTTGGCAAAGCCCGCTACTTCCGAGGTGGCAAACAACACACGCGGTCCTGTCACATTCCCCCCTTTCGGCTTGTCTGCCCCGACAGGTTCTCATGTCTGGGGGCAGACTGGCTAGTACCTGGAAGAAGAAGATTTCTGCACACCTATCTAGTCAAGGGTTTGGTACAATGGAAGGCCACTGCTACTGCTCCACATTGCGCAGGGATATCCTGAACTTATTCCATGCTTTCCCAAGGAGTTATACTTACGGGATGCGACGCATTAATTGGATGGACTGAAAAATCCGTTCGACTTCAGGTAGGAGTGCTTCGACCTGATGCAGGGGCAGACGCGCGGCGGCCAAGACACCACCCTCGGGTTGGTACACCATAGCGTATTCGAGTTGTTCCTCCCTCTGGTTCCACTTGGCACGAATACCGAAGCGGACGAAGGTATTGGGTGGACCTCCCACGGAATGCGGACCGTGCAAATTCTGCCATTGGGCCTGACGCTGGCGTAAGAATGCCACCACTTCCTGGTGGTACCCCTGGGGTGTGGGCATCCGGGAGGCGGATTCGAGCGTCAGGATGATGCCCGCTCCCTGGGCATGATCGAGGGTTACTTGGCTTTTCCGCACCATTCCGACACGCCAGCCTCTGGGGTAGAGAAAACGCAGGCCGATTTCACGATCCTCGAACAGCAGCAAAGTATTCTCCGGAGTCGGTTGGAGTTTCAAGCGAGACAAGGCGGTGTCCGATAACTTCGCTGGCAATGTATCAGTCGACGATCGATTCAGTACGAAATACCCCTCGATTGTCCCACTCGGTTGTCCTTTCTCGTCGAGCACGTAATGAGTTCCTTTGAGGGAGAGATAGGCAATTCCCGGCCACTGAGGGTCATAGTAAATGGTTCCATCGAGGTGATGGACGTGGTGACCGTCCCCGTTGCTCCCCCGTACCGTACCGCTGAGTTTCAACCGCAACAACTGCTTCTGTTGTACCAAGATGGGACCAATGAGTTCGACTTCCAACCCTCCCTCCTGAACCGTTTCCAGATCTGTCAATTCTTGTACAGCAGCAGTCGTCACCTTCCACTTGTCACCTACAGCAACAGCATTCTGCGGCACCAGCCCTGCTAACACGATCGGGCAGAACAGGTCAGTGCGTATCAGGTCTATTTCGCCCCAAGTCAGTGGGCCATCGGGAGAAAAGGGTGCCCGCTTTCCTCGATGGGCTAGCAGAACCAGCCTTCGGACCTCGGGTCGGACCGTCGTTTCTTGGATGTCTTCCCCGACGCGGCGGTGCATATCCACTTGATGATACAAACGCACCGTGCGAAGCGTCTCTCCATTATCTAACGGGCTGAGTATCCGTTCTGTGTAGCGAATCCGCGATTCCCCGCGAAACCGCACCTCTTGTAATTCCTTAGTTCCTGGAGATGCACGTCGCAGACGTCCGTGCAATCGCACGGAACTTTCGATCTGGTAAGAACTTCCCTCCTTGAATTCCTCCCGTAGTGTGAACACCTGATCGGATGGCTGACATATCCGTCCGATTATGCCAGATTCTAAGAGCAGAATTGGCAAGATGATCCGTGAGAGTATTGTTTTCATGTGAAACCTGTCGTTCCGTGCCAGCCTATACAAGCGTCTTGAGGTTTTGACCCAGCAGAAAGTCCGTTTTTGAGCTGTCCTCATCCACTGTACGTTTCCGCCGACAAAATACTACGCAGAAGGACTAATGATAAGTAGTTCCCGCCCCCATTCCCGCAGAAGGAGCAAAACCCTGACCGACTTTGGCAACTAGGGTGTATTGTATTTTGAGCATGTTCGTCCCTCTTGACGATGGAGGACTCCCTCCCACCGTGCCATGACCAACCTCTGCCCCACGCGGCCTCAGTGATCCTCTACGTGAGGTTGTTGTGTCTTCAGGGTCCACCCTATGGCCGCCCCTCTAAGGGATTAGGGCAGAGGCGGAATCCAGGTGATTTCTCGAAGCACCGACTACAGGTAACTCTGAGGCAAGAATTATTGTAACAGCTCAATTGGTGGGAGCTTAGGAATTGCGGTGCTGTCCGAAAGTTTTGCTGGGTGTCGAGCAAAAATGCACCTGATCTTGGGAAAAATCGACCACTGTTCTTTCGCGGCGCTAGGAGGTACATTTCCGGTGAGAAGCCAGTCCTTGGTTCCGAGTTGATTGTAACATATTTCCAGACAAAGAGATCAGTCAAAGAAATGCCTTGCATTAGCTCGCTGGCTGCATCTGGCATGAAAATTGCAAGCACTGACCGGTGGTGTGATGGTGACCACCTGTCCCTAGCAGCGACCCGAAGGGAGAGTTGTGGAAAACCATGAAAAATTTGACAAATATACCGAACCTCAGACGGGGGTGCTTACGTCCAATATCATGCAGTCCCCGTCTATCGCTCAGCGTATCCATTATTGGATGAGCAAGAGTGAATCAACCTCCGGTCGGAGCACTAGATTGTCCGCCGACGGAGGCACGGGAGTTGAATGCTTTCTGCGAAGTTCACCTGCAATGTAAGCCGGCGCCACCTAACAGGTTATCCACCTCCGGTGGCTCACCAGAGTAGAGGGAAGCTAAGGACGAGCGCAATATTATGGAAGAATCGGCGCTCATCTAGTAAGAGGTTGAGAAAAAAATAGTATGCTGGAGTGAAAAGACAAAAGTAGCACTGAATTGGTGCGAATAGCCATAGAGGATATGTCCAATTACAAGGAAGATATTGACAGGAGCGACAATGGTTACCCGTAAGTTGGGACAAATGATAAAGGCGTGGAGTCGGTCCCGGCAGCGTCAGCCTGAGGACAACGTTGGGAAAGTTACGGACGTAGAGCGAGGCAATGACATTGAATGCCGAGAGGAACAACGAGGGGCGGAGTTCCGCATACCTGCATTGAAGGAATTGGCGGAGCAACAAACCCGTTATGCTCCTACTGTCCGTCGTCAGGCTCAGCTGGAAGCTGCCAGTAAGTTACTGTCAGAGATCGAACCAAACAAGAGTTATCCATACCAGTACGTCTGCTATCGGATCACAGATTACCGGTCCGAGGCTTATCCGGAGTTATTGATCTCCGGCACGGACCTTCGCCATGATTTGGAACTGTTGATCCGCCGGTTGGAACGGTCGCTGCCAACTGTGCCGGTGGAACAAACGGTCGAACCGATGCTCACTTTGGAGGAGGTGAGTCGGCGGCTCAATGTTTCCACAAAGACGATATCCCGATGGCGTTTGAAAGGGCTTGTCGCCCGGCGGGTTAAAATCAATGGGCGAAGTCAACTAGGATTCCCCGTCTCAGCACTGGAGCGGTTTGTGGCAGAGCATCGGGAGTTGGTGGAACGGGGGGCCCGTTTCAGCCACCTCAGTGAGGCGGAGAAAGAGGAAATCCTCCGCTTGGCTCGCCAGTATAAGGAAGAAGGTCTGAGCCTGACCGAAATCAGCCGGCGTATTTCGGACCGGTTGCACCGCAGTCCTGAAGCCATCCGTTATACAATCAAAAATTTCGATCGCGAACATCCGGAGTTGGCTTTGTTTCCACACAGTAGCCCCCTGGACCTGGATAGCAAGCGAGGAATCGCCCTGACTATGACGCACCATCTGATGAAGGATCAAACCGTGGAGACCCTCGCCAAGCGACACGGTCGGAGCCGCTCCACCATGTACCGCATTGTCAATGAAATGCGGTTGCGGGAGCTGCTGCGGACGCCGATCGACTATATCTACAATCCAGAATTCGACGATCCGTCCAAGGAGGCGGAGATTCTCGCTGAGATGCCGGGATTGGCCGAATTCGAGGCCAAGCGTGCAGCTAAGACGCCGCCGAAGGATGTGCCAGCCTACATGGCCCACCTCTACGAGTGGCCTTTGCTGACGCGCGAGCAGGAGCAGCACATATTCCGGAAGATGAACTTCCTCAAATACAAGCTGCATAAGTTTCTGCAGAGCCTGGAGCCGACCAAGGTGCGGGCCTGTGACCTGCAGTATATCGAGGAGCTGAAGCAAGAGATCAAGAAGTGCCGGGACTTGTTGATCAATTGCAATCAGCGTCTCGTGTACGCCCAGGCCAAGCAGCGGCTGGCACCAGGTGAGAGTATCGACGATCTGGTCAGCGACGGAAATCTGTCGTTGATGCGAGCAGTCGAGAAATTTGATTACAGCCGGGGGAACAAGTTCAGCACCTATGCCACTTGGGCCATTATGAAGAACTTTGCCCGGAGCATTCCGGACGAAAAGACCCGGCGGCAACGCTTCGTGACCGGCCATGATGAGTTGTTCGAAACCCAAGCGGATACCCGCAGCGATGAGCAGGAGGCCATCGCTACAGCGGACGCGGCACGGGATCGCATCAATCGTCTCCTGGAGCATCTGGATCCGCGGACCCGTGAAGTGATTCGCATGCGGGCTGGTTTGGATGGTCATGAGGAAATGACTCTGGAGCAGATCGGCCAGCATTTTGGTATCACCAAAGAGCGGGTCCGGCAGATCAATGTGCGTGGCATGCGCTTGCTCCGCGAATGGGCTGCTC
>Ga0197142_1003335_pt1 | contig 13531 bp, 17 predicted proteins | sample GBS60_MetaG_FD_148614 | JGI IMG/M metagenome (GOLD analysis project Ga0197142, IMG submission 148614) | Sediment microbial communities from Great Boiling Springs, Gerlach, Nevada, United States - GBS 60_MetaG | ecosystem: Environmental > Aquatic > Thermal springs > Hot (42-90C) > Sediment... | reverse complement strand
GGATGCCGGTTTCGGCGCAAGCGATCATCTCTTGCACGCGTTCGGCCGGATGAATGAGCGGCGAGGTCAGGCAGGTTACCAGACTGAAAATCGGCGCCTGGCGCACCGCTTCGCTGCCGTTCTGGATGACGCTTGCCATCTGGACTTGATCGTAAACGCTTTGCTCACCTTCGCCTTGGGAGTAGTAATGTTTGCTGCTGTTTTCGAGGATGGCGGCAAACAAAATGCGGTCGAAACCGGGTTGAGGGATGTCCTGCGGGATGACCATGGCGTGCATGATGTCGGCCAGGGGGAGGGCGTCGATCAGGCGGTCTTGTTTCACTCTCTTGCAGGTGCTCAAGCCGCTACAGCCCAACTCGCTTCCCGTTTTTCCTGAAGGAAGGATACATTACCACAAGGGTTTTTTAACGATTTTTTACCCCTGCTTAACCCCTTCTCTAGATTAAAAGACAGCGCGAAACTGGGGTCATGCCCAAAGGAGGCGGCTGCAAAGACCGCCTGAGTTTACAGGAGTTTCGTGCGGTGGCGGCGTCCAGGGGCTTTTGCCCCCGCTGCCCGGCGAGAAAGTTGCGGTTGGTGGTTGCGGCTGCCTCCCCTCACCCTTTGGCAGGGCAGGCAAGGTTGGGCAGGGAAGTTGGCTGAGGAGGTCTGGCTTTGAAGGATGAGAAAAACGCCAATCCGGTGCCGGCCGGCGGGACAAAGCGCCGGCGGCGCTCGCGCCCGGCGCCCCTCTCGGAAAGCGATCTGCAGGAGGAGATCGCCATGCTGCGCGAGACCCTGCGCCGTTTCTTCGAGTTGGGGCGCGGCTGTGAGGATATCGAGACGGCCGCCAACATTCTGAGCGTCTTTGGTCTGGCGACCACCCGTTTGGCGCGCCTGCTCCTGGCGCAGCGCGAGCTGGGCAGCGAGCGCGATCCGCTCATGGAAGCCATCCAGACCGCCGTGGCAGAGACGGCAAAAGAGATGTCGTCGCTGGCAAAGGATTTGTGAGCGCCGATGGAAGCGACTCTGGCAGCCGTGAAGGCTTTGTTGGGCGATGTGCAACGCTTTGCCCAGGTGGCGGGCGGACGAACCCTGCGCAGCTATCAACAGGCGGTGGCGCAAGCCGTACTCGATTCGGTCTTTGCCTGCGCCGGGCGCTCCATTGTGGTGGTTTTCCCGCGCCAGAGCGGCAAAAACGAGTTGCAAGCGCAGCTCGAGGCTTACCTGTTGCTGCTCTTCTCTCCCTTTGCCGTGGAAATGGTTAAAGTCTCGCCGACCTGGAAGCCGCAGACGCTCAACGCCATGCGCCGCCTGGAGCGCGTCCTGGATCGCAACCTGCTCACCCGGGGACGCTACGTCAAAGAAAGCGGACATATCTACCGCCTGGGGAAGGCGCGCCTGATCTTCCTCTCCGGCTCGCCGACCGCCAACGTGATGGGCGTGACCGCTAACCTGCTCCTGACCTGCGATGAGGCGCAGGACATTCAGCTCGAGAAGTGGGATCGCGAGTTTGCCCCCATGGCGGCTTCGACCAATGCGACCCGCCTTTTCTGTGGCACGGCCTGGACGGCCGATACCCTGCTTGCCCGTGAGCTGCGCACCGCCCGTCAGGCTGAAGCGCAGGATGGCATCCGTCGCGCCTTTGTGTTAACCGCCGAGCAGGTCGCCGCCGAAGTGCCGCTGTATGGCAGGCATGTTGCCGAGCAGGTGGCGCGCCTGGGGCGCTTTCATCCGCTGGTGCGCACCCAGTACTTCAGCGAGGAGATCGAGGCGCAGCGTAGCTTTTTTACCCCCGAACGCCTGCAGCTCCTGCGCGGCGAGCATCCCGCGGAAGGACAGCCCAACGGCGAAGATGACTACGCCTTTTGCCTCGATGTGGGCGGCGCCGACCGCGCCTTGCTGGGCGCCGAAGCAAGCCTTTTGGATGCCCCGCCGGGCGAGTCTGGCAGCCACGATAGCAGTGCCCTGACCATCTTCCGCCTCGATCCCCGTTCGCTCTCCGATCCGCTGGTCGGCGCGCCCACCTATCGGGTGGTCAACCGCCGCGTCTGGACGGGCGTGCGGCAGGCTGACCTATACGCCCAATTGCTGGCGCTGGTCGAAGCCTGGTCGCCGCGCTACTTTGTGGTGGACGCCAGCGGTTTAGGAGCGGCTCTGGCGGAGTTTCTGGCGCGCCGCCTGGGCAGGGTGGTGATCCCCTTCGTCTTCACCGCCCAGAGCAAATCCAAGCTGGGCTGGGACTTTCTGGCGCTGGTGGAAAGCGGACGCTATAAGGAATATCAGACTCAGGATGAGACCCTGCGTCGCTGGCAGGAGTGGTTCTTTCGCCAGGCGCTGGGCTGCCAGATGGAAATCCTGCCCGGACCGGAACGACGCCTGCAGTGGGGTGTGCCCGAAGGGCGGCGCGACCCGTTGACTCATCAGCCTTTGCACGATGACCTGCTGATTTCGGCTGCCCTGTGCGCCGTGCTCGACGATCAGGCGGCCGGGGAGGCGCGCTCCAGCGTCATCCAGGCTGCCGATCCCCTCGAACCCTATTGGGAGGTGGTGTGATGTCAACCTGGAGACGGTGGATGGCTGCCCTGCGCAGCCTGAGCCTGGGCGGTCGCCTGACTGCTCAGGTGGACGAGGAGCGGGGGTGGGAGCGCCTCTCGGCTACTGCGCCAACGGCCGGGTTGAACGCGGCGGAAGCCTATCAGGATGCCCTTGAAGCGTGGCGCAAAAATCCGCTGGCGTGGCGCATTATTGCCATCACCACCGATTATGTGGTCGGTGAAGGGGTGACCGCCGCCGGTCGGCAACCAGAGGTGCAGGCTTTCATCGAACGCTTCTGGAATCACCCCCGCAATCGCCTCGATTTACGGTTGGAGGCGATGTGCGAGGAACTGGCGCGGGCCGGCGATCTGTTTGTGCTCCTGTTCCGTAACCCGCAGGATGGGCTTTCTTACCTGCGCTTTGTCACCAAAGACCGCATTCGGCGCATCCAAACCGCCGAGAACGACTGGGAGAGCGAACGCGTTTACATTGAGCTGGATGGGATGCAGGAACGGCGCTGGCTCTCACCGCAGGATGCGCAGGCGCAAAGTCAGGAAGCGGTGATGTTGCATTACGCCGTCAACCGACCGCTCGGTTGCCTGTTGGGAGAGAGCGACCTGGCCGCTCTGATCCCCTGGTTGCAGCGCTATGCGCGCTTGCTGGAAGACCGCGTGCGCCTGAACTGGGCGATGCGGGCGTTTTTATGGATCGTTACTGTGCCAAGCCACCGCGTGGCGGCCAAAGCCGAGCAGTACCGCGCCGCCCCCGAGGCCGGTTCGATCATTGTCAAAGATGAAAGCGAGAGCTGGCAGCCGGTGACGCCTAATCTGAACGCCTTTGACGCCAGCGCCGATCTGAAAGCTGTGCGCCAGATGATCGACGCCGGCTCGCATTATCCGCCCCACTGGCGCGGCGAACCACAGGGCATCAACCTTGCCACCGCTGCTGCCATGCAGGCGCCCACCGAGAAGCACCTTCAGCGTCGCCAACGCTATTTTCACTACGTGATCAAGGACATCCTGATCAACGCTTACCTCCGCGCCGCCGAAATCGGTAAGGTGCCCTATCATTCGCCGCAAGCCTTGCAGGAGCTGATCGAGGTGAGCGGTGCAGAGCTTTCGTTGAAAGACAACGAGCGGTTGGCAAACGCCGCCGTGCAACTGGCGCGGGCCTTCAACCTGTTGGCTGCCACCCTGCCCACCTTGGCTTCGCCCAGCCTGCGCCGAGCCATGCTCAAGCAGGTGCTCTCGTTCGGCGGCCTGAGTGTGCCGCAGAGCCTGGTGGAGCAGATTCTGGCTGAAATGGAGGGGCGGGGATGAGGGCCACTCCCCTCGCCCCGTGTGGGAGAGGGGCCGGGGGTGAGGGTGCTCCCCTCGCCCCGTGTGGGCGAGGGGCCGGGGGTGAGGGTGCTCCCCTCGCCCACCGGGAGAGGGGCTGGGGGTGAGGGCTGCTCCCCTCGCTCGGCTACCTGATGATCTTGACTAGAGGAGGTGAGATGAGCGAAACGCAACCGATAACCCTTTCTCAAGCAACCGTCTTGCTCGGGGCGGCGCCAGTCGCCAATGCCTTCGAGTGCCGTTTTGTGCGCGCCGGCCGGGTGCGCACGGCCGCCGGTGAGCCCAGCGACATCGAGATCGAAGCCCAAGCCCTGCAAGAAGCGGTTGCCCAGGGCTTATTCGAGGGCAGGGCAGTCTTTATCGACCACGCTTCGCCGCCGGAATCCCCCTCCCTGCGCAATCTGGTGGGGGTTACCGAGCTGGCGGTGTATGATGCCGCCGAGCAAGCCGTGCACGGGCGGCTGCGACTGTATGAGACGCCCGACGGCAGAGCCATGCAGGCCTTGCTGACCCGCCTGTTGGAGGACGTTCGGGCTGGGCAAGCTGTGCCGGATGTCGGTTTATCGCTGACCTTTTATCCGCGCTGGGGCAAGCGCGACCCGCACAGCAACCTGCGCCGCGTGGTGGGCATTCGGCAGATCGAATCGGTGGATCTGGTCTTTCAGCCTGCGGCTGATGGCCGTGTTTTAGAAACCCTATCGCAACAGAAAGGAACTTTCATGAACGTAGAAGAATCGATTCCGCTGACTTCTTCGCCGGCGGTGGAAGAAACAACTGCTTCGGTAAAGCCGGCTGACTCCCCCGCCGGGCAGGAATCGCAACCCGACTTGTCGGCGGCGACCATGGAGGACTGGTCGCAAGCTCTGAGCGCTTCGGCGGCAGCCTTTATGATCGCCAACAGCGGCCTGCCGGCGGCGGCGCGCCAAAAGCTGCTCGCCCAAAGGTATCGCACGCCGTCTGAGGTGGTCGAGGCGATCGAAAAAGAGCGCGCCTACCTCGCCAGCCTTGCTCAGGAAGAGGTGATCCAGATTGGCAACACGCCGCCCCGCCAGGCGCAGATCACGGTTGGCGCCAGCGGTTTGGAGCGCCTTGAACAAGCCCTTGAAGCGCTGATCCGCGGCGTTCGCCCTCCGAGTGGAGTGCAACCGCTGAGCGGCATCCGCGAGCTGTATAACCTGCTGAGCGGCGATTATGAGATGACCGGCGTCTTTCAGCCCCAGCGGGTTTATCTTGCCAATGTCAATTCTTCGACCATGGCAAATCTGGTCGCCAACGTGATGAACAAAGTCCTGGCGCAGGAATTCAGCGAGTACCCGCAGTGGTGGCAACCCTTTGTCACCCAGATGGACTTCAACAGCTTGCAAGACATTCGCTGGATCACGCTGGGCGGCGTGGGGGAGTTGCCAACCGTGGCGGAAGGGGCCGCCTACACCGAGCTGAATTGGGGCGATAAATACGAAACGGCCAGTTTTGTCAAAAAAGGCGGCTATCTGGGCATCACCATCGAAGCCATTGATAAAGACGATACCAACCGCCTGCGCGCCGCACCGCGCGCCCTGGCTCAGGCGGCCTGGCTGACGGTGGGCAAGGCGATCTCGAACATCTTTACCGCCAATAACGGCGGTGGACCGACTCTCAGCGATGGCTTGCCCCTCTTCCACGCTTCGCACGGCAACCTCGGCTCGACCGCCCTCTCGTATAGTTCGTGGGTGGCTGCCCGCAACGCCATGCGCAAGCAAAGCGAGGTGGGTTCGGGTGAGCGTCTGGGCTTCCTCACTGCGCCGCGCTACCTGCTCGTGCCGCCTGATTTAGAGGTGACTGCGCTGCAGATTCTGGCTTCCACCCATGATTACAGCTATACCCTCGCCAATGGGCTGGGTCCAGGGCCGATCAATGTCTTCAGCGAAGGGGAAACGGCTGACCTGCGCCTGCGCTCTGCCCGTGAGCGCGTTGTGGTTGTGGATCTGTGGAGCGACGCCAACGATTGGGCAGCGGTCGCCGACCCGCGCCTCTATCCCTCGATCGGTCTGGGCTATCGCTATGGGCGCGCCCCGGAGATTTACAGCGTCAGTTCTCCTACGGCCGGGCTGATGTTTTCCAACGATGTGATGCCGATCAAGGTGCGTTTCTTCTTCGCCGTCGGTCCGGTGGATTACCGCGGCTTGTATAAAGCCAATGTCTCGTAAGTGAAAGGAGCCCAAGCATGGAAACCCTGATCACCTACTGCTTTCATGTGCCCGGCACGCTGGTCGCCAACCTGACCCCGCTCTTTGCCGTGCCGTTTGATTGTACGCTGCTGCACGTCTCGGCCGTAGCCTCCAACAACAGCGATGCCACCCTCAAGGTTGGCACTCCCGCCAATCCGGCCGCGTACCTGGCCGAGTTCCCCATCGGCGATAGCCAGACTCCGGCGGTCAAAGCCAGCTTCAAGGACTTTGTCGGCGGTCAGTATCCGCGCCTGAACGCCGGCAACAGCTTGCTGATCACCCTGGATTACGACGGCAATAACGGCACCGCCGCCCAAAACGTGAGCGTCGCCCTGACCCTGGCGAAAGGATAGGGCATCCTGCTCCCCTCTCCCGTCCTGGGAGAGGGGCTGGGGGTGAGGGCTTTATTCCTCTCCCAGAGGGAGAGGACCCCAGGGGTGAGGGCAAACTCCAATCCCTCATCCCCAACCCTTCTCCCTAAGGGAGAAGGGAGTCAACTCCCCTCTCCCCGTGTGGGAGAGGGGCTGGGGGTGAGAGTCAACTCCCCTCTCCCGTCCTGGGAGAGGGGCTGGGGGTGAGGGCTACTCCCTCTGACATTCCACGAATGGTCTTAACCGCTAATAAACGCGAAGGAACAGGAAGAGATGGAACCGCGAATGGACGCGAAGAAACACGAAGAGATAAAACCGCAAATGGAGCAAAAGAACACCAATGGGGACAAGTATGCGCGTGCAGTGGCGTTCATTCGCGGTTCATCATGGGTGAATTGAAGTTTGCTTGCTGATTGACAGAACGGAGAGAAATGGACGAAGAAACTCAAAAAGCGCTCTGCAAAACCTTGCCTCTGGATAAACCGATCCTGGCGATAACCGAAGAAGATCAGCACATCCTCCTGCATCTGCTGGGCGGAGAGGTGATGCGGGTAGACCGCCATACCCTCGCCGCCCAGCTCCCCCTGAAGGGGCTTGGCGTTTCCCACGCCGATCCAGCTCAGCCAACTGAATCCGCTGCGCCAACCGCCAGCCTACCCAGGCGCTCGCAGCGCAAACCCTGAGCCTCGTCTCTGGAAAGGAGCCGCCATGGATGTCATTCAAATCTCCACTGAGCCGGCTGTAGGGACGGCCGGCAATGCCACTGCCAGCGCCCTCTCGCCGATGCTGAGCGGGCTGGTCTACAAAGTGGTCTTGCGCTATCAGGGCGCGCCGCCCGCCACGACCAACGTTAAGCTGAGCGACCTCAACGATCCAGCGAACGAGTCGATTGTCAATGTTACGGGCAACACCGACCTGGTGCTTTATCCGCGCCGGGCAATGACCAGCAATAGCGGCAGCAATCTGACCTTCAACGGGACGCAAATCGTGCCCACCCCCTACCCCGTGCATGGCAACCTCAAGCTCAGCTTGAGCCAGACCAACCCGGGCGTAACGGTCACTGCGACCGTGGTTCTCTTGCGAGGCTGAAAGCCATGGACGTGCTGAAGTTGACTGCTATTGCTAACCAGCAGAACGGCGAAGCCCTCTCTCCGCCCCTGAGCGGCTTGATCTACAAAGTACGTCTGGTGTTCAGCAACAGCCCTGGCGCTCAAACCGATGTCGCCTTGAGCGCCGTCAACGACCCACCAGGTGAGACCATTGTCGAGCGCCAGGATTTCGCCTCGAATCTCACCCTCTATCCCCGCCGCCAGGTGCAGGATGCTTCGGGCAACCCTCTAACTTTGGACGGCACGCGACCGCTGGCTGAGCCTTACGCCGTGCACGGGCAATTGAAGCTCTCCCTGCAACAAGCCAACCCGGGCGGGCAATGCACAGCCTGGGTCTGGCTGATCCGCGTGTGAGGTGGCACGCATTACCTCCCGTATCTGTTCTATGAACTACCGGTTTTGAACCAGAAAGGAGAATCGATGAGCGTTGAGACCCTGACTGCCATCGCCGGCGCAATCCTCTCGCTGGCATTTTCCTACCTGCCGGGCTTGAACCGCTGGTATCAGGCGCTGGATGGCACTGCCAAACGCCTGCTCATGCTCGCCGTCCTGACCGTCACGGCCTTTGCTGTGTACGCCCTTGCCTGCACACCCTATGCTGGGTTGCTGCAGATTCCGCTCACCTGTGACGCTGCTGGGGCAATCAGCCTGTTGCGCTTGCTCTTGAGCGCGCTGATTGCCAACCAGGCTGTTTACAGCCTAACCCCCCGTTCTGATGGCAGTTCGGGAGAGGGCGATGAGACAGCTCAAGGGATGGTTCAAGCCCAATGAGCCGCGTCATCACTGCCAATAACGCCAACCCGGAGCGGGTGATCGTTGTCGACCGCGGCGGCAATGGCGATTTCACCTCAATCCAGATGGCGATTAACGCCGCCGCGGCCCGCTCGCCCGGCGCCACCAACCCCTGGCTGGTGCTGGTTGCGCCGGGGGTCTACCCCGAAAGCCTGACCTTAGCCGATCATGTTCATCTTGTCAGCCTGGGTGGGCAAGAGAGCGTCGCCTTGCAAGCTACCGGCACGCCGCTAATCGAGGCTGCGCACTGCCGGGTGGAAGGTTTTCGTCTGGAAGGGGCGGCCAGTCCGCTGATCCGCGCCGCCTCCAATTTCGGCGCCAAACTCACCCTGCAAGAGGTGCTGATTGAGACAACCCTCGCTGAACAGGATGCTCTGCGCCTGGATGGCGGTCAGGTGGAGATGCAGGCCTGCCGCTGGACGGTGGGCGGCCGGCTGGTGGTCAACGGCGGCAGCTTGATCGCCCGCCGTTGCCACCTGATTCATCAACATGCTTCGCCTCTCGCACCTACTCAGGCAACCCTTGAGGTGAGCGGCGGCACCCTCTGGCTGGAATACAGCGTGGTGGAGAACAAAGCCCATCCGGCCAGCGGCGGCAGCGCGCTGAAGTTCACCTTGCAAGCGCCCGCTTCGGTCAGGCTCTGGCATTGTATCCTGCGCGCTGCCAGCGGTTACAGCGTGGATAGCACGGTCAACCTCACCGCCGTCATTGCCGCCTGTCGCATGAACGCCGAGGTGAACACCAGCCGCATCACAGGCGTGCTGGATTATGCGGTTTATGCCGCCCTGTGAGTCCGGGCAGGAGAGGAAGCCCGAAGGCGCGGCCGGCCTGTTGGGTTTGGCAAAGGAGACGGCCGGTGTCCAGAGCTCTTTGTTGCCCTGAGGAGTCGAATTTGTAAGGAGGAAAGATGAAATTGCGCTATCCCTTCGAACGAGTCTATCCCCTGACGCAGGGGTTCAGCCAGCAGCATCGCGGCCTGGACTGGGGCGCGCCGTTGAACAGCCGTGTGCTGGCGGCCGCTGCCGGGCGGGTGCGCTGGATTGCCATCCAGCCCCAGGGATACGGTTTATATCTTACCCTGGAGCATGAGGGCGGGGCGGTGACGCTGTATGCCCATCTGGAGCGCGTCCTGGTCGAGCTGGCGCAAGCCGTCTCGGCCGGGCAACCCATCGCCCTGAGCGGCAATAGCGGCAATTCCAGCGGGCCGCACCTGCACTTTGAATATCGACCCGATGGCAAGCGCGGCATCGATCCCACGCCCTTTCTTGAAGCCCTGCCTGATGCCCCGAGTGGAGAAACGGGCTCGTTTGCGCATCCCGCCCCGATTCGGGTGCGGATGGGGGATAAGGTTACCCTGCGCCGCGGCTTTGAGTACGTCAACCTGCGCCCTGAACCCGCCTATGGCGCCGCCATACCCGACATCGGCGATTTCTGCGGCGGCGCGGCGGTCGAGGTGCTGGAACAGCGCGGCGAGATGGTGGCGATCAAGGTGTGGGTGCACGGCGGCTATCTGGAGCGCATCACCGAAAACCCATAGCCGGTGGAGCAATCCCCAGAACCTCAGCCGTGAGGAAACTGAAAACCCTGGCGAGGGTCTCTGGGGTTCGCCCTGAGTTTAGAGATGTGCTGCCCAAACACACAGGTTTGACGATGGACGAGAAGTTGCTGGAAGAGATCAATGCCCTGTTAAACGAGAACGGACGCATTCGCCAAACGGTGCGTGACCGTTTGATCCTGGCTTGCATTGCGGAGATTTATCGCGCCACCCAGGCCCTGCCCGACATCCAGCGGCGCATCGAACAGTTAGAACGGCGCTCGATCCTGCTCTGGGCCGAACGGCATCCCAAAGCCGCCCTCACTTTGCTGGCGGTTTTCCTGTTCTTGCTCAACCTGAGCGCCTTCAACGACCTGCGCCGCCTCTTCTTTGCCCTGTTGGGCTTGCCCCTTGAGCTGACCCCCTAAAGAGGAGACACCCCATGACCACCCGTCAGGAAGTCAACCAGCTTTGCCGCCGCCGCTTGGGAGATCAACAGGCTCCCTTTGCCTTTAGCGATCTGCAGATCAATCAGTGGATTCACGATGCTATTGCCGAGATTTCGCAGCTCTTTCCCCGCACGCTCTATGCGGAGTTCACCCTGCAGGCCGGGCAAACTGTTGTGGATTTAAGCAGTTTGGCCGGCTTTCAATCCATCCTTCAAGTGGAATATCCACTGGGAGTGCAACCGCCGCGCTATCTGCGCCGCGCTTCGCACCGCAACTCGGCTCGCTTTAGCGGTCACCCGACCTACGATCTGGATTGGCGCTGGCCGAACGGTCGGCGCCTGATTCTCGGTCTCATCCCTCAGGAGGGTGAACGCCTGGGGCTGACCTACGAAGCGGATCACCTCTACCCGGCCGACGATCAGACCGCCCTAACCGTTCCCGATCGCCACCTCGAACTGATTGTGTTGTTCGTGCGCATGGCTGCCCTGCAAGAACAGCTCGCCGAACTGGGCGCCCAGAGTTTGCCAGCTCCTTCGTTGTTAGGGGTGCGGGCGTTGAACGCCGCTCGCGCCCGCCAGGAATATCTCGAGGCGCTCGATCAAGCGCGTAAGCGGGAGGGCCTTGGCGCCATGGTGGTTGAATGGTGATTCCTTCACCCCCCTATCCCGCCCTGGGAGCGGGGCCGGGGGTGAGGGCATTCTCCCCTCTCCCCTTGTGGGAGAGGGGTTGGGGGTGAGGGGAGTTTCGATAGAATTCAGGAAACCGACGAAGTAGGAAGCGTTTCTCGGGCGTTTCTGCGCAACATCGGCACTACCAATACCAGCAACGAAAAGCCGATTAGCACCAAAAGCCACACCACGCCACCTTGCGCTCCGAACAGTTGATTCATCAGATCGCCCAAATGGTACAGCAGATTGATCAAGATATGCGCCAGCACACCGTACCAGAACCCCAGCCGAATGCGCAAATAGCCAAAGGTCAGACCGCCAATAAACTGCGGCAAGACCAGGAAGGGGCCAAGCCACCAGACTGGCTGATTGGCATAGTTGCTGAGATGGGGCAGGGCGAAGAGAACCGCCCCAATATAGTAGTAAAACCCCACATAGCGATTGAAAAACTCCGCATAGGGGTGACCGCGGCGTTGGCGAACCCAGAAGAAGAGGGTAATCCCACCCGCAATTGCCAGGTAAAAGAGCGTTTTTGAGAGGATAAGCGAAACATCGTCCTCGAAGAGCCCAACAAAGGGCGAAGGGGCAAACTGGATCGAACCGATAAACAGCGAAAGGAATAGAAATCCCAGGTTAGGCGCTAAACCCAGCCGAAACGAGACTTCTTCGACCAGGGGCACGATCACCACACCGGTTAGGAAAAAGAGAAGGTTCATCTCTTCCTGTTGAATGACTCCTTCATCGGAAAAGCCACTCAGCCCAATCAACCAGTCCGTCAAGGGGCTGGTGCTCCAGGATAGCAGGATGTCCAGCGCAACAACCAGGATAAGCAGAGTCAAACTGCGTCTAATTTCACCCGACAATCGTTCGGCTGTGGGATGCCTGAGAAAGCGCACAAAGTCTGCTGCGGGATGGGAAGATAACTTCATCATCGTTACACCTCTAAAAAGAAACTAAAAAACCTCAATCAAAGGGCCTTCGCTCTGTCAGGCTTCAGCCACCGCAGGATGAGCCGCAGGGCTTTTTTCCAGGCGCGAAATGAGCCAGTAAGTCACTGCGAGCGAAGCAAAGAGGGTGACGTTGTCATACAGAGTGATTTGGGCTCCTTCGGTCACAAAAAGGGCAATCGGGGGTAGCCCACCGCCTGTGTACCCGAACAGGATGGTCAAGAGCAAATTGTTGATGGCGTGTATGCCGAGCGCGTAATCCAGCGAACCGCTGCGCAGGGTGATGAGAGTCCAGCCCGCGCCAACCACAAACCAGTTGAGAAAGGCGATCAGGAAATCGTTCTGTTCGACTTCAGGGTTTAACAGATGCGGCAGGGTGAACAGCACGCCGTTGAGGAAGCTCAAAACCAGCCAGTTTTTCGTCAACCGCCCGCTGGCTTGCAGCAAATAGCCGCGAAAGAAGAACTCCTCCGCGCTGGTTTGCAGTGGAATCAATACCAGCGCTAACAGCAAATACGGCCAGCCCTGCAAGAAGTTGGCATTGAAGGTATAGCGAACACCCATAAATATCACATTGACGAGCGTGACCAGGATGAGCAGCCCGGCCCAAATGCCTGCACCGAGCAGCAACCGCTGCCCATTCAACCGCCCGCTGGGACCGATCAGCGAGCCAAACGAACGGCGGTGCAGCCAGGCGGTCGCCAGCCAGGTTCCGACTATCAGCAAGCCAAAGGTCAGCAAGCTCACTGAAAATGCGGCGACAGAATCGGGGGCATTGAGAAAAGGAACGGTCAGGAACGCAGTGCCTACCATCCAGATCAGCAGGGTGAGGGCAACCCCCACCGCATAGCGCCACCAGGCGTTTTTCCCCTGGTCGGCTAAAGCAAGATAGACGTTTTTGGACATAGAAACCTCCTAACGATAAAAAATTAAGAATCGTTTTGATTTGAGTTTTCGGCTACCAAAGCGGCTTGCAATGGGTGCCCCATCAGGAAGATGCGCCGTTTGACGCTCCCCGCTGAGGGAGGACGATTTTCCCATGCATCTAGCAGGTCGTAGATCGCCTGGCGCACCTGTAAGAACTCCTCTTCGGTAGCGTAAAAGACATAGTCGCGGGCGGCAATGTTGTTCAGGTCTGGCTCACCACGCTCCAAGGTATAGCGGGCTAAGTCTTGAGCCACTGCAGAACCGTAAAGGCGCACATGATCGGCAAATTGCTCCAGCCCGCCCGGCTTGTACAGGTCATCTGGATCGATGCGCCCTTGGACGGCGGTGTAGAAGCGCTCTTCAATGCCATTGACATGGCGCACCCGTGCCACGCGAATAACCCCTGCCTCCAGCAACAGGTTCAGATGGCGATAGATCGACGGCTTTGGGATATCCGGCAGATATTGCGCCAGTTGGTTGGTGGAGAGCTCCACCCCATTCAAGGCTTGAAAAATGCGCATCCGCGCCGGGTGATTGATCACCGCAAAGTTGGTTAGCTTCATGAATAATCCTCTAGCTACTAATATTAATAACGTTCTTGATTTTGATATTGTTATCAAAAATGATAACATGGAGACACAAAAAAATCAAGTCTGATAGTGTAAGAATTTAG
>Ga0197142_1003334_pt1 | contig 13531 bp, 10 predicted proteins | sample GBS60_MetaG_FD_148614 | JGI IMG/M metagenome (GOLD analysis project Ga0197142, IMG submission 148614) | Sediment microbial communities from Great Boiling Springs, Gerlach, Nevada, United States - GBS 60_MetaG | ecosystem: Environmental > Aquatic > Thermal springs > Hot (42-90C) > Sediment... | reverse complement strand
CACCCCAATGGGGCAACCGCAAGGGTTGCCCCTACAGGCCCCCAAACATCGGGCGGCGCACCCCTCGGGGTGCGCCGCCCGTCAAGAACCAGTCCAGCAATTGCATCAGGGAACCCCTCTAATCTGCCCGGCGTCTAAAAGATGTGGTGAGACAAAACGCAGGAGGTGTAGAATGCGTGTCCACATCGGATGGGCAGTGATCATCTTCGCAGGATTGCTAGCCAGTTGCGTAATAACCCCAAGCCCAGATGAGGCCCCCCCTGTTTCTGCCACCTCTTCTTCGCCTGCTACTGTTGCGAACCAACCCACGCCCGCGCCTATACCTGTTAGCCCTATGAGCACTCCCCCACCAACACCAGAGAAGCCAGCCGAATCTGCTGTGGCGGATCTGGCAGAACGGCTGGGCATACAACCGGAGGAAATTCAAGTTGTCAGCGTTGTGCAGACAGAGATGCCTGTGGACAACCTGGGCTGTCCTGCACCGGGCCAGGAGCCAGGCTTCAATCTTCCGGGCATTGTGATAGGATATGAAGTCAGGCTCCGCCATGGAGGGAGTCTCTATCTTTACCACGTTCACGGCTTACGGGTCGTTTATTGTGGCCAGCAAGAGTAGTTGGCCAGCCGCTGGCATAGAGCGTAAAACAAAAATGGGGGCCGCAGGAATCCTGCGGCCCCCTGATGTTTCCGGCCCGACTGGTTACGGCCCGTAGTTCCGCATCACCAGCGGCAGGTAGATGCGACTCACCGGCGCGATGGCGACCACCGCATCATCGCTGACCACGTTCCCCTGCCCGTCGTTCACCCAGGCCATGTTCTGGACGACGTTCGGGAAGGAACCGCTGATCGTGGCCCGGAAGCGAACACGGGCGATGTTGCTGTAGGCGGTATCCAGCGTGCCGGTGTAGGTCACCGCATTGCTGGCCCAGACGACCGAGCCGGGGCCGCTCACCAGCCAGGCATCTTCCACCGTCAGGCCGGTGGGCATCACATCGGTCATCACGACGCTGGCCGCCACCTCTCCGATGTTCTGGATGACGATGGTGTAGGTCACCGCCGTACCGCTGGCCGCTTCCGCCGTGTTGGCCTCTTTGCTCACCGTCACGTTGGCGGCGCGCAGAGTGGTCGTGACCGCGTTGGTGGTCCAGGCCCGCCCGCAGGCATCCGCTACCTGAGCGGTGTTGACGATCTGAGTGCCAGCCGGCAGCGGAGCATTGATCCGCACCTGGTAAGTGATGGGCACCGACACACCCGCCGTGACCGGGCCGCTCCAGGTGACCACTCCAGCGTTATGGGAGACACCCTCGCCGCCGGAGACGAAGGTCACCTGTGCGGGCAGCGTATCCGTCACGTAGGCAACAGTGTCCACCACACCAGTGTTCGCGACTGTGACGGTGTAGAGCAACAGGTCATTGGGCGCTGCCACAGTCTTATCCACGGCCTTGGTAGAGGTCGCCAGGTTCACGCTCTGGACCGTGACAGTGGCCGGACCGGTGGCCGTGACCCAACCCTCGCCGTTATTCACCTGGGCGATGTTGGTAATGACAGTGCCGTGCGACACGCAGGCGTTCACGGTTGCCGTGAAGACGATGGTGTGAGTATAGGAGGGGGCCACATCACCACTCCACAGCACCGCGTTGAGGACGTCGCTGTACACCGCACCGCCTGCGATGATTTCGCCGAAGGTGACCTCGGAGGGCAGCGTATCCGTCATCAGGGCGCCCGTGGCCGTGTAGACCGACGAGGAGTTAATCAGGTTGATGGTGTAAGTCAACACGTCGCCGGGTTTGGCCGTGGCCGCGCTCCGGGTCTTGTTGGAGGTGGAGAGGTTCGGGCCGCTGTAGTTCACCGTCACCGGGATGCTGAAGAGCCGCGGCGCATCCGGGAAGCCGACGTAGATGATGCCGTCGTTGCAGTCGGCCGCCGCCGGGTTGCACGCATCCGGATTGACGTTGTAGAGTTCAAAGGTGGCGTTCTTGTACGGCCCGATGGAGAGGTCAGCGTTGCGCATGCCAAGGCTGGTATCCAGGTCGGTGCGCTTCCACCACCAACTGAAGTGCGAAGGATCCGGCGACACAGACCACCCCTGGACCGCCACCATATAATCGCCCACGACCGGGAAGTTGAGCGTGATCTCGTCGTCCTGCCCCGCGGACCGCGTGGACGAGGCAATCCGCTCACCCGGGCACTCAAAGGTGCCGTTACCGTTGACATCGCGGAACATGAACAGGTCCAGGTCGTTGGCACCGACGACCACGTGGGCGATGTATTTGGCGACGTTGGCAGGCATACTGAAGGTGTACGTGTACCAGCCCGTGCCCGTAAAGTCGCAGGTCGTGTCGGGCGTCGGGTCCTGGTTGATGAGCAGGTCAGGGTAGTCCTGCCGCGTATCCTTCATTCCGTACACCTCAACGGTCAGCCCCTGGGTCCAGGTGATGTTGGCGCTGAAGGAGACGATGTCCGTGAAGTAGTTGGTGTAGGTCAGGGCGGTGGGACCGGTGAGGGTGCTGAGCGTCTTGGTGAACGGCGCCTCAAACCGGGTACCGTTCCAGCGCACCGAGTGCTGTATGACCTCGTGCAACCCGCTGGTCAGCGGCGCCACCACGTACTCCACATTCCCGCCGGTCGCCGTCTGGAAGGCCCAGATGCCCGCGCCGACGTTGCGGTTGACGCTCTTGGCCACCACTTCCAGCCGGTACGGGCCGAAAGTAGCCGGATCGGTTTCAGAGAAGTCGCCAAAGCCGAAGGTGAACGGCGGCTGCGAGCGGGTGTATGCGCCGGACGTCGGGCCGAGCACCAGGGTGTCAATGTCGGTCTCAGGCGCCACATCGCCCCATTCGTCCCGCACGATCAGGCGGGTGCCGGCAGGCGGAGTGACGGTCTGGTCCAGGAAGTAGAAGCGCCAGTCACCGGACTCAGGCCGCCAGGACCAGTCCATGGGCCCCTGGATGTAGCCGTTGTCGTAGCGGGTATCGGCCCTGGGTGTGCCGCCCAGCGTCACCGGGGCAATGGTCAGGTTGCCGGAGAAGGCAACGTTGACCAGGACCGGGATGATGGTGGTATAGCCGCTGTAGGAGCCCTGCGCCGGGATGCTCACCTCAATGGCCCCCTCGTAGAGGCCATAAGGCGTATCCGCCGGCACATTGATGGTGGCCTGGAAGGTGGCCGTGCTGGCAGGATTCACCGTCACCTGGGTCGCCGGGAGCGTGACCCAACCCCAGGCCGTCTTCTTGTAGAAAGTGACCCGAATGGTCAGATGGCTCACGGGCACCGAGGCCGTGCGGTTGCGGTGCTGGAGCCCCAGGAAGATGCCGTCCTTCCAGCGCGCCAGCGGGTCTTTGACCGACACCTGCCGGTAGGTATGCAGGCCGTAGCCGTAGGAGAAGCGGACGTACTCGCCCGCGTCAATCTCCCCGGAATTGACCACACCGTTGGTGTTCGCGTCGGTCCACAGGTTGCCGTCGCTGTTGACATCGGTCCAACTGTACCACAGGATGCGCCAGTTGTTACCCAGCGCGGTGTTGCCGCTGGCGAACTCGTTGAAGGGCTCAATGATCTCCGCGACCATCAGGTCCGCATCAGGCGGGATGCCCGAAGGCGCGTATTCGGTCACATCAAACAGGTAGTCCGGCCGATTGAAGTCGTAGGGGCTCTCGTTGGCCGTGGCGGCCGTGACGTCAAACGTGTACTCGCTGATGCGGGTGTAGTAGGTCGCCGTCAGTCCCGCCGTGATGGTCAGCGGGCTGTAGTTCTTCACCGTGAAGACCTGGTTATCGCTGCCACCGGGGGTAATAATCTGGGCGAAAGCCGGATACTCCGTACCCCGGTAATCGCCGACATACCAGGCCTCAGGCGAAACATGGAGGCCATAATGCCCGCCAGCGATGTCGGTGGATTTATCCGCGTTGACCGCGCCGGCACCCTGAACCAGCACGTCGTTCTTCTGGTCGGTGGCACCGTTCATCAGGAGTTCGCGGGCCTCTTTCCAGGTCGGCCACTGACCGGTGCGCTGCTTCCAGGCATCGTAGATGAGCGCCAGGTTGCCCGCGGCCACCGGGCACGAGCGGCTGGTGCCACCCCAGGTCTCCCAGGCGGTCCAGCCATCGCCCCAGCCATTCAGGGTGATGGCACCCGCCGCGAAGGCCCCGTCAGCCGTCACGTGAGGAGCCAGATGGCCCACGGCGGTCGGGCCCCGGTTGGACCATGGGATCACATCGCCCCAGACAATCTGGTCAGCGCCGCTGATGGAATCCCAGCCCGTGGAGCCCATCTGAGTGGAGGCGCCGATGGCGATGGCCGTGCTGCCGGAGGGCGGCGCGTTGGTGCCGTATCCGGGCGCGCCGTTGCCGGTGGAGAACAGATGGGCCACGCGCATGCCATAGGGATTGGAATAACCCCGGAAAGAGGTGCGCGTGTTCAGGCGGGTGATCAGCCGGGAGCGGTTATCCCACTCGTCGTTATCCACATCGGACGAGCCGTAGGAGTTGGAGGTAATCTGGGCGCCGTCGTCGGTGTCCCCGTAGCCATCCACGCCGAAGGAGGCAAAGTACCACCCCTCTTCGGTGGAGGCGGTGAAGTTGATGTAGATGTCGCCGATGGCGATGAGTTTGGCGTTCCTGCCGGCGCCCTGCACCATACCACCGACACCAGCGGGCTTCCAGGACGGACGGGCCTCGCCGCCATAGACGGAAGGGTCGCCGTCCGCCCGGCCCTGCCCGACGATGTTGCCCGCCGTCAGGGTGCCATGGGCTGCAGCGGGGCCCAGCGGGTCGTCAAACATAAACGCCACCAGTTCGCCGGGACCCGGAGCGGGAATGCCATAGGCCTGCGGAGCAAACCACCAGTCCATCATCGGCGGATAGTGGAGGCCGTCGGCGATGAAGTAGACCAGGCCGCCGGAGAGGTCGTTGTAGCCATCGCCGTCGGCATCCCAGCAGGCCGCCGGGTTCGCTTTGTTGGCCGGCTGGTCATCGCTGAAATCGTGGTTATCGTTCAGGTCCACGTAGACGGTTTCGTAGACCCCATCGCCCGTCTCATCCACGACCAGTACGGCGATGCGTTCACCCCACCAGAGTTTCTCCAGGGACTGGTCGGGATGATAGCCGATGTGGTAGACGGGGTTGAGTTCATGGGCAGTACCGGTGGTAGTATATACCTTGCCGTCAAACCAGATGGTATCGCCGGTGCCGGTAGCGCGGGTATCGGCAAACTTGGAGTAGCCGTAGAGGAAGGTGTTCAGTTCGGTCGGAGCCCCGTTGTACCACATGTCAAAGAACCAGGCATAGTTGGAGAAGGGGCTCAGGGCCACCGGCCAGCCGTCAAAATAGGAGTAATAGTTGGGGACAGTCACCGGCCCGTAGGGATCAGCCCGGTAGACAGTATAAGTCACATTGCGGCTGGCCGCGACGTCGTAGACCTTCCAGGTGCCGTAGAGGTCGGGGTGGCAGAAGTCCACACCGGAGTCCAGGTCTGCCACCGTCACGCCACTGCCGGTATAGCCCTTGTCCCAGGCTTTCTTGGATTCATGGCCAGGACCCACGTCCCACCAACCCTGGATGCCAATCCGGGGATTAGAGGCGGGCGGGTTATCCCGCAGGGCACGCAGGCGGGCGCGCATCGCCTCGGTCACCACCGGGCCGCTATCATCGGGGTCGCGGAAGCGCGGGACAGGGCCCACTGCCTCAATCAGGTCGGCGTGGACCACGAAGTCCAGACTGGCCATTTTCGCCAGGTCGTTGACCCGCACTTTCCCATACCACACCGGGAGTCCCGTGGCTTCATCCGGAATGGCCCTGGGGACCGCCTGAACCAGGCCCTGCCAGTCCAGTATCCCCTCTTCGGCGACCACCAGGCGAACATCCACTACCTGATTGCCGCCAGAACGGGCAAGGGCCTGAAGGTCAGAGTCCAGTTTTTCCAGGGCAGCATCCGCAGCGGTCTCAACGGTGGTTTGCGGTTGTGGGGGCTGCTGGGCCGGAGCGGCCGAGGCGGTTTCGGGCCGCGCCGGCGCCGGGGATGCGCTGACGGTCACAGCCGCCATACTGACAATCATCGTCAGCACCACCAGCAGGCTGGACCAGCGCCAGGTCGTTCGGGTACTCATGGCTGCCTCCTTGTGGGTTGGAATGGGGTTCACGTTTTCCGTTTCACGTTTCACGTTTTGCGTTTTACGTTTCACGTTTTATGGAGCGAGTGAAGAGTGAAACGTGAAAAGTGAAGGGTGGAGCGTGTTCCGTCCTGGTATCACCTCCTTCCGTATGGACCGCAGGGGCCGGAAACAGACGAGGGCCGGGGGAGAGACTCCCCGCGGCCCTCGCGCGCGATATTCTATCCGGTATTGGTGGCCGGATATATCCCCGCTCCCTGAACGGCTCCGTCGGTCCGTGGTGTGCGCATAGTCCGTTGAAGATAGGGGGAATGACCGAGAAGCGGTTTTATTATAGCACAAGGCAGCGAGAAAGTCAAGACGGATGAAATCTGAAAAATTGTGGGACAACTGCTCGCAGTTGTCCTACAAAAATAGACACACCCGCAACAGGGGTTGACAGAAACGAGGGTCGGGATATACTTTAGGAGCGACCTGGACGCCGATTGAAATCGTCCTCCCCAGGCACTTCGTGCCGGGTGTCGGCCTCCGCCGACACTCCGGGGTCGGCGAAAGCCGACCAGCGGCCTGCGGCCCAGAGAGGCGAACTTCCAGGTCAGCACACGAAAAAAGCGGCAGGCCCTAGCCTGCCGCTCAGGTCGCGGGGGCAGGATTCGAACCTGCGACCTTCAGGTTATGAGCCTGACGAGCTGCCACTGCTCTACCCCGCAATGCGCTTATATTATACCGCACTTGCCCGAATTCGTCAAGGGCTGGCGGGCGGATTTTATCCCAAAATTTATCCCAAGCGCGATTTGGGATAAAAACCATAAAACCACGAAGGACACAAAGGACACAAAGGAATTTTAGCCGTCAGGGGTCAGTCGTTAGGAGTTAGCCCCTTTTTCTAACCCCTAACCCCTGACCACTAACAGTAAACTTTGTGTCCTTCGTGAGCACTTTGTGCCCTTTGTGGTTAAAACAAACTCTAACCCACATCCCAGGAGGAGCATCCGATGGACCTGCGACTCAGCGATGAACACCGCATGATCCGGGATATGGCCCGGGACTTCGCCCAGAAGGAGATTGCACCCATCGCCAGCCACTACGACGAGACCGGGGAGTTCCCCCACGAGACCGTCCGCAAAATGGGCGCCATGGGCTTCATGGGCATTGAGGTGCCGGAGGAGTACGGCGGACAGGGGCTGGACACCCTGGCCTACGTCCTGGCGCTGGAGGAAATCTCCAAAGTGGACGCCTCCCACGGCGTCATTATGTCCGTCTGCAACTCCCTCTACTGCTACGGCATCCTCCACTACGGCACCGAGGCGCAGAAGCAGACGTTCCTGCGGGCCGTCGCCAGCGGGGAAGTCATCGGCGCCTACGCGCTGACCGAACCGCAGTCCGGCTCCGACGCCGGCAACATCCGCGTCACCGCCGTCCGCTCCCCCGACGGCTCCTACTACACCATCAACGGCACCAAGTCCTGGATCACCAGCGCGCCGGTGGCGAAGTACATCGTCCTCTTCGCCCAGACCGACCCCGATGCTCAGCCGCGCTACCGGGGGGTGACCGCGTTCATCATTGACACCGACCTGCCGGGTTTCCACCGGGGCAAGACGGAGCCGAAACTGGGCATCCGCGCCTCGGCGACCAGCGAGATTCATTTTGAGGACTACCGCTGTCCGGCGGAGAACCGGCTGGGGGAAGAGGGCGAGGGGTTCAAAATCGCGATGGCCGTGCTGGACGCCGGGCGCATCGGCATCGCCGCGCAGGCCCTGGGCATCGCCGAGGCCGCCTACGAGGCGTCGGTCCAGTACGCGCGGGAGCGGTACGCCTTCGGCCAGCCCATCGGCCAGTTTGAGATGATCCAGCAGAAAATCGCCGATATGAAGTGCCGCATTGAGGCCAGCCGGCTGCTTATCTACCAGGCGGCCCTGGCGAAAGAGGAGTTCAAGAAGACCGGTCGCCGCTACACGCTGGAGGCGTCTATGGCGAAACTCTTCGCCTCGGAGACGGCCACGTGGGTGACCAAAGAGGCCATCCAGATTCACGGCGGCATGGGCTATAGCAAGGAGTTGCCCATTGAGCGGTACTTCCGGGATGCCAAAGTGACGGAGATTTACGAGGGGACCAGCGAGATTCAGCGGCTGGTGATCGCCCGTCTGGAGACGGGGCTCCGATAACCCTTTGGGGGAGAACGTGCCAGGCACTTCTGGAAGTGCCTGGCACGTTCCATTACTCATACCGCAGGGCCTCTATGGGGTTGAAAGGCCGCCGCCGAACGTTCATGGCCTCGGTCCGGAATCAGCTCTCGTAGATACAGAATATGAGCCCGGCCTGAGGGGAATGATGCGTCCCGTCCGGGCCGATGACGTCGGCGCGCAGAAGAACAGGACGCTCCAGGAACGCGGCCACCGCGCGCTCAATCCGGTCAAACATCCGCCGCACCTCCCATGTTCGCTCCGGCATAGCGGCGTGGTGAAACACCACAAACATCCGGTTGGCCACGTGGTATCGGCCCTCCCTGGATTGCTCCCGGTAAAGCCAGTGGACCAGGTCCTGCGGGCAGGAGCGGGCCTCGTCCAGAGAACGGGGATAGGCCCGGGGGAACTCCGTCAGTTTCAAATCCAAGGGGATGCCGTCCAGGTAAAAATCCACAGAGGGATGTCGGGGATTGGGTTCCGGGCGCACCCGGGGATGGGCGCAGAACATCTCCAGCACCACCTGATGGGTGTGGAAGTTGTACCAGCGGCGGACCACGTAGGCCGCGAAGTCCTGGAGCGGGAACCCCCGCGCCGCTGCCACCCGGCGGGTCTCCTGGCGCAATTCGTCCAGCGAGCGGATTCGGTAGACGAAGCGGCTGGCCTCATCCCAGTGGTCCTGCTGGACCCGCCCCCAGGGCGGCAACCGGGTCAGGCGCTGGAGTTCGGCGCGGATGTCGGTTTCCATCGGATGAGCACCTGGCCGTTTGAAAACCGGACACGGAAGAACACAGGTTTTTCCGGATGGACACGGATCAACATCCGTGAAAACCCGTGCTATCCGTGCCCATCCGTGTCCCATTTAACAGGGATGGGGAATCCGTATCCTATCTGAGCAAAAGTGCCAGTGGTCAGGTGTCCCTTAGAACCCGAAGCCCAGGCGTTGACGGGCGTCCCCGGCCATCATAGAGGGGTCCCACCGCTCCATCCCCATGACCACCTTCACCGGTCGCTCGGTGACCGCCTGGGCGGCCCGCCGGGCCTCCTCCAGGATCATCCCCGCCAGCGGGCAGAAGGGGGCCGTGAGGATCATCGTAATCTGGACCTCGCCGTCCACCTCCTCAATCTTCCGCACCAGCCCCAGGTCCACCACACTGATACCGATTTCGGGGTCGTACACGTCCCGCAGTGCTTCCTGGATGCGGGCAATTTCCTGCTCAGAAAGAGGTTGCTGGGTCTCGTTCATCAGTAAACTCCTGTCAAGATAAGGATTTCAACCACCCCAGGGTGTCATGGCTCAACCAGCCGGCGAATCCGGCACATGCCTGGGGTGATCACAGTAAAAGCATAGGGAAGTTCTGCCGCGTATCGCCGAATGGCTGAAGCAACCACCTCTGCCTTACGGTCAGGTGAGAGCCCCGCCAGACGAACCAGAACAATACCGTGCGTATAGACACGTTGACGGAAGACAATCTCTCCAAAATCTTTATCCGCAGTTAAGAGCAAGGCCCTCTCCCGGTTTGCTACATCCAGAACACTCTCATCAGACAACCCGGGCTCCATCTCGGCCACATAGAGCACCTGATGCCCCTCCCGCCGGAGACGCTCAACAATCTGACGGTCAATACCTTCGTCCGCCAGAAAATTCACACTACCGCCTCGGTTATCGGATAAATCACATCAGCCCGGAGGGCCTCTTTCGCAAACGCAATCGCGGCTAAAATGGCTTCACGCGTCAGGCGAGGATGAGCCTCCAGAATCTGCTCAATCGTCTCGCCAGCGGCCAATTTTTCCAAGATCAGTTCTACGGTTATCCGGGTGCCTGCAATGACCGGCTTCCCCATCATGACATTCGGGTTGGAGACAATCCACTGCCTTTCCATGTACAGCCCTCCCACTCTGCAGCAGGGCTTATCAATGCTCTAACGAAGATGCTCGTAGTAAGCCACGAAGCGCCACGCGCCGAAGGCGCTCGCGCCGAGGCGAAGCGGAGTGGCGTCCAAAAGGCTCGGAACGGCACTCCGCTGGCGCTCCGTGCCTGACTACGAACGAAAAATATTAGAGCGCTGATAAGCCCTGACTCTGCAGTATTCCCCTTGACACTGCTTTGCTGTTTTCATTATACCACAACCCCCCGCTCTGTCAAAAAAGCAGAGGGGTGTCGCCAAAAACCGGGCGGCCCAGTTGCAACCACAAACGATTATGGTATACTACCTCCGCCCAAACTGCTGGCGAGGTGCAATATGCTGGACATCAAACGGGTCCGAGCCGATTTTCCCGCCCTTTCCCGAACGGTTCACGGCCATCCCCTGGTCTTCCTGGATAGCGCCGCCAGTTCCCAGAAGCCGCTGCCGGTCCTGGAGGCAATGGAGCGGGTGTACCGGGAGTGTTATGCCAACGTCCACCGGGGCATCTACGCCTTCAGCGAAGAAGCCACCCTGGCCTACGAGAACGCACGGGACCGGGTGGCTTCTTTCATCAACGCGCCCGTCCGGGAGAGTATCATTTTCACCCGCAACACCACCGAGGCCATCAACCTGGTCGCCTACGCGTGGGGACGAACCCACATCCGTTCGGGGGACCGCATCCTCCTGACCGAAATGGAGCACCACTCCAATCTGGTCCCCTGGCAACTGCTGGCGCAGGAAACAGGCGCCCAACTGGTCTACCTCCCCATCACCGACAACGGCCTTCTGCGGATGGACCTGCTGGACTCCTTGCTGGACGAACGGGTCAAACTGGTCGCCGTGACGATGATGTCCAACGTCTTGGGGACGGTCAACCCGGTCAAAGAGATCGTCCGCAGGGCCCACGCGGCCGGTGCAGTGGTGCTGGTGGACGCCGCCCAGGCGGTGCCCCATATGCCCGTGGACGTCCAGGACCTGGATTGCGACTTCCTGGCCTTCTCCGGCCACAAGATGTGCGGGCCCACCGGCATCGGCGTCCTCTACGGGAAGGAGGCGCTGTTAGAGGCGATGCCGCCATTCCTGGGCGGCGGGGATATGATCCGGAAGGTGGAATGGGAGTCCGCCACCTGGAACCGACTCCCGTGGAAGTTTGAGGCGGGGACTCCGGCGTTCGTGGAGGGCATCGGGCTGGGCGCGGCGGTGGATTATCTGACGGGCATCGGCATGGAGGCCATCGCGGCCCACGAACGGGAACTGACCGCGTACGCGATGGAGCGTCTCTCGGCCCTGCCAGGCCTGAACATCATCGGCCCGCCCGCCCATCAGCGGGGCGGCGTGGTCGCCTTCACCTTCCGGGGGATTCACCCCCACGACGTCGCTCATATGCTGGATATGGAGGGCATCGCCGTCCGGGCCGGGCATCACTGCGCCCAACCCCTCCACCGTCGCCTGGGGCTGACCGCCACCGTCCGCGCCAGTTTCTACCTGTACAACACCGCCGAGGAGGTGGACGCGCTGGCCCAGGCGCTGGAGCGGATTGGGGCAATGATGGGGCAGTCACTATGAACAACCTGTACTCTCAAACCATTCTGGACCACTATGCCCACCCCCGCAACTGGGGGCGTCTTCCCTCGCCGGACATCGTCGCCGATAGCGACGACCCGTCCTGCGGCGACCAGGTCCACCTGGAAATCGCGCTGGGCCCCGACGGACGGGTCGCCCAGGTGGCCTTTGAGGGAGAGGGTTGCATGATCAGCATGGCCTCCGCCTCCCTCTTCACCGAGCACCTGCAGGGGAAACGGGTGGAGGACCTGGAAGCGCTCACCGAAGAGGAGGTGCTGGGCTGGCTGGACGCACCCATTCCGCCCAACCGCCGCGCCTGTGCTCTCTCCCCGCTGGTTGCCCTGCGCGCCGGGCTGAAGGCGTACCGCCGCACCGCCCCCACCGGAGGCTGACATGCCCACCCCCTACCGGGAGCGCGTCCTGGACCACTACCAGCACCCCCGCCACCGGGGGCATCTGGAAACGCCCGACCGGGTCGGCGAGGCCGAAAACCCCCTCTGCGGGGACCGGGTGCGGGTGGAACTGCGCCTGAACGGCCGGGGAGCGATCGCGGACGTGGCCTTCAGCGGGGAGGGATGCGTCATCGCGCTGGCGGCCGCGTCCATGCTGGTGGAGCACATCCGGGGACGGCCCCTGGAGGAAGTCCGCCGCATCGGCGAGGCGGACGTGGCCGCGCTGCTGGGAATGGACCTCCGTCCCGCGCGCCGGGCCTGCGCGCGGGTCGCCCTGGAAGCCCTCCAGGCCGCGATGGGGAATGACCAATGACGAAATGACCAATGACAAATGACCAATGACAAATGACCAATGAGCGGTCTTCGGTTTGGAGGCTGATCCGTTTCGGGCCCGCTGACGGGCCCACTCAGATGGCGGTGGACGAGGCCGTCTGGCGGGCGGTGGCGGAGGGGCGGGTGCCGCCGACGCTGCGGCTCTACGCCTGGGACCCGCCCTGCCTCTCCCTGGGCCGCCACCAGAGCGCCGACGAGGTCAACCACCAGGTGCTGGCCGCCGCCGGGTACGGCCTGGTGCGCCGTCCTACCGGCGGGCGCGCCATCCTCCACATAGACGAACTGACCTACTCCGTCGCCGCGCCGCTCACCGAGCCCCGCGTTCGGGGGGACGTCCTGACCAGTTGCCAGCGCATCAGCCAGGGGTTGCTGGCCGCGCTGGACCTGCTGGGGGTGCAGGGAGCCGCCGTCCACCAGCAGAAACCCCCAGCCACCACCGGTCCTGTCTGCTTTGAGACGCCGGGGGAGTTTGAGATTGTGGTGGACGGGCGGAAACTGATCGGCAGCGCCCAGGCGCGGGGGCGCGGCGCGCTTCTCCAGCATGGAGCGTTCCCGCTGGCCGGCGACATCGCCCGCATCTGCCGGTTTCTGACCGCGCCGACGGACCCGGCGCGCGTGCGCGCCCGGGCGACGACGCTGGCAGAGGTGTTGGGCCGGGAAATCCCCTGGGAGGAGGCCGCGCAGGCCGTCGCCGAGGGCTTCGCCCGCGCGCTGGACCTCCAACTGGAACCGGGAGAATTGACTCCGTGGGAAGTAGAAATGGCCCACCGGTTGCGGCAGGAGAAGTACGCCGCCGAAGAATGGACATTCCGGTGCCCCCTATGACCCGACGACGCTGGCTCCTTCTCCTCATCGGCCTTGTCCTGAGCCTCTTCTTCCTGTGGTTCGCCTTCCGGGACCTGCATCTGGGGGAAGTCTGGGATGCGCTGAAGACGGCCCGGTACATCTGGCTCATCCCCGGCGTGACGGTCTACTTCATCTCCGTCTGGT
>Ga0197142_1003333_pt1 | contig 13532 bp, 13 predicted proteins | sample GBS60_MetaG_FD_148614 | JGI IMG/M metagenome (GOLD analysis project Ga0197142, IMG submission 148614) | Sediment microbial communities from Great Boiling Springs, Gerlach, Nevada, United States - GBS 60_MetaG | ecosystem: Environmental > Aquatic > Thermal springs > Hot (42-90C) > Sediment... | reverse complement strand
TAGTGATTACTGATAAAACCAATATTTTTCGTCCACCATCATATATCAACTATCTTTTCAAAAACCCCTCTCCCTCACCCGCACCCAAACTTACAACAAAGGATATTAAAGTTGGGCAGTCAATTACGGTTAACACCCAAACCGATCTTCGCACCTTTACCGGAAATACGCTGGAGGCTACATCCATTTCTCTGCCGCCGATTTTAAATACATTAAACGGAAAAGTTTTAAAGATAGAAAAAAATACTTTAACCATAAAAGCCTTTTCCCCTTTTTCGCCGGATCCCAATATTTCACCGCAGCCGCCGCAGGAAAAAGAGTACCAAATCACCTTAACCGAAGAAACCGAAATCTCAAGAATGAATCAGCAGGGAGCACCGGAAAAACTTTCTCTTTCTGATATAAAAAAAGATACCCAGATAAATGTCTATGCCGCCGAGGATGTAACCCAAACCCAAAAACTTACTGCTTTGCGTCTTGAACCGCTGCTTCCCCCTCAAATCACTCCCCCGGAAGCAATATTAATTTCACCCGCCGCTTCCCCATCACCTTTGATTAATAATCCTTAAAAAAATTAAAAAATTCGGTTGCATCTAACTTTTTTTTTTGTTAGATTTAATTTTATGGAAAAATTCTTTCATCTTTTAACTTATTATGCTTTATCAATCATCATTCTTCTTTTCCCTGTTTTTTTCCTTCCCGTAACCCAGGAGTTTTATATGACCAACAAACTTTACTTATTAAGCTTTGGCGCCTTGTTGCTCCTTTTGGTTTCTGCCATAAATTTTTTGATTAACAAAAAAATCGCTTGGCAAAAGGGAGCTTTTGACAGTCTTTTGACTCTTTTTTTAGTTGCCCTCTCAGTCTCAATTATTATTTCCTCTCCCAATAAGGTTCAGGCAATTTTAAATCCCGGCTTTGGCCTTTTAACTTTTTTTTCCTTAACGGTTTTTTATTTTTATCTTTCCCGAAGGACAGATATCAACTTTTTCCGGCTTCTTTCAATTTCTGCTTTGTTTATTGCCCTTTTAACAATTATCTTTTTTTTCCAGCCTTTAAAAAACGTTAACCTGCCCCCCTCCCTTCAGTTTTTTAAAAATCCCGCCTTTACCCCGCTTGGCTCCCAACTGGATCTGGCTGTCTTTCTTGGTTTTATGACAGTCTATTACTTTTCAATATTGTTTGACCGCAGGAAGGAGGGAAAAAATTCTTTTAATTATTATTGGCTTTTAGCTTTTAACCTGCCGGCTTTTTCCTTAACTCTTTATTCCCTTCTTAAACCGCTTGCAACTAATTTTAACCAATCAGCTCTCATCATTCCCCCGTTCCGCCTTTCTTGGTATGCGGCGGTTGAGATTTTGAAAAATCCAATCACTGCTTTTTTTGGCGTCGGCGTCGACAACTTTGCCTCCATATTTACCCGGGTAAAAGATATTGTTTACAATCAATCAAATCTCTGGCTGATATCATCATTTAATTATTCACGTTCGGCAATCTTGCATTTATTTACCGAGGCTGGGATTTTGGGGATTTTGGCTTTTTCCTTGATCCTGCTTCAGGTAATCAAAATGTCTTTAAAAGAAAAAAAATCATTGCTTCCTATTGGTTATTGCTTATTAATAATTTTATTATTCCCTCCATCACTGATTGTTTGGTTTTTATTCTTTCTGATATTGACTGATTTATCAATTAAAAACAAAGCCGATCACCCATCCAAAATCGTAATCGACCTGACTGATTTATTGCCCTTTTATCTTACCACGGCTTTTGGCGCTTTTATTTTTATCATCGGCGGTTTTTATCTTTTAACTCAATCTTACCGGGCGGAAATTCATTTCAAAAAAGCTTTGGACGGAGTGGCAAAAAACAACGCCCGTCAGGCCTATGAAAATATACGTTTGGCAATTATATTAAATCCCTATATTGAAATTTACCGGATAAATTTTTCCCAGCTTAACCTGATTTTAGCCAACAATATTGCCGGCAAAGCCAATCGCCCGGAAAACTCCCCTGCCAAAAAAGACGAAAAAACTTCGCCGCTGACTGAGCAAGACCGGCAAAACATTAGTCAGGCAATCCAAATGTCAATATCCGAAGCCAAAGCAGCTATTAACCTAAACCCCGCCAAAGCCCAGTATTGGCAGAATTTAGCGGAAATATACCGAAACATCATCAATATCGCCCAACAAGCCGATACGTGGACAATTTCTGCCTATCAACGGGCGATTGTTGCCGATCCGCAAAATCCTGCCTATCGCTTAAATTTAGGCGGTATTTATTATTCATTAAACAATTACGATGAGGCTTTAAAAATGTTTGAACAAGCCGTTGTTTTAAAACCCGACTGGCCCAATGCCTATTATAACTTAGCTTGGGCTTATTATCAAAAACAAAACTATCAGGCTGCTGTTTCGGCGATGGAAAACGTTATCCGGCTTTTGGATCCGAAAAAAGACAAAGCCGATTACGATAAGGTCAAAAAAGAACTGGAAGAGTTTAAAAAGAAGCTTCCCGAAAAAGAAAAAGAAGCAACCGAAGAAGCAAAAACCCAGCCTAAATTAACCCTGCCCAGCCCAATTCCCACCACCACCCCGCAAATTCAATTACCAAAAGAAGCCTCCCCCGAAGCGAAATAAAAGAGGATTATCCTCAGAGAGGATAATCCTCATCGAAAATTAATTTTTTATACTTTAACATTTCTTCTTCATTCTTTTCTTTATACCCCTCAACAAAACCCTGATAAGAAGAAAAACCATAACCTTTTACTTGAGTAAAATAGGAAAGAATATAATCTTTTTTAAGCCACTCTACTTCCCAATTTTTAACATAAGCCGGATAACTCGACCAACGATAATCAATAAGAAAAGAGTCTTTTAAAATCTCTATTGGATTAAGATGAATATATCTTGAAGTATGTAGTAATTGTTCTTCTGATTCGATTAAAACGGCTTTATATATTCCTTGGAAAAGGGGCCCAACTCTTCTATATTTTTGATTAAAATATCTTACATATTTTGAAGCTAAACTCCGCATAAAAAATTCAATAGAGGAACTATCTTTTTGTCTTAATAAAAGATGAAAATGATTGGGCATAAGACAAAAGCCAATTAAATCAATCTTGTTGAAAAAATTATTAAGAGGTAAAACTTTGGCTATTAAATTCTCGTCTTTTAATTCTTTTATTATTTTTTCTTTTGGTGAAAGATAAATCCTTAAAGAACGTAAAAAAGTCTTATAATCAACTTCATCTAAAAAAATATGATTTTTATCAACCCCACGATTATAAATATGATAAAAGCTTCCCTCAATATATGTCTTAATAACATTTTTCCCCGGCATAAATTAAAGCATAAATAAACAAAAATTCATTTTCAATCGCCTAAAATCTACAAATAAGAAGTTTCTTGTTGACATAAAAATCTAAAAAAAAGATTATCAAAGAGGATTATCCTCAAAGAGGATAATCCTCTTTATTTTACTTCAAAAAACTCAACGGATTTAAAAGCTGTCCTCCCTGTCTTATCTCAAAATGAAGATGGGTTCCGGTTGAGCGTCCGGTTGATCCCATAACGCCAATTATCTGTCCCTGCGCCACTACCTGACCAGAATTAACATCGTAGCGGGATAAATGAGCATATAAAGTCTGATAGCCATTACCATGATCGATAACCACATGACAACCATATCCCCAAGATAAACAACCAGCATAAGAAACGGTTCCTGAATCCGCCGCTAAAATCGCCGGCATGCTAGGATTGGCAATATCAACCGCCATATGGTACCACACGGGATATTGAGTAATATTACCCGAGGCGGGCCATATAAAATTTGATGTTCCTCTCGCTCCTGCTTGAATTTGGGCGACAAAACGCGAAGCTGCCGGTGCCGGTTTTTCCACCACTTTTCCCCCGGGAACAAAAAGATATTGACCAACCGCCAAAGTAAAGTTGTCCAAATCGACAAAATCATTCATCGGAAAATTAACAATGTTCTGCGCCGGCACATCATATTTTTTGGCGATTGAATAAATACTTTCTCCGGCAGAAACCTTATGCACCACTCCTTCTTCGGGTGGAATCTTTAAAATCTGCCCCGGTTTTATTAAATCGCCTTTTAGATTATTTGACCATTTGATGCTATCAACAGAAAGATTAAATTTTGAGGCAATCGAAGCTAAAGTTTCCCCCTCTCTTACCTCATAATCAATAATCTCCGGCTTATTGGAAACAACTGTGATAATTGAGCTTTCATAAGGATTATAGGCAATCAATGCGCTCTTTGGTAAATTTTTTTCTTCCGAAACCAGAGGATTGTTTTCGGCAATAATCGGACCGGAAACAATCGCCGCCAAGATTAAAAAAATAAAGGAAGTGTTTAAAAATGAACTGCTGTATTTTCCTCTTTTAACAACTAAAAAAGCAACAATAATATCTTTTATTTTTTCAAACCAAGCCCCAAAAAAAACTACTTTGTCAAAAAAATACTTTTTCAAAAATAAAGTAAATTCTTTTATCTCAGAAAAAATCATTAATTTATTATACCACAATCATATGCCTTTTTATAGCCGGATTACTCTGAAAACCAATGATTTTTATTCTTTAATTTCTTTTTCCAACCACCTCTCAACCTCCAAAGCCGCGGCTACCCCCATCCCGGCGGCTGTTGCCGCCTGACGATAAGAAAAATCGACACAGTCTCCTGCCGCAAAAACCCCGGGAACCGATGTGGCCATCTGATAATTAAAATCAAATTTATCAACAATTTCTTCTAATTTTAAATTTTGCGTTGTCACTTTGAGATTTGAATTTTTAATTTTTAATTTTTGTTTTAAAAGCTCCATTGCTAAACGGGCCGTGGTAATCACATATCCCTTCTCATCCAACTCAATCTGCCCCGCAAAAATCCCGGTATCGGGTTTGTGACCGATTGCCACAAATAAACCATCAATTTTTAAATTTTTTATTGTCATTTTTAATTTTTCATCTTTGATTTTTAATTTTATTTCCTCCACTTTATCTTTTCCCGAAACTTCTTCAACCTCAGCGTTCCAGATAATCTCAATTTTTTTATTGGCAAAAACCCGCTCCTGCATAATCTTTGAGGCGCGAAACTGATCACGGCGGTGGATGATATAAACTTTTTTGGCAAACTTAGCCAAAGTCAAAGCCTCCTCCATTGCCGTATCCCCACCGCCAACCACCGCCACCAACTTATCTTTGAAAAAAAACCCGTCACAGGTAGCACAAGCCGAAACCCCTTTTCCCCGAAGCTTTTGCTCTCCGGGGACATTAAGCCAAAGAGCTTTAGCCCCGGTGGCAATAATTAAAGCTTTTGCCGTATAACTTTTATCTAAAGTTAAAACCTCCTTTTTTGATATAGAAAGATTGGTTTTTATTATATTTTGATCGATTATTTTCGCCCCAAACTTTTCCGCCTGCTTTCTTATTTTTTCAATCAACTGCCCTCCCAAAACCGAATCATAACCGGGAAAGTTTTCAACATCTGAGGTCAAAGTTAACTGCCCGCCGGGAGGAGAACCGGCAAAAACCAAAGGCGAAAGAGAAGCTCTGGCTAAATAAATTGCCGCTGATAGTCCGGCCGGCCCGCCACCGATAATAATTACGTTTTCCATATTTCTTCCAACACCTAACTTCTAACAACTAACACTTTAAAAAGTTTAATGTTAAGCGTTAAAAGTTAATTTTTTTGTCATTCCTGACTTGATCAAGAATCTATAAAATTGCATTGTTAAATTATATAATCCCGACACATAATATCAACCTTTATTCAACATTTACACTACGTTTACACCGCATCAAACGCGGTTTATCCCGTCAAACGCGATTTACACAATTTTTACACACCTTTTACACAATGTTTATAGTCTTTTTCACAAACTAATCACCCTTTCCACCATTTTAGTTATCTCTTGAGTCTTATCCTTTGGCACAATCCGACAGATATCAGAAATAACAAGCTCTTTTGAAAGACCGTCGATCGCTTTTTTCACCGCAGAAATTTGCTGTAAAATCTCATCGCAGGAACGATTTTTTTCTATCATTCTCTCAATTCCCCGAAGTTGGCCAATAATCCGATTAACCCGCTGATTAATATTCATCGTTAAAAATATCAATTTATACTATTAATACTATATAGGAGTATATAGTATATAAAGAATTTTGTCAAGTTAATTTTGGAAAAAAAGTTATAATTTCTCTATGTCTAAATACTTATCTGTGTTTATTCTTACCTTAAAAGAATATTTTGCCTATCGGTTAAGTTTTTTAATTTGGCGGCTGCGGGTTTTTATCGGCTTTTTAGCTCCTTTTTTTCTTTGGTTAACGGTTACCAAGCAGGTCAAAAACCTTACCGGTTATGAGGAAAAAACGATTATCTCCTATTTCTTTTTTACCCATCTTTTATCCTACTTTATCTTGGCAACAAGAACGGTTGATATTGCCGAACAGATTCAAAGCGGAGAAATCATCAACCTTCTTTTAAAACCGGTGTCTTTTTTTCGTTTTTATCTTTTTCGTGATTTGGCTGATAAAATTTTAAATTTTTTCTTATCTTTTTTCGAAATCACTATTTTTTTCCATATTTTTTCCCTGCCTTTTCCCATTTTTAGCCTTCAGTTTTTTTGGCCCTTTTTATTTTTTTTAACCGTTGGTTTTTTTTTAAGTTTTTTTTTAAATCTTCTTTTTTCTTTTTCGGGTTTTTGGTCAACCGAAGTTTGGGCGCCGAGATTTGTTTTTTATATATTAATTTTGATTCTTTCCGGAATCTACTTTCCCCTTGATCTTTTGCCCGGAAAAATCTTTTCTTTGATTCTTCTTACTCCTTTTCCCTATCTTTTTTTTCTGCCGGTAAAAATGATCTCCTCGCCTGAAACCTTGATTAATAAAATTGATTTTAAATTTCTTTTTTTTATGGGAAGTTTTTGGTTAATTATTCTTTTTTTTCTCTCCAGATTTTTCTGGCAGAAAGGGTTAAAAAGTTTTTCTTTCTGGGGAAGATAAAATATGTTTAAAAAATTTAAACGCAATTTAAAAATTTTTCTTTTGTTTAGTTATCATTCTTTAAAAACTGCCGGCCAAAGCCGGCAGGCAATGGTGTTTTTTACATTGGGCAAAGTTCTTCGCTTTCTTTTTCTTTTTGGAATAATTTTTCTTGTTTTTTCCAAAACGAAAATTGTTGCCGGCTGGTCGCTTAGGCAGGTGATTATCTTATACTTAACCTTTAATCTTATTGATACCTTTACCCAAATTTTGTATCGCGAGGTTTACCGCTTTCGGCCTTTGGTGCTTTCCGGTAATTTAGATCTGATTTTAGTCAAACCCTACCACCCTTTTTTAAAAATTTTGGTCGGTGGGGCTGATTTTTTAGATCTTATTCTTTTTTTTCCTTATTTTTTCCTTCTTCTTTTTTTTATCTTTCAGGAAAATATTTCTCTTTTTTCTTTTCTTTGGTATCTTGTTTTACTGATTAACGGCTTAATTATTGCCACTGCGTTTCATATCGGAGTTTTGGCGCTTGGACTTTTAACCGCCGAAGTTGACAACGCCATTATGATTTATCGCGATCTTTTAAACTTAGGCCGTTTCCCGATTGAAATTTATCAACAAACAATAGCTTTTATTTTCACCTTTATCATTCCGGTTGGAATAATGATTACTTTTCCGGTAAAAGCTTTGTTTAATTTTTTAAGTTTCAAAAATATTATCCTTGCTTTTTTTCTAAGTTTTTTCTTTTTGTTATTATCAATTAAGCTTTGGCGACTTGGCCTTAAAAAATATCAATCGGCGGGAGGGTGAAAAAGGACTGTCCTTGTTCAAGGACAGTCCTTTATAAGATTTAAGATTTTTAATTATGATCAACGTCAAAAATCTGACCAAAATCTACAAAGTTTATCGAAAAACCGGTAATTTATTAACCGATATTTTTTTTCGAAAATATGAGAATATTCTGGCATTAGATAAAGTTTCTTTTTCCATTGGTGAAAATGAATTGGTTGGATTTATCGGCCCCAATGGCGCTGGAAAAACAACCACCTTAAAAATTTTATCCGGTGTTTTATTCCCTACTTCAGGTTATGTTTCGGTTTTAGGTTTTTTCCCTTTTAAAAAAAAAGAAGCATTTTTAAAACAAATAAGCTTTGTGATGGGACAACGCAACCAACTTGTCTTTGATCTGCCGGCAATAGATACTTTTTTGTTAAATAAAGAAATTTATGAAATCGATGACCATCTATTTAAAAAAAATCTGCAAAAACTAACCGCCATTTTTTCAGCAGAAAAATTAATCCAAAAACCGGTCAAAATGCTTTCTTTGGGTGAGCGGATGAAAATGGAGTTTATTGCGGCTCTTCTTCACCAGCCAAAAATTGTCTTTTTGGATGAGCCAACAATTGGTCTGGATATTTTTTCTCAGGAAGCCATCCGCGGATTTATCAAAAACTATCAAAAAGAATTTCAGGCAACCATTATCTTAACCAGTCATTACCTTGAAGATGTTAAACGATTAGCCAAGCGCCTAATTATTATTAATCAGGGAAAAATTTTATACGATGGCAGTCTGGCTTCAGTTTTACAAAAATTTTCCCATATCAAATATATCACTTTGATTTTGGAAAAAGAGCTTAAAAAAGAGATCTTATTGAAAATTGGAAAACCCGTTGCCTATCAATTTCCCAAAGTGGTTTTTCAAATTGAAAAAAAAGATCTGTCTAATGTTATTGCCTACATCAACGATAAAATTCCATACGTTGATTTAGTCATTGAGGATGAAAAAATTGAGGCAATTATTAAAAATCTTTTTAAGAATCATAAATAAATCTATCTTGTTCTAACAATCTTTTTTATTCAATAACTTTAATTAAAATGATACGATCGCTGTGTTTTAATTAAAGTTAAAAAATACGATTGGAAATTTTTAAAAAAGAAGATAAACTTTATTTATGAGTCAATCTTCAATCATCTTTAAGCCAAAAACTTTAGTTTTTATTGTCGTTCTTCTTTTAATTCTTTTTTTTATCTTAGGCGTTCGCTATGGACAAAAAGTAGAAAAAACCAATAAGGTAATCGACTTTCTTTTATCAATCACTCCCGCCAAAAAACCCATCCCCAGTCCGACACCTTTGATTTTTGAAGAATACAAAAGTCGTCGTTGGGGTCTTAAATTTAAATATCCGGCGGGTTTTGAGATTAAAGAATCGACTAAAACTCCGGAAATTTTAATTGCCCCAAAAGAAGCAACTAAGTTATACCTTAAGGATCATCCTCAATGAGGATAATCCTCAGTTAAATTTTCCTCTTGCATTTAAAATAAAAATCTGTATAAAATAATTTTATGTACCTTGGCCCATTTTATCTTGATACAAAAGAGGTTTTTTTGATTTTAGCTTCAATTATTTTAATGCTTTCTTTGTTTTTTGGTTGGAGTATCTGGTGGTTTGACAAACGCGCCCTTTTAACCATCACTATTTTAATGCTGATTACCAAAGGTCTTCTCCCATCAATTCACAACGAGGCATTTTTTATTTTAGCAATTGTTACTATCTTTTTAACCCTATATTTACCAATTTTTCAGGTGGTTCTTTTTTATTTTCTTTCTTTCTTGTTTTTCCGGCTATTAAAAGTGATTTAAAAATTCCAGTTGACAAATAAAGGATAAATTTGTATACTTTTATTGATCCTCCAAAAGCGACGCAATTTGAAAACTTTTTCTCTACGCAATCTAAAATAAGGGTAAGTCCGACGTTACGTCGGACAATGAGATGGCTTCTTTGATGACTGCGGTCATTAAAGAGCATCTCCCCGTTTTTGTATGAGGGAAAAAGTTCAAGCCGACGCTTTATGGAGGATCAAGTTGTTCCATTTTATTATAAGACTTCTCTTTATCTTTTTAAAAAGAGTGGCAATAAAAAAGCTTTAATAAGTCTAAATCGTTCCTGAATCTAAATGAAAAAAATCAACCGCTTATCTAATTCATTAAGAAATACTTAATCATCAAATTATTAATTTTTTAATTTTATGAATACCAAAAACAAAAAAAACCTTCCCCAAACATTAGAAAAACCATTAGACGTTTCTTCAATGATTGAAAATTACGAGGAAAAACCAATTGCCCCGATAGATGAAACTCCTCAAATTCAAGAAGAAGCAATCAACGAAAAGTTGGCTGAGGATTTAAAAATAAGTTATGAAGCCAAGGGAATTTTGGATATTACCTATGCCGGTTATGGATTTTTAAGACAAAATTATGAAGTCAACCCAAATCGGGATATCTATGTTTCCGTCTCCCAAATCCATCGCTTTTGGCTAAGACGCGGTGATGAGGTAGAAGGTTTAGCCAGACCACCTAAGGAAGGTGAGCGCTTTCATTCGCTTTTATTGATTAAAAAAATCAATAACAGGAAGATGAACGAGGAAGAAAGTCGTCAGCGAAAAGAATTTGAAAAATTAACCTCCCTTCATCCCAACCGCCAGATTAAATTGGAGACAGAGCCTGAAATTTTAACCACAAGAATAATTGATTTAATCTCACCCATCGGTTTTGGTCAACGGGCTTTGATTGTTTCCCAACCAAAAGCGGGAAAAACTACTTTTTTAAAAGACATTGCCCAAGCGATTGCTAAAAACTATCCAAAAGTTTATCTTATGGCTATTTTGGTCGGAGAAAGACCGGAAGAAGTAACAGAAATTAAAAGATTCATCAAAGGTGAAGTAGCTGCTTCCAACTTTGATGAGTCACCACGCCAACAGGTAAAAGTGGCTAATTTAGCTTTAGAACGAGCCAAAAGATTGGTTGAGACGGGAAAAGACGTGGTTATTCTGCTTGATTCAATCACCCGGTTAGCCCGGGCGCTCAATCTTTCGGTTGGTAATACCGGCCGCAGCTTATCAGGTGGATTTGATCCGGCTGCTTTATATCCAGCCAAAAAATTTTTGGGAGCGGCCCGCAATTGCGAAGAAGGGGGGTCGCTAACCATTGTCGGCACAGCCTTGGTGGGGACAGAATCAAGGATGGATGACTTAATTTACGAAGAATTAAAAGGAACGGGTAATATGGAGATTCATTTAAAAAGAGAGTATGCCGATAAAAGAATTTATCCGGCAGTCGATGTGGAAAAATCCGGTACCCGTCATGAAGAGCTTCTGCTTGATAAAGAAACATTAAAAAAAGTGGCTACTTTGCGCCGGATGCTTGCATTGCGACCCGGTGAGGAGGGATTGACGGCTTTAATTGACAAACTTTCCAGAACCAAAAGCAATAAAGAGTTTTTGGAGAGTCTTAATAAAGTATAAAATGAAATCAAAAACAAAACTTACCCTTGCCTACTTCGGCTCACCTTACTTTTCTGCTTTGTTTTTGGAGAAAATTTTAAGTGATCCTGATTTAAAAAAAATAATTGATATAAAACTGGTTGTCACCCAGCCTGATAAACCCAAAGGAAGAAGCCGGATTTTAACCGAAACCCCGGTAAAACAAGTGGCAAAAAATCATAATTTAGAAATTTTTGAAATTGAAAATCCAGAATGGTTTAAAAATTTAAAATTAAAAATTAAAAATTTTGATCTTTGTTTAGTTTACGCCTTCTCCAAAATTATCCCCAAAGATCTACTTAAGATACCAAAACTTGGTTTTTGGAACATCCACCCCTCCCTTTTACCCAAATACCGCGGGCCCTCACCGATTGCCTATCCTTTAATTTTTGGCGAAAAAGAAACCGGAGTAACAATTATAAAAATGGATGAAAAAATCGATCATGGACCCATCATCGCTCAGGAAAAAATAAAAATTGAAGATGCCGATCGCCGGCCGGATTTGGAAAAAAAACTGACTGACTTAGGATTCAAAATCTTCAAAAGGACTGTCCTTGAAAAGGACAGTCCTTTTATAAATCAAAACCACGCCCAAGCAACCTACACCCGCCTTTTAAAAAAACAAAACGGCTTTATTCCTTTATCGGTGTTAAAAAAAGCCTTAAAAAATAAGCCATTAAAGTTTGAAGAATTGCCGGAAATTTTAAAAATTAAAAATTTAAAATTTAAAATTAAAAATTCCCCGAAAATAATCTATGATTATTTTCGGGGCTTATATCCTTGGCCCGGGCTTTGGACTATTCTTTCAAGCGGGAAAAGACTAAAAATTATTGATATGAATTTTGACTTTACATGTTCTACGTTACATATTACCCGGGTTAAGCTTGAAGGTAAAAAGGAAGTTGATTTTGAGACGTTCAATAGAGCCTATCAGGTATTTTAATTTCTTTTGTCCTTTTTATCTAATCCCAAAACCAGCCCAAAAAAAGCCATAATTAAAAACTTTAAATTCCCTAAAACATCATACCCGACGATTAATTCTTTTAATGCCTGATGAACTGTTTTTTCCTTTCTCTCAATCATTTTTCACTAAAATTGGCAGGCGGGGTTTTCCTTTCCCCTCAACCAAAACCATCTCCGTTGCTACATATAAACCTAAAGATAAAGCTTGGGTTAAATCTTTTTCCCAGCCAAACTTTTGACCAATTTCATCAACCAACCATAAATCTAAATTAAACGCCTGATGATTTTGATTATTATCGGTATCCAAAGTTATTTGGGGAACTAAATTGACAATTGCCGCCACCTCCCTATGCTCTCCATCTAAAACCTGCTTTACTGCCCCTAAACTCTCTGCTTGATTAATTAGAAGTTCACCTTTTGGCAACTTATCCAAATCAACTTTTCCCAATTGATCTTTAATTTTTTGCCAAATCTCATCAGAAAAATTTACTCCAACTTCATCAATAATTCCTTTTATCTCTTCAAAGCGATTTTTAAAAGTTTGCAAAATATTGCCCAAATTATCAGCGAAACCACAGTCTGATCTTCCTTCAACCGCATGAGTTGAAGTATGAACGCCTAAGGGATAACCTTGTTCTTTTAACTTTTGAAAAACATTGGGTAAAACTTTTGCTAAATCATCATTTGGTCGGTTAATCAACCACTCCAAAACGGCCGGCATCAGACTTCCTCCAAGAAGCTGGGGATATGCGCCAATTTTTTCACCGTTAACCGCCCCTGCTCGGCCATCAACACAAAAAGAAGGCGTTTTTTTTGCTTCAACCTCAACAAAAGGAAACGTCTCAATTTTTATTTCTGAAGGACGATGGTTTTCTGACATAATTAAAAATTAAAAACTGATAAAGTAATCAGAAATTATAACAATTTTTTTCAAATTTTTTCAAACTCTATCGAATAATTTAAAATTTTTATAAAAATTATATTAAAGATAAAAGAAAAAAATAAAATTCTATCTTGACAGCGATAGCAGAAAAGATAGAATAAAATTATGAGTAAAGAAAACCAGTACGGAAAAATTGTTAAAAAAATAATCGATGTCTTTGCTGATCTCTTAATTGCAACCAAAGTCTCTTATCTTCCCAGCCCCTACTATACTTTAGGAAAAATTATTAAAACACTTCTTGAGGAAAATAAAAATTTGAATAAAAAACAAGTGAAAAAAGCTCTTTATGATCTAAAAAAAAG
>Ga0197142_1003332_pt1 | contig 13537 bp, 7 predicted proteins | sample GBS60_MetaG_FD_148614 | JGI IMG/M metagenome (GOLD analysis project Ga0197142, IMG submission 148614) | Sediment microbial communities from Great Boiling Springs, Gerlach, Nevada, United States - GBS 60_MetaG | ecosystem: Environmental > Aquatic > Thermal springs > Hot (42-90C) > Sediment... | reverse complement strand
GAAGCGTTGGCTTCTGGGAGGGAAGCGAAGGCCAATGGTTATCAAGCAAAGGCCACTGGCGACTACAGTACGGCTATTGGTAGTCGGAGTGAGGCGAGTGGGGAAAAAGCAACGGCTTTAGGGCATAGTGCGAAAGCGACTGGCTTTGGGTCCTTGGCCGAGGGTGCAGAAGCGTTGGCTTCTGGGGTGGAAGCGAAGGCCAATGGTTATCAAGCAAAGGCCACTGGCGACTACAGTACGGCTATTGGTAGTCGGAGTGAGGCGGCAGGTAAATATGGTGTCACTCTTGGTTATGAGGCTAAGGTTACTTCTCAAGCAGCTCATGGAATTGCGATAGGGGGGCCCTATGAAGATGGTTCTCGAAAACAAAGAACTGAGGTGAATGGTGAGCGTGGGATTGCTATTGGTAGTGGTGCAATTGCAGGTCAAGATGGTGTTGCCATTGGCACTCTATCCAAAGCAAATCAAGGAGGTGTAGCAGTTGGTGACCAATCAATGGCCCTGGGTCAAGATAGTACTGCTGTTGGTAAGGCTAGCATTAGTGCTGGTAAACGTGCAAAGACAGATGGCTACGGAAACCAAGCCTGGGGGGACGATTCGACTGCCATAGGTTCCTCAAATTATGTTGGGGATCAAAACAATCAGGGAGAAAGTACAGAGCGTTCTGTTGCTGTGGGCTATAGGAATCGTGTTCTGGCACGTGAAGCTGGTGCCTTTGGTTCTAACAATGTTGTACAAATTGGTGCAGATAGGAGTTTTGTTGTAGGAACAGGTGCAGTTGTTGAGGCGCCTGATGCTGTGGCTATTGGTTCTGGTTCCATTGCTTCGGAAGCAAGAACGGTAAGTGTTGGTGCGCCTGGTTTGGAACGGCGTATTACGAATGTTGCTGATGGTATTTTGCCGACTGATGCAACCAATCTCCGACAGCTCCGTGATGTTGAACAACGTTTGGAAGAACGTATTATGCGTACAAACGGCGAGCTGGATGATTTACGTTCTGATGCCTTCGGTGGCATTGCTGCTGTAGCTGCTGTCAATGCTGCACCCAGTTCATTACCTGAGGGCGCAACCGTAGGTATTGGTGTTGGGTTCGCCACCTTCGGCGGTCGTTCAGCAGGTGGTCTCTCTGCCACCTGGAGACCAGCACCATTTATGTCTGTCAGTACAGGTGTTGGTGTAAGTGGTAATAAAGCACCTACTTTGTTCCGTATTGGTATGGCCTTAGCTTTCTAAGTGCTTTACGTGCTGATTGGCGGAGCTTTTGTCCAAACCCCGCCGCGGCTGTTTATGTCCCATGAACGTCTCCGCTGTGTAGGTGGTGCAGGGAATTCCGCACCTTTTTTTTATCCCCATCTCATTCCTTTTTTTATCTATTTGAGATTATAAAACTTTATAGCTTTATTTATTTAAAGTTTTACTTTCAATGATTAAGTTTTTACTTGACGGGTTTCGATAGGTTTGATAGTGTATTGATGGTATTTATAAGGGGAGATAAGGGGATGGACAGGTTAGATATGAGGGAGTTTAGGGGAAGTGTTAACAGAACTCCTTTTCGTGTTTTTCGTTCTTGGGGTTGGTTACCGACGATTCAACAAGCGACTTTATTTTATGGTTTGGCTTTAGGTATTGTTGCTTATGTTACTCATGAAGTAAGTTTTTGGTTTTTAAGTATTGTATTCACTGGTTTAGCACTGTTTTGGGATTCGTATACAAATTTAGTACGTTATTTATGTTATCGTTATGAGAGGAGTTTTGATTACGTGTTAAGGGGAGCTGTTGTTGTTGCAGTGCTTAGTTTAGTGCAGAGTTGGCATATGGCACCAGCCTATGCTTTTTTAGGTCGTGCTTGTGCTGTTTTGCTAGAGGTTACAAGGTCGACTAATCTTGGTCAAGGTGGTGGTAATATTGATGATTTAATTAAGGCAACGGTATATATTGTGCGTGGTTTATTTTTAGTTTATCTAGCGATTGCTGCGGTCAATGTGTTTCGTTTGATGCAAAGGGATGAAGACTGGCAGGTGGCGATCCGAGCGCCACTCATTGCTGTGGTGATGGTAGCTGTGGTGGAGGGTATTTCTGCGCTGGTTGCGCCTAACGCAACTCAGGGTTGTTAGTGGGGGAGTATTGTTTGCGTTTTCATCAACAAGGGGAGTGATGATTATAAGGCTGCACGTCAAGTTTAAGGCTAAGCTTGCTTCGTTTGATAGACGGTGGGAGGTTCAAGAGATATGGGATTCTTAACTTTTTGCTTAAGTTACCGGGCTACAGCTTTCTGGTTGCGTTAGCGGGACGTAGACTTTTGCCGCTAGTCCGCGCTCTGTCTGACGGGAGCATGCCACATGTACTCGTGTCGGCGGTATAAGGACAAGATAGCGAACCTAAGTTTTCTGGCGATGTAGACTTCGTGGGCTTAAGATGTCAGACCGGGACAGGAAACTACCAGCTGAAGGGAAAGATGTTCCGCCTCTTGGTGATCTTAATGGGCTTTTGCATAAAAATAAAAGAGTAATGCCAAAGGGCGGACGATTTAAGCCTTTACTGAGTATGCCTGTTTATAAGGAGGCAACAACGAGTAAGTCAGATAATGTTTCTATCTTAAATAGTTCCTTTTTGAACAATATAGCTGATAAAGTTTTACAATGGATTGACCGATTGATGAAAACACAACCAAGGGAGGGATCGGTTACAGAGGCTGGAAATTTGCACAAACCTGTCACTCACGGGAGTAAACATCAAGCTGGTAAGACTAGTAGTAAGGTTAAGAAACTTGTTACGGTTGCCGGGAGTCGCTTTACGAATTTAAATGCAGTACGTCTTCATAAAGGGCTTCAGCAGAAGTATACCTTACGGAAAAATCAGAATGTTGCTTCTCATCAGTTACGAAAAGATGATGAAGTTCAAATTGAGCAAAGTAAACCTGTTCGTAAAGATGTAAAGAAATCAAGGGTTAAGGATTTATCACAAGATGTTCAAAAGCGAGTATCGAGGGGAAGTAAACCTGTTAAGGATGTACCTAAAGAGGTAGAGACTCATTCCAGACCACTTATTCGTGAAGGGAAACTGAAACCTTTTGAGGATGCTTTAGCCCTTGTCGGTTTTCTTGAATATGATATGAGGAATCGGCAAGTTGGTGCTTATCTTTTGAAGAATAATCAGCAGTATCGTTTTGTTTTTGCTTTTGAGTGTACAGGGTTACATCCAACTTTATCAGATGCGGAATTACGCGGAATTATGAACCGTTTAGAAAACGGGATGAAGGATATGCCTTTTGGTGAAAGTTTAACCTTTCACTATTCTTCATTCCGCACAGGGGACGACCGCTTAGATTATCTAAAGTTTCTCTTATCTAAAACCAAATCTAAAATTATACAATTAATTATTATTTATGAAATAAAACGAATTAAGGAGTTAGTGGAAAGAGGTGTACGTAAACCGAAGAGTTTATTTTTGTATGCGACGTATACAGTTAATTCTGAAGCAGAAAAGAGTAATTCTTGGTATGAGAAGTTTTTAGCTTATGTGTTTCAAAGTTATGAAGTGATTACGGGGGACAAGCAGATACGTGAGCAAAAATTTGAGAGTTTTATCAAACAAGGTTTTTTAGATGGTTACTTGAAGTGGGAGAATTTTTTAGTATCTACTCTAGGACTAAGTGTTAGACCGATAAGGTGTACAGAGTTGTGGGAATTAGCATGGCGTCGCTTTAACAAAGGCAAATGTAAAACAACTTTACCGCAGTATATTTATGTTGGGGATACAAAGGTAAAGGAGGTTATTTACTCACAGGTACACCCTTCGACATTACTCATTGCAGAGTCTGAGCCGGTTGCGGATGAACGTTGGGTAAAAGTAAAGGGTGAATATATTGGTGTACTCACCATGTTAGAGAAACCAGGTGGGTGGGAGAATTGTCGTGCACAGTTACGCTATTTATGGAGTATTATTGCGCGTGAGAGAATTTACGATGTCGAAGTTTTTAGTGAGATTACTCGTGCAAATGATAATCTTGTACGAGAATCAATGAGAAGGTTAATGAAGCAATCTTTAACCAGCCAAAATATTGCAGCGCAAGAGTCAAGTATTGATGTTGTTGCTCAGATGAAAGCGGAGGAAGCGGTTGAAGCACAAGCAGAAATGTTCTCTGGTGCCGTTCCCTTTTGGCTAGGATTTACTATCCTAGTTCATCGTAAAAATCTAGAACAACTTGATGAAGCCTGCCGTTATTTAGAATCTTGTTTTTTGCGTCCGACTTGGGTGCAAAGGGAGCGTTTTTTGAGCTGGCGAATCTGGTTGCAGACCTTACCCCTTACTTGGGAAGGGATCCTGACAAAGCCATATATGCGTCGTCTTCTTATGTTACATCATGAGGTCCTTGGATTAATTCCTTGGATCATGCCTGTTACTGTGGACCGTGTTGGTTTAGAACTGATTACAGAAGAGGGTGGTGTTCCGATTTGGATTGACTTGACTCCGAGTTCAGAACCGAAGCACCTTGGCATTTTTGCAACAACTCGTGCGGGAAAGTCACTTTTAGTTGCGGGAATTTTCACACCTGCTCTGACAATTGGTATGCCTGTACATATATTTGACTTTCCAAAACCTGATGGTACCTCTACCTTTACAGACTATACTAATAACTTAGGTGGTGCATACTTTGATATCTCTAAAGAATCGAATAATCTTTTTCAGATTCCTGATTTAAGTTATCATAAGCCGGAAGATATTCCTATCTTTTTTTCTGACTTTGTAGCTTTTCTAGAAGCCGCTCTCATGACAATGGTTCTTGGGAAAGGTGAAGGTATATCCCCAGTGTTAAAGAATAATGTCAGAGCGATATTAACTTTGGCACTCAATGAATTTTTCCAAGATCATGAAATTCTTGAACGTTATGACTTAGCATTATATCATGGACAAGGTTCTAGCTACTGGCAAGCAATTCCTACGTTGCATGACTTTCTGGCCTTCTGTAAAGCTGAACGTCTCAACATAAAGCTGGGGACACCAGGGCTGGATGAAGCGCTGGAAGTCATTAACTTACGTTTACGGCAGTGGTTAGTTTCACGAGTAGGGAGATCAATTGCAACGCCAACTACATTTAAATCTGATTCAAAGCTTATTGTATTTGCACTGAGAAATATTCAAAATGAAGAAGATGCCGCAGTCCTTGCACTTGCGGGATTAGGAAGTGCCATGCGTTGTGCGTTATCATCACCTGCATCTATCTTTTTTATTGACGAAGCCCCAATCTTGTTTGAGTTCCCAGCAATTAGTGACTTAATTGGGCGTTTATGTGCAAATGGTGCAAAGGCAGGGATTCGTGTTATCATATCAGCTCAAGATCCTAAAACGGTTGTAGAGTCATCAAGTGGGAGCAAAATTTGTGATAACCTTGCTATTCGTTTAGTTGGTCGTATTCAACCGACAGCAGTCCCCAGCTTTCAAAAATATTTAAACTACCCCTTAGAAATTATTTCACGTAATGCGACTAAGGCTTTCTTCCCGAATAAGAATGAAATATACTCCCAATGGCTTCTTGACTATCAGGGGAGCTATACCTATTGTCGTTACTACCCAGGTTTACTCCAGCTTGCGCTTGTTGCAAATAACCCTGACGAACAAAAACTAAGAGACCAAATTTTTGCGAAACACCCTGACCGTCTTAAGGCAATGGTAGAGCTCGCTCATGCTCTGGAAGTTAGGCTGCGTGGCTAATTCTACTCTATTGAACATTAATGAAATATCGCTAGGTAAGTTAAGGTTGTTGCCTGAAGATTCATGGCTGCACTATTGCAGGTTTATGCTCAGTGTTCCATGTTATCTTAACCTTTACATGCTTAACGATAATAATATATGCTATAGTAAGGTTCTGTGTCATGTGCATTTAAGGGAGAGGGAAGTTCTATGGCCTTTCAAAAAATCTGGACATCATTCTGCCACTTTTTAGAAAAATTAATAAATCTTTTTTTTTTTAGACTATAACAGGTCTAGTGGCTTCTTTAAAAACTCTCATTTTGTGTTTACTTTATCAAGTGGTTTCTTGATTTTTACAAGCGGGAAAGTGAGTGCAGAGGTAAATGATCTAAAAAAAGAAACGGTGTCGGGTATTGATATAGGCTATAATAATTACTTGTCACATCAAGAAAATGATAGCTTTATTATTATAGATGTGAATTTAGAAAAAAGTTATCTTTTCAAACAAAGCTTCAATTTTTATGCTTTTCCCAATAATCATAGTTTGTTCATTAGTACATACACGGTAAAGGCAGGAGATACACTTTTTAAAATTGCCGCTGCTAATAAAGTTTCCTTAAGTAAATTAATTGCAATCAACAAACATATCAAAAACCCTGACTTAATCTATCCTGGGGATAAAATATTTTTCCCCCGAAATTCACGTGATTATACTGCATTTACATCGGAGATAAAAGCAGGCAAACTAAATAGAAATCATGTTAGCTCAGTAATTAATTTTCAGAGCACTGTTTACCCTAGTTTTGCTAATGGTCTAGAGTTAGAACCTTGGATGTTTCAGGAACACATTAGGCTGAATTTTGACAATTCTAAAAAGGAATTAAACTTGAATCAAAGTTCTGAAAATTTGGTTAATAACATTCCTGAAACAAATCAGAAGCAGCAATCAGAAAATAGTATAAACCTAGAGAGTGATGTAATTAGTCAGGAGCAGCGATCAGAAAATAGTATAAACCTAGAGAGTGATGTAATTTCTTTGGATTTGCCTATAAATAGTAAAGATTTTCATAATTTGGATAAAAACGTTGTTAATATTTCATCAGAAAATGTTCAAACAGAGAGTGAAACTGAGAAAAGTGAAGATAAAGTAAGTAATAATGCTGAGACGCATATAGATTTTGTTAGAAGAAACCGATGGTTAAATCCTAAAAAAGTGGATAGTCTTGCCTACTTTAAGGGGCTAGAACTAAATGTAGGTTTGCCGAAAAGAAATGTTGCTAATGACCTATTTCAGAAAGAAATTTACAGAATAGAAACGGCTGCTGGTAGTGTTAAGATTTCCCAATATGAACTGGGAAGTGATAGCTCTGAGGACTCACTAGGTTTTACAGAAGTTTTACAACCTCATAACCATCTGGTACCATTTTCAAAACTCTCCCTTCAGAGTATTTTAACACCGCCAAGAAAAATTAAAGAAGAAAGAATTTCTATCACATATCTATGGCCGACTACAGGGATAGTAACTTCAAAGTTTAACGACCTCCGGCCAGGCGGCAGAAGACATAAGGGAGTAGACATTGCTAATGCAGTTGGTACACCTATCTATGCTGCGGCTGCTGGGAAGGTCATATTTAGTGGTTGGAATGCTTATGGCTATGGAAACCTTGTTATCTTACAACATGCTAATGGGGATTGGACACTTTATGCCCATAATGTCAGAAATCGCGTAACTGCTGGCCAACATGTTATTCAAGGCCAATGGATCGCTGATATGGGCAGTACAGGCTTTAGTACAGGCTCACACTTACATTTTGAAATTAGAAAGAATTTGCATGGAATTTTAGTCCATGTTAATCCTGAAAAACTGCTCTTAACAAAAAATATAACTAAAAATAAAGATAATTTGTCGCTAAAACAGTAGGACTCACTAACCCTCTAAACTCTCAAAACCATCCATCTCCCCATTCCTACCCATTTTCTCCCTTAAAAGTAAGTACTTTGTATAGACGTTGCCGTTTATAATGGCGAGTAATCCCCTATTTCCTTAACTGAGAAGGATTTATAGCTAAACAAGACTCGCACTTCTAGAATTGCCTTAAAACGCTATCTCTCGCAATCCTATTACCTTAAGATGATGACTATAAAGTTTTATATTGTTTAATGGTAAAAATGGTGGTATTATAGTGATAAATAACAGTTTTGTTTGAATAGAGCGATGGGTGAGAAGGTGACAGCGTAGCTTAAATAAGTTTTTATAAAGATTTATTCATTTTGAGGGAGAGGGAGGTTAGACTAAGGGGGGGTGGGAAGTGTGTATGCTTAGTTTAAGGAAATACCAAAGTAGGCTGCAATGGGAAATTCAGACATGTTGGGATAGGTACAGAAGGGTACTTGTGATTTTACCGCCAGGTGGTGGTAAAACGGCAATTTTAGCTGGTGTTGCACAAGAATTTTACAGAAAGCAAGGGAAAATTTGGGTTATAAATAATCGTTTAAATTTAATTCGGCAATTACATGAAAACATTACGTTTTTGACCGGAGTAAAAGTACGGCCAATTCATCATAATAATCCTGCCAAAGAAGCGGGAATATACCTTGGTACAATTCAGTATATTGGGAAACACTACAAAAGTTGGACAAAACCAGACCTCATTATTGTAGATGAAGCTCATCATTGCATGGCAAAAGCCTATCGAGAAATATTTAGTTATTTTGAGACGATAAAAATTCTTGGTTTAACAGGAACACCTTGCTGTAGTGAAAATAGGCAACTAATTAATTCTGTATTTGAAAAAGTATTGCTGGGACCGACAATGAAAGAACTTATTGCCCAAGGTTTTCTATGTAATTATCAGATTATCACAATTAATGAACCTATCTACTATAACCTTTCTGAGTTAACTCAAGTAGAAATTCCTATGAATAAAGCCTTAGAGAAAGAATTAGAAAAGGTTTTAAGGTCATATAGAAATTATTTGCATGGTGAGAGTTGTATTATTTTTGCACCGACAGTAGCAAGTTGTAAAATCATTCATGATTTTATGCAAAAATATCATATTTCCTGTGCTAATATTGAAGTTGAGGGGAATAATGAGGCAGGATATACAAAGGTTATCAAGAGGTTTAAAGAAGGCGAGATTAAAGTTCTCATTAGCTGTGATTCCCTTATTCAAGGTATTGATTTACCTATGGTAAAGGGGGTAATTATTTTGCGTGAAACGCAATCGTTACGATTATGGGTACAGATGTGTGGTCGTGTTTTACGTCCGTGGCATGGGAAAGGTCTTGCACTGATTATTGATCATACCAACAATTATGCTTGGCATGGTCTTCCCTGTGAGGATAGAAACTGGATTTGGGAACCAAATCGGAGTTTGCAAAAAGCTTCCCAAAAACAGAGAGAACTTATTCAGATTACAGAAAGAAGCTTGAAAACTTTAAGTGATATTTTGGATAATCTTGATACAGATGAACAGTTTACAGATAACTATCGTATTGTAAAATTAGAAGAGAGTGTAAATACCAAACTGCCAGATGTTCATACAGACCAAAGTGAAGTTATACAGAATAGAAAATTTTTAAGGAAGCTTGAGGATACAGTTAAAAAAGGGAAAGGGGTGATAAAAGGGGATGTGGGAAGTGGATATACAGAGTTAGAAAAGTGGCCAGTGATTTCAGAGGATTTGGTAGAAAGGCTACCTATATATAAGCTATATAAAGAAAGTGGTATTAAAAAAGTTATAGAGGTATTAGGTGAAGATAATAGTAAGTATGACTGGCAAGAACTATGGTCGTTTTTTAGATATATTAGAGAGAAGAGGGAATATCATAAGAAGTGGTTAGTTCACACATTTTATAAGTTGAGAGCTCCCCTAGAAGTTTGGCAACAACTTGCTCTATACTTAGAGTATCAACCTGGTTGGGCTTATCACTGTTGGCGAGAATGTCAAGAATCTAACGGTTAAATAAAGTATTTGACACTGATACATTTACGCTGAACACTAGACGGACTCGTAACGGCGTTATCAAGACGCCCCTGGACGCTTCCTTGGCTAAAGCTGCTCTAAGGCTCTTCCGCATTCAAGTACGGGGCTACCAAGCTACTCTGCTGTGTTAGAATGATGGGGAATAGTGTGATACGTAAGAGATGAGGATGCGGAAGAGGTGGTTGGCAAAAACTTTACTTCTTATAAGTTTATGGTATGTAAGCGATATAAGTATAAAGTTATATAGTTACCAATTCGTGAGGCAGTGGGGATGGGGAGTAAGTAGGGGTAGTTTGTTTGGTGAGGCGAGGGGTGAGAGGGCCCTAGTCATCAAGCCTATTAACTCAGAGATTGATGATCCGGATTTTGAGAAAGTATATATTTTACCAATTGACTATCAGCTGAAGGGAGCGAGTAAATGGAAAGAGCTGAGGCGTCGCTTTATATCACCGTTTGCTTCTGCTCAGGTAAATCTCAGACAGCCTTTTAATTTTACTGAACCTGTGGGGATTGCATTAACCGGCAAAAAAGGTTATCTTGATCTCAAAATATCGTTATACTTTAAGGGCGAATTAATTAGTCACTGTTACAGTATTGATATACTAGAAAAGGTTGAGGGAAATATAATAAACATTTATGTAGGTAACCGTTGGTATCCCTTACTTCTATGTAATAACAAGGTGCCCAAACCAGTAGAAGGTGTTTTTAATGTAATGGATGCAAACTTGCCAGGAAACTATGTTTTATTCGTAAATGATAGAAAAATTGCAGAAATTAGTTACAGTCTAGAAGAAAATAAAATTACTATTGTAAAGGATGGAAGAGAATATACCCTTGAGGGAATTACTCAAGAACTTTTATTTCCTCAAGAAAATAGCTAATATATTTAGATATTGTTTTCTTCGCGCCAACGACGAACTGCCTGAAGTTTTTCCTTATTATTTACTTTAGAATACAGTTCTTCTGCTTTGTTGAGATCATAGATAGCTCCTCGACGATCCCTTAGGTAGAATTTAGTATAACCAGAACCTTCATAAGCAGAAGCAGATTCAGGGTCGAGACGCACTGCTTCATTAAAGTCTAAAATTGCCTGACTATAATCTTTCAGGTAGTAGAGTGCCCAAGCTCTATTTAAATGTGCTCCTTTATGTGAATCCTCACGAACTAAAACATGGTTAAAGTCTTCAATTGCACGCTTATAATTTTTGATTTGCATGTATAAGACTCCACGCTCAAAATAAACTTCTGTGTCTTCGTAACCGAGTTTAATTGCTTGATTATAGTCGGCTATACCTGCTAAATACCTGCCTTCATCTCCTTTTACACGACCACGGATAAAGTAATAATACCCAACACTGTTGTCAATTTCAATCGCTTTGTCTAAGTCTTTCATCGCTTGGCTACTTTTACCCAAAATTGCGGCTAATTGACCACGCATTGCATAAAATTTTGCCTCATTTTTATTATATTTAATCGCTATACCTAACAACTCATAAGCTTCTGTAACTTTTTTCTCTTCTATAAGTTTCTCAGCATGTGCAAACAAAGTATTTGCGGCTCTTAAAGTTACTTCTTTACGTTGGGAATCAAGTAGTTCCTTATTTTCTAATAGTTCTTCATAAATTTGATAAGCATCCATATACTGGTTCTTCTTTTGTTTTTCATCAGCTAGAGCAAGTTTTACCATGTAAATTCTTTCTTTGGTTACTTCAGATTTTACAGGATAAATTGTTTCAGCTTCACGATAGCTTGAAATTGCCTCATTGAATCCACCAAAAGACTGTTGATAGTCTCCTAAACCAATGTAGGCTTCTGCCAACTTGGCCTTAAGTTGTACAGGGGATTCCCCGGTTAAGCGCATGGCTTCGCGGTAATCTAAAATAGCACCCTCAAAATCTTTTATTTTTAGGCGTATATCACCTCTAGATTCATATAAAAAACTATCTTGGGGAGCTAATTGCAATGCACGGCTGTAATAGTTAAGGGCGGTAGTGAAGTCACCACGATTTGCTGCAGCCTCTGCCCAGCTTCTAAGAATTCCCAAGTTATTGTGTGCAAATATATTCCAAATGATAGCAAATAATAGAATAACAGTACTCACAGAAACAAAACCTAAAAAATAGATTTTATAGATACGTCTAGTGGACTTAATTTTTTCATACAGTTTTAGGATTCTATCAACCAACTCATTTCCTTTTTGCGCGGGACGTGTTACTTGTGGAATCTGTATTCCAAAGCCTTCATACCACCATTGCCGAATACATTTGGGTCGAGCATGGCGTTCTATCTGTAATGCCTGATGGAGCATACTTGCCCAAGGTTCATCTAAAGTATCAGGATACCAATCCTTGACTTTTAGGCGTTGGAGGACATCAGGTGGGCGGTGACCCGTTAAAAGTTCATATGTAAGTACTCCTACCTCAAAAATATCCGTTTCTGGGCCAACTTCATCCCCTTGGAGGAGTTCAAGCGGTGCGTACTCGGGTGTATATGCTAAAATACTCTTGGGATGGGATGGATTACTACAATTCATCCACCGAGCAGCACCAAAATCTAACAACACAATACGTCCATCCTCTGTTAACATAATATTATCTGGCTTAATATCCAAGTGATAGATACCTGATTGATGACTCAAAAACAGTGCATCCACAACTGCACCAATAATTTTTTTGACAAGACGGCTTGAAATTGCTGTATGATTTCTTTGTTCAAGCTCGAAACCAAGGGTATGTCCCTCTAACAGTTCCATAACAAGGTACACAGTCCCCAACTCTCTAAATAAGCTATAAATCTTAACAATATTTTTATGATTAAGCTGTGCCAGAATACGCCCTTCTTGTTCAAACCTTAATAGTGAGCGTTCATAGTTTTCTTTTTGTCCCTTAGAAATGACGACACCATAAGTGCGTTCATCCCGAAATACACAGTGTCTTGGATAAAATTCCTTAATTGCAACTTTACGATGAAGATTATTATCAAAAGCAATGTATGTAATACCAAAACCACCTTGTCCTAGAACACGCTCAACTGAGTATAAGCCGTTACATAATTTGTAACCGATAGGCAAAATTTGAGAAAGATTTTGTAAGCTGGCGTGGCACTCTGGACATTCCAGCATATCTATTGGAACTTGCTCATAACCGCAGAATACACACTGCTTAAACTTTTTTAAGCAATCCTTGGAGGTACCAGACATAGGCACCAATACTCCCCTGACAACAGGTCACTTACCATTATGAACTACCTTACGTGCTTAACAACAGAGATTTTGTTTCTTCTTCTGCCCCAGTTGCTTCATCGTTCGCGGCAGCGGGACGGAGTCCTTTGTCATAACGACGGGAATCTCTGAGGTAACCTTGTGTTGCCAGTTTCTACGCTGGTGAGTAACCTTGGCTTTTAGCATCTAGCTGGTTCATTCTTTCCATCTCGTGACATCCTCCTGTCCCTCATGCGTCAGCTTAGACGGCGGGCTTCAAGGACTACGTCCCGCTTGCGCGACCAGCAGTGTTCAGCGTAAATGTATCAGTGCTTCCACTATGTTAGGGCAAAGGAAGTTAATCGAGATCCAATGATCGAGGCTCTTTTCACGAATTTCGGTGCTGTATACTACGAACAAGAGCCACTGAAAGCGGTGCAATTAACGCTACTTGAAAAGAGAACAAAATATAATGCCTAACAAGGGGTTGTAGGCGACGTTGCTCCGCTGTGCTCTGTGACACACCTGAACCCGACCGTTATCGTGTATTCTGTCAACCCAAGGTAAGGAGCTGTGAGCAAACCGCAAATTTTTAATTTAGGCAATGTAACCCTATATAACCAAGATGTCTCCAACTTGTATAAAGATTGGCCTACCCCTG
>Ga0197142_1003331_pt1 | contig 13542 bp, 14 predicted proteins | sample GBS60_MetaG_FD_148614 | JGI IMG/M metagenome (GOLD analysis project Ga0197142, IMG submission 148614) | Sediment microbial communities from Great Boiling Springs, Gerlach, Nevada, United States - GBS 60_MetaG | ecosystem: Environmental > Aquatic > Thermal springs > Hot (42-90C) > Sediment... | reverse complement strand
TCATTTTCAAGCCTCGAGTTCTCATCTTTCAGTCTCTCGAGATCCTCCAAGGCGCTGGCCAAATCTTCCTTAAGCAAACCCTCCATTATTAGAGTCTCGAGAAATATCTCCACCGACTGGCTTACTGTGAGGGCTTTTTGGAGGGCTGAGAACGCATAGTCAAAAGCTGAGAACTTCTGAGCCCCAATACCGTAGAATTCATCCCAGTTGAAGAGGTTGAACCTCCTTATCTCTTCAGCAGCGTCTCTAAGATCCTGGTCAACATCCTCCAAAACGGACTCGAGTCCCAACGGCGGGAATGCCCCCGTTTCCTCTAAAATCCTCAGAGCGTTGTAAACCAATTCTCTGGCCCTCCTCATCATATCAAGCGTAACCCCCAAGTCTATGTTATCAAAATCGATCTGGGTGAAGTACTCACCCTCAGCCATTGTCCTTAGTCTGCAGGCTCTGCAATATGTCATAGGTGTGGCAGACCAGTCATAGAACCAGTTAGTTAGGTCAGTGGCAAATGGGTATGGATCAGCGTCATGCGGATGCCTCAGGCCCAGGACATGGGCGGCCTCATGGTATAAGGTGGTAGACGGTCCCTGAACCCTTAGGATGAAGTGGCTGATGGCGGAAAAAGCACCCTGAGGAAGACCTACACCTAAAACATTCCTATCGCAGACATACGCCTCCTCATCAAAGACAAATAGAACAGTGACGATGGTCCTAACATTTTCTAATCTTCTGATGATGGGGAGGTTGAAGACGATGTCAGGCACGGTTTCACAGTCAACTATAACCTGATCGCCTAACCGTCTCAGAGTGCCGAAAAGCGTCCGTTTCAAATCTGGATAATCATCCACATCCACTATCTTCGCATCAGTGATCATATACGAGTAAATATACAGCCTATTTAGAGCATTTGTCACATGCTCCGTGGAGAAGTCTCTGAGGATTACTGGGGCGGCGTTGGTTGAAGTCGCATCTATTATGAGGAAATAGTTGTAGAAGTTTATCTCATATCTAGGCTGGTATAGATAACCTCTGAAGAAGATGTAGATTACTATTTCGGCAATATATGTCGCCACATCCCTATAGGTTAGATCTGTGAACCACAGGCTTGGGTAATAATCGAGTGTGGGAGCCTTACAGTCTGGAAGCCCACCACATCTATCCCTGGCGAGGGGGATGGAGGTGAGGTCCACGAAGTATAGCCGGTGTATTCCACCAAATCCAGTCATACCGGCCTCTATGAAATACCTGTTTGTCTCAGGTGAGCGGGCGTCTACATAGTATTCCACAACACCGTTTACAAGATCATAGCTCGCAATGAAGTATATAGTATACTCGTCCTGTGAGATGGCTGGGATATACTCCGGGCCCTTCTCATATAGCCAGTTCGCCACCAACCATGCATCAGCCCAGTACACTTGAACTCTACCGCCCAAGATCTGGAAAAGCTGCTCTTCATAACTCCGGGTTATTCTCTGGCCTTCGCTGGGGTCGAAGAAGTCGCGGTCAATGCTTTTCAGATAATCAGCGAAAGCTCTATCCATCCTAGACGGGGACTCGTAAACATTGAGGTTTATCTCGCTAAAGTTGAGGCCAGCAAAGCGTTCCTCACCCGATATATATGGTGCATACCAGGGCATTACATCCCTGAGACTCTCCTCCAATAACTCCCCGTCAACATTAACAAGACCGATGAAGACAACATTGATCGTAAGCTCGGTTTCCACGAGGATCTCCCTTTCAGCCCAATATGATGATGAAGTGAGCTCTTCCCCAAATGCTTGAGGAATGTTAAATGTGCTTAACGCTAGCATGATGGTTAATAGAATGACGGTGAACCGCATATTCGGGGTGGCGGCAGTCATCTATTTAAGCCTATTAGTTGTCTTATCTGCTCGTAAAGGTTTAATGTTTCATCCGGTTTTACGCCTGATATACCCCATCCCTGCACTGCAAAGGTTATGCTCTGATGCCCTCCTCTCTCATCTCTAAAGTGAAGTCTTATGAAGGGGGCTTTCGGCGTTGCCAGTCCAGCCTTTTCCTCCACAAGCTCAACGCCTAACACCATATTATAGGGTATCAAAAGTTCACCGGATCTTCCATAATAAAATGCTAAAAATGACGGCATGATCATTGACAATCCAAATTTCTTCAGCCATGAGCCAGGTAGCTTGAATTTAATTCCATTGTGGAGAAGTTCTACATCTCCGAAATCACCTCTTCTTAGAAGGCCGTGGATAAGTATCCATACCTTCATGGGATTTCTGCCGGTTGGTTTAGGTGATTTTCAAATTTTATAAGTTTTTCTGCAACTCAGCCCTCAAGGCCATGTCTCCTACTCCACATCTCCCTAGCTAGCTCCCCCTCATATGTGTAGAGGCTCAGGGTATCTCTTGCCTGCTCCCTACTCTCTCTAAACCTCTCCAAGAAGGAGGTCACCTTCTCAATCAGTATCTCCTTCATCTCGCCGCTGAGGATCCGGCCGCTCTTATACTCTTCACGGAGTTTTTCAACAACATTATCATCCTCCTCGAAGAAATAATAGAGCCACTGGAAGGATACGTCTACGTCTGGGTTTCCGCCAAGCCTCCTATGCTGCTCCACTGTGGGCTGGCCTCCCGAATATGCTATCCAGATCTTCCTTCTCACGGTTTTGGGATCGTCATTGAGGAAAACCGCGGACTCGGGCTGGGATGCGCTCATCTTCCCCGTCGGCCCCGTAAGGGGCATGAGAAAACGGCTATGTATAGCAGCTGCCTTATAGAATCCGAGGCTTTCAGCGATATCCCTCTGTATACGCCAGTAGGGGTCTTGATCTATGGCGGCAGGGATGAGGCAGCGTCTCCTCTCGAAGAGCGCCGGGACTATCTGGATGGCGGGGAAGAAGATCATACCTATGTTGGTCTGATCGTTGAAACCGAATACAGCCCTCACCCAGCTGAAGTTTATCTTCCTAGCCACCTTCAACACTAGCGGCAGCATATTCCCGAGATACTCGGTGTTTCTGAAGATGAATGTCTTATCAGGGTTGAAGCCAACGGCGGCGATATCCAGCATATTCTCGTAAGACCACTTGCTGGTATCCGTAAGTGTTAGACCTCTGCTCTCCTCGAGAAACTTCTCATCATCCGTTATCTGGATATATAGGTTGACGTTGAACCTGTCTTGCAGCCATTTTGTGAAGTAGAACGGTATGATGTGGCCTATGTGCATGGGCCCGCTCGGGCCTCGGCCAGTGTAGAGATAGAAGCCCCTCCCGGCCCCATGGTCGTCGAGAACCTGTGGTAGATCACGGTGAGAGAAGAATATACGCCGCCTAAGCATATGGTTGCTTCCGCCAGACAGCTGTTCTAGCCTAGCCATCAGATCAGGTGTTATCAGCTCTGTCCCGAACATTCTCACAAGCCGTTCATAATCTACAGCGCCCTCAACCTCCCAAGGCGTAACCCTAAAGCCTTCATCAGAACCAGACGTCATAACCACCACCGTACCCTCTAAGGCAGTTTAGAGCCTCAGCCTTACGGCAAAGGCCAAAGACATCCACCCAACATGCGTCCAATCACCGGTTGTAGGATAGATAAAAACCTGCCGCCCATCCCGGGGGACTATAAAAGCAAGTCCTAATCATTTTAAATGGGTGAATTGGGTGAGCAGCGCTCTTGCCTCTAAGAGGTTCTCCGATGAGTTCGCCTCCCTTCTAGATAGGAGTATTAAGGCTGTGACGTCCTCGGGAATCTATACTGGACGGGTGCTGGCCTACAACCCTTCAGACTATAGTCTATGGCTGGCTGATGCGAAGGATGAGCAGGGCAACAGTTATTCAAAGCTCTTCCTATCCGGCCATAATGTGGTGAGGGTTGAGGTTGTGGAGAAGGGCCCTGACCTCTCCCTCCTAGTGGAGAGGCTGAACCGCCTTTTCCCAAATCTCGTCACTTATCTACGGGAGTCTGACACTATCGTGGTGATGGATAGGATAAGGGTGACACGTGATGGTGTGCTGGGTGAGGGGCCTGCGGCTGAGAGGGTTAGGAGAACCTTTGAGGAGTTTATGAGGGAGATGCAGGCTAAGAAGTTATAGGAAGCTTTCTTTCCTAGGCCTCCAGCTGAAGAGGGGTGGTGGAGGCTCCCTTCTAACCTCCCTCAGGAATAACATGGTGCCTAGGAGTGCTGGGCCCGCTCCGGCCAAAGCCCCGATGAAGGGTAGAGATGTCGTTGTGAGGAAAGCCCTCACTTTGATATCTCCTACGATGTAAAGCAAGCTGGGCATATTCGCAGTTATCACACCGGTCAACGCCATTAGGAAGCCCAGCCTTCTCGGAAGACTCGGCATGTATACCCTGTCCAATGCACAATGTATAAGGATTTTCTGACGGAGTTTAGGGGATAATATTTCCGTAGGACTTGGAAAATATTCTCAGCTATCTGTTTAGAATCTTAAAAGCCCAGCTTAGGGCTAGCCCGTGTATCTCCTCAAAATCTCTGCTAGTGTGAGGTTGAGACGTCTAGTCAGCACGGCCACCTCCCTATTCTTTAGACTATGACCACGTCTGAGATCACTCCACCTTCTTCTAATGTTGGATAAAAGCTCAAACTCTTCCAGCCATATAACATTATCCATGAGAAGATCTGAGAGCATATCATAGTAATGTTTAGCGGCCGGGTCACTCGATGAGGCCCTGTGAAGGGTTTGAACCAGCCTCTCAGCTGCACTGTGTAGATTGCTGAGTGAGTGGACGGCCCCGTCTGGACGTCTCAGACACCATTCTGATTCGTGGATATATTTCACCACCTCATCCAAGTCGCTCTTGAACATGGAGAGGTTAAGGTTGGGGGTTGCTGGTTGAAATGTGAGAGCCTTATATGCGATGTTAATCATCTTCATCCTCTCCTCCATCTCCCTTCTTAAGCCCTGTTCCATATTGTAAGGTAGCCTATCTGGGTGATAGCGTTTCACCAGCTCACGGTAGGCGGCCTTAATCTCATCTTGGGTGGCTCCAGGCCTTAGCCCGAGCACCCCATAATATTCTCCCAACTCTCCATCCGCCTTCTCCCCAGACAACCTCGACCAGATCCGGCCATGCAGTCCTAAGCCCTTCACAAGTTTTGGGAGTGATATTATGAGGGCGGTGGAGGCGAGGACGGCCGACAGCACCGCTAGGAGCATGCTGAGGAGCTGGGTCTCGTTGATGCGCTCCAGAAGTCTATTGAAAACCGCCAGAACCAGCTTGACAAAAATCATCCCAGCGAGAGTCTTTAGGTAGGAGATATATACCTATATCAGCAGCGGATATTCGAGAAAAGTTGAACCTTGAGCATGTCGTGAAGAGTCCCTCGTAAATCCCGGCTGTATGGATAGGCTATACTGGGACCTGGTATATCCTCTCAGGATAGTTTGGTGATCAACTCCCAGGGTATCTCGGTTGACTTGCTGGTTGACAAATTCACACATACATATGTTATATTACCGTGGGCTAAAATCCTGCCATCTTCAGGCCTTATGATAAATCCCTCCACCACTATGACACGGCGTCTAAGCTCCTTAACGGTCACCCTCACGATCACCTCATCATCGTAGGTGGAGGGTTCATCCATACGGCAGCGATATTCGCCTATAACTAGGGTCAGCCCGGTAGCCCTCCCATCGATACTCACCTCGCCGTTTGGGCTGAATACCACGCCGACATCCCTGAGCAATTCTATCATGGTGTTGTCTATCCACCTTACATAGGCTGGGAAGTAGACCCTGCCCGTGCTATCAGTGTCGCCGAATCCTATGCGGAGCGTCTCAGTATGCTCTCTCAACCCTCAGGCCTAAACTTAAAGAGGTGTATTTCAGGGCTTACCTCCTCAAACGTCACCCTCACACGCATGCCTACCTGGACATCTTCAGGTTTAACATCAACTATGTTGCTGTAGACCCGCACCCCCTCATCCAAGTCAACCTCAGCAACCACAAACGGTATATCATTGGCGAAGTCAGGCGAGTTTCCCACAACCCTTCTTATGACCGTGAATGAATATACACGGCCTAGGCCGCTGGCCTTCACCCATTCAAGCTTCATTGAACCGCATTTTTGGCAGGAGGGGCGTGGATACCACTGGTAATGGCCGCACCGCATGCATCTCTGGAGGAGGAACTCACCCTTCTTAGCGGCCTCCCAGAAAGGCTTGGTCAACGAGGTTATCTCGGGAAGAGGTTTAGCCATCACAGACCACCCTCGAAGATCAGTGCATAGTTGTTGACAAAGCTGCCGCCGTAAGCAAGTCCTCCAAGGGATGCAACCAACCCGTATCTCGCATCCTTCACCTGCCTCCCACCTGCCTCACCCCTCAACTGTCTAACGGCCTCCACTATATGGTGGAAGCCGCCAACCATCCCAGCCTGGCCAGCCGATAGCTGGCCACCGCCGGTATTCACCGGGAGCTGGCCTCTGTAGCTGATATCGGTCTCTTCCAGGAATTTTCCCGCCCCACCTTTGGGGCAGAACCCTGCATCCTCCAGCTGCATCAACACGGCGGCCGTATAGTCGTCGTATGGGTTGAAGAAGTCCATCTCCGAGGCTTTAAGCCCTGCCATGGTATATGCCTGCTTGGAGGACTCTACCAGTCCAGAGAGCGTTATATCCTGCAGCCCTGTCTCGGAGCCGGGGTTATGCCACTCGCCGAACCCCCTAACGGCGACCAGCTTATCCGTAATCTTCCTACCCTTCTCTCTGGACGAGAGTAGAAGTGCTAGGCCGCCGTTTACAAATATGCATATGTCTAAGAGTCTTACGGGATCTGATATCATGGGCGAAGCAAGGTAATCCTCGATCTTTATGGGTGTTCTGAGGTAGGCGTTAGGGTTGAGAGATGCGTGTTCTCTCTGGACTATGGCCACCCGCCCATAATGCTCCGGCTTATAGCCATACATATGCATCTGCCTACGCATAACCATAGCCATCATGCTGTTGGGGCCCATCATCCCAAACGGCTTCAAATAATCATCCTCATACCTCCATGTCCTAGGCCCCTCCCCGGAGAGAGACATGGGAGCATCAGCGCCCAACACGAGGAAATGCTCCACATATCCAGAGTGTATTGCTAGAATTCCAGCTACTAGCAATGCCGCTCCATTAGCCCCACCCTGGTCAGCCCTCACCAGATACTTCGGCTCCAGGCCAAGATTCTGCATAAGTTCAGCAGACCATATCTCAGCGTGGGGCCAGACAGCTCCCGCAACACCAATCCCCTGGCCCTTTAGATCTTTTTTCTCCAAGCCTGTCTGGTCCAACAGCATATTAAGGGCCCACGCATAGTATTCCTCTGCGGTGAGCCTCTGTTCACCCTTGTCAACCCGAGCACGGCTAACAGGAGTTTCAGCATAGCCAGAAACAACCACAGATCCAGCGATTAAATTCATGCGATTTCGTCTGCAGGCTGGAATTTATACTCTGTATTCAAGCTTTTTAAGCCGATTAAACATTGTAAACCTGATGAAGTTCGTGGATGATTTACTGGCTGAGACTCTCCGACATGTCAATGATAGCCTGCCTAGGAGGGTGGTTAGGCTGGGGGTGCTTCTGCGGATGGATGAGCCGTATGTTGAGACGATAGGTGGTGGGTTTCATTATTTTAACAAGAGGGAGCTGATGATGCTTGCTGAGCTGCTGCCGGCCGATGTGGCCGCTGATCTACACCTGCCATTCGTCTTCACCAAGAGACATGACCTTGAGGAGCCGGTCTATCTCATCAGGACTGTCGGAAGTGAGCCCGAGGCGTTTAAGACGCTGATGGGCCTCAGCCATCTTCCAGAGAGCGGCGGCGGATATTACACCTACAAGCCTGTTATAGCCGAGTTCGTCAGAAGATATCCCAGCCTAGCTACGGTTGGATACGTGTAAGAGCTGGCTTTTATGGGCCGTGTAGCTGTTATAGGCGGTACGGGGGACATGGGGTTCTGGCTAGCCCTGAGGCTTGCTAAGGCGGGGCTGGATGTTGTTATAGGCTCTCGTAGCCGTGAGAAGGCTGTGGAGGCTGTTGGCAGGGGGGTCAAGCTTGTAGGAGATGGAGTGAGGTTGGAGGGGGCCTTAAACAGGGAGGCTGTTGTAGACTCCGAGGTCGTATTCTTCAGCATACCATATCAGGCCATTGGGGAGATAGCCTCCGATGTCTCCTCCTCGGTGAACACCTCCAGCATAGCGGTTTCATGTATAGTGCCCTTCGGCGAGAACATTGGAGAGCTTTCGGCGGCCGAGATACTCAACTCCCATCTAGGCGGGGTGCCTGTCGTCTCAACCCTACATACGATAGGCGCTGATAGGCTTGCACGGCTTGACGAGCCTGTGAACTCGGATACCCTGGTTTTCGGTGACAGCAGAGAGGCCAAGAGCAGGATAGCCGCCGTACTATATCTTGTAGACGGACTGAGACCTGTGGATGGTGGACCTCTTAAAAACTCTAGGATAGGCGAGCAGATCGTCAAGATCCTCCTATCGGTCAACAAAAGGTATGGGATAAAGGATGCTGGAATACAGATAAGCGGGCTCACAGACCGGGTGGTGAGGGAGAAATGGGGACGGTGAAGATTCCCGAAAAAATCTTCAGGGCATATGACATACGTGGAGTGTATGGTGTTGACATAACTGAGGAGACAGCCTACCTTATCGGGCTTGGATTCGGCAACATGCTGGGCGGCGGCAAAGTCCTCCTATTGAGAGACGTGAGACTGAGCGGGAAGTCACTCGCATCTGCGGCGTCCGATGGATTAGCAGACGCCGGGCTGGATGTTCTCCAAGGAGGTGTATGCACCACCCCTGCAGGCTATTATGGGGTGAAGCATTTTGGAGCTGCCGGCTGCATGATAGTAACCGCCAGCCACAACCCTCCCAACTGGAACGGTTTCAAACTCGTTAGAGGTGATGGGGAGACAGTGGCCCAGAATGCGGGAATGGAGGAGCTGAAACAGCTCATACTCTCCAACAGACTCGAAAAAGTGGGGGCGGGCGGCAGCATAAGCACCGTGGACCTCAGGGGCTCCTATGCCAGCTTCCTGAAAAGCCGCTTCAAGGGATTAGACGGTTTGAGTGTGGGTGTCGACTTTAGCGATGGGGCTGCAACCCTAGTCTTCCCCGAAATAGCCGCTCATCTCGGGATAAAGCTTAAGCAGATAAACGATAACCCTGACGGATATTTTAGAGGGCATCCTCCGGAGCCTTCGCCTGAGAACCTAGGCCCCCTGACCGAGCTTGTTAAGAGCAGTGGCTGCAGCTTTGGTGCGGCATTTGACGGCGACGCAGATAGGGCTGTATTTGTAGACGATTTGGGGAGAATAGTGGAGGGGGACTATTCGCTGGCTGTCTTGGTGAGCAGATGGCCCGAGAGGGGGAAGATAGTATATGATGTCAACAGCTCAAGAGCCGTTCGGGATGTTGCTACTGCCCGCGGCTTCACACCGATAGAATGGAAGGTCGGCCGAGCCTTTATGCTGCGGAAGATCAGGGATGAAAAAGCCGTATTAGGGGGTGAGAAAAGCAACCACATATATTTTGGAGAGCTTGACGGCGTTGACGACGCCATATACGCAGTCCTCAAGATGGCTGAGATAGTAAAGGGCCATGGTGGCAGACTCTCACCACTAGTGGACGCCATACCAAAGTATCCCACACTACCCATCACGGTCTACGACTGTGATGATGAGCTCAAGTTTAGGGTTGTCGAGGAGATAGCTAAGACGCTTGAAGGGGCTGGATTCCAAATCTCACTGCTTGATGGTGTGAAGGCATACGGCAACTCCGGCTGGATTCTCATAAGGGCTTCCAACACTATGCCCCAGCTTAAGATGGCGGCCGAGGCCACAACGTATGAGGAGTTGGAGAAACTGAGAGAATTGGGGGACAGGCTGGTAAGGGAGACTATTATACGGTGCGCTAAAGGTGGCTAATATATCATCGGAGCTTTCCAGCATAAGCTCTTGGATTGAGGGTATCGCACTACAATACGGCCTAGTGGGAGTTTTTATAGCGTCTCTCCTGGGAAGCCTTATACCATTTCTGCCAGTCCCATACCTTTTCGTAGTCGTGCTCCTCAGCGAGAGTATAGATCCATGGCTTCTGGGACTTTTCGCGGGCGTGGGAGGCTCAATAGGAAAGATCACCTCATACATTCTGGGAAGATCCGGCTACCGTCTCCTAAGTCCCGATAGAAAGAGGAAGATGGATACACTCAGGAGCATCATAGGCCGATACGGTGACCTCGGGATTTTCATATTCGCCGTGACACCGCTGCCGGATGATGTATACCTGATACCAGTTGGTATGATGCGGTTCAACTTCTGGAGATTCCTACTGGCCAACACCCTTGGGAAGATAGTCCTATCAACATCCATGGCGTATCTGGGCAGAACATACTTCAGCCTAGCTAAACTCCTTCTGGGTGAGGCGAGCGGGTATTCGGTGCTAGCCGCAATAATCGCCATGATAGTGCTTACAGTTCTTCTCCTGAGGGTTGATTGGGAGCTTGCGGTAAAGATAATGAGGGAGGAGGGGTGGAGAGGTGTAATACGCAACCTCTCACCAATACTATCCCTCAGCAAGAACAGGAGATGATATGGGGAGGGTACTACTCGGATACTCTCCTCGGACAAGCCCACCCCCCACCATAGGATAAGGTAATATGGGCTTACATACACATGGCGATAGGTTGAAGACCATAACGTCGGAGCAGATGGCAGTTCTTGATATGAATGCGGCTGCACTAGGCGTCAGTAGGCTGATGCTCATGGAGAATGCTGGAAGGGCGGTTGCAGAGAAGGCTGTGGAGGAGCTGGGTGGTGTGGAGGGGAAGAAGGTTCTAATTCTATGCGGGCCGGGTAATAATGGTGGAGACGGGCTTGTTGCGGCGCGACATCTCGCAGGCTATGGCGCTGATGTCACAGTTATACTGCTATCCAGCCCAGACCGTATTAAAACCCAAGAGGCTAGGACCAACTACACAGCTGTAAGAAATATGCCCATATCCATACGGCTGGAGATAGCTGAAACAGTTTATGACATCCCAAAATACGTTGAGGTGTTTAGAAAGGCGGATGTTATAATAGACGCCATACTGGGAACAGGCACGAGAGGCAGGCTGAGCGATCTTTTCGCATCGGCTGTAGAGATGGCCAATTCTTCATCAGCCCTCAGAATAGCTGTTGATATTCCGACAGGGATAGACCCAGACACCGGCCATGGAGACATGTATTTCGAACCCCATCTCGTAGTGACATTCCACGCTTCTAAGCGTGGACTCGTCTCGAGGAATTGGAGAGTTCATGTTGCTGGGATTGGAATACCTTGGGAGGCTGAGATGTTCGCCGGGCCGGGCCAGCTATCCATGCTACTCCGGGGTTCAGGTGAGGGGTTGGCCGGCGGTAGGATCGCATACGTGTATGGTGATGGAGGCGCTGATCAGGGTGTACGCCAGCTCCTAGAGAACCTTCCATGCATTATGACCCATTGTCACGTGGACATGCTTATCACCAGCCCCCAGACCAGACAGGCTGTCGCATCGTCAAAGGTGATACTCCTAGCCCCTGATGTCAACGCCAATGATGTTAGGCCCTTTACTGTACGCGGTCAGCCCATGATACTCTCGGCCACAACAACAGCAGTCCAAAACGCTACATATGTGATGTTCAGTGGGGTGAGGCATGGGAAGCTAACGGCGGACTCTCTGCTGAAAATCGCCGACGACGTGAGGGCCCTAGCGACGAAGATTAAAGCGCCCGTGTATGTAGTGGGTGATGTGGACGCAATGTCGGATGGGGAGGAGACCTATCTCAACTGGCTGGGGAATCAGCTGGAGGCTGGTTTTTTCAAATATGTGCAGGCTTTGACAGCTTGGATGATGGGGTCAGGCTCCCGGCCTATAGTTGCGATGGCTGCGGCCAGCTATGTGTCACGTTCAGCCGATGCTGAGGTTCTCCAGTCTCCAATCTCTTTTGCTTCCTACGTTAGGGAGATGGTCGGTCTTTAGGCTTCAGCTTAGTCACCCCATGCATGTAGGGGTGTAAGGCCTCTGGAATGTCCACGGTTCCGTCTCTTCTCTGATAGTTCTCCAGAATGGCCACTATTGTACGCTCGGTGGCTACGGCGGTGCTGTTAAGTGTGTGGACGAACAGTGTCTCCTCTACATGTGGCGCTTCTCTATATCTTATCTCCAGCCTATTGGCCTGGTAGTCCGTGCAGTTGCTGCATGAGACAAGTTCCCTATACCTTTTCTGGGCTGGCAGCCACACCTCTAGATCATATTTCTTAGCCGCAATCGGGCCTAGCTCACCCACGCATATGTTTACCACCCTGTAGGGTAGGCCGAGCGCCTGATAAATCTCCTCGGCGTTACGTATGAGGAGCTCATGCTCATCCCATGACTGGCTCGGCTTGCAGAATATAAATTGCTCAACCTTCTCAAACTGGTGGACTCGGAAGATGCCCTTGGTATCTTTCCCATGGGCTCCAGCCTCTTTCCTAAAGCATGGACTCACCCCGGCATATCTCAGCGGTAGGAGACGCCCGTCCAGGATCTCATCGGCATGCATCCCAGCTAATGGGTGCTCAGCCGTACCTACAAGATAGAGATCCTCACCCTCGATCTTGTATAGCATGTCTTGGAAATCCTGGAAAGCTACAGCCCCTTCCATGTAGCGTCTCTGGATCATGTATGGAGGTTGTATGATCCTGAATCCCCGGCTCGCTAGAAAGTCAAGCGCAAATCTTATCAGCGCCCAGTTGAGTATGACGAGTTCGTCCTTGAGAAAGTAGAATCTCGCTCCGGCTATCTTGGCTGCAGCGTCCAAGTCAACAAGCTCTAGCTTCTGCAGCAAATCTACATGATCCAATACCTCCTCAGCTCGGGCCTCCCCCCAACTCCTAACAACCACGTTATCATCTTCCGTATTTCCATCCGGCACAGATTCATGGGGTATGTTGGGCAGGTTGAAGAGGGTCTCATGGAGCTCCTTTGAAACCTTATCCAGCCTCTCCTCAAGTGACTCCAGCTCCACGCCCAGCGACTTCATCTCTAAGACTATTCGGGATATATCAAGCCCAGCTTTTTTGGCGGCTGCCAGCTCCTCAGACATCCTATTCCTCCTATGTCTCAGATCCTGAACCTTCGTTATCAGCTGCCGCCTCTCCACATCAAGTTGGAGACATCTATCAACAACCGACGGATCCATACCACGTCTTGCCAGACCCCGTTTAAAGAAATCCGGCGCAGCCCTCATACTACGTATATTCAACATCGGCCATCTCCACCATAACAACAACTTAAATGGTGACGGGCTGGCTATTATTTCTCCTTTTAACGGGGCTGATGTGTCTGTCGGGCGGCTTATGCCAAATGTATATCATACCCACCACCTAATACCCATCCTTTCAAGGTTTTCCAAGGCCTCCTTAACGTCCTCTTTCGAGAGTTGCCAGCCCATACGGCTGGCCTTCTCCCCTACCTCATCCATGAAGAAAACCCTAACCAACATACATGTTTTTGTAGCCTTTACAAGCTCCCCTTCCTGAACATCCT
>Ga0197142_1003330_pt1 | contig 13545 bp, 13 predicted proteins | sample GBS60_MetaG_FD_148614 | JGI IMG/M metagenome (GOLD analysis project Ga0197142, IMG submission 148614) | Sediment microbial communities from Great Boiling Springs, Gerlach, Nevada, United States - GBS 60_MetaG | ecosystem: Environmental > Aquatic > Thermal springs > Hot (42-90C) > Sediment... | reverse complement strand
TACGTGCGTAACTACTCACGCAAGATTGTGCGCTACAAGCGGGGTTTCCAATTCATCCGCTGAAGCAGATTTGTGATATATGGACGATGCTCCTGCAGACCACTTGGCTCTGTTGAGGGGTGTTTGCCCAACCAATGCTGCCGCTTGAAGGAGCGTGGATAAGAGATGAATTTCTTGGTGACAGGCGGGGCCGGATTTATCGGGGCGGCGTTGTCCAATCGGTTGGTGGAGATGGGACATGAGGTGCGCGTCATCGACAACCTGACCGCCGGCGATCCTGGGCGTCTGGACCCCCGAGTGCTCTTCACGCGCGGCGATGTGGCCGATGTTCCCAAGCTATGGACGTTGCTGCAAGATATCGACTGTGTGTACCATCTAGCCGCCCGTGTGTCGGTCCCCGAATCGATCCAGTACCCGCGCGACTACAACCACGTCAACGTAGGCGGCACGGTGAGTGTAATGGAGGCTATGCGCGATGCGGGCGTCAAACGTGTGGTTTTGGCTTCCTCGGGCGCAGTGTATGGCAGGCAGGATGCGCAACCGCTGCGCGAAGACATGACGCCCGACCCCGACTCGCCCTACGCAGTGAGCAAACTGGCCGCTGAAATCTACGTGCGCACCATCGGGACGCTGTGGGGCATTGAGACGGTCTCGCTGCGTATCTTCAATGCCTACGGGCCGGGGCAGCAGCTCCCTGTCTCCCACGCACCGGTGATCCCACGTTTCATCAAAGCGGCGCTGAGCGGTGCCTCATTGGTGGTCTTCGGCGATGGTCGGCAAACCCGCGATTTCGTTTACATCGATGATGTAGTGGATGCACTGGTCGCTGCGGCTACCGCCCCGCAAGTGGATCGGCAGGTAATCAATGTCGGCAGCGGGCGCGAGACAAGCATCAACGATCTGGTTAGGGCGATCAGCCAAGTGGTAGGGTATCATCTAGAACCCATTTATAACACTAACCACAGTGGTGGTGTGGATCGCATGTGCGCCGACTTGACACGCGCCCGCAACCTCCTCGGCTATGAACCTTCTGTTGGTCTGCTTGATGGCCTGCAGCTGACGCTGGAGCGCGATCCGCGCTTTGCCCGCTCCCACCTATGAGAGTGTGACGGTCACCGCTGCCCATCCTTTTCGACATCCCCATCGGTTGTGATACACTCTGGTACATGTCCCGTCTGGAGCGCGCCTTCTTCGCCCGCGATACGCGAAAGGTGGCCCACTGCCTGCTGGGCTGTCTATTGGTGCGCGAGTTGGATGGTCAGCGGCTGGCCGGGCGTGTAGTGGAGGTGGAAGCCTACACTGGGTGGGGCGATATGGCATCGCATGGGCATCGAGGGCGCACGCCGCGCAATGCCATCATGTTCGGCGAGGTGGGATTCAGCTACGTGTACTTTATCTACGGCAGGTACTGGCTGCTCAATGTGGTTGCCAAGCCGCCCGGTGTGGATTACCCAGCAGCGGTATTGATCCGTGCCATCCAACCGGTTGAAGGGCTGCCGCAGATAGCCCTGCGGCGGGCGGGACGACCCCAGCAGGAGTGGACCAGTGGGCCGGGGCGCTTGACGATGGCGCTGGCCATTGATGGGACACTTAACGGCGTGGATATGACGGCAGCGGGCAGTCCGCTCTACTTTGAGGGAGGGGGTCTAGCGCCCGATGAGCATATCTGCGCCGGCCCGCGCATTGGTGTCAATGTACCAGAACCTTGGCGTAGCAAACCTTGGCGCTATTGGATTGGCGGCAATCCATATGTTTCACGAGTATAAACCGTAAAGAAGCACAGACCACAGGGAGGAGGCACACATGGGTCTCTTTGATGGCAAAACCGCATTGATTTTCGGCGTGGCCAACAAGTACTCCATTGCCTGGGGGATCGCCCAGCAACTGCACGCTCAGGGCGCCGAGCTGGCCTTTAGTTACGCTATCCCTGAGTTGGAGAAGCGTGTCAGGCCGCTGGCTGAAAGCGTGGGGGCGAAGGTGATCGAAGAATGTGACGTCACCGACGATGCAGCCATTGACCGCGTTTTTGAGAAGGTAAGGGATGTTCACGGCACAATAGATGTGCTCATCCATGCCATTGCCTTCGCCGAGCGTCAAGACCTCGATGGGCGATTTGTGGATACCAGCCGCGCAGGGTTCAAAAAGGCTTTGGAGATCAGCGCCTATTCGCTGGTGGCGTTGGCCCAGCGTGCCGAGCCGCTGATGCCCAACGGTGGGGCAATCTTAACCTTGACCTATTACGGCAGCGTGGCCGTCATGCCGCATTACAACGTGATGGGCGTGGCTAAGGCCGCGCTAGAGGCCTGTGTGCGCTATCTGGCTTACGATCTGGGACCAAAAGGCATCCGCGTCAACGCCATCTCAGCCGGGCCGATCAAGACGTTAGCGGCGTCGGGCGTGGCAGGCTTCCGCAAGATGCTGCGCTACCATGAGAAGATCGCTCCGCTGCGCATGGCGCTCACACAAGAGGACATCGGGAGGGCCGCCGTTTACCTCTGCTCGGACATGGCGCGTGCTGTCACCGGCGAGGTGCACTATGTGGATGCGGGCTGGAACATCCTCGGCATGACCGTCCCCTTTGAAGAGTTCGAGCAAGAGGAACAGCCCGCTTCGGGTGGAGATGGACCCTAAAACTTACATCAAACTAGAGCTGGATAAAATCCTCAAGCAGTTGGCAGGCTATGCGTCTTTCTCGGCCAGCCGTGCCTTGTTAGAGGCACTTGAGCCAACAGCCGATCTGGATGAGGCACGCCGCCGCCTCGCCGAAACAAGCGAGGCCCGCGCCTTTTTGGAGGAGCGCGACACGGCGACGGTGGGGGGTGCGCGCGATGTGCGCCTCTATGCGGATGGCGCGGCACGAGGCGTGACGCTCACACCGGAGCAGCTGCTGGAGATCAAGGCTACGCTTCAGGCTGCAAGTGCGCTTAGGCGCTCGATAGAGAAGGTGGCGGATCGTTTCCCCTTGCTGGCTGCAACAGCGGCCATGCTGGACGAGAGTCGCCGTGTTGTGGCTGCCATCGCGCAGGTCGTTGACGATGAGGGGCAGGTGCTTGACTCGGCCAGCCCTCGCCTGGCGCAGATTCGGCACGATTTGCACCTTGCACACAACCGTTTGCAGTCCCGTTTGCAAACCATTATCAACAGTGGCCGCTACGCCCCCTACCTTCAGGAGACTCTTATCACCCTGCGCGAGGGGCGCTATGTGATCCCAGTGAAAGCGGAGGCACGGGGGCGTGTGCGGGGCATTGTGCACGATCAATCTTCCTCCGGTGCCACGTTGTTCATTGAGCCACTGGAGACGGTTGAGATCAACAACGAGATCCGCGAGCTGCAACTTGCCGAGCAGGACGAGATTCGACGCATTCTGCGCGAGGTAAGTGCCCTGATCGGCGAGCATGCGGCGGCTATCTGCCAAACGGTTGAAGCGCTGGCGGCGCTGGATGCAGCCTTTGCCCGTGCCCGATACGCTAATGCGCTACACGCCAGCCCGCCAACGCTGGTCGGTTTTGACGAGGGGCGCTTCCCCGGCAGCACAGTTCGCTTATACCGCGCACGCCATCCGCTGATTGACCCGCAGAAGGTTGTGCCCATCGATGTAGAACTGGACCCCGAAACCTACATCCTGATCATCACCGGGCCGAACACGGGCGGGAAGACCGTCTCGCTGAAAACGGTGGGGCTGCTTACCCTGATGGCCCAGTGCGGCTTGCACATTCCGGCAGCGGAAGGCTCCACGCTAAGCGTCTTTGACGCCGTTTATGCGGACATCGGCGATGAGCAGAGCATTGAGCAGTCGCTCAGCACCTTTTCGGCTCACCTGACGCATATTATTGATATCCTTCAGGAGGCCGATGAGCGATCGCTGGTGATCCTAGATGAGCTGGGCGCAGGGACCGATCCGATGGAAGGCGCGGCGCTTGCCCGCGCCATTCTGGACGAACTGCGTGAGCGAGGCGCGACGACATTTGTCGCCACCCATTATCCGGAACTGAAGCTCTACGCCCACAGCACGCCGGGGGTGCGCAACGCCAGCGTGGAGTTTGACGTGGAGACACTCTCGCCCACCTATCGGCTGATCGTGGGGCTACCGGGGCGCTCCAATGCCCTCGCCATTGCGGCGCGGCTGGGCCTGCCCCCACCCATTATTGAGCGGGCGCGAGGGTATATAGGAGCGCAGGACCTCCATGCCGACGATCTGCTGGAGGAGATTCACCGCACGCGGGAAGAAATCCACCGAACACAGACCCGCCTGCTTCATGCCGAGGCCGAACTAAACCGTCAACGCGATGAGTTGCGCGCGCGGTTGGCTGCTTTAGAAGAGGAGCGGCAGGCCATCCTGGAGGCGGCACGCGCCGAAGCGCACGCCGAGTTAGAAGCGTTGCGCGAGGAGGTGCGAGAACTGCGCCGTCGCCTGCGGGCTATCCCCCCGACCTATCTTGCAGGGGCCGGTCTAGAGGAGCAGATCGGCTATATTGAGGCGGAGAGCGCGCAGCTGGGCGACCTGCTCAAAATGTCGACAGAAAGGCGGCCTGCTGCCCCGCCGATGATCGATGTTGCCGAGACGCAACCGCGCACGCTACAGGTGGGTGATGCTGTCTATGTGCCCAGCCTTAACGCCGAGGGTGAAGTTGCGGCGTTGATGAATGGTAATGAGGTGGAGGTGCAGGTCGGTCAGTTCCGTGTGCGTGTTGAGGCAGATGCGCTCGAGGTGCGCTCCCATCGCCAACACGGGGAGGAAGCCCGTCGCGAGCGTGGTGGTGTCAGCATCCCCCATGTGGAAAGCCCGGGCTTAGAGTTGCACCTGCGTGGCATGACACTTGAGGAGGGATTGCCTCGCCTGGAAGAGTACCTTGACCGTGCCTACGTGGCGGGGCTGCCCTGGGTGCGCATCGTGCATGGCAAGGGCACCGGCACTCTGCGCAAGGCGGTGCGCGATTTGCTGCGCCGTCATCCGTTGGTGCGCGAGTTTAAAAGCGCCCCCGCCAATGAGGGTGGCGAGGGCGTGACGATCGTCTATTTTGTGCCGCTTGTCTAGCCCTCGGCGATGGCCTTCACCAGTTCGCGGCAGAAGTTGGGGATGTCAGCCACCACCCGCCCCCATACGAGGTTACCATCGCGGAAGGCGCTCTCGTCCACCCATATTGCACCGGCGTTGATCAGGTCATCCTTGATGGCCCGTGTGCCGGTGGCGCGATGGCCTTTCACGATCCCCGCCGAGATCAGCACCCAGCCGCCGTGACAGATAGATGCTACGATCTTCCCCGCTTGGTAAGCCTCGCGCACGGTTTTGAGCACCGCTTCGTTGCGCCGCAAGCGGTCGGGGCACCATCCGCCGGGGATGACCAGCGCATCGAACTCCTCTGCGCTGATCTGCTCTGCGGTGGTGTCGGGCGTCGCCGTCAGGCCGTGCTTGCCGCGATAGACCTCGCTGCTGCCCGTGCCGATGGTGATCACCCCTGCGCCTTCTTCCTCTAACCTCATACGCGGTACCCAGTACTCAAGGTCCTCAAACTCCGCTTCGATGAAGATGCCCACCCGTTTATCCTTCAGCCGCATGGTGACCCTCCCTGTGGAGTTTGTTTGGTAGGCCCTCCAGCCGCACGTTATAATCCGCGCCGCTAACTACCTGTGCCAGCATCAAGGAGCCATCCCCCGTGAGAGCGTTGGTTGAATGTGTCCCCAACTTCAGCGAAGGACGCCGTCCAGAGGTAGTTGAGGCTATCGTAGGCGCCGTGCGTAGCGTGCCGGGCATAACCGTTCTTGATTATAGCCTAGATGCCGACCATAACCGCTCGGTGCTGACCTTTGTCGGACCGCCAGACGCTGTAGAAGCAGCGGCTTTTGCCGCCATTAAGACCGCTGCCGAACTGATTGACATGACGCAGCATCGCGGCGAGCACCCACGTATTGGAGCAACAGATGTGGTGCCCTTCGTGCCCATCCGTGGAGTCACTATGGAAGACTGCGTTGCCATGGCACAGCGGTTGGGAAAGCGGGTCGGAGAAGAATTAGGCATTCCAGTCTATCTTTACGAGCGGGCTGCTACGCGCCCCGATCGCGAGAACCTCGCCAACATCCGCAAAGGCGAGTATGAGGGCCTGCGCGAGGCCATCAAAAGCGATCCTGACCGTGCGCCGGACTTCGGCCCTTGCGAGCTAGGTCGCGCAGGGGCGACCGTGATCGGTGCCCGAGCACCGCTGATCGCCTACAACGTTTACCTCAATACGTCTGATGTGGAAATTGCCCATAAGATCGCCCGCGCCATCCGCCATTCCAGCGGCGGCCTGCGCTACGTGAAAGCGCTGGGCTTGCTCGTGGAGGGACGGGCGCAGGTCTCTATGAACCTGACGGATTATACGCACACTCCTATCCACCGTGTGCAGGAGATGATCAAAGCGGAGGCAGCTCGTTATGGCTGCCAGATCGCTTTCAGTGAGCTCATCGGCATGATCCCCGAGCAAGCGCTGATCGACAGCGCCCGCTGGTACCTCCAACTGGATCGCTTCAGCGAGGGCCAGATTCTGGAGCGGAAGATTCAACAGGCTGAAGCCGAGATGCTCTCCCCAGAACGCTTTATTGAGGCCGTCGCCAGCGACGATCCTACGGTAGGCGGTGGGACAGTGGCAGCATTGGCGGGCGCTTTGGCAGCTGCGCTAGCGGCAATGGTGGCACGCACGACCCTCGGCAAGAAGAAATATGCCGATGTGGAGCCAGTGATGCGCTCGGCCATTGAACAGGCCGAGACGCTACGGGCTGAACTGGCGCAGGCCATCAGCGCCGATAGCGCTGCGTTCAGACAAGTGATGGAAGCCTATCGGCTGGACAAGGACGATCCGGCACGCGCCCAAGCAATCCAATCCGCTCTCAAACATGCCGCTGAAGTGCCGCTACAGACCGCCCGTCTAGCTGTGCAGGCTTTGGAGCAGCTGAAGGTTGTGGCTACACAGGGCAATATCAACGCGGTGACCGATGCCGCCAGTGGCGCTCATATGGCGTTGGCCGCGATTGAAGCAGCGGCGTTGAACGTGCTGGTCAACGTGCAGGGGCTTGAGGATCGGGCGGCGGCGCAGGCCCTGCGTGAGGAGGTCGTGGCGCTCCGTGAGCAGGGCCGTGCGCTAAGCGCCGAAGTGCTGGCGGCAGTGGCGGAGCGATCGGGATTGAAGTAGGCCATGCGCTGGTGGCCCATCATCTTGCTGATAGTCATGCTGGTTGGCTGCATCTTGCAGCCCGCCGCCGACCCCACATCCCTTGAGGTGTCCCGGCCGACGGCAGCGCCTCTAGCGACTGCTACCGCCACGCTCTCTCCCACTCCTCTCATTGCTCCTTTGCCGACGGCCACTGCTTCGCTTACCCCGCAGCCGCCGAGCACAGCTACGGCAACGGTAACACCTATCCCTACCGAGGACACTCCTACGGAGATGCCACCTGCTGTAACGCCGTCAGTGGCAGACCACTACTGGCTGGAGCGACCCATTCCCCCCGAATATCAAGACTATGCTGACCGCACCTATAGCTACGGCTTGACGGCAGGCGGCAGGCTGCGCCCGCATACGGCCATCGATCTGCCTAATCCTGTAGGGACGCCTGTACTGGCGGTCGGCAATGCAACCGTCTTTTATGCTGGCTCCGACCATGATGTGGTGTTCGGCCCAAAGCCCGATTTTTACGGCAACGTGATCGTGCTTCAGATGACCGATTTCACCTACAAAGGCCAACCGGTCTACACTCTTTACGGTCATCTTTCGGAGATATTGGTTACGGTAGGGCAGCAAGTCTCCTCTGGCGAGCAGATAGGCAAGGTGGGTGGAACAGGGGTTGCCAATGGTGGTCCCCACCTGCACTTTGAGGTGCGCGTTGGCAATCCGATGGATTACGCTACTAGTACACGCAACCCCGATCTGTGGATCAAGCCCTATTATGGCTATGGTACGTTGGCCGGGCGCGTGGTGGACTCAAACGGGATGCTGCTGCCCAATATCTCCATCATTATCCGCAGCGAAGGAAGTGTGCGCTATACTTACACCTACGCAGGCAGCGAGAACATCCCCGATGAAACGTGGGGCGAAAACTTCACCTACGGCGATCTGCCGGAAGGTTGGTACGAGATCAGCACACAGTCGCCACGGGGGAAGATTTACCGTGCGCGGATATATGTCCATGCTGGGCAAACGGCTTGGGTGGAGTTCGTCTTTGAGTGAGCTTCTCGCCACATCCCTCAGCGCTGCGGCCCAAACCATTTTTCAATCAGCGCCTCTACCGTACCGTCGCGCAGCATCTCGTGTAGCGCCTCGTTGACCTTGCTGAGCAAGATAGGGCTATCCTCGCTGACGACCAGCACAAAGAGCACATCGCTTGCCGCAGAGGCTGCTGCCAATTCCGGGTGTTGCCCCACGCCCAACCGCGCCGAGATTCCGTCCACCAGCGCCGCATCGGCCTCGCCCTCAATGACTGCCTGAAGCGCCGCGTCTGGGTCGGCATAACGTATCACTGTGAGGGCAGCAAGCCGACGCTGCCAGCGGCGTGCCTCGGCGTCGCCATCTGATCCATACTCAACGGCCAGTCGGCGACCTTCCATGTCCCGCATTGTTCGCACGGACGATCCCACCCGCACAACCAGATGCTGCCCAGCATTGAAGTAAGGCACGCTGTAGCTGACTTTCTCCTCCATTTGCGGCATGGGGATGAGCGCGGAGGCCAGCAGGTCCACCTGTGCTGTGATAAGCGAATCGTACAGGCCATCGTAGGAGATGTTGACTAGCTCCACCTGCACCCCTAGCCGCTGTCCGACGGCTTTGAGCAGGTCGGCGTCAAACCCCACAATTTGACCCTCTGCATCTACATACTCAAAAGGCGGATAGGAAGCATCCGTGCCCACACGCAGCACGCCTCTCTCCAGCACCCGCTGCCATGTGCTGTCCTGAGGGGAGAAACAGGCGTTGAGCAGCCCGCCAAGCGTGAGGATCGTGAGGAAGTGCGGCACAAAGCGCATAGATGAAAGGGCCCTCATAGCGCGGTGGAAGGAACGGGACGGCAAGTTAAAGTTGGGGTTCGTCTTGATCGTCTAGGCTGGCGCCACCGACAACTGTGAACTCCCGCTCATGGGCGGCGGTCAGTGGGAATAGGTCAGGCGAGGCTTGACGACGGCTGTTAAGCATCTGCAGCAGGCGCTCTGCCTGATCGGTAGGCAGCACGATGCTGGTCATCTCTCGTCTTGGATCGGTTGTCAGATCGCCGGGCCGCTGGCGCAAGATGAACAATGCTGCACCCGCACCAAGCGTGATCCCGACCACCACCCCCACCGCCACACCGAGCGCAATGGCCATTGCGCTGGTGGAGGCCAAGCGATTGCCGATCACCACTGCTAGTGTTGCGGCAAAGGCCAGAACAGCCAGAAGGATCGGAGTGCGTTGACCTGCCACACCGTTGTGGTTCATGGAAGCCCTTTACGACCCACGTGGCCACTCTACGTCGGTAAACTCGTTGTAGGCAGCATAGGATCCGTCCGGTTCGATATCAGGCCGCTGGCCGGGATAACCACCCTGCGATGTTGTAGCATTGAGATACTCTATGATGCGCTGAATATCCAGCGGGCCGGTATAAGCAGCCTGATAGCGCGTCATGTGTGCACCGACTACAGCAACGAAATCGCCGCTGCCTACCAGCATCTCCGCGTTGGTGTTGGAGATGCCGGCGGCCATCAAGGCTTCTTGTGCGCTGGCTACACGCCCAATCAAGCGAGCAGGCAGGTTGGCTTTGAGCGCCCCCGGGACAGCCTCTGCAGAAGGGCGCTGCGTGCTGACCACCACATGAAATCCGGCCTCCCGCCCGCGCTGGGCCAGACGCACCAGCAAATGCTCTACCTCCCTATCGGCTACCGAGAGCAGGTCGCCCACTTCATCAATCGCCACCACGATACGCGGAATGGTGGGGGCTTCTTCGCGGTCTCGGCGCTCCATTTCATCTACTGCGTAGCGGAGCAGACTGAGGGCCTCCTCCGGCGTTGTACCGACAGGTGCCAGCAGATGGGGCAGACCGGCGAGCGGCGTCAATCCGCGTCGTTTGGGGTCGATGAGGATAAACTGCACCTGCGCCTGCCGATTGTACAGCGCCAGCGAGAGCAGCATGGTGCGCAGCAATTCCGTCTTGCCGCAGCCCGTTGCACCTGCGATCAATACGTGCGTCACCTCTGGTGCCATAAGCGGCAACAGATAGGGTTCGCCATCGGTATTGAGGCCCAATACGGCGGTCACAGGTGGCAGCATGGGCACATCCTGCAACAGGGCCAACAGGTGTATGGGTTTAGGATCGGGCAGTGGCACCTCCAGCGCTAGCGAGCCACCGCTGCGCGTCAGCCGTACCGTTGGCGCACCCAACGCCAGCGCCAGTTCCTCGGAGAGGTTCTGCACGCTGCTGATGCGGGTTCCGAGCGCCAGCCGTAGCACGAAGCGCACCCAACGTGGAGAGACCTGCACGCCGACGACCAACGCATCCTGCTTGTGTGCTGCCAGCAGGGCTTCGATCTGGTCTGCCTGATATTCCAGCCACTCGCGTGAGAGCTCAGCCATAGGCGTTATCTCAGCACTCCGTCTTGCCGGCTATATAGGCAGTATAATCACTCGCCGATCGGGCTGTCAACCCATCGCACGCAAGTACTTATCCGGTATCCACTGCATATGCCTCATGGAGTAGTGGGGTATCCCCGCGCCCAGTTCTGCAGCTCGGTGTAGATTGGCTTGGGGGTAAAATCTGGCCCCACCAGTGTGAAGTAGTCTGGGTAGCTATAGGTCAGGCTGGGATAGCGGAAGGCCCACAGACACACGTGCTGGACGTAGGGCCAGTTTTTCTCTGCGTACTCCAGTGCCCTAATCGTGTAGGTAATGCGCTGGCTGGGTCGCACTGCGTTGGCCCAGCGTGGGTGATCGTTCCAGCCGCTCTCTGTCACTATGATAGGTTTATCTGCATCGCCGTAAGCAACCATGATGGCCCGCAGCAACTCTAAGCGGCGAAAGTTAAGCCGGTCGGGTGCGGGGGGATCGTCAGGTGGGTAGCGGAAGCCATAGGTGTGCACTGCCAGCGCGTCAAAGGAGCCCTTGAAGCCCGCTTCGTAGAGCGCGGTCAGATAGTCTGGCTCGTTCAGTCCATGCGGACTGCCAAGCGGCTCCAGTGTGGGTGCTAGTGCGCCGGCCAGCACGGTCACGTTGGGATTGCCGCGGCGAGCTGCCGGTGTTGCCACCTGTAATAGGTGCACGTAGCGCGAGGGGTCTACTGGCTGGAAGCCCCACTCAAAAGCCAGATTCGGTTCGTTCCAGATGATCACTGCACCGACCTGATCGCGATAGCGTGCGGTGAAAGCCTCCACAAAGCGTGCGAAGTCAGCGAAGTGCTCAGGCGTGAGGTAATTGAGGGTGAGGTTGGCCTGATTATCATCACGCCTGGGTTGTGCCCAAACGGGAACCATGCCCAACCGCGCAATGATGGTTAGTCCCTGTGCCCGCGCATGATGGATGACCTGATCGGAGTGGGTCCAATCGTAATGCCCTGCCGATCTCTCAATGTAGGCCCAAGGGAAGAACTCCACGATGGTCGTTGCGCCCATCTCACGCACCATTTGCAGTGTGCGCTGAATCTTCCACTCTTCCACTTCATCCGTCAGTCGTGTATGCACGCAAAGGATGGGGTGCTGCGTTTCTACCACCTGTTGTGGCCCTATGAGGACGTACACCGGCCTTTGGGCCATGCTTGCAAGCACAGCGATGAGTATCCCCAGGCGGAGCAGCCAGATTGCCACCGTGCATATGCTGCTCCGGTGTCTGATGCGCCGAAGCAGTTGCAGCGCCTCTTTCACAGAAGGGATGGCGAATGCCATAGGGGGGAGGCCGTTATCGGGCACATGCCACTGCCTTGGGGGCGGTCAAAAGGAGAAAGCGGCTAGAAGGAGCGACTGCCCCACTCGGTAATCGTGCGAATGATGCCTAGTAGGGAGAGACCAAGTTTCACCGTATCACCTGCACGGGGCGTTTCAGGGACCTGCTTACCCGCTTCTTCGGCGGCTCGCACAAACAGATACGCCGAAAGCAGCCCTAGTGCGGCCCCGATCACCCCCCCGAGGAGGAACACACGCGGACGCCAGTCGTCGCTGCGCGGGACGATGGCTTTGCCATCACCTGCCATATCACCCTCCACTTCTGATCCGTCAACCCTTATTGCTTTTGCGCTGAGCCTGTTTCCTCTCCACCGGGGATGATCCCCTGACTGCGGAGATAAGTGTTGATGCCCACCAGCGTGCTGCGAATAACGATCACCACCCGTGCGATGCGTTCGGTTTGTCTGTCTACCCATCGGTAGACGCGCTCCATGAATTGCTGGGCGGCGTTAGTGTAAGGGGGTGTGGCTTGCAGCAAGGCGGTGATCAGGTAAATTAGCCCGGCCAGAACGACGAGCGATACAAGGCCGAGGATCAGGTTAGCAAGGATGACCAGTATCAAAGAGTAATCGGCTACCACTGATGCAGCTTGCGGTCCGCCGAGGACGATAACCAGCGCTACTGCTGCCAGAGCGAGTACGGAGGCAGCGATCACAGGAAAGGTCACCTGCCACCAAGATTCGCGCCGGAAGCGCGCCAGCGATTTGGAACGGACCCTGCGTGGTGATGGCCGAGCGGAACGGTTGGCCTGCAATGGTGAATGAGCCATGCGAACGCACTCCGTCAGGCAGTGAGGGGAAAATCCTACTGTTCGCTCAAGACACGCGCCGCGAACGCCAGCAGGCGCTGCTCTAGATCAGGCCCATCGGCCCCCTCGAAAATGTACGTGCCGTGCAGGCTGCTGCCCTCGTAGATCCATAGTTCTTTTTGCGCACTGCTTGCCAGTTCGTACATCTCCTCGACCTGCTGCAACATATCGTTGCGTGTGCCGATCCACAGGCTGGGGAGTGTCAGGGCGGCTAGGTCGGCGTCGCTGATCTCCAAGCCGTTGAATGCGCGTGCGCTAGAGATAACGGCCAAGCCGGCAAAGGCGGCCTCATCTGCAGCGGCAACCTTAATCGCTGCCATGCCGCCTACTCCTGCCCCTATTAGCATCATACGCCTGGCCTCGTGTTCCTGCAAGAAAGCTACTGCCGCTGCCAGATCGTCAGGGGCGCTGATAGTAGCGCGGTCGCCGCCTGAGGCGCCATAGCCGCGCAGGTCAAAGGACAGCACACGATAGCCTTGTGCGGCAGCAACTTCAGCGAACCTGTACCAAGCGCTCTGCCCGCCGGGATAGGTGGGGATCAGCACCAGGACATCGTCGCCGTGCCCAAACAGACGGCCCACCAACATCACGCCATCAGCGGTTGTGAAGGTCACATCCCAGGGGCCATCCCCTGCGAAATCCGGCTCCGATGTAGGGGAGGCGGTATTCTCAGCGAATTCCGGTGTCACTGTTGGCGGCTCGGTGGGAATAGCAGTCTCCTGCTGAGAAGGCACTGCATCCCTGCCGGTTTCCGTTACACAGGCAGCAAGGATAAGCGAGATCAGCAGGAAGAGAAGAGCAAGCCATCGCCGGG
>Ga0197142_1003329_pt1 | contig 13547 bp, 13 predicted proteins | sample GBS60_MetaG_FD_148614 | JGI IMG/M metagenome (GOLD analysis project Ga0197142, IMG submission 148614) | Sediment microbial communities from Great Boiling Springs, Gerlach, Nevada, United States - GBS 60_MetaG | ecosystem: Environmental > Aquatic > Thermal springs > Hot (42-90C) > Sediment... | reverse complement strand
CTGCGGGTCGTCGACCTGCACCAACACGCCATCCTGTAACGTTACCTGGCGGGTGGTGTCGTCATAAAGCACCGTGCCCGCTCTGCCCTGCGCGGTGCGTTTCTCCCGGGGCTGAACAAGGCGGAAAGTCACCTGCCCCTCGGCTCTGGCTCGCATCAAACGGGTTTCCTGTCCCGCCTGCAGACGCGATTCGGCGGTGATGCTGCTGGCTTCCATGCGCATCTGCCCGTCGGCGCTCTCCAGAACCACACGATTTCCCGTCACTCTCACCGTAACGGTTCCATCCTTTTTATACTCTGTAACAATCTGCTGATAGCGGCTGAGCCGGTACTGTCCAACCTGCATCTGCGCCAGAGCAGGCAGCATGGTTACCATGAAACAGACCACCAGTATCAGTTTTTGTGCAAATCTCATACACTTTACCCCTTCCACTACTCTTACGGCGAGGAGACCCGCATCGTCTGCAAAGCGGTATCCAGCTCCACCTCCTGGGCACGCAGGCTGAACTGCTTGCCCGTGATCACCACATCTCCCCTTGCTATCAGACGATTTTGGCGTGCCAGCCATATCACTTCTTTTGCCTGCAGGTTGACGCCATTCACCCTGGAGCGAGCACGAACGCCGCCGGTGGCTTCGATGCGCCACTGTTTCTGCAGGGCACGCACCCGCGCTGCGCGCAGGTCGGTGGTTGGCTGCCCTTTTTCGTACAGCACACACTGCACGTTCTCGAAGACGCCTGTTGCGCCTGCTTGTGCGCTTTCTGCCTCCGCACGGGGCACAACCGCCTCCCAGACCGTGTGGCTGGGAGTGCCTGGCTCCAGCCACGTCAGGCGCAGACCCTCTGTCTCCACCTGCAGGGAGGGCAGGTGCGCCCGCTGCTGTTCTGGCTGACGCGGAGGGGATGCATTTCGGTTTTCCCGCTGTGTAGCGCACCCCATGCCGCTGAGCCATACACAGCCACACAGCAGCGCAGCAACAAGCTGTATCCGGTTCATAGCGGGTACATGTTACACGAAGGACAGCGTGATGTGCAAGTTAGCGGGCGGGGCAGGGGATAGACGCAGAGCCATGAAAAGCAATGCCGGTACCCCACGGGGGTACCGGCACACAAAACCGGCGAAACTACTTGATTTCGACAGTTGCGCCTTCGGCTTCGAACTTCGCCTTGATTTGCTCCGCCTCTTCCTTGGTTACGCCCTGCTTGATGGGCTGTGGCGCGCTCTCCACTAGGTCTTTTGCTTCCTTCAAGCCGAGGTTGGTGATTTCGCGCACCACCTTGATGACCTGAATCTTCTTCTCACCCACCGACTTGAGGATGACATCGAAGGATGTCTTCTCCTCTTCGGCAGGAGCGGCTTCGGCGGCTGCACCCGCTGCCGCCGCCATTCCCGGCATTGCGGCCACCGCTACCGGCGCCGCAGCGGTCACGCCAAACTCTTCCTGAAGAGCCTTCACCAGCTCGTTCAGTTCAAGCACACTCATGCCCTTGATGGCTTCGATAACCTCTTCCTTGGTCAGTGCCATGGTTGTACTCCCTCCTTACGCGCTTTGCGCAGATTTCTTGTCGGCTATCGCCTGAACGGTGTATACGAAATCACGCAGGATACCCTGCAGAGTGCCCACCAGTCCGGTGATGGGCGACTGCAGTCCACCCACCACCCGTGCAATCAGCACCTCGCGCGGCGGCAGTTTCGCCAGTTCCTGAACGGCTTCCACACTATAACGTTTACCGCCAAGAACAGCCCCCTTGACCGTCAACACGCGCAGTTCCCGCATGGCATCCACTATCGCCTTGGCCGTGGCTGCTTCATCGCCGTGGATAAAGGCAACAGCGGTTGGACCCTCCAGGATGTCGTCCAGGTTGTCGGTGACGAGCCCCTGCGACGCGAGTTTGAAAAGCGTGTTCTTCACCACCCGGTACTCCGCCTGATTCTGGCGGAGCTGCCGGCGCAGCTGGGTAATCTGCGATACGTTTAGCCCGCGATAATCGGTGAAGATGACGCCTTTCGACGCGCTCAGCCACTGGCGTATCTGCTCCACCTGCGCCACCTTTTGCGGATTGGGCGTTGCTCGCACGCGGTATCCACCTCCTTTCTGTTGGCGCGCTCCAAAGCACAACGGGGAACCCTGCCAGAGGCGAGGGTTCCCCGAACGAAACCACCCATCGCGCCAGCGGCGCGATACTGATTTCCGAACATACCCCATCTTCGCCTCGGCAGGTGGAAGCCCCATTAAGCTCTTAACGAGCGCCTGCTGTCTTCGGACAGTCTGCCCTGTGGGCAAGCGGTATGATTATACTTCAGGTTTCTGTCAAATGCAAGCCTTCAGGCGATGATATTGGGTATTCCATCCAGCGCAGGTGCCAAACTGACTGGCGATGTGTTCGTGCCACAGCCCATAAAGCGCGGCCCTAAATCTTCTACCCAGTTCTCGCCTTTCTGCTTGCGCAACTCGTTGATCTTTTCCCGGAACTCCCAGTCGGCATCCTGCACAACGGTTTTGACATCCCGTTGCTCACCGGTCACTTGCATCAGATGCTTAATCCAGCGGCTGCCGAAAGTGACGTGGGTGCGCTCGTCCACAATGTCGTATTCATGCTCCAGTGCGGAGAGTGGGTCGTTGCGTTTCCACGCTGCCGCCACCCATGCCCGCTTGGGCTCAAAGCTGCACGCCTCGCCTACCTGGGTCAGGCTCGCCAGCCGATGCAGCAGGCTCAAGCTCGTCCAGACGGTGTAATGTCCAACGGGAATGGGCACGCTGTATGGGTCTACTCCGAACGCTTTGAGTCTTTCGAAGCCCATCATCGTGTGGCGTGCTTCGTCCCACATCTGCCGAATGAACTCCATGTAGTAGTCGAAGGGCATGTCGTATTTGCGTCCGTCATACACGATACTGCCCACGATATCGATGATAGGCAGTTCAGTGAAGTGGGTATAGGCAGTGGGGATGGCTTCGTATTCGGGCCAGTCTGGCAGGGTGTAACGGTCTGCGCTGCGGATGGTGAACCGCTCCTCCAGCGCCATCTCGGTGGGGTAGTGCCATTCGGGATATTCGGGAATAGGTGGGGCATCGGCGGGCGGACGCACCCCGAAGATGCCACCAATCGCGTGCAGATGTTCGCGCAACTGCTGCTCGAACGTCAGGTCGCGCAACCTGCCTTCCTGCTCTTTGCGCTTCAGGTAGTCCGTGCCCCAGCCGATATCGCGTTTGAGCAGTGGCAGGTGCATCTCGAACAGCTCACGCGTCGGCGCGTCGTTTATCGGCAACGTATATCGATAATGGAGACTGTATGCTCTGTATTGTGCGGGGCGGATTACGTGATACAGCGCTCCAAGCAGAGCAATATCATCCTTCGCGGTCATCAGGTGGCGCACGAAATTGCGCCATTGGGGCAATACCTTCCGCTCTGGCTCGCTAACCAGAAAGTCGCGCAGGCGCGCTCGCATATCGCGGCAGCGCAGCATCGCGGAATGCAGTTGGTGGCTCAGTTCACGCTTCGCCTCCAGTTCAGGCAGGATAGAGATAGCCCCTGCCAGAGTTGTTGCCAGCTCGAACTCGAGGGAGAAGTAGTGATGGAAAATCGCTTGGTTTTCTTCCACACGGAAGTAGGTCTGTTTTTTCCTTCGGGTATTGCCGGACACTCGCTGCGCCGCACGGTCGGACGTTCGATGAACGATAGCCACGGACGTTTCCTCCTTTAATGTGCCTTTTGCCTATTGTAGCAAAAAACTGTTAGGGGGGACAAGGGCGGAAACCGACCCACCGAATCACGCCCTGCCAGTGGCTATATCCCTTTTCCTCTTGAGGTAAGCGACCTCCGCCTGTGCCATTTTCACAAAGGAGGCTCCGGGCGGAGCGTTGAACTCGGCATGTACCGAACAGGGTCCGGCGAAGCCTTCCTTGACCAGCAGGCGAAACACCTCGCCCCACGCAACGCCTCCCTGCCCGGCGGGAACGCATTCCCACTGCAGCTTCTGCTCGTCCCCTGACGGCTGCAGGATGGGCTTGTAGTCTTTCAAACCCACCATCGCCAGGTATGGTTTAACCATTGCCAGTGCGAGGGCGAACGGCTCCCCGTTCACCACCAGATGCCCGGCGTCCAGATACGCTCCAACGGCAGTCGGGTCGAAGTCGCGTAACAGATGCATGAGCGCAGCGGCGTTCAAACCCATGTATCCCATACCGCTGTGCGTGTGGTAAACCACCTTCACGTGATAGCGACGAGCGAGCTTCTGCCAGCCATCCAGCGCGCGGCGAACGTTATCCACTTCCTGCCAGTAATCACCCTTCGCCGGGTCAAACAGGAAGTAGCCGAGCTTGAGAATGCGTACGTTAGCGACGTCCATCGCCCGCAGTAAAGGTTCCGCGTATGGGGTGGTGGGATAGAGCAGGCTGGTTTCACCTGTTACAGCCAGTACCGGTTGGTCGGACTCTGCCAGACGCTTTGCTGCAAGGGGGAGCGCGTGTTCCACATTTTCCGGATTCACCGGATGCCCTTTGCGTACCGCGAGGTCCCAGCCTTCAGTGCCCAGATCCCGCCCCAGGGACACCAGCCCATCGATTTCATACTGCTGGAACATCTTGCTGAAAACGATGATGCGCATCGCCCGTTTCACCCTTTACGGTTCCAGAGGGAGTACTGGGCGCCTGCCTCGAAACCGTGCGATTTGCCCGGCGCGGCGCACGTCCGGAGGAACGCCCATGTTGTAGTTTTCGCGGTCCATGCGACGTGCCCTCTCTATGCTCTGAAAAGCCTCTTCGATCTGCCCTGCGCGCGACTGGGCACTACTCAGCACCACCATCGCCCAAGGGTCCTCCGCCGACTGTTTGACCGCTTTCTGTGCCAGTTCCACCGCAAGCCGTTTGTCCTGAGCGCAGAGCGATTGCCCACACAACACCCAAGCGTCATCGGGGCGGATGCTCGCTGCCAGCGCAAAGTAACGCGAAGCAGCCGCGATGGAACCCACCGCTAATGTCTCATAGCCTTTCTGCGCCAGAGCCTGCCAGTTCAGCGGGTTGCGCAGCAGGGCGTTCTGGAAATGGTCTTCGGCACGTGGGAAGTCGCGCGTTTCCGCAAAAGCGGTCATCAGCAACGTATCTATCCATTCGGGTGCCCTCCCTTGCGTGTGAAGCGGCACTAGGATACGCAGCGCGTCGGAGGGTTTCATTTCGCGCAAAGCGATTTCTGCTCGCGCCAGCGCCAGCAGGGTCTTTGCCTCGCTGGTTTCCTGCAGGCTTTCCAGGACACTACGTGCCTCGGTGGTTCTGGCGCGCGCCGCTGTTATCAGGGCACGGTATATGCTGACCACCGTTTTGTCTTCTGCCTGTCGCTCCGCCAGGTTGCACATCCGCTCCGCATCCTGCCACCTTCCCGCTAGCAAATAACAGCGTGCTGCAGACAGAAAGTTTTGCCGGTTGCTACTGGCCTGCAAGTAGGTCGTGGCAGCCTCTTCCAGCCTGCCCAAGCGTGCCAGCGCGTGGGCTTTCTCCTGGGGCGTTTTCGCCTGAGAGAGAAGCAGTTCCCCCCCGCGCCGCGCAGCCTCTATCGCTGATTCCAGCCAGGCAAACTTTTTCTCCTGGTCTAAGGTCTGCGCGAAGGCTAATCGCACATGCGCTTGTGCCAGAGTCTCAAAGGTTTCGGGAGAGGGTGAGAGCTTTGCCGCCTGCTCCGCGCTCTCCACGGCTTTTGTCCACTGGGATACCCCCAGCCACGCACGCGCCAGCAGGTGGTGTGCTTGCCCATCGTTCGGGAGCAGACGCACCGCCCGGCGTGCTGCCTTCAGTGCGTCTTCCCATCGTCCCTCCGCCACATGTTCGCGAGACGCCTCCAGGTAGAAAGCCCCACCGCGCGATAAGCCGTTGTCCACCACATAGCGCACCTCGGTCGTCATCATGCGGTCACTCATATCCAGCACGCGCACGGTCAGCACGTGTTCGCCTTCCGACACAGAAAGCGTATCCCATGTCCACGTATACGGGGTACTGGTATCGCTGCCCATCAGGTCGCCGTCCAGCAGGAAATCCACCCGCTTCAACGGCTCGCTGGAGGTCACCCGTATCTCGACGATGTCCGACACCGTACTCCCCGCCTCGGGAACCACTGTCAGGCGTGGGGGAAACCCCATCACGATGGCGATTGCCAGCCAAAACAGCGTTTTCATGGCTCTACCTCCTCTTTTTCACCGCTTCCCACACCACTACAGGTCACCTTTAAACGGGAGTATCCGTTATTGAACAGCACGCTGACCACCACCACGGGCATCGTCTGCCCATCTGGCGGCTGAAAAGAGGCTTCTGCGCGTTCCAGCGGTCTGACATTTGCCAGTACCACGGTATCGCCTTCCGCCGTACCCTCCAGAGCAAAACGCAGTGCCTTCCACAACTCGCTACCCGCGTTGATGACGGTTACTTTAACCGCTTTATCGTCCCACGATACGCCCACCACCACATTCAGCAGAGCCGACGAAAGCTCCGACAGGGCATCGATCGCCGCGTCCGCCTCATCGGTCACGTCTTTCAGCGCGGCATACTGGGATGCCACCGCTCTGATTCCGCTGACCAGAAACAACATTCGGTGTAGGCCGCGCGCCGTCATCCGCACGTTGCCCGCGCGCAGACGCGCCATGGACTGACGCCAGTGGTTGTCCACCTCACGCATGAGCGAGGCTAATCGGGACAGCACGCCAGCGGGGGCTTTGCTCTGCCATATCGACCGCCGTAGACCTACGAGCGTTTTATCCATTTGCTGCGACCTCTCTGCAAAGCGCAGCACCAACCCTGTGTCAGCCTGAAGCCACTCTGTTCGCTGGACTTTTCTGTCCGATGCGTGTTGTCGCAGCCCGTTGCGTCGCTCGACGGCGACAATCTTTCCTCCGCCGTTCAGCGTTAATCGTTCGATGGTGTAGACCCCTGCGGGCAATTCCCCTTCTATCGCCACGCTGAGTTTCTGAGGCGACCTGTTCCACAACGCCAGTGTCCATGTCCGCCCCTGCCTCAAAGCGACAGCGCGTAGCTGTTCACTGCTGCTCTCACAGACCAGATTTTCTGCGTCGTCCCATCCTGCCCACCGCGCGACGCTTGCGAGGTCGCCCACAGGCTCGGTCGCGCCGAGAAACTGGTGAAACGGATCAAGAGGTGCCTGTGCGCTTTGGAGGTACCACTTCACTTTCTCCTCCACCTGTGCCCACGCGATATGCAAACACCCCACACTCAGGAGTACGCTAGCCGCCAGAAACTTCACCCCCCGCTTCCTCCTCTACCAATCTCCGGCGCAGACGCCGCTCGAACTCGTCGCGGGGCAGTAATATGCGTCTGTCACAGTGCGTGCAGACCAGCCCCACATCTGCCCCCAATCGCACCACCCGCCAGCGGTTTGCTCCGCAGGCATGGGGCTTGCGCAACGCCACATAATCTCCTATTTGCACTGGCAGGATTTCCATCTGCGCCGTCCAATTTCCCTGGTATCCGATGCATTTGCCCAAAAGGACTAACCGTATGGAGATACGCGCTCCCTATCCTCATGAGCTGGACGAGATGCTGGAACTGATGTGTCGCGCTTTCGACCTGGACGTCGAACTGGCACGAGATATATTTTATTCTGACCCCTTCTTTGACCTGCTGGAACGACGGGTGCTGGTGGACAAGGGGAAGTTGATTTCCTGTCTGACTGTGGTGCCCGGTGTGTTCATGCTGGGAAATGCCCGCATCCCTCTGGCGGGAATCGCAGGCGTTGCCACGCACGAGGAGTACCGACGCAGAGGCTATGCTGGCGCGCTCTTGCGGGACACCATCAGACTGATGTACGACAAAAGAGTGCCTCTCTCCATGTTATACCCCGTGTCGCCACGTTATTATCGGAAGTTCGGCTGGGAAATCGCGTCGGTAGAATGGTGGTGCGAGATACCCTCCCATCTGCTGTTGCCCTGCTCAGAGAGCCGCTTCGTCCGACCCTATCGGGAGGGTGACCTGCCGCACCTGAACCGTTTGCATGACGTGTACTTGCACAACACGCGCACCGGATTCGAGCGCGAGCCCGCTCGATGGCAGTGGATTGCGAGACAGAGATACCGCTGCGTGGTTGCCGATTTTCATGGGGCGGTCGAAGGCTATCTGATTTACGATGTGCAGTCGGGACGCAATCGTGTAGAAGTTCGAGAGATTATCTTTATCACATCTCGCGCCCAACGCGCCCTGCTGGGTTATCTCTCCAGTGGCAATCTGGCGGAAAAGATAGGCGTTGTCGCCCCTGTTTACCATGCCCAGTACTGGAGCACGTGGCTGACCGACAACGAGGATGACCTTCTGCTGGATGCGCGCGGCGGGCTGCGTCCTACCTACATGCTGCGTATCGTCCATCTACCCTCCCTGATCGATTGCCTGCGCCCACACTGGCGACGCTGGCAGGGAGCCATTCGTCTCGTGGTTGAAGACAGCTTTATCCCCGGAGGAAAACAGCAGGCACTGCTCGCAGGCGAAGACTGCGCAAAACCCGTTAAAACCACGCAGTGGGCACAGGGTAGCGTGCAGGTTTGGAGCCAGATAGTTGGTGGCTATCTCTCTGCTTCGGAAGCGTATTCAGCAGGTCTCATCACGCTGTCTGAGCCACAAGTGGCAGATACACTGGATGACCTGTTCCCGAAATACTACCCATTCACCACCATAGCCGAGAGGTTCTGACCTACTCATCCAGCATACGGGTGCTGTTTCTGGGCAGTTCACGCGTCCCGCCCCTGAGCTGCACATAGAAGCCGTACAGCAGGAACGGCACGCTCGCTACACCGGCGATGCGGGTTATCCAGTAGGCAAACTGTGCCAGCACCAACACCAACCAGCCCACGACGGACGCCGTAAGCAGCAGTAAGCCAATGGTCAGATAGATATTCAAGCCCTTCATGACCGCCTCCCCGTTGGGTCTCTATCCACTTCGACACGCCAGAGCCAGCAAAGTTTCTCTGCGCGTCAGTCGACCAGCGCGGCGTGAGCCTTGCGGGGAGACCTGCACAGCGTGCGCACCGCTTCTACAATATGCTCCGCGGATAGCCCTGCAAGCCTGCGCAGGATATCGACGGAGCCGTGTTCGATGAATTCATCCGGTACGCCCAGGTGCTTCACCTGCACATCGGCGATGCCCTCGTGAGCCAGCAGTTCCAGCACGGCAGCACCGAACCCGCCGCACACGGTATTCTCCTCAACCAGCACGAAACGGGGAACACGTTGCGCAAAACGCAGGATAGTCTCTTTGTCCAGCGGCTTCGCAAAGCGAGCGTTCACCAGCGCGACATGCATCCCTTCCTGTTCCAGCTGCTGCACTGCTGCAAACGCGGTTGCCACCATGGAACCGATAGCGAAAATCACCGCATCGTTCCCTTCACGCAATATCTCCGCTTTCCCGAGCTCAATGGGGCTGTCCGGTACACCCCAGTCTATCGCAGGCACCGACCCCCGCGGGTAGCGGATGGCGACCGGACCGTGGTGCGCCACAGCAAAGCGCAACATCGCACGCAGTTCCTCTCCATCTTTCGGAGCCATGACCACGACGTTGGGAATCAGGCGCAGATACGAAAGGTCAAACACCCCGTGGTGTGTCGCGCCGTCGTCCCCGACCAGACCACCGCGGTCCAGCGCCAGCACCACGTGCAGATTCTGTATAGCTACATCGTGTAAAACTTGGTCAAAAGCGCGCTGCAGGAAGGTCGAGTAGATGGCGGCTACTGGCACCATTCCCTCCGCTGCCAGCCCGGCCGCGAAGGTAACGGCATGTTGCTCGGCAATGCCCACATCGAAGTAGCGTTCTGGGAACCTCTCCTGAAACTTGACCAATCCAGTCCCGTCGGGCATGGCTGCGGTGATGCCCACCACCTTGGGGTTCTCCTCCGCGATACGTATCAGCTCATCCGCGAACACCTGCGTGTAGGTCTCCCCTCCTGCCTTCTTTTCCATCTTCCCGTCGTGGACGCAGAAGGGAGTGACGCCGTGGTACTTCCGTGCATCGGCTTCGGAGAACTCGTAACCCTTGCCCTTCACGGTGATGACATGTATCAAAACGGGACCTTTCAGGTCTTTAGCGTGCGAGAAAACGTCTATCAACAGGTCGATATCGTGCCCATCCAGCGGACCGATGTACTCAAAGCCCATCTCCTCAAAGATGGCTCCGGTGTTTTCTGGAGCCACAATGTGCGTGATGCCGTGCTTGAGACCTCGGGCGTGTTTGGCAAGGATACGCGCTTTGCCTGGCAGGCCCTCCAGCACTTCCTTCGCTCGATGTTCTACCCGCTGGTACCAGGGTTGCGCCCGCAAACGCGAGAGGAAAGTCGCCAGCGCGCCCACGTTCTCTGCAATTGACATCTCGTTATCGTTCAACACGACGGTCAGGTCGGTCTTCGCTTCTGCAGCATTGTTCAGCGCTTCCAGCGCCATGCCCGCCGTGAGCCCGGCGTCCCCGACTACCGCTACCACACGCTCGTTGCTACCCCGCAAATCGCGGGCTTTGGCAAAACCCAACGCAGCGGAGATTGCGGTGCCAGCATGTCCTGCCCCCCATACGTCATATTCGCTCTCGTCGCGGCGCAGGAAGCCGCTGATGCCACCGTACTGCCTCAGTGTACCAAACCGCTCCAGCCTGCCGGTGAGCAGCTTGTGGGCATACGCCTGATGCCCGGTATCCCAGATAATCTTGTCCTGCGGCATTTGCCACACGCTATGCAACGCGATGGTCAGCTCTACCGTGCCCAGGTTGGAGGCGAGATGTCCACCGGTGCGGGAGAGGGTTTCAATGATGGTTTCGCGGACCTCCGCCGCGAGCTGTTGCAGCTGCTCCCGGCTCATGGAACGCAAATCTGCGGGTGAGCGAACGGTCTCCAGCAAACGCACGCACATTCTCCTTCTTTGAGGGATTTCTTACCGTACTCAGTGTACCTTACTCTACACAAGGTGTCAATGGAGAGAAGGGGAAACGGTAAGACCACTCGCAGCGGCTTTTTCGCTTCGCTTCTGCCCATACATGTCCTGGTCCGCCAGCAGTAGCAGGGTGGTGTCACCGTTGCTCACAGTAGCACATCCGATACTGAGCGTGACCTCGCAGGGCAAATCCAGCTGTGCCGTAGCCTCTTTCAACGCCTGTTGTAAACGCTGCGCCAGCATCCGCGCTCCAGCCTTGTCGGTGTCTGGTAACAGTATCACAAACTCATCGCCGCCGTAACGGGCAGGAATGTCGCCAGCCCGCACCTGCTGAAGCACCTGCCCAACCACCTGCAGCACCATATCGCCGGTTTCGTGCCCGTAAGTGTCATTGATTTGCTTGAAATTATCGACATCCATGAGCAGCAACGATACTGGACGGGGATGTCTTTGTGCGGCGTGCAGGATTTGCTGGTAGGCAACCTCGAAGTAGAGGCGGTTAAAAAGACCTGTCAGAGGGTCCTGATACACCCTCTGCAGGAGGTCGGACTGCGTTTCCAGAACATCCAGAGAGGCTGCCATCATCTGCACGGTTACCCGCAGCCACTCGACCTCATCCGCGCTAAAATCGCCAAGTGGCTCTTCTCGCCACAGAAAGATACATCCCTTCACGATACCGCGAACGGTCATCTCGTCTGCAATGCAGTGTTGACGATGGCGCCGGATGAGGTTTGCCATGTGTGTAACCCATGCATCGAGACCGTCTCCGGGTGAGGGCATCTCCCAGAGCTGACGATACAACCAGTTTGGCACACTACCGATGGCAAACCGATGCCAGGAGTTATTCCACGATGAGAACCACAGCAACGTGCATCCTGCCGCCTGCAACAGTTCGCACAACCTTCTCAAAGAGTTTTCCACAATGACGCGGTACGCCTGATGACTGGGGTCGTCGGAAGGCGTTCCTATCGGCGACCGGTTCGTCTGCAGGATACTTTGCGCGAGGCGAGCGAAGCGTGGCATCAGACGGCGATGTACCGCACCGATTTTCTCTACCTTCACAGCAACGTATACCCTGAGCAACGGATAACCACCGCAGGACACCGCGTAGGTTTGCCCTTGAGACTGCAAAACTACTGGTGAAGATTGAGCACGTGTTCTGGTCATCTGTTGCAGTAGCTGCAGGTTCTGGATACTCACATTGCGCACCACCAAAGTGTAGACCGAATTTTCGTGTTCCACCCAGATAGCCCCAGTATCACTTCGCAGCGCTGCAAGCATGGTATCCATGAGCTGCTCTATCGCCTTCGCCGTGTAGCGAGGCAGGGATGCCAGGCGAGGCGATACAGAAGCCCCGTTGCCTCCATTATCCAGCTCATTTCTGCTGTCCCCCAAATTCACTCACCCATACCTCCAAAGCATGCGTCGTATAAATCATCCTGCTCCCGATATGTTGCCAGCCAGGCAATAATGGCGTCGCGGTGGAAACGCCAGTGCTTGCCCACCTTGCGCCCGGGCAGTTTGCCCTGCTCGGCGAGACGGTAGACGGTATGCACAGACAACCGCAAAAAATCCGCAAGTTCTCGCACACCCATCACCGCGGAGTTATCTGTCCCGAAATTACTTTTTGGTGCTTTGCTGCTCATTTTTTGCTCTTTGTTGCGTCTGTTTGCTGTTCTTATCATCGGTAAAACTAACGGGATTCTTTAGGGTTATTGCCGCAGCAGTGAATCCGCCTTACCGCAGAGAAAAGAGTCCATACCATGCACGTCACGCTTTTGCAAGCGCATCCACACAGCGCACCCAGCATGAAGCGAGTCACACAGGCAATGCACCGCTATCTGCCTGTGCCGTGCGAAATCCGATACGTGAGCCCGCGCCCCCCAACGATACTCCGATGGCGCGTGCCTGCGGCGGTTATCCACGTTCTGTACGTGCTCTGCACACAGCGATACCTTCAACATCTGGCAGCTCGCCTGCCGCGCTGCGATGTACTGCACGTGGTAGACCACAGCGAGTCCTTTCTGCTGCCAGTGACATCTGCGAACCGGAAGGTCGTTACCTGCCACGACCTGATACCCCTAGTCATGGAGAACATCTATCGCCACCCTTTAAGCCGGCAGCTGGGGCAACGGCTGTACCGCAGGTCAATCAAGCACATCACAGACGCAGACGTCATCATTACCTGCAGCCACGCCACTGCCAGCGACCTGATGCGTCTCCTTGCTGTGCCTGCGCAGAAAGTGAAAACAGTATATAACGGCGTGGATACCGGCTTTTTCACCATCCTGCCAGACGACCTGCGGTGGCGCAAGCGCGAGGAGCTGGGCTTCCAGCCGCACGAGATTGCGATACTGCACGTCGGCTCAAACGCCCCCTACAAGAACATTCCGGCCGTCCTGCGCACGGTAGCACACCTGCGCCACAGCGGTCACCCAGTGAGGTGGGTCAAAGCAGGACAGCACTTGCCGCCATACCACCAGCGATTGGCACGCGAGCTGGACATTGCAGATTGCATTCAGGTGGAAGCCGATATAGACGACCTGCGCCTGCGTGACCTGTACCAGAGCTGCGATGTCTTGCTCTTCCCCTCGTGGCGCGAAGGATTCGGTTTGCCGATACTGGAATCGCTGGCGTGCGGCACACCGGCG
>Ga0197142_1003328_pt1 | contig 13548 bp, 11 predicted proteins | sample GBS60_MetaG_FD_148614 | JGI IMG/M metagenome (GOLD analysis project Ga0197142, IMG submission 148614) | Sediment microbial communities from Great Boiling Springs, Gerlach, Nevada, United States - GBS 60_MetaG | ecosystem: Environmental > Aquatic > Thermal springs > Hot (42-90C) > Sediment... | reverse complement strand
GGCCGCCCGAGGTGGTGGATGGCATCCGCGATCCCAATGAGCTGCAGTTAGGCGGCACGCGGTGCGCCATCTCCATCTTGTTTGCGGACATCCGCAGCTTCTCCACCTTCAGCGAGAATATGGCGCCGGAGCGGTTGGTGGAGATTCTCAACACCTACATGACGATCGCCTCGGAGGCTATTCACCGCCAGCAAGGTGTCATCGACAAGTTCATGGGGGATGCAGTAATGGCGCTTTACAACACCCCGCTGCGTCCCCAAGACGATCACGCCCTGCGCGCCGTGCGTAGCGCCGCCGCCATGGTTGCCGATATGCTGGCCTACCATGAGACGGTTCCGCCGGAGGATCGCCTCGTGTTCGGTGTGGGGGTGCATACAGGCGAGGCCGTCGTGGGCAATATTGGCAGCCCCGATCGCTTGGACTACACCGCTGTAGGCGACAGTGTCAACTTGGCCAAGCGGCTTCAGGAAATTGCTCAACCGAGGCAGATTCTGCTCAGCGAGGATACCTATCGGCTTGTACGCGATTATGTGGAAGTGCGCGAGCTGGAGCCGATCCGCGCCAAGGGCCGCACACAACTCACCAGAGTCTATGAGCTGCTGAGCGTGAAATAGACGGCTGGTAGGGGATGCACGTCATCCTCCCTGTGCAGAGCGTGCATCGCTCAGGCGGATGTAACGGGCCGGATTCTGCGGGATGTCATTCTGCCGAATCTCAAAGTGCAGGTGAATGCCGCTGGCGTTCCCTGACATTCCCATATCGCCGATGTGCTGGCCTCTGCTCACTTGATCGCCACAGTCTACGTAACGCGCTGCCAGATGGCCGTAGTAGGTTGTCCAGCCGTCGCCATGGTCGAGGATCACCAATTCCCCATAGCCGCCGCTGTGCCAGCCCGCAAACACCACGATACCCGTCTCGGCGGCATAGATCGGTGTGTTGGGATCGGCAGCCAAATCCACCCCCGGATGCCAGGGGGCAAAGTCCTGCGTCACGCGGTAGAGCACCTCGCCTAAAGGGTTGATATAGTTGCCTTGTCCACCTGCGCCGCTGTAAATCTGGCGGCACGAGCCGGGGTGTAGTGGCCCCTCTGGGTTGGCTTGGCCGGTTTCGCTGCCGGTGCGGATCGGTGAGCGCCACGAGATAAACTCGCGGCGGCCGCCGGGCACCACGATGCGCAATCCGGCAGGTGGCACGTAGCTACTGTCGTAGGTTGAGAGCGCATTGAACTCCGAGTAAAGGATATCACCCGGAGCTACGCCGTATTGGGCGGCAATCGCGCCGATCGATTCGGTGCCGTTAGCGGTGTGATAAACCCCATCTACCGGCAGGATGTAAAGATCGGTGCCTGCATACAGCAGGTTGACGTCGTCCTGCAACGTTTCGGTGTTGGCCCAGAAGATGGTGTTGGGGTGGATGCCGAACCGTTCCGCAATGGCGAATAGGGTATCGCCGGGCTGAACGGTGTACTTGAGCACATGGCGACGGGCGACCAACGGGAAGCCGTCCGGACTGCGCTCCTGCGGAGCAGCGGTCAGCTGTGCTGATGCTCCATCGGCAGGCGTTTCACCCTGTGCAGTTTCCTGGGCGGGCGTTGGTCGGGCGAGGTCGGCGAGCAAGCCTTCCATGATGTCCTGCCCGGTGGCAAAGCCGATTAGGTTGCCGCCCCACATGATCGCTGCCCCCAGCAGGATTCCCAGCAGGACAATCCAGATCAGCAGTCGGCGGGCTGGGCGGGGATGGTAGTAACTCATAAGGCAACCTTATCACACACAAGGGGATTACGCTTCGGCAAGGAGGCTCTCCCACTCGGCGAAGAGGGCTTCTAGACGCGCCTGTGTCTGGACGTAGGCATTGCTCAAGCGGGTTACTTCAGCAACGTCGCCGGCAACGCTGGCCGCCTCCAGTGCACCGCTCAAGTCGCCCATCTCTACTTCTAGACGCTGGATCTCATCCTCAACCTGCGCCAGCCGTCTCTGTATCTCATGGTGAGAGCGCGTGGGTGGAGCATCGGCGGATTTTTCCACCTTCCTGCTTTTCGCTGCGGGTGTGGTAGGGAGTGCATTTCGCCCCTCGCGCCAGGCCAGATATTCGTCATAAGGCCCTTCGTAGACGATAAACTCCGTCTTGCCCGTGCGGGGGCGGCGCGGGGTATGCAACGCCCAGACCTGCGTCGCCAGCCTGCTGATGAGATAGCGGTCGTGCGAGACAAGCAAGATGGTGCCGTTGAACTTGGCCAGCACCGTCTCCAGAATCTCCTGCGATGGGATGTCCAGATGGTTGGTCGGCTCGTCCAACAGTAACAAGTTCGCGCCACCTAGTGCCAGCTTAGCCAACGCTACGCGCCCGCGCTCACCGCCGCTGAGGGCTGAGATGGGCTTATATACCTCGTCGCCAGTAAAGAGGAACTTGGCCAGATAATCCCTTGCCATGCCGAGGGGCATGTTCTGGACGGCGAGGATCTCCTCAATGATGGTGTGCTGGGGGTCTAGCCCCTCATGCGCCTGAGCGAAGTAGCCGACCTCAACGCTTGCACCGAGGGTGACCTCACCGCGCAGGGGCGCAATCTGGCCCAGTATCGTCTTGAGAAAGGTCGTCTTGCCCACGCCGTTAGGGCCGATAAGGGCGGCACACTCACCACGATAGAGCGTGATGTCGGGCACCTCAAAGAGCGGAACCCCATCATCGTGATAGCCGACCACAAGGCTGCGTGTGGTCAGCACCTTGTCGCCGGAGCGCCGATGCGCCTGCAAGGTGAGGCGCATTGTCTGCTGCTGGCGTGGGTGCAGCAGTGCTTCGTCGCGCAGGAAGCGCTCTAGGCGCTTGCGGCGGCCCTGCGCCTGCCGCGTGTTCTGCCCCGCGATGTTACGGCGGATGTATTCTTGCTCTCTGGCGATGAACTCCTGCTGACGTTGGTACTCTCTCAGCAAGAAAGCATGGCGCTCCTCACGTTGTTGGACGTAGGCGCTGTAGTTGCCACGGTATTCCTCTAGCCGCCCAAAAGCCAGCTCCCACACGCGATCTACAATGCTATCTATGAAGTAGCGATCGTGTGAGACGAGCAGCAGCGCACCCCTAAAGCCTTTCAGCCAACCCTCCAGCCATTCAAGGGCTTGGAGGTCCAGATGGTTGGTCGGCTCATCGAGGATCAGCAGGTCGGGTTCTTCCAGCAGTAGGCGGGCCAGTAAGGCGCGCGTCTTCTGCCCGCCGGAGAGCTGCGCTACAGGCCGCTGAAAATCGTCCTCGTCAAAACCCAGCCCGCCCAGCACCTGCTCTATGCGCGTTGCATATACGTAGCCCCCTGCGGCTTCAAAGTGTTGCTGGGCGTTGCCGTAAAGTTCAAGCAGCGCAGAATCGTGCGGACGAACGGCCAGCTGCTCAGCCAATGTGCGTAGATGTTCCTCCTGAGCCAGCAGGTCCGCAAAGGCGCTCAACATCTCATCCCACAGTGTGCCCTCGCCTTCCAGCGCCAGCTCCGCCTCCTGCGGCAGGAATCCAACACGCAGTCCCTTGGCACGTGCCACAGTGCCCTCGGTGGGCGTATCCAGCCCTGTGAGCAAGCGCAACAGCGTTGTTTTGCCAGAACCGTTCGGGCCGACCAGTGCAATGCGTGCGCCGTGCGGGATGCTGACTGAAACCCCTGCAAAGATATCTTCCGCGCCGTATGATTTGGCGAGGTTATGGCCGCTGATCAATGCCATCTTTGTGTCACTGTAGTCGTTTGTTCTGGGCATGATGTCGGTCTAGATTGTAACCGGCACATAGCCCTGCTGCCAGCCACCCTGTATAATCGGGGCATGGCGGCCACGCAGCAAGCCGAGGGGCGCACTTTGCGCCGCGCATATGTTGAGGCGACGCACACCAGCGTAGCCATCGCCGGTGTGATCTTGGCTGTAGGCGGCTGGTCGGGGCTGATATGGTTGGTCACCCATACGTTGCCCACCGTTCCCAACCGCTGGGCGTTTTATGCCCTGCTTCAGATCGCTGTTACCGGCACAGCATTGCCCCTTGTGCGACTGCTGCATCAGCGCTTCTCGCGCAGAGAGGGTATGTTCATCGGCCCTGCCGTATTGGTGCGGCAAGCAACTTGGGTGGGGCTGTTTGTCACCACCTGCGTTTGGTTGCGCATCCCGCGCCTGCTCTCCATGCCGCTCGCCCTTGTGATCGCCTTTGCGCTGGTAGTTGTGGAAGCCCTCCTGCGCTTGCGCGAGCGCACACAGTGGCGCCCCGAATGAATCGGCGGCTCCATGGACAGAACTCTGCTGAGAAACCTGCCGAGTGTTGACCGCCTGTTGGCTCACCCCGAGGCGGTGCGGCTGATCGGCTCTTATGGGCGCTCTCTCACTGTTGAGGCGCTGCGGACGGCGTTAGATGCTGCCCGTGAGGCGCTCCTCGCTGGGGCGCAAGTGGTGCCGGATGATGATCGGCTGATCAGTGCAGCACGGGACATCCTCGTAGCGTGGCTCGCGCCGACCCTGCGCCGCGTGATCAACGCCACCGGTGTGATCGTCCATACCAACCTGGGGCGCGCACCGCTCTCAGATGCCGCGCTGGCTGCCATTCATGAGGTGGGCGGTGGCTACAGCACGCTGGAGTACGATCTGGAAGAGGGTGCGCGAGGATCGCGTAGTCTGCACGCCGAAACGCTGTTGCTGCGGCTCACGGGTGCTGAGGCTGCCTTCGTCGTCAACAACAATGCGGCGGCGGTCCTGTTGACCCTCACTGCTCTGGCCGGGCCAGTGCGCGATCGCCCTCAAGGGCGCGGCGTGATTGTCTCACGTGGGCAGCTTGTGGAGATCGGCGGGGGCTTCCGCATGCCGGATGTGATGGCCCAGAGCGGTGCTCGCCTGATCGAAGTCGGCACGACAAACCGCACCCATCTGCACGATTATGAGCAGGCTGTAGACGATGAAACAGCGCTGATCCTGCATGCGCACCGCTCTAACTTCGCCATCATCGGCTTCACCACCGAACCGACGCTTGAGGAACTGGCAGCATTGGCGCACGCGCATGGCCTGCTGCTTGTGGATGATCTGGGCAGCGGCGCACTGCTCGACACGACGGCCTTTGGCCTTGCGCCGGAACCGACCGTGCAGGCGAGCCTTGCGGCGGGAGCGGATGTGGTCATGTTCAGCGGAGACAAACTGCTCGGCGGTCCGCAGGCAGGGATTCTGGTAGGGAAAGTGGAGGTCATAGCACGCCTCAAGCAGCACCCGCTGGCGCGCGCCGTTCGACCCGACAAACTGTGTCTGGCGGCACTGGCTGCCACGCTCACGCACTATCTGAAAGGCGAGGCACTGGAGAAAGTGCCCGTCTGGCGCATGATCGGCACGTCGGTTGAGGCGTTGGGTGAGCGGGCGGCGCGTTGGGCCGCCCAACTGCAGCGGGCAGGCCTGCCCTGCGAAGTGGTAGACGGGCAGAGCGTCGTCGGTGGGGGCAGCCTGCCGGGTGAGTCGCTACCGACGAAATTGCTGGCCATCCGCGTCCCTTCGCCGGAAGCAGCGGCGAAGCATCTGCGGGCCTGCAGCCCGCCGGTGATCGTGCGCCGCGAGAATGACCGTCTGCTGGTGGACCCGCGCACCGTGTTGGAGCGAGACGAGGAGGAACTGCTTGCGGCGCTTAGCACGCTGAGACAATCCCCTCACCCCAAGGAGGACGCACGTGAAATCTGACCTCGACAGGCTGATGCAGGAGCGCGGTTTGGACGCCATCGTGGTGATGGGCGAGTCAAGAGAAAATCACGCTCTGAACTACCTTACCCGTCATGCCAAGATCACGCAGGGGTTTGTGATCAAGAAGCGCGGTGATCCAGCGGTGTTGCTCTGTAGTTCTATGGAGCGTGATGAAGCAGCGAAAAGCGGCCTTGCAGTAAAGACGTTTGCCGATTTCGGCCTCCCGCTCCTCATCAAAGAGACGGGTAGCCTGTTTGAGGCGCAGTTACGGATGCTGGTCGCCGCCCTCGAGCATTATGGGATCGGCGGAACGGTTGGCTTTTATGGTCTAGGCGACCCCGGCCAGTCGTTTGTGATGCTGACGCGCCTTGGGGAAATGCTGCCCGTTGTAACCGTTACCGGCGAGACCGAGACCACGATCTTTGACGCAGCCTACGCCACCAAAGACGCGGAGGAAATTGAGGCCATTAAATCCGTGGCAGCACGCACCAACACGGTCATGGCGGAGGTGGTTGACTTTCTCAAAGGGTGTCCGGTGCGAGACGGGCACTTGTTCGGCCACGACGGTGCGCCGCTGACCGTAGGCGATGTGAAGCGCTACCTGCGTGCGCGCTTGTTCCACCATCGTCTTGAGGATCACGGTGAGACCATCTTCGCCATCGGACGCGACGCAGGCGTACCGCACTCACGCGGTGAGGATGGCGATGTGCTGGAGCTAGGCAAAAGCATCATCTTTGATCTATTCCCCCGCGACATAGAGAGCGGCTACTACCACGACATGACGCGCACTTTCTGCCTCGGCTATGCGCCGCCGGAAGTGCAACGCGCCTATGATGAGGTCATGCGTGCCTTTGAGACGGTGATAGGAGCGCTCAAGGTAGGCGAGCAGGCCGCATACTATCAGGATTTAACGTGCAATGTATTTGAGGAGCTGGGCCACAAGACGCCGCGCTCTCACCCCGGCACCGAAGAGGGGTACGTCCACAGTGTGGGGCATGGCATCGGCTTGCAGATTCATGCTCGCCCCCGGCTAGGAGTAGCCTCGCAGGATGTCATCGAGCCGGGGCAGGTGTTCACCGTGGAACCAGGGCTGTATTATCCGCAGCGCGGTTTTGGGGTGCGCATTGAGGATACCGTGTACGTGGACACGGATGGCGCGATCCACTCACTCACGCCGTTCCCAAAGGACCTTGTCATCCCCGTAGCGTAACAGTGTGTGGCTTTTAGGGCTATCGTCGCAGGGCGCGCGCCAGCGAAGCGACACCGATGAAGATCAAGATCGCCGGCCACCACTGCGTGAGCCGGAGGCTGAAGATGGCACTACTGCCCAGGGCTAGCAGCACCATCCCCACAATAACCCAGAACGGTTCGGGGGGACTGACATCGGGCAGCAGGATGCGGATCAGGGCATCAACCAATAGCAGACCGCCGGCGCCGAGCATCAGCCAATCCCAAATATTGGCACCACCGTAGCGTGGCAACACGCCCACGTTGTCTGCCAGGAAGACCATCCCTGCCATGATGAGCATGGCCGCCCAGAAAACGCCGCCCAATCCATCACGGCGAGACGAACGTCTGTGCCGACGGGATGGCATAGCAGGTGCTTCGTAAGGGGAGTTCTCCTCCGAGAAGGGTTCGCTCACAATCTACTCCTTGCGTCCGGCTTCTGGCGCGGAGCACGCCAGAGCGCTCCCAGCTCGTTGCTCTGGAGACTTGTACGCTCAGGCGGCCCATAAGTTGCAAGCCAAGTGGGTGAATAGTGCTTTCCTGCCAAGCGGCTATATGTCTGCCTCGTCGATGGGCAAGAAAGGCCTATGACACCCGCTGCAGATCACCCCACCTTGGCGCAGCACCGATGCATTGACGAGGATGACCCGCCTCGGCTTGCAGGCGCAGGAGGCCATTACACACGGATCATCTGGCGGAATCTGCCGCATCAAGTCATCCACCAAACGTGTGGCTTGCAAAAGCACCGTGTTGCGCTGGATGGTCTCTGCAAGGCGCAGCAGTACACTCTCCCAGCGCTGGGCTGCCTCAGGGGCGAGCAGCCACCGCGTGCGTTTGCTCGTCCGATCGCGTATCTGGATCATGCCGAATGCCCTGGCAGGCATCCTATACCAAGGGGAGAAGCGGCTGATCGACTCCACTGCTTCAGCCAACATGTTGACCAAAACCGCCTCGGCCGCTGCAGCGGGCGCTGTCAAGTCGGCCCCTCCAAACAGGGTGTGCATGTCGGGAAGGTCGGCGCTCACATCGTAGGCTTCGCAAATTGCCCGCCATGCCCACTCGAGCACATCTTCTAGCTCCTCGACCGCGACGGCCATGTGGTCCCCCCTTCATAGGCAACAATAGAAATGGCCTTTCCGCAGCGTCGCAGTCCTGTCGCGCTTCCCGCTATCTGGAGTGAGAGAACCAGCGCCGACTAAGCCAGCAGGCCTCTTTCTCGTAGCATCGGGATGGGATCGGTCAGGTTTTTGTGCAAGGCTGCAGTTTTCTCTGGCAGGCCGAGAGCCAGCGCCATAAGCTGGGTGAAGTACATGACCAGCATAGGCGCATCAAGTTTCATCTGGAACTGGCGGGCGTCCAGGTTGGTGTGGCAGAGGGGGCAGGCCACCGCGATCGCATCGGCTCCGGCCCGACGGGCTTGCTCGATCAGCGTACTGCTTAGCTTAAGGACGATATCTGGGCGGGTCAGCGAATGAGCTGCTCCGCAGCATGTGGTCTTGTACGACCAGTCTCGCACCTCCGCTCCTAGAGCGGCCATCAACTCGTCCATCTCGGTGGGATGCTCCGGATGGGACGCTTCGGTGACCTGCGGTGGACGGGTGAGCAGACAACCGTAGTAGCACACTACACGCAGGCCTTCAAGCGGCCGCTTCACCCGATTGGAGAGTTCTTCCACCCCGACGTGTCGGTGGATGGCTTCGATCAGCGTGCTGACACGCACAGTATCCTGATAGGTGTAGCCTATTGCCCGATCCACGGCGGCCTTGCGCCGCGTATCATGGCGAATCTCGTACAGGGCGGCCTTATGGCGGTTGAAGCAGGCCGCACATGGCATGGTCACCTCGCCGAAACCGCTTTGCTCGATCAGCGCGAGGTTCTCTAATGGCAGACGCAGCGCAGCCTCCGGATCGGCGCGGTGGGCGGCGGAGCTGCCGCAGCAGACCCACCCTTGCGGCTCGATCAGGGTCAGGCCAAGCGCTTCGCACACTGCTTTGGTGGAGACGTCAAACTCGGTAGCGGTGGAGTGCAGCGAGCAACCCGGATAATAGGCCACGGCACGGGCGGCCCCCGGCACAGGCTTCACGCGGCGCGGCGGACGGGCCGGATGGGGCAGGAAGGGTAGTTTGTTCTTAAGGAGCATCTTGACGCCGAGGTCAAGGTCGGTGGTGATGTCCCCCGTGCGCAACTTCAGCTCGGCCAGCAGACCCAGTTCGTAGGCGCGGCCCCACAAGCGCACCTCGCGCAGGAACGCTCTGTTGAAATAGTCCACCTTGGGGATGGGCGGCTTGATGCCATGTGCGAGTGCTTCCCGCGTAAGGAACTCCATGATAGCGTTGATGTCTAACCCTTGCGGGCAGCGGGTGGTGCAGGTCTGACAGGCGGCACATAGCCAAGGCGTTTGGGCGTGTAGGGCGATGTCCTCTTGGCCCAACTGCAGGGCACGCATGATCTGGTTGGGCTGCCAATCAAAGAACTCAGCGACAGGGCAGCCGCTGGTACATTTGACGCACTGGTAGCACAGATAGACGTTCTGCCCTAGCTCATCCATCACGCGCTGGGCGAGGTCTGTGCGGAGGGTGATGGGTTGTGTGCTGATGTGCTCAAAGTCATCCATCGGCTGCCTCCTGCGCGGTAGGGGCCTCGATCACGGGACGCGGCAGCAGGCCCGCCCCTTCCACAATAGGCCTGACGGCCTCCTCCCACTCAATGGCCATGATGTGCACGCCTGCCACACCCTCGATCTGGCGCAGCTGCTGGATGAGCTCCACGCAGATTTGGATACCTGCCTGCTTCCATGCTTCAGCGCGAGCCTTGCGGTCTTCGGGCGTCAGTTCGTCTTTGGACTTGCCTGCCCAGGGCGCCCCGGCGGCCTCCATGCGCTCGATGATCTCATCCGGCACCAGGATGCCGGGCACCTGATCTTTCATATAGCGTGCCATGGCGGGGCTTTTCAGCGGCCCTACCCCGGCCAAGATATAGGTCTGGCGGTGCAGGCCCAGCTGACGCACCTTCTCCATAAAGACCTTGAAGGCCTCGATGTCGTAGACCAGCTGCGTCTGAATGAAGTTGGCCCCTGCTTTGACCTTCTTGGCGAGACGGTAAGGGCGAAACTCCACTGGCGCGGCAAAGGGCGCAGCAGCAGCGCCGACGAAGAAGCGCGGTTCCGGGCCCTTGAACGGCTCACCGCACTGGAAAACGTGCTCATCGCGCATCGCTGTGACCATCTGCACCAGCTGAATGGAGTCCATGTCAAACACGTTCTTGGCGGTAGGATGGTTGCCGAAGGACTGATGGTCGCCAGTGAGGCACAGTAGATTACGGATGCCCAGCGCATAGGCGCCTAACAGATCGCTCTGGATGGCCAGCCGATTGCGGTCGCGGCAGGTCATCTGGATCACAGGCTCCAGCCCTTCCTGCACAAGGATCGCTCCCGCCGCAATGCTGGACATGCGCACAATGGCCGTCTGGTTATCGGTGATGTTAACCGCATCGCAGCAGCCACGCAGCAGGGCCGCCTTGCGGCGAATAACATCGCCATCAGCACTTTGCGGCGGTCCGAGTTCCGCCGTCACTGCGAAGTGGCCTGCACGCAGCACGCGCTCCAGATTGGAGCCAACAAGGTACTTGCCATTTTGGCCCGCTTCAGCGACCATGACTACCCCTCCTCCACCGCCAGTCGCAGGTCCTCCCGCACGATCTTGCGCGGGCCACCGTCACGTGCAGTGCTCCAGTTCTTAGGAGGCTGAATCTCCAGCAGTACGTCCAGCTTGCCCATGCTGCTCAACCGATCGTAGATGAGTTGCCAGGCGCACGGCACTTCGGGGTTGATCTCGCAGTGGCCGCCTTCTGAGCCACCACATGGCCCGTTCAGCAGCGACTTGGAGCAACGGGCAATGGGGCAGATGCCGCCCGTCAACCCCAGGATGCAATCCCCGCACGCTGCGCAGCGCTCAGCCCACACACCCTGTTCAAGGGGCAAGCCCATGAACTTGGTGTTCAGTCCGGGGACTACCCACTTCTCGGGGAAATGCTCAGCGATAGCCTGCACACCCACGCCGCAGCCTAGTGAGAGAATCACGTCGGCTTGCGCAACTTGCTCGCGGATTTCGTCCAGATACTCCCACTCACACTGACGTTGAACGGTCACATCGCTCACTTCTTTAGGATCACCATCTAGCTTGCTGGCCATGCGCAGCGAGGAGGCCACAATGGCTGCCTCACGGGCGCCGCCTGCAAAGCAGACCGTCACGCAGGTGCCGCAGCCCACCACCAGCACCTTCTGCGCATCGCCCAGCAGTGATTTGATCTCTTGCAGCGGTTTTTGTTCGGCTACGATCATGCTTTGCTCTCCCTCTCGCTCGTTGTCGGCGTATTCAAAGGGGCGCGTAGAGGACTAGGCCCCAATCCCCTGATCCGTTCGCTCATCTCCTTGACGCGTGCGGCGAACTCGGCGGCCATTGCTGAGGACATGTTAAACATCTCCACCCGCTCCGGTTCCAGGCCGATCTGCGCCAGGAGTTTTTTAACGTGCCTTACGCGGCGCTGGGCGTTGATATTACCTTCCAGGTAATGGCAGTTGCCCGGCAGGCAACCGGCGACCATCACGCCGTCTGCGCCGTCCTCGAAGGCGTGCAGCACGTTCAGCACATCCAGCCTGCCGGTGCAAGGAATCTGCACCACCTTGACATCCGGCGGATACTGCAGACGCAATCCGCCGGCGAGATCGGCAGCGGCGTAGGCGCAGTGCTCGCAGCAATAGGCGACAATGTGGAGGGGTGTCTGTTCCGACATCACGCAACTATCCTCCAACCGTCGGTGTATGTTCAGGCCGGACGGATGTCATCTGCGGTTGGAGCAGGGCACGTACTTTAGCGACCATTTGTGCATCAGTGTAGTGCATCAGCTGGATGGCACGTGCTGGACATTCAGCTGCGCAGGAACCGCAGCCTTGGCACACCGAGGCCTCGATGTACGCCGCCCCGGCAATGCCACCCACACCCGTCAGGTCAGGTCGGATTTGGGGGATGCCGAAGGGGCACAAGCGCACGCAGGTGAGACAAGCCGTGCATTTGCTTTGATCCACTACTGCCACGCGCCCACCTGCTGTCAGGGCTTGGCGGCTGAGCACCTGTGCTGCGCGGGCAGCAGCGGCCTGGGCCTGGATCATCGTCTCGTCAAGCAGCTTGGGGTAATGCGCCATGCCCGCCATAAACAGACCATCGGTGGCGAAGTCAACCGGGCGTAGTTTCACGTGTGCCTCAAGGAAGAAACCATCGCCATCCACAGTGGCCTTGAATAAGCGGGCCACCTCGTGGGCATCCTCGCGGGGCACGACGGGCATGCTCAACACCAATAGATCAGGGCGTAAGACCATCTCTCGCCTGAGGGCAGCATCCCAGGCCCGCACAGCGAGCAGGTCCCCCGTCTCTACCTGAGGACGGTGGGGCTCATCGTAGCGTACAAAGATCACCCCTTGCCTGCGTGCCTCTGTATAGAGCCGCTCTTTGAAGCCGTAGGTGCGGATATCCTTGTAGAGCACGATCACCTGTGCATCGGGCTTCCGGCGTTTGAGCGCCAGCGCGTTCTTGAGTGCCACCGTACAGCAGATGCGGCTGCAGAAGCGCTCGGCCGGGCCGATGCATTGGATCATGACGACGAGATCGGGCAGATCGCGGCCTGTGGAAAGATGCGCCTCAAACTCCTGTTGTGTGAGGATGCGTGGATCGGAGCCGTAGCCGTACTCCGGCCCACGATACTCCTGCCCACCGATGGCGAGGATCGTCGCACCGTGCTGTACCTCAACACGGGTGCCGTCAGCCCGCTCAAGGGTGCTGACAAAGTTGCCCATGAAGCCTTTGGAGTCTGTTACGCGGCTTCCCGTATGCACGGTGATCAAGGGGTTGGCTTGTACTTGCGTCACTAGCTCAGCTAGTACGCGCTGGGGGTCTTTACCATCCAGTGGGGTGAAGACATGGCGCAGGTTGCCGCCCAGCTCCGTTTCCTGCTCCACAAGATGCACCGGAAATCCTTGCCCGGCGAGTGCAAGGGCAGCGGTCATACCGGCTGCTCCGCCACCGACCACCAAAGCCGCCTGCTTCACAGGAACACTGATGGTATGTTGTGGTTCCAGAAGGGCCGCCCGCGCAACGGCCATCCGTACTAGGTCCTTGGCTTTGGCCGTCGCTGTCTCCCGATCGTGAGAATGTACCCACGAGCAGTGGTTGCGGATATTGGCCATTTCGAAGAGGTAGGGATTCAGCCCTACACTACGGATACAGTCCTGAAAGAGTGGAGCATGGGTCAGCGGCGTGCAGCTGGCTACCACCACACGGTTGAGGTTTTGCTCGCGCACCTGCTCGGCGATATGGCGGATGCTATCTTGCGAGCAGGTGTAGAGGTTGTCTTCTGCGTGAACGACGTAGGGCAGGGTCCTCGCATACTCCGCCACAGATGGCACATCCAGATAACCGCCAATGTTGGAACCGCAGTGGCAGACGAACACGCCGATGCGTGGCTCCTCCCCGCTGATGTCTCGCTCCGGTGGGTATTCAATACGTCGCGTCAAGGTGAAACGCGCCGCGCTCAACTGGGCAGCAGCAGCTGCTGCTGCACCGCTGGCCTCGATGACCGATTCGGGGATGTCCTTTGGCTC
>Ga0197142_1003327_pt1 | contig 13549 bp, 11 predicted proteins | sample GBS60_MetaG_FD_148614 | JGI IMG/M metagenome (GOLD analysis project Ga0197142, IMG submission 148614) | Sediment microbial communities from Great Boiling Springs, Gerlach, Nevada, United States - GBS 60_MetaG | ecosystem: Environmental > Aquatic > Thermal springs > Hot (42-90C) > Sediment... | reverse complement strand
GCGGCAGGGGTTGTTCTTGGTAACTGAGGTCCAGCAAGCTCATTGGATGCATCACCAGCAGGGGCGCCCGATGCTGGCGCACTTCCCGCTGGATTTGCAGCAGACAGCCGGCATTAGAGGCCAAGACGATCTGCGCGCCGGTCGAAAGGATATTTTGCAGTTTTCGGTCGCCCAATCGGCCGGCCAGTTCCGGGTGTTCCAGGTTGTAAGTGCCCGCCGAGCCGCAACAAATTTCGCTTTCCGGCAAATCTTTGAGCACTAGCCCCGGAATCTTCCGAAGCAATCGGCGGGGCGATTCGACCACCTTCTGTGCATGGGCCAGGTGGCAGGCGTCATGATAGACGGCCACGGCCTCAATCCGTCCGGAAGGCGGCACCAGGCCAAGTTTATCCAAGAATTCGTTGACATCCTGCACTTTAGCGGCGAACCGACGACGCGCTGGCTGTTTGGTATCCTGCCAATGCAGACCGTATTCCTTCAGCATCGCCCCGCAGCCAGCGTGGTTGACAATGATGGCGTCGATTTCGTCCAGGTCGAAGGCGGCCACGTTGGCGTCGGCCAACTGGCGGGCACCAACCGAATCGCCGTTGTGGTAATGGATGGCGCCGCAGCAACCCTGGCCCGGCGGAATCAAGATGTCGCAGCCATTTTGTTGCAAGACCCGGAGCGTGGCCCAGTGAATATCCCGAAACATCGCTTCGCCCACACAACCGACGAAAAAGGCCACCCGAGCCCGCCGCCGCCCCACCGCCGGCAAAAACCGGGGTAACCGTGGCCCTTGCGGCACAGGCGGCGGCACTAGACGGATCATCTGTCCCAATCGCCCCGGTACAAGCCACCATAACCCCAACCGCTCCAACAAATCATAGATCCCTAACTTCTGCAAGAGCCGGATCGGCCAAACCGCCAGCCGAAGCCGCTCCGGATACGCCACAATCCGAAACAGAATGATCTGGCGAAACCAATGCCACCGCCAGAGCTTCCGGCGCCGCTGGTCCGACTGTTCCAAGGCCAGGCGGACCGGTTCGATGAGCCGTCCGTACCGAACCCCCGAAGGGCAGGCCGTCTCGCAGCCCCGGCAATCCAGGCACAACTCCCAGTGCCGACGCACCCGTTCGTCCAACGGCAGTTGTCCTGCTCGGACCAGGCCCATCAAGTAGATGCGGCCACGGGGGCTATCGTTTTCGTCGCCCAATTCTGTATAGGTGGGGCAGGCCGCCGTGCATAGACCACAATGCACGCATGTCTGAAGGACCTTCGGGTCGATGGCAGCGGCCGCCATCTGCCGAGCGTCCCCATCGGCGCCGCCCGGAAGGCGCCCCAATTCCAGACTGCCTTTTCCGAAAAGTGAAATATCCATAGGAGATATAAAAACCACGTACCACTTTAGCCGAATGACGTAACCTGTCTCTCCCTGGGGGCGAACCACAGCCTGTCGTTCCCGTGCGAGCGGGAATCCAAAACGTAGGGGAACCATGTTACTTGGTGCCCGCTTGCTGCACAGCAGCACCCTACCAGGCACAAAGCAGTCTGGATTCCTGCTTGTGCAGGAATGATACTTTGCATCCCTTGATTCGGCTAAAATGTTACAAAACCACTAAATGCCGAATCCCCATCGTCCCGGATTGAGGATTCCGTAAGGATCGAACTGGTGTTTGATAGCCTGCATGAGCGGATCGGCTGCGGGCGGATGGGACCAGATGTCGCCCGGTGTTAGTGGTACATCCGCCGGAGCGATTAGCACCTGGGCATGTCCTCCCTGATCCAAAACCGAAGGGAAGATCAGTTCCCGGATCCATCGCCGGGCGTCCATCGTACAAAGGGGAAAATGGCCCACCAGACTGCCATGCCCCGCATGAGCCAGCACCGAAACGCCCGAATCCATCTTCCGCCACCGGCTCACCAATCCCACCACCCGACTAGGCAGCAAACTCGCCTGCACCACCAAAAACCGCTCTTCTTCCAGGCCGGAGGAAGCTGGCCGGCTGGGCGGCAAGCCATTGGACTGGGCATCGTTGCCACCCAGCGGCACTGAAAACTCGGTTAGCCGACGCCAAAGCTGTTCCGCCTGGGGAGGCCCAAAAGTTTGTACTTGTCCGATCCCCTCTTGCCGCCAGGCGGATTGGATTTGTTCGATTTGCCAGGCGACTTGTTTGGCCGAACCTTCCAGACCCACCAGAAGCCAGCCCTTTGCCGGCGGTCGGAGCGGGCCCAGCAGCGGATCGGCAGCCCAGGCAGGCCCGGCTGCCAATTCTAGGGCGATGGGCAAGACCCGGCCCTGCATCAACCATGCTAGCATTCGGTCGGCCTGGTCCCAATCCTCTAGCGCCCATGTCACAAAGGCCGTGGTTTCCGGCAACGGCTGTACCCGGAGCGTCACCTGAGCCAGCACGGCCAAGGTACCCACACTACCGGCCAATAATCGGCACAGATTATATCCGGCGGCGTTTTTGACCACCCGGGCGCCGGCCGAAAAGATCATCCCTTGGCCGTCCACTGCCGTAGCCGCCAAAACCGACTCGCCGACTGCCCCGTACGCAGATCGCCGAGGGCCGCTCAGGTTGCAGGCGATCAGGCCGCCTACTGTGGCCCGCTCTGGCTGGGGGGCATCCACCGCCCATCGCTGTCCTTGCTGGGCCAACAGGGACTGCAAGTCGGCCACCGGTAACCCAGCCCCCACGGTAATGGTTAAATCTCGGGCCGGATAATCCACCACCCGGCCAAGCTGCTGAAGACTCAACACCCAACCGGCCCTGGTAGGCCGACCGGCATACATCAGCGATGTGCCCCCGCCGAGTGGGTAAACAGGCGTCCGGCTCGAAGCGGCCTGACCCACCAGTTCGGCAAGCTCCTCCAGACCGGTAGGGGTCCTATGCTCCCATTCGGGAAAGGGCAGGTTCGTTGGAGTTCCAAGACAATGGGTTGACGGCATGGGGTTCAAGTGGGGTGCATTGAGAGGCTATCCCGAAATTGCGATTCCGGCGGGGCCTCACCTTTTTCCAATTTCGTCACATTTAGCCGAATGGAGAGGGCCACTGTGTCATTCCTGCGTAAGCAGGAATCCAGGCTCTTTATGCCACCGAAATCCCCCTCACCCGGAGGTACCGAAGGTACCGCCGGCCTGTCCCGCCGGAGGAAGGCGATTTGCTTCATTCCGCTAAAATGTTACCAAATTTCAAACCGTTTCACGTTACCAACATGCTGTTGGATGGGGGTTTTGGCAGTCTGTGGGGGCCGCCGGGTGGTCTTCCACCCGGCTAAAAACGGAATTTCGGGAGAGCCTCTTGGACATCCGCGCCTTTGGGCGCAGCCTGTTCTGGACAAAGAGGTTGGAATTGGTTCTGGACGGCGGCGGCACGCTCGGCGACCGCCTGGGCCGGTAGGACAAAGATTTTTCCATCGCCTTGGCGACCGGTCCGCGCAGTACGGACAATCGTCCGAACCGCCTTTTCCACCTCCTGGTCTTCTACCCATAAAGTGATCATCACTTTGGACAGAAAGGCGGCGGCATATTCGCTGCCCAGATATTCGTCCAAATAGCTCTTTTGCCGTCCGTAGCCCTTCACCTCCCGGACGCTCAGGGCCTCCCAAGAGGCCTCGGCAATGGCCTTCAATACCTTTTCAGCCATGAACGGCTGAACAATAGCGATGATTTGCTTCATGCCCACCCACCTAAAAATTGGGTAACAGGTAGCCGAATGTAACAAGCCGCCTCTCCCCTGGCGGGAGAGGCCGCCGGGGCCAAAGGCCCCGCCGGGTTAGGAGGCCGTTGGAAGTGCAGGCCTTCGACCCGTAGAAGGGAGGCGAACCAGACGTCCGCCTCCCGAGCACGTCCCTTCATTCGGCTGAAATGTTACAAAATCTGTAACATTTTAGCCGAATGAAGAGGCACCATGGGTCTGTCATTTCTGCGTAAGCAGCAGTCCAGGCTGCTTTGTGGCTGCTACTGTGTTCCTGCTGGGCCATCGGGAACTCTGGGATACTTTCTGGATTCCCGCTTATGCGGGAATGCCATGGCGGGTTGACCCCCACCTGGCAGGGACGAGTTGCTTAATCGGCCTAAAATGTTACCCAAGAGTCTGAACGTGCCGGAAAACCAGGAACTGTTGGGCCTCTCCCTTCTGTGAAGCTCCCAGTAGCGCCGGATGCCGGTAGCCGGGAGGTTCATCCGCTTTTTAAGGGGGGCACTCCTCGCTAACAAAAAATCTCTCTTCCTGATAATAGGAGGTCCTCCTCGCACGGAGAACGGACCTACCTTTTTCCTCTGTCCAAGGGGTTGGACGACCCTCTTGTCATTATATAGGATAATAGCCGGGCGCCGGTTATGCAAAGGAGAGGAGATTTTCTATGAGCACCGATCCGCAGGGGTTTGGCCCTTCTGAGGGGAAGGATTCCGGAGCAGAGCCCCCGTTGGCAGGCTCGGACCGAGGGTGGACGGCGTTTTTACGTCGGCATCGCTGGGTGGGGTTTGTGTTGCCTTTTGTGGTCTATATGGGAGTGGGGGCGTTGGAGCCGATCCGGCCCCCGCTAAAACCGAAACCCCGTCCTCCGCACGCAGAGATGACGGGCCAGGAAAATCTGCCGGAAGCCGGTCTGCTGGAACACACTCCCGAAAATCCTTCGGTCAAACGGATGGAAAAACGCGGCCAAAAGCTCCACGCCGATTCCTCCGGGCAAACCCCAATCGAACCCGCTGCCCCCGGGGCCGAAAAGTCCCACTCGCCGGAAGCCGACTCAGCCCAGGCCGGGGCCGATCCCCAGAAAGCATCCCCGCTTGCAGGGTCGAATTCCTCCAGCGCCGGCCCCTTGCCGGAGGCCAATTGGGCCGGCATCCCCTACACCGCCTATCCGGCTGTCTATACGCTGAAAATCCTGCTGACCTGTCTGGCCATCGGGTTGGTCTGGCCGGTATATCGGGAGTTTCCGCTTCGGGTAAGCGGGCTGGCCGTGCTAGTGGGCACTGGTGGCCTGATCATTTGGCTAGGGTTTGGTCAGTTGGATTGGGAGCGGAAATGGCTCGAACCGATCGGCCTGGGGGGTTTTGTGGATTTGGGCGTGCGCAGCGGTTTTAATCCGTTCCGGGTCTTTCAGGACCAGCCGGCCTGGATGCTCTGGGGATTTGTGGCGCTACGGCTTTTCGGCATGGTGGTTGTAGTGGCCCTGGTAGAGGAGTTTTTCCTGCGGGGATTTTTGATGCGATATGTGGTGCAGGCCGACTGGTGGGCAGTTCCGGTAGGCCGACTCACTCCGGCCGCCCTGGTGGCCTGTGTGCTCTATGCGGTGCTCAGCCATCCGGCAGAACTTTTCGGAGCGACGGCCTGGTTTCTGTTTGTCAGCCTGTTGGCCTACAAGACCAGAAATATCTGGGACTGCGTGTTAGCCCATGCAACGACCAACGCTCTGCTAGGCGCCTACATCCTCCTTTTAGCCGACTGGAAATACTGGTAGGCCCCAGAGTGTATTGGTTGCCCCCGGATGTGTTGGTAGCTCCTAGGAAGTATGGGTGTCCATAGGAAACATTGGTAGCCCATGCGGCCGCAGAACCGTCCCTGTCAGAGAGGCGGCCCGTTGGACGAACTACACAAAAGGTAACATTTTAGCCGAATGAAGACGCCTTGGAAGGGACCTGGTTGTCAGCTCCGCCTATTCGCCTCTCCCCCGGCTGTCGAGAGGCCGGCCTGCACAGCAGGCTGGGTGTGCGGCCGAGTGAACAAACCGAGTGAGCAGGCCTGGTGAAACAGGCCGGGTGAGGGGGCGCCTGTGTCATTCCCGCGAAAGCGGGAATCCAGAAAAAGGAAAGCCCCTATTGCCGGGATTCCCACTTGCACGGGAAGAAGGCTGGTTTCCCTCTTGTGCGGGAAGAAGCCTGGATTCCTGCTTACGCAGGAATGACACATTGTGTCACTCCCTTCGGCTAAAATGTTACACGTGAAAGACAGGGTGGATAACGGCCTTATGAATAATTGTCAGTCATCCTCTTGCTCGAACAAGCGGCGCTGGCGGGGCCGATCCTGCCGCTGGATGCAGTCCGGCTGGTCGTAGTCGGACGAGTTGATCCGCTGGGAAACCGGATAGGCTTCCAAAAGTTCATCGGGATACGGTTGCAAGGCCCGGCCGAGCTCTTGGGCATCTTGCTGTTCCGGATCGAGCCACAGGGCATAATGTTCCGGCAACAGCAGGGCAGGCATCCGGTCGTGGATCGGCCGAAGCAGTCGGTTGGCCGGCGTCGTCAGCACCACACATTCCGGCAGGAGCCAGGGTTGGGCCACATCCGGCGGCCTCCACAGCCCGGCCATGCCAAAGGGCAGATCGTCCCGCCGATGCACAAAATACGGCAATCTGACGCTGCCGACGGTTTCCCACTCATAGAATCCGTCAGCCAAGATCAGACAGCGATGGGCCTCCAGCAGGCGCCGGAAGTTTGGGTGTTCCAAGGCGGTTTCTGCTCGGAGATTGATAAGCAGGCTGTGGGCTTGGCCGGGGCCCGACTCCGCTTGCCGAAAACCCCACTGCATCCAGACGACCTGCCGATCCGAAGCCGCCCGGACGGCTTGGGCCATGATAGAAGGACACGGACCGGGTGCTGGCCGAAGTGGGCAAGGATCCCAAGCTGTCCCGACGGCTTGGTCCATCGGAGTTGGCATGTCGGGAGAGGCGGTTTCCGGCCAGGGGAAATGCGCTTGGTGGGTTTGTCCCGGTGGGGATTCCTTCGGCCGGCCGGTTCCGGCAGACGGGCAGAGCCTGGATTGGGTCTGCTGGGGTGGAAGCGGCTGGGGGCCTGACGGACAGCCAATAGGCACAACGACCAAAATGGCCTGGCTGGGGGCAATGTTATAACGGGGCGGCAACGACTCCAGCAGAATCACCAAAAACTCCCCGGCCACTAGTTCCGCTGATGCTCGGAGGGTAAACCGGCCGCACATGACATGCTCCTTCCCGGACTGCCATGGATCTTCGCAAATTCCAGACTCCAACTCCCTGGCTTTCAAAGCCATAGGGGTGACCTGTTGGTTCTGCGGTAACATTTTAGCCAAATGGAGGGGCGCCATGTGTCATTCCTGCGGAAGCAGCAGTCCAGGCTGCTTTGTGCCTGCGACGCTGTTCCTGCTGGGTAAGGGGGAACGCTGGATTCCCGCTTTCACGGGAATGACAATCCAGGGGTTCTCACCCGGCCTGGCCGAAGGCAGGCCGGCCTCTGGACGGCCAGGCCAGAGGCGGCAATGCGGGATTCCCCCTTGCGCGGGAATGACACACTGAGTTTAGCCCGTCCAGGGAATGACAGGTTGCTTCATTCGGCTAAAATGTTACGTTTTGCGAAGCTGGACAGGTCTTTTCCCGGTGGGGCGGGCAGATTAGCCGTCAGGAGGCGGGGGGGTGGGCTCCGGCTTTTTTGCCTTTTTCCCGGCGATGGGGAGGAACTGTTGGTAGGCGGCCACGGCCAGCCGATCGCACCGTTCGTTCTCCGGATGGCCGGCATGGCTTGGGATGTGGCGTACCCGGACCTGATGCTGCTGGAGCAGCTCATCCAGGCGTTGCCAAAGTTCCAGATTTTTCACCTTTTTCCAGCCGCTGGTTTCCCGCCGACGCCAGCCTTGGGCTTTCCACCGGGGCAACCATTGGGCCAGTCCTTGGGCCACATATTGGCTGTCAGTAATCAGTTCGACGCTGGTGGGGCGTTTGAGAGCTTCCAGGCCCCGGATGACGGCCAGAAGTTCCATCCGGTTATTGGTGGTTTGGGGTTCGGCCCCGCTTTGTTCCATTTGCCGTCCGGTTCGGCGATGCCGGAGGATAAACGCCCACCCGCCCGGACCCGGATTTCCATAACAGGCGCCGTCCGTAAAAAGCACCACTTCCGTGGGACTGTCGGAAGGCAGATTCACCGAAGAGTCCTCTTCCCTGGGTTCGAAGAAAAAATCCCCGAAAGTCGCCGGTTCGGCCCTGTCCCTCGGACGCCCCCTGCGGAAAGGCCTACCCGGCATTAGTTTGACAGTATCTACCGGAGCTAATTACCACAATCGGTGGTGTTCGGACCGTCTCGTGCCACTCCATCTGGTAGGGGTCAGTTCCGGTAGATACAGTCAATTTAGTTTGACTCAAACTGGAAACGGAAACACCGGTTTTTTGCCATAAATTATTACAAAATAAAGAGTTAATTCCATTCTGCCGCCGGATCGATTCTTTCGGTTCGAGAGGGTTGAATCGGTCGTTTTTCTGCTGGTTTTGCCGACGGTGGACGGTTGCATTTCCAGGTAACCGTAGGCGATAGGCCCGTCTTACCCGAAATATGTTGGTTTTGCCGACGGTGGACGGTTGCATTTCCAGTTTGAGTCGTTTGACTGTATCCACCCGGCCAGGCCACCACCAGATGTAGGGGCTAAAACTGGCTGGAACTCCTAGCTTGAGGCACGCTCCCGCTGGATACAGTCAAGTTAGTAGGAGGAAGCCGACAGCGGCAACCGGTCGGCCCACGGGTTCAGCCGATCCCCCACAGTTGATCTTCCCTAACATTTTAGCCGAATGAAGCAACTGGCATCTCCTTCGGCAGGCCAAACCCGGCGTGTCATGCCCGCGCAAGCGGGAATCCAGAAAAGAAGTACGGAGTAGCTAGGTTCCCGCTTTCGCGGGGAATAAACCTGGATTCCTGCTTACGCAGGAATACACCATCCTATTCCTTCCAACGGCTAAAGTGTTACGATCCTCCTATTGCTGGCTTCGCTTCGGGGACAGTATTGCATACTCTCATTTGATCACCGAATCCAATGGATGCTGCCTTCACAGAAGCAGACGTGGATGTCGGCCGGCTGGACTGGGCCAGGCTTCTGGTGCAGCATGGGCTAAACAAGTCCCCAAAATGCCGGCAGTGTTTGGACTATTGGCAACCCCGAAAACGCAGGTATTTCGCCCACTTGGACCACTTTCGCAATGATGTGGGTCTATTTAGCTTAGGCGTCTGTTACTGAGAAGAAAGTTCAAAGTTGGCAGGACCGCCCGGCACTGTGTATCGCAAAGGAGAAGTATTCGTGGCCGCATATTTTGGGGGACTGATTAACCGAGGATATTCATGCGGATTGGGCGACTCGGCCGTCTTCTGCACGACCACGATGTATTCCCCTGGTCGAAGCCCCGTGCGTGGACCGCTCTTGACCGTAAACCGGCCTGAAGCGTCGGTGTATGCGGCACCGAGCGGCCCCCCTCCCACCGGATTGAAAAAAACCAACGCACCCTCTAAAGGCTTTCCATCTAAAAGGATTTGCCCCGAAACGGGAACCAAATCCCCCCGGCTGCCGCAACCGGCTAGTCCTAACCCTGCTAATGCCAGCAAAATCCAGTTCCAAGCAATCCGATCACGCATCACGTCCTGAAGCATTTTTAGCCCTTTCCTTTTCCAGCCCACGGCGACGGCCTAGGTGGGTACAACGGCAAAAAGGGATCGAGACACGAAACATCTTAGCTCGACTTTTGCCATTTTTCGTAACTCTTTGTGTTATCGAAAGTTACAAACCATACGACATTTGTTCATTCATTTTCCTAACTCCCAAATTCACAAAGAGTTAGGACATGGCCCCGATGCCGGGGACCCCAAATTGGCAAAAGTCGAAATCTTAGAGGCTGTCCCGAAAATCGAATTTCCCCTATCCGAAGGGTTCCATCCTGGAACCGGAGAATAATCGGAACCCCTTGTTTTTGTAGGGTTTTTGCAACTCGCTGAGATCCCCGCCTTGCAGGCCACCACCCGAATTTGCCAATGTCGGGACAACCTCTTAGAGGCTGTCCCGACATTGGTAGCCAGGCGGCGGCCCGAACCGTTTTCAAACTCTTCCGGTTTACCAAAGCACCCGTTTTCTCAGGGTTTTTGGCAATTTAGGGGCCGCTGGTTGGCCATGCCTCCAGGTAAAAACGAAATTTCGGGACAACCTCTTTAGTCTGATATTTTTAGTCTGCTTAGTTGCCAGTGTCTACCGGCACTGCCCCCTCCCAGTTGTAGGAGCTAAGAATCGGCCCAAACACCACAGATTGTGGTAATTGGGCCCGGTCGATACCACTCCATTGAGCCGATTCAAGGGGCGCCATGTGTCATTCCTACGTAAGCAGGAATCCCGCGCCGGGAATCCAGGAACCTTTTGCCCCAAATCCCCCGCACGCGGCCAACCTACGGTTGGCCGGCTTCTTCCCGCCAGAGGAGAGGTGGATTGCTCCATTCGGCTAAGTATTACGGAGACTCAAAAACCCCCAAAGTACATCACTACAACGCTGCCGATGGGCCAAGGGTTACTCTAACGGTTGGACCGCCTCGCCGCCGTTTCGAGTACAGTAGGCATGATACTGACGTATATCGATCATCTCCGATACGAACGTTACCGAGCCGTCGGCTTTCGCAAAATTGAGCCCCCCCGGATGGTAACTCCGAAAGGTTTGGTTGAGCCACCATGTCCCGTGGTTGTTATTATCGATATCCGCAAGATTGGGGTGGAAGTAATTCGGTTGCATGTGGCAACTGGCATAATCTCCATTGGAATAATAGGCGGCCGAATGCCGATCATACCGGGGAAGCCCTTCGCCGATCAAAAAGGTATGCGAGGTCCCGTCGTTAATCATTTGGAAGCTGATCGGCTCCTGATAGTTATTGCGATAGAAGAAGCCGTTGCAACCTGTACTGCCACTACAATCGTTGTAGTAGGGATTCGGCGTTCCGTCGGCAAGATAATAAGGAGCGCCTGCGGGTCGGGAAATTGCCGGAGGATTCCAAGTCGTCCCCCCGAAAAACGAAGTGCCCAGCACGCCGGGATAATTGGTCGTAAAGACTTCTATATTCAGCCATTGAGGATGGTTTGTAGAAATTCGAGGGCCTTGATAATCCGAGGGGCAAATAAGCACCGCCAGGGGCATCTTCACCAGCTCCCGACAACCGGGTCTGGCAATCCCTTCACTCCCAGCCCCATTTGGGTATTTAGGGAGATTAGGATGAGTCAAATTGCCGTTAAAGGCGCCGCAGTTCTTCCATAGGTCGTAGAAGGCCTGTTGTTCTAGTTGGGGAAGAATGCTGATAACCCATCCTTTGCCGGTAAACATACGAGGACAATTGGGGTCATTACGACACTGCGAATATGCCCCTTCCCCCCAAAATCCAATGCTGATGGGAAAACAACGGAAACTATTGGCGTAGTTATGGCAGGCCAGAGCCAATTGTTTGAGGTTATTGGTGCATCCCATTCTCCGGGCGGCTTCCCGCGCGGCCTGCACCGCCGGCAAAAGCAGGGCGATCAAAATGCCAATAATGGCAATCACCACCAAAAGTTCCACTAAGGTGAACCCCCGCCTCTCAGGCGGAACCTGCTGGTCTGGTCCCAGGCGGGCACGACAAGCCTGCTCCCTTGGAAAAGCGGTTCGCTTCGGTAAGTACACCATCGTTCACCCTTCCCTTCTCAAAAGGTTACTCGAAAAGATTTCTGGCCCGTTTTCGACCTCTTGCTAGGCGCAAAGCAAACCATGCTTCGCGCGGAGGAAGATTCCCGCTAACACATTAGCCGAATAAAAAGGCCCTTGCCGGGACCTGCCTGTCAGGTCCGCAGGGTATTGCATTTCCCCCTCTCCCGGCTTAGCCGGAGGCCAGGCCGGCCTTTCCCGGTAGGGCAGAGGACAGCGGAGGCGAAGCCGACGTCGGGTGAGGGGAAAAAGAAGGTGGCTATCCACGTTATTCTTATTCCCCCTCACCCTACACTGTCCCCCCGAGGGAGAGGGGACTGTGCGGGGACAACAAGTGGGATCCTCCATTCAGCTACAGTGTTACCTTTTTGATAGTTTACCCCAATAGAAGGATAGCTGCAATAGCCGGCCCGCAGCAGGAAAACAATAAACCAAGTCGCCGAGAAAAAAACAGCCCGGGCGCATGGCGGATGCCCACGCACCCGGGCTGCCAGCCCCAGCAGGAACCAGAAGCTGACGCTTCGCCGATTCCAAAGGACATGGCACGGAATCCATCCTGTCTGATGGAGTCCGGCCGGTTCCTGATCAGTGGGAGACGACCAAGGGAGGATTAGGTCTTGATGGGGATCTTCTTGGGCTGGGCCGACACCTCCTTAGGAACCACGATCCGCAGGACACCATCCTTGTACTCGGCCTGGATCTTTTCCGGGTCCACAGGAGCTTCCAGCGGAATGACCCGACGGAACTGGCCATAGACCCGTTCGATCCGGTGATAGGTCTTGCCTTCCTCCTGGTGCTCCTGTTTGCGTTCCCCAGTGATCCACAGGCAGTTCTCCTTCAGTTCCACGGAGAAGTCATCCGGCTTCAGCCCTGGCAGATCCACGGTGATTTCGTATTCCTTCTCGGTCTCCGCCAAGTTGGTGCGGGGAGCGAAGACCGGCAGTTCTCGGCCTGCTTCGGGGCCGAAGAATTGTTCAAAAAGTTCGTCCATTTCGCGGCGGAAGTTTTCAAACCACCGCGGCAGCGGCATATCCCACAACGTCAGGTTGCGAGGACCACCACGCCAAGGAGTCATTGCCCGAGCCATCGCTTCACCCTCCTTTGGGTTGCAAGGACCCATCCCCTTGCCCCCTTTGAGGGCAGACGAGCCGGGGGGATGGATGCCGGATCGACCGCCCTTGATCCCCACTACTTTAGGGGGGAAGTGCTGGTTGTGGTCGGTTTCCCGAGGGTTTTCTGTGGCTTGCCTCCGGGAGACCTTTCGATGATAAGGTTCCGCAAATGATGTGCCAACATGCCTCTTCCAACAAGAGGAAAAATCATAACTCTTTCATTGAAAAGAATTTATGGCGATTATCTCCTATTGCTTTGCTGCTTAATTGAATGCCAAAATGGCAGGTTCCCGCTCCCAGCTTCGCTTGCTCTCAGCCGGCCTTTCGACGGGCAGAGGAGAGGCCAGTGGGTTGATTTGGCTAAATTCTTCCCCCAAGAAACACGCCGACCGGCCTCCAAAGCTACTGCTTCGAAAGCCGGTCGTGGAAGGATGCGAAAAGTTGAACAGGAGATGTCCGGATTCTTACTGCGCCGAAACCCGGTTTCGGAGGGCTTCGGAGCCTAGGCCAACACATCGTCTCCGGATTCTTACGGCCGCCGAACAGGGTTCGGGGCTGTGGAGTGGTCATCCGGAAGGCGGTCGTGGGTGGTTTTTCCAGACGGCCTTGGCTACCCGCCTAGGACAAGCCTGGGTAAAGGCTCCTGTTGTTCTGGGGCTTCGGGAATGGCAGAAGCAGGCTGAACGACCGGTCGCATGGCCGCTTTCGGCGGGGCTTTTGGTGCCGGGGGTGGAGGAGGCGGCGCCGGGGCGGCCTTTTGGGCTGGGGCCGGAGGAGCCGCCGGCCCTGCCGGCACGCCGGCCGGCTCCGCGCCACAGCAGCCGCCGCACATATGTTCCACCACACACCGATACACCGGCACCTCTTTGGTGATGGTCTTCTTGACTAAGGTCTTTTTCACTCGGTGTTTGCCACACTGCGGCGGGCAGGCCTCTTTGCCACAGCCAACTTCACATCCGCTGCAGGCAGCCGGGTCTTGGCCGCAGCCGGCATCGCAGCATCCGCATTTTTTG
>Ga0197142_1003326_pt1 | contig 13550 bp, 7 predicted proteins | sample GBS60_MetaG_FD_148614 | JGI IMG/M metagenome (GOLD analysis project Ga0197142, IMG submission 148614) | Sediment microbial communities from Great Boiling Springs, Gerlach, Nevada, United States - GBS 60_MetaG | ecosystem: Environmental > Aquatic > Thermal springs > Hot (42-90C) > Sediment... | reverse complement strand
GTCTATCTCTATAAGTCCATTGGGAGGGTAGGGAAAAGAGCCCATTATGACTGCTCCACCAGAGGGACGCAGAGTGGTCTTTTTACGCCATATAATAGCCCCTAAGTAGTCAAAGCCTATGTGCTCCATCTGGGCTATTAGCTCGGCATGCAGGGGAATCACTTTGTATCGGCCATACCATTTCGCGCGAGCAAACTGGTCGCCAATATTGATGCAGAGGCGACGCCCTTTTTTGAGCACGCGCCAGCACTCCTGCCACACCCGAGCCAGGTCATATAGATACTCATGCAGACTCTGACCACACCCGATCTGTCCCTCCTGTCCATAGTCTTTGATCTGCCAGTACGGCGGCGATGTAACCACCAACCCCACGCTCTCATCGGGCACTTCCACCATGCTGCGGCTATCCGCTATGTAAATGACTGAGTTTTCCATTCGCTACGAAGTTAGCCTCTTTCCGGATAGTTTTTGGGGAATGAGAGTGGCCGCGCTCATTACATGAGTTTCAAAGCTCATTTCTGAGCAGGTAGCTTGGAGGGATAGAGTTTCAGCCCGCTTCTGCGAGAGGTCGGGCTGATTTTGATATTTTGAATCCTAACCCCTCCCTACTATACGAAGCATGCTCTAATGCTTGGTGTAAGCCCCTGGCCTGAGCGGAACTCTGACAGGCTTGTAGTTTTGCCCGCATGATGCAGCAATTTCGCCGGTGGTGGTCGTGGTTATGGACGCCCTATACGATGATGTGGATAGAATCTGAGGGCCGCAAGCGCTGGTATGTACGGGGATGGGGGGGGCTATGGCTGGTATTGTTTTTAGCGACGGGGATTTTCTGGTGGGTGGTGATAGCACTGACGCCTTTGCGGTACCTCATTCCGGGGTATCCTACTCGGGCGTTTGTGCGGCAGTATCAGGAACTACTGGTAGGGGTAGATCTCTTAGAGCAGCGGATGGCGCAGCAGGCCGCCTTTATTGAAAACCTTCGGCGGCTGGTGCCTCAGGAGCAGTCGGTTTTGACGCCCGTGCAGATCCTACCCGGGCTGACGGCCCGGGGCTATGCGATGCCATTAGAAGGCCAGATCTCACGGGGATTCCTGCCAGAGGCCGGACACTGGGGAATAGACATCACCGCCAGTGGAGGCGAACCCGTACTCGCTATGGGAGAAGGAACGGTATTCTTAGCGGAATATTCTTACCAGACGGGGTATGTGATAGGTATCCAGCATCCAAATGGCCTGGTATCGCTTTACAAGCATAATAGCCGTCTGCTGCGTCGGGTGGGGGAAAAAGTACTGGCCGGCGAAGCGATAGCGTATGCCGGGGGGTTGGGAACGTACTCATCGGGCCCGCACCTGCATGTGGAAACCTGGATCGGAGGGAGACCCGTAGATCCCCTCCGCTTGACGAGTAATCCGTAATCTTTCATACCTTTGTACGGGGAAGGGCGACGTGGCCGAGTGGTCAGGCACGGGTCTGCAAAACCCTCTACGGGAGTTCGAATCTCCCCGTCGCCTCAAAAGCTTTAGCGAACTCTCATGCGATGCGCTTTCCTGTTCCTGAGCCCTTTGCCCCGGCGCATCAAGTAGTGAAAAAGTCGAGACCGTACTGTTTGATGTAGTAATGAAGGTAAGTCTGCAGGGGGGGATGGGATTGGAGGAGGGGGTCTTCTTCTATGAGGGTGAAGGCGGCTTCTCGGGCGGCTTTCAGGATATCGCCATCGTCCACGATATCAGCGATGCGAAATTCTGGCAGGCCACTTTGCTTTTTGCCCAGGAAGTCTCCCGGTCCTCGCAGTTTGAGGTCGATTTCAGAGATGCGGAAGCCATCGTGATAGGTTTGGAGGGCTTGCAGGCGTTCCAGGGCCTGCTCGGAGAGGCCCCGGGAGGCGATAAACACCGCATACGAGGGGTGACTGCCGCGGCCGACCCTTCCCCTTAGCTGATGGAGCTGCGAAAGGCCAAAGCGATCCGCATGTTCCACGATGAGGACGGTAGCGTTGGGCACATCTACGCCTACTTCGATAACGGTCGTACCCACGAGGATTTGTGTCTGGCCGCTCTTGAAGCGGGCCATTTCGTGCTCCTTGCGCTCGCTGCTCATCTTGCCGTGGATCATGCCGACCTTGTATTGGGGGAAGGCCTTCTGGATTTCCTGGTAGCCCACCTCCACAGCCTGAAGGTCCAGTTTCTCAGACTCTTCCACGAGGGGATAGATGACATAGGCCTGATGCCCCTTCTCTAACTCCTGCTGCAAGAGGCGCCAGGCCTGGGGTCTCTGGGAGCTGGCATACACGAGCGTCTGGACGGGCTGGCGATTGGGAGGGAGTTCGTCAATGATAGAGACATCCACATCGCCGTAGAGGGCGAGGGCGAGGGTGCGGGGAATAGGTGTAGCGGTCATGAGGAGGTTGTGTGGGCGATAAGGCTGGGCTTTTTCCCAGAGGAGGGCCCGCTGCCGCACGCCAAACTTATGCTGCTCATCAATGATGGTGAGTCCGAGTCGGGCATACAAGACATTGTCTTGGTAGAGGGCGTGTGTGCCGATGATGATGGGGAGGTCGCCGCTCTGGAGCTGAGCCAGGATCCGTTTACGCTGGGCAGGGGAGATGCCTCCTGTAAGGAGGCCTACGGGAATGCCCATAGGAGCCAGCCACCGCCGAAAGGAGCGCGCATGCTGCTCCGCCAGCACCTCCGTAGGCGTCATGAGAGCTACCTGATAGCTATTTCCTATGGCAATCAGCGCCGCAAAAAGCGCCACGATCGTCTTCCCGCTTCCTACATCCCCCTGAATAAGGCGATTCATAGGAACGGCTTGCCCCATATCGCGCCGGATCTCCCGGATAACCCGCTTCTGGGCCTGTGTAAGCTGAAAAGGCAAATGACGATGATAGAATTCTTCCACTAAGGGCCCGATCTGCGTGAAAGCTGGCGCCGTGAATTCACTTTTCAGAAGCCGTTTTCGCTGGGCCAGAAGCACCTGCAAAAGAAAAAACTCCTGAAACTTGAATCTGTAGGCGGCTCTATGGGCTTCTTCGAGGGAAGTGGGAAGGTGCATGGCCCGGTAGGCCGTTTTGATTTCCATGAGGTTGTAGCGTTCTACGATAGCGGGTGGAATAGGATCGCTCAGGTCCAGTCGCAGGCTTTGAAACAGTTCCTGAAAAATCATACGGAAGCGTTTATGGGTGAGGCCGGCTTTTCGCAGGCCTTCGGTGAGAGGGTAAACAGGATAGACGGCCAGCAGCTTTTGCACATCGGTATCGGCCCGTAGCGGGAGGATTTCGGGGTGGGAAATCTGGAGGGTATTGCTTTTGTAGGTGGGTTTGCCGATAATGAGGACTCCCTGGTTTTCGGTGAATTGCTCACGCACCCAGTGCCACTGATGATACCAGATGAGTTCCATCCAGCCGGTGCCATCGTAGAGGGTGGTGGTGAGGAGGGAAAAGTTACGTTTGGGGGAGACCCGTACACGAAAGGCACCGAGTTTGCCCCGGAAAACCTGCTCCTGATCGAGGAGCGCCTGTGCGATAGGCGTGATGCGGGTATAGTCCAGGTACCGGCGTGGATAGTACTCCAGAAGGTCTCCACAGGTAGAGAGGTTTACTTCTTTCTGGAGGATTTCGGCGCGGCGGGGGCCGAGGCCTTTTAGGTATTTGAGGGGGGTTTGCCAGGCGTAAGAGGTACTCACGGATGCCATACGCGTACCCACAGGGGTTCGTCCCGTCCTGTGAGGTGCACCTGCAGGAAGTAGTGGCCCTGTGACAAACCGGTAAAGTTTATTCTCACAAAGCCTGGGTCTTCAGGGGTGAGCACGAGGAGGGTCTGCCCTAAGGGATTATAGAGTAAGACCTGTCTGAGCTGGTAGGGCGGCCGGGCCTGCAAATAGAGGTAGTCCGAGACGGGGTTAGGATAAGCCTGAACCAGACCACCGGCACCGGTGAGGAGGGCGGAAGGTTCTGCCCGTAAAACGGTAATGGACTGACGGGCGGTATCGGTGCAGTTGTAGTTGCGTGCGACAAGCGTGACCGTATAAGTACCCGGTGCCGTATAGGCATAGGAGGGGTTTACGGCATTGCTGGTGTCGGTGCCTGTACCAAAGTGCCACCAGTAAGTGGTGGCTCCCGTGGAGGTATTGGTAAAGAAGACGGTACCTCCGAAGGCCAGGTCAATGGGATTGGGCTGAGCGGTGAATGAGGCCTGTAAAGGAAGCTGCACACAATCCCATCGCACATCTATGTACTGGAGGGCGGTATCGCTGCAGAGGCCGTTAGTTACGGCTAAGACGACGGGAAAATAGCCAGCCCGGGTGTAGGTGTGGGTGGGGTTGGGAGAGCCGGAAAGGGGAGGGGAGCCATCCCCGAAATTCCAGGTGCGGGAGGTAGGGGCGGGCGTGGATAGGTCTGTGAAGGTAACAGGCTGGCCCACCTGAGCACTGGCAGGCCCGCTAAACTGAGCCGTGATAGGCGTGCCCAGAGTTACATTTATCTGGTCGGAGGCGGTGCAGCCATTGAGGTTTTGAGCGATTACGGTGTAGGTGCCGCTGGTGGAGACGGTAATCTGACACCCTGTTGCTGGGTAAGGGTTGCCATTGAGGAGCCACTGACAGGTGGCGGCCCCCGAGCCCGCATCTAAGGTAACCGTACTGGCACAAAGCGCAATATCCGGCCCCAGGTCTATGCTAAAGCTGGTATAAGTCACACTGACAGAGTCGCTCCCCGAACATCCCAGGCCATTAGAAACGATCACGGCGTAAGTACCGCTCTGGGTAGCAAGAAGGGTCTGGGTCGTTGCGATGGGGACGCCATTGAGGGTCCAGAGGTACTGAGCGCCGGGAATGCCGGCATCTAAGAGCGGCGGCGGGTCCCCCGCACAGAGTAAATAGTCCGGCCCCAGGTTGACGGGGATATTCGGGACGAGGGTCAGATTGAAGGTGTCCCGACCGGTGCATCCGCCGGGGTAAGATACGACCACTACATACTGGCCCGGGCCGGTGGTGGTGTACTGAGTGGTGTTGGTGGCGACGATAGTTCCATTGTAGTACCACGTAATAGTGGCGCCGGGGGCCACAGAGATGGAGAGCGTCATAGGGGGATCGGTCTGGCACCGCACCGTGTCAGAAGGTAAGGTAGGTTGGGGTTGCCCCACGACATAAATGGGGATGCTATCCCAGGGAGACCACCCGCAGCAGTTGGTTTGAAGGCGCAGTTTGGCCCAGTAGAGCCCGGGAGCGGTGTAAGTTACAGGTGGGGGATTCTGGACGGTGGCCGTAGCAGGACTACCCCCTGCAAAGCTCCACTCGTATCCGTCAGCGGTAACAGGCGTGGAGAAAGTAACAGGACTTCCAGTGCAGGTGCTGGTAGTGGAGGCATTGATGAGGGGTAGTGGGCTGGATTTAGTGACAAGGACGAAGTCCGTGTAGGTATAGGGAAGGCCATCCACGAGTAGAGAGAGGGTTTTGGCGCCGGGAGCAGGGTAAGAGGCGCTGCCCGAGGGGGCTACGATAGCAGCAGGGTCTCCCCCGGTATTCCAGACGAAGTAACTTCCGGTGGCACTGGTAGAGAGGGCGACGGGCTGATAGGTGCAGGCGGGAATGTTATCGATCAGGATGGGGGGTTCGAGGGGGTTATAGGTATTCTGGATGATGGCGGGGTAGCTGGTGGGGGTGGTGTATTCGTAGAGGGTGGCGGCGATGCCCGGGGAGCCATTGCCGCCGCGTCCGCCATTGCCACCCCGTCCGCCATTGCCACCCCGTCCGCCAGCGCCCCCTTCACAACCTGCGGCCCGCCCTCCGTTGAGCAGACGATCATTGCCGGGAAGGCCTCCCTGACCACCGCTTCCACCCAGTCCGCCCGCCCCACCCAGTCCCGGCGCACCGGCTCCACCGGTAGAGAGACGGCAGTCTTTTAGAAGACCATTGGGACCATTATCCCAGAGGAAGACAGCGAAGCTACCCCCTCCTCCTGTACCTCTGGTTCCAGCGGTACCCCGCTGACCTCCCTCACCTCCCCCACCGCCTCCACCCCCGGGACTATTCCAGTTGTAGGTAACCCCTCCAAATCCCGGAATGCATCCCACCGCACCACCGCCGCCTCCACCCCCCCCGCCACTTCCATCCGTGCCGTCGGTGCCATCCGTCCCATCCTGGGGCACAAAGTACCCTCCCACAAACTGCGCTACCCCATCCACGCCATCCTGCCCATCCTGCCCATCCTGCCCATCCTGCCCATCCTCGCCGGTATGGCTCGGATCCGTAAAAAGGGTCGGACAATTATTGAAATAGTTAGTAATGTCGGTAGCATTGAGGCCGTTATTGCAGTAGCAGAGGCCGGGTTTGCCGGCACCGCCTGCACCCCCTCCGGGGCCATTACCTGGCTGTCCACTCTGACCATCGGGGGCTGAAATGACAGCCCCATCACAGAGGGAGCAGAATAGACAGTTGGTGCCGGTCCCCCGGGCACCGCCGTTACCGCCATTGCCACCGGCTCGGGCTCCAGCGGACCAGCTATTACCGCCAGCGCCGCCAAGATTCGTATAGGGCGGGGTGGTAGGGTCACACCTCTGGCAGCCTAAGCCCCCTGGCGCCCCCGGCGCCCCAGCCGCACCGTTTTGACCGGGCGTACCATTAACGCCATCTCCCCCTTTGCCGGCGTGAATCTTACACCGTGCTATCACATAGTCCCGACACTGCCGAAGGTACACCCCATAAGTAGAAATGCCCGGACCCGGCGCATCCGCCACTTCTATCTCTATGTCCTGCAGGCGAAAGCCTCTTTTGCCAGTAGCCTGGATAGCAGTAAGCCGCGGCGGTGTCGGCTCGACATTCGCTGCGGTGCGAACAATCTTCGTAACGGCGGTATTGGACTTTTTCCATCCTTGGGCGGGAAGGTACCCTCCCTCAATGATGACGCTATCTAAGGATATTGTGATGGGATTGCCGATGGAGTAAGTTCCAGCTGCCAGCCTTAGGTAGCGAGCCTGAGAAGAGATGAGGGAAAACCCATAGCTTAGGCTGGCGGGATTGCTTCGGGTGCCTGCGGTGCCGCTGCTGGCACCGGTCGGTGAAATGTATATGATCCCACATTCCTGCGCCCAGGCAAGCCCGATAACCCATAAGCCCCAACAATAAAGCCGCATACCACAAACATACTAAAAAACTGATAGGCCTCTGGCAGCTCTGGTGAGGAATACCCGCTCCCCAGCAGCCGTCCCCTGAATGTTTCAGCACTGCATGCTCAACAATCCCATCTGCCCTAAGCACGACTATGTCTCATAAGGGTGGCACAGCTCAGACTCTCCTCTCGTACACCAAGCGTCTTGCTACTTAGACTTTGCTCACCTTTGCAGGACCGGGTATGATAGATTGGGAGGCTATTGGTCGCGCATTATTTCTCTATATACCTAGCGCACCCATGCTCTTCCCCACCATGGAGTTCTGGGTCTGGCTGACAGTGGTTATGGGGTTTTATGGCCTCCTTTTACAGAGAAAAGCTTATCAGGCCGGGCTCTGGCTACTTTTAGCTTTCTCCGTATTCTTTTACTACAAAAGCACCGGCGGTTTTGTGATGATTTTTCTGGGAACGTTGGGCTTTTCTTATTATGCTGCACACCGGATGCTCTCCACCCGGCACCCCCGATACCGAAAAATCTGGCTCACCATTTCCATTCTCATCCCCCTTCTCTTTCTCGGTTACTATAAGTACACAAACTTTCTCATCAACACGGCTAATGCGATAGCAGGTTTGAGCTGGAAGAATCTGGATATTTTTTTGCCTGCCGGCATTTCATTCTACACTTTTCAGATGATCAGTTATGTGGTGGATGTGTATCGGGGTCAGGTAAGGCCTGCGGGTTTTCGGGATTATGCCCTATACATTTCGTTTTTTCCGCAGTTGGTGGCCGGGCCGATAGTCCGGGCAAGTCACTTTTTGCCGCAGTTAGCGAGGCCCTCCTGGCCAGACGCCGAAAAAGTCGCCAGCGGCCTCTGGCTCATCATTCAGGGGCTCATCAAGAAGGTAGTCCTCGCCGATTACATAGCGCAGTACAACGACCTTGTTTTCGAGAACCCCGCGGGCTATTCGGGATTTGAAAATCTCATGGCGATATATGGATATAGCCTGCAAATTTTTTGCGACTTTTCAGGATATAGCGATATAGCCATAGGAATCGGACGCATGATGGGATTTGATCTGGGCATAAACTTTGATAAGCCGTATCGTTCGGCTTCCATTACTGAGTTCTGGAGGCGGTGGCATATCAGTCTTTCCAGCTGGCTGCGGGATTACCTGTACATACCGCTGGGAGGCAATCGCCGGGGACGCATAAGAACGTACATTAATCTCCTTCTGACGATGCTGATAGGGGGTTTGTGGCATGGGGCTTCCTGGCGGTTTGTAGCCTGGGGGGGGCTGCACGGGCTGGCCCTGGCGCTGCATCGGCTCACCGGCGGCCGCGCTAACCCACCTCAGCATCCACTCCGACGCCTGATTGGGTGGTTTCTTACCTTTCACTTTGTGCTGCTGCTATGGGTATTTTTCCGGGCGAAGGATTTCGGTACGGCCCTGCAGGTCTTTAAGCGGCTGGGAAGCGTGGATGGCAGCTACCTGATACCCTTCATTCAGGCAAGGCCGCTGATTATGGGGCTGATGATAGCCGGTTATGTTTTGCACTTTATACCCATGCGCTGGGTAGTCGGGATAGAAGCGCGCTTTATCCGACTCCCATGGGTCGTGCAGCTAATAGTTTTTATTTTGACGATACAGGTGATTTTGCAGATGAGACAGGCGTATGTGCAGCCGTTTATTTACTTTCAGTTTTAGTCTGGTGTGGTTGGTGGGGGGATGTTCGTCCGGGGGGGCGCATCGGGTAGAGGAGGTCCGGGAAGATCGGGTGGTTCTGTCGGCCATTCAGCGGATGGGAAGTGGGCTTCGAGTGGAGGCTCTGAGGCCCCAGGTACTGCGCGTGGAGAAACGGCTCTGGGGAAAGACGGTGATCCTGGCGCATTCTCAGGCCAGCCTGCATGCTCCCATGGAAGGGATTGTGCGGGAGATAATGATCCGGGAGGGACAGTGGGTGCCCAAAGGAGCGGTGTGCTTCTGGATATATGCGCCGGGCGCCCTGCAGCTGCAGAAGCAGTATGCCGAAGCCTATCAGCAGCGGCAGGCGACCCTTGCGCGGCTGGCCCAGCAGGAAATTCTCGCCCAGCAAAAGCTTATAAGTCTCTCTGAAGTGGAGCAGACCCGCCGCTCCCTTCGAATCCTGGAGAGCCAGCTATACAGCCTGGCAAAGCAGCTGGAGTACATCGGTCTGGCCCCGGACACCCTGGGAAGGGTGGACCTTCTTGGAGTAAGGGCCCCCATAGGAGGATATGTATCCCGGATTCCAGTAGTAATCGGCCAATTCGTACGAATGGACACGGAATTAGCCCGTTTGGTTGACAACACCGACCTGCATGCAGACTTTTACCTGACCGAGGGGGATCTGAGCTGGGTACGGGTAGGATTACCATTAGAGGTGTATTTTCCGGCCCTACCCGAGATGAAGCCAGTTTCTACCCGGATTGAATATGTAGCTCAGGTAGAAGACAGTGCGGGTACGCATCTGATTGCGCATGCGGCGCTTCGGGGATTAGGTCTGCCTATACCGGCGGGCGTACCTGTAGAGGGACGCACCTTCGTATGGCAGGACTCCCAGTATGTCATGCCGCGCTCGGCCGTCGTCTTCCATGGACGGCAGGCCTACCTCTTTGTGGCCGAAGCCGATAGCGTCTTTCGGCCGCTCCCGGTAGAAGCCACCTTCATGGATACCCTGGCCGTCATACGGGGTGATAGCCTTCGCAGTGGCCTGCCTGTGGTCGTGACCGGAGCCTCCTTCCTGGCCGCCCAACTCTGGACAGTAGATGAGGAGTAGCGCGGTAATACTCCCCGGAAGACATGCCAGAGAAAAATCAAAAGGGCGCACGGTAAGTCCCTGACTCAGCCCCGACTCAAGGGCGTATGCCTCATAAGCAGAAACTGCCCCTCAGTCAGAATACGCCGCCTCCGGCCCCACCCCTTAAACCCCTTTCGCCCTCAGGGCCCCTCATATTTGTTATTGGTTAGATTTATCAACGCGATGCAGGGAGCTTTCATGCGCAGATTGTTAGCAGTCTGGTTTTCAGGCATGAGCCTGATATGCGCTCAGCCGCCGGGGGTAGGCATGCGGCCGGGAGGCGAAAGGCGTCCCGGTATGGGGCCTGACGATCGGCCCCGCCCTCCTGTAGAAATCCTCAAGGGTACCATCCGCGGTATTCTCCGGGACAGCCTCACCCGAGAGCCGCTCCCTTATGTAAGCGTCAGCCTCTACCGCGGCGATAAACTGATCACCGGTACCCTCTCTGACGAAAAAGGCGCCTTCCTTCTGCGGGAAGTGCCTATCGGGCGGTATATTATGCGCATACAGCCCCTGGGCTATAAGCCCACCCATCAGATCGTAGAAACCACTCCCCTCCGTCCCGACCTCAATCTCGGCACCCTTTACCTTACCGAAGTCGGCATAGAACTTCAAGCCGTAGAAATCCAGGCCGAACGCAACCCTGTATCCTACCAGCCTGAGAAGATCGTTTACACGCCCGAAAAAGACCCCACCATCCAGGGAGGCGATGCTCTCGATGCCCTCCGAAAAATGCCCGCCGTCCAGGTGGATCTCGATGGGAATATTCAGGTTCGGGGGAGCGGGGCCGTGCGTATCTATGTGGATGGAAAGCCTTCCCTGCTTTTTGCTAATAATCCCGGGGATGCTTTGCGGGCGATTCCGGCGGACCAGATAGAGCGCATCGAGCTCATTACGAATCCCTCTGCCCGTTACGAGGCCGAAGGCGCCGTCATCCTGAATATCGTTCTCAAGAAAAACCGCCTAGATGGCCTCACCACAAGCTTCAATGCGGGGGTCTCCACGCAGTTTGCTAACGGGAGCGTCATGGTGGGGGCCAAAGTAGGGCGGCAGTCGCACACCATCAACCTCAACGGCCGTTACCGTTATGCTGGAACAGGATATACCAACTTCATTCGCACGGCGGAAACTCCGGCCGGCCCCAGCCTCCTCAAACAGGACGGCTCTTTTCTGCCCCGACGCTTCATGACGGGCGTCTTTTACAGCGGGGAGTTTGTTCAGAATGCCGCAAAATCCTTCAGCTGGGGCCTTCAGTATCGCAACCTCACTTTTGACCGCACCAACGACCTCCTGGTAACCCTCCAGAATCCTGCCCTCGCCAGCGGAAGCACCATCACCTATACCCGCCGCGCCACCTTCCCCCTGTATGACTGGGGACTCAACGCCAATATAGACTTTACTTACAAGTCCCCCACCCGCAGCGGCGAAGAGCTTTTCATCTCCGCTCAGGGCGGCTTTTCCCCGAGAACCCAGCGCTACAACCTCGACCAGATCGCCAGCCTGGATACATTTTTCCTGCGAGAACGCAGTCAGAACCAGGCTAACACCTACGAAGGCCAGTTTCAGTTAGACTATACCCGACCCCTGGGCGAACGCTGGAAAATAGAAACCGGCCTCCGCCTGAATCTCCGTAGCCTTTCCACCCGGTCCGCCTACGAGCGCTTCAACCGCTCCATAGAACAGTTTGAACCCTACCTGCTAAGGGCCGATACTTCAAGCATCACTCAGTGGGTACCCGCCAGCTACTTTTCCTTAGCATGGGCTAAGGACCGCTGGCTCATCAAAACCGGCCTGCGCTACGAGCACACCTATAATGATGCGCTTTTTCTGCGAGGTACCCTGCCAGCCCGGCAATCTTTTGGAAATCTTTTGCCCAACCTGCTTATCAGCTACAGCTGGCGGGGGCTTTTTCCTATTCAGCTTAGCTACAGTCAGCGGATTCGCCGGCCCTGGCTGCGCGAGCTAAATCCCTTCATAGATGCGGCCGACCCCCGAAACATCTCCTACGGCAACCCCAACCTCCTCCCCGAAATCACCCACAGCATGGAACTCGGGTTCTTCCCTTTTGTAACGCTCTTTGCCCGATACACGCAAAAGTCCATAGAAAACTACAGCTTTGTGGATGCGGCGGGGGTAACGCATACCACCTTTCTAAATGCCGGGCGGCGCGGGTATTATGGCATTACGCTTTTCTGGCGACGAAGCTTCTGGAAAGACAAAATCACCCTCCAGCTCAGCGGTGAAGGGGCTTATGTAGATTTATGGGCCGATCGGGGAGGCTACACGCTCCATAACACAGGCTACGAGTATAGCGTGCGAGGTTCCCTTCAATGGCGTCCCCGATCGGACTGGATAGCCGAGCTGTCGGGCAATTACAATTCTCCCCGGGTCGCCCTTCAGGGGCAGCAGCCAGTCTTTATGTTTCAGGAGCTGGGCCTGAGAAAAACCTTTGCTCAGGGCCGCTGGTCGGTCGGCGCCATCCTCTACAACCCCTTCTATCAGTATCTTCGCTTTCGCACTTATACCACGGGGCCCGGCTTTGTGCAGGAAAACATTACCGGCGTGCCTTTTCGGCTTTTCGGTATTCAGGTTCGGTACCAGCGCACCCGGGCCGGCGAAAACTTCTGGCGGCGCCGCCGCACGAATCTCCCCGACATGGGCGGGGAGGAGTGGTGAGGCACCGCCTGTGGTGAATCCCGGGCTGCTCAGGCAGCAAAATCATGCACTCAGGCCAATTCAGAAAGGCAAATCCTGAGTTCTGGTTATTTTTGTCAGGTGCGTTCCCTCCCCATTGATACGCATCGTCTCGCCAAACGCCTGGAGGAAGCGGGCTTTTCGCCGGCGCAGGTAGAGGCGCAGCTGGAGGTCCTCATTCAGATGGTGAGCCTGTCTGACCTGGCTACCAGAGAAGATCTTCGCAAACTGGCCCTGCGCTTCAAAAAAGAGCTTCAGCTCACGGAAGCCAGGCTGAAGAGCGAGGTTCAGAAGGAGATTGGCACGCTGGAGGCCCGCCTACGCAAGGAAACGCAGGAACTGGAAGCCCGCCTGCGCAAGGAACTGGCCGAGAAAATAGCAGAGTCAGAACTGCGCCTGCGAAAGGAAATAGCCGAATCCGAAGCCCGCCTGCGCAGCGAAATAGAGAAATCCGAGCTTCGGGTGCGGGCGGAGATCGTGCAGAGCCAGAACCGGCTGGTTTTCTGGGTGGCGGGGCTTCTGCTGGCGCAGGGAGCCCTGTATCTCACCCTCCAGAAGCTCTTTCAGCTTCTGCCCTGAAACACCCTCCCTCCAGCAGGTTTCTATCCCGCTCTGTGAAAACCGGTGAGAGGCTCCCTATCATACCCTCTACCCGGCCCGGCAAATCAGGATTTGGATCAAAAAAAAAGCCTTGTATTTGCCCCATGCACATGCTTTTCACCAAACAGGAAGGCGGGCTTTTCATGGCCCTGATGCTGAGCGGGCTGGCAGGCAGTTTGGTTTCAGCCCGGAATGCGCAGGAAGTGCTGAGCAAGGTAGACCGGCACTATTTCATTGAGAACAAAGGTCAGTGGCCGTCGGAGGTGCTGTTTCTGGCCCGATTGGGTGGGATGGAAGTGTGGATTACGAAGTGGGGGGTGAGTTATGACTTTTACC
>Ga0197142_1003325_pt1 | contig 13560 bp, 12 predicted proteins | sample GBS60_MetaG_FD_148614 | JGI IMG/M metagenome (GOLD analysis project Ga0197142, IMG submission 148614) | Sediment microbial communities from Great Boiling Springs, Gerlach, Nevada, United States - GBS 60_MetaG | ecosystem: Environmental > Aquatic > Thermal springs > Hot (42-90C) > Sediment... | reverse complement strand
GTGCTGGTGGAGGTGGGCTTTTTGTCGAACCCGGAGGAAGAGCAACGCTTGGCCTCTCCCAGCGAGCAGGCGAGGCTTGCTGCCACCCTGGCGGAGGGGATCCTCGCGTTTCTCCGTTCCCGCCCCACCCCCACCCCATGAAGCGCTTCTTCCTGATTTTTGCCTCCATCTGGGCGTTGGCCCTCGGGTGTAAGAAGGCCCCACCCCCGGCCCAGCAAACCCCACCCCCGGCCCGGGAGCAAACTACCTTTCTGGTGCTGGCCTTCCCTGGGGAGGACCTGCTGCTGCATCGGGAAACCCGGGAGGTGCCGGAGTTGCCGCCAAACCCGGAGGCCCAAGCGAAGGTGGTTCTCCGCGAGCTGTTTGCCGGGCCTCGAGGGCCTTTTGCCCCCGTGGCGTGGTGGCCGGCAGAGGTTCAGGAAGTTTTTCATGACGGGCAGGGCGTCTTTTTCGTTAACTTAGCCCCGGCACCCCCGAGCACCGTGGGCAGCGCGGGAGAGCTGGCGCTGCAGGCAGCGGTGGCCACCACGCTGGCGCTCAACCTGAAAAACGTGAAGGCGGTGCAGCTGCTCTTCCAGGGCAAGGAGGTGGCCACCTTGGGTCACTTGGACCTCTCTTCCCCTGCTCCCCCCCGTTGGGAGCTTCTGGCCCCATGATCCGGGAGCTTCCTATCGGCGTGTTCGATTCTGGCATTGGCGGGCTTACGGTGCTTGCCGAGCTCATGGCCGCCTTGCCCCAGGAGAGCTTCCTTTACCTTGGGGATACCGCGCGTCTGCCTTACGGCACCAAGTCCGCGGAAACCGTGGTGCGCTACGCCCTGGGGGCAAGTAAGTTCTTGCAGGAGCAAGGGATCAAGCTTTTGGTGGTGGCATGTAACACCGCCTCGGCTACAGCCTTGCCGGCGCTCCAAGTGGCGCTGCCGGTGCCGGTGGTGGGGGTCGTAGAACCCGCTGCTCGGGCGGCGGCCCGGATCGCCCGGCGGGCGGTGGCCGTGCTCGGCACTGAGTCTACCGTGGCCTCCGGGGTGTACCAGCGGCTTTTGGCAGCGCTGCGGCCGGACCTCATGCTTTTCGCCCAGGCTTGCCCTCTTTTTGTGCCGTTGGCGGAGGAGGGATGGTTCGACCACCCAGTAACCCGGGAAGTGGCTCGGCTTTACCTTTCCCCTTTGGCAAACCAGGGTGTGGACACGGTGATCCTCGGGTGCACCCACTACCCGCTGCTGGCCGCACCGATTGCTGCGGCCTTGGGGGAGGGCGTGCAGCTGGTGAACTCGGGGCGGGAGGTAGCCCAAGAGGTGGCAGCGCTCCTTGCCCAAGAGGGACTTTTGGCTCAGGGCCCTGCCCGAGTCCAGCTGTTTGTCACCGACGCTGCGCCTCGGGTGCAGCGCCTTGCGCAAGCCATCGTGCCCCAGGTGGCGGCGGCGCTCCAGCTGGTGGACATGGCAGGGGAAGAAGCATCAAGGGGGGACTATGTGGGGAGCAAGTACTTTGCGGGGTGATGGCCGGGCGTTTGATGAGCCCCGCCCGCTTTCTTTAACCCTGGATTTCGTGAAGTATCCCGAAGGCTCCGTCTTGGTGCGGGCCGGGGACACCGTGGTGCTGTGCAACGTCACCGTGGAGGGTCGTGTCCCGCCGTTTCTCCGGGATACTGGGGAGGGGTGGCTCACCTCCGAGTACGCCATGCTCCCCCGGGCCACGGAAGAGCGCACCCCCAGGGACGTGGTGAAGGGATCGGTTTCCGGGCGGTCTGCGGAAATCCAGCGCCTCATTGGCCGCTCTTTGCGGGCTGCCCTGGACCTAGGGCTTTTGGGCGAGCGCACGCTGGTGGTGGATTGCGATGTGCTGCAAGCGGACGGGTCCACCCGTACCACCGCCATAACCGGGGCTTTTGTGGCCGTGGTGCTGGCGCTTTGCCGGCTTTGGGAGCAAAAGGCGTTGCCGGGTTGGCCGCTCAAGGACCAAGTGGCAGCGGTTTCCTGCGGGCTTTTGGGGGGTAGGCCAGCGCTGGACCTGACGTACGAGGAGGATTTTCAGGCGGATGTGGACCTAAACCTGGTGGGTACCGCCAGCGGCGGGATCGTGGAGATCCAGGGAACCGCGGAGCGGCACCCCTTTTCCCGAGCCCAGTTGGACCAACTCCTGGATTTGGGGGAGAAGGGGCTACGGGCGGCCTTTGCGGCGCAAAGGGCGGTGCTCCTGCCCCGCCTGGAAAAGCTGGGCTTAAAGCTAGGCTAGCGGCGAACCGACTTTCGGTCTGGCACCGCCCGTGCAATAATCGCCGCAAAAGGAGGCCACGATGCGGCGAGCCTTGGTCCTGGGGGGAGGAGGCGCCCGGGGCGCGTTCCAGGTGGGCATGCTCCAGTTCCTGGTAGGGGAGCTGGGGTGGGATTTCGCGATCCTCCGGGGGGTTTCTGTGGGGGCGTTGAACGCGGCTTTCCTGGCCCAGGCCGCCACGGAAGGGGATTCGCTGGCCAACCTCCAGCAGAAGGTGGAGGAGCTGGCAGCGCTGTGGAGCCGGGAAATTCAGGGGAACCATTCGGTGTACGGCTCCCGGGCAGGGGCCTTCGCCGCCTTAGCCGCCGGGGCAGACTCGCTGTACACCGTGGAGCCCTTGAAAAAGCTCGTCGCCCGGCACTTGGACCTGGAGGCGCTGCGCCGCTCGGGGCGGGACTTCGCCGTGGGAACCGTTTCCTTGGTTTCCGGCCGCTACCAGGAGTGGAGCCCGGAGGACCCGCGATTCCTGGAGAAGCTTCTGGCCTCCACGGCGATCCCGGTGGTGTTCCCCTACGTGGATACCGGGAACGACGTGCTGGTGGATGGCGGGGTGCGGGACATCACCCCTTTGGGCTCGGCGTTCGAAGCCCAGCCCGACGAGATCGTGGTGCTGCTCACCTCCCGGGTACTCCCCGGCCCTGAGGGGGAGTTGCCCCGCTCTACGGTGCCGGAGCACAGCTACCGCCAGTGGTCGGACAACTGGCTGGGGACCAAGGTGGGGGCTTTGGACGTGCTGAAGCGGGTGGTGGAGATCCTCACCGACGAGATCTACCTGGGGGACATCCGCGGGGCGCTGGAGTGGAACCGGGTGCTGGCCGCCGCCAACCAGGCGCTTGTGGGCCTCCGGGGAAGCCGTCGCCAGGCTCTCGAGCAGGTCCTGGCCCAGGTGGGCAAGAGAGCGGTACCGGTGAAAGTTTTGGCCCCCCGGGTGTGGTACGGGTCCGACAACAGCTCCACCAACTTTGACCCTTTGCTCATTGCCCAGGCCATGGCCCACGGCCGGGAGGTGGCTTCCCGGGAAGAGCTTTGGCTCGTGCGCTAGCGGGTCTGCCGGCAGCTTTCAGCCGGAAAACCGCTCCAGGACCTCCAGTACGTAAGCGATGTCCGCCGGCGTATGGGCCGCATTGATCTGAAACCGGATGGTCTCTTCTCCCCGGGGCACCACCGGGTAGGTGAGCCCCACCGCCAGCACCCCATGCTCGTAGAGGTGCTGCACTAGCCGGCGCGCCTTGGCGGTATCCCGCACCAAAAGCGGCACAATGGGGTGAGGGCCGGGGATGGTTTCCCAGCCGAGCTTGGCCACCCCCTCCCGGAACTGCTGGGTCCGCTCCCGCAGGCGGGCGAGCCGCTCCCGCCCTTCCGGGGCGTCGGCAATGGCGATGGCCTCGCAAGCAGCGGCGCAATCCCCCACCCCCAGGGGGTTGCTGTAAATGTAGGTATCGGCTTTTTGCCGCAGGGCCTCGATAACCTCTGGGCTTGAGGCCACAAAGCCCCCGTTTACCCCAAACGCTTTGCCGAAGGTCCCGATGAGCACATCGCAGGACGCCCCCGCGTGCTCCTCGGTTCCCCGGCCGGTTACGCCGTAGGCCCCCACCCCGTGGGAGTCGTCCATCACGGTCACAAGCCCCTCGGGGAAGCGGTCCCGGTGGGGCGCCAAAACCTCGTTGAGCTCAGCCAGGGGGGTGAAATCCCCGCGCATGGAAAACACCCCGTCGAAGATCACCACCACTCTCCGAATGCCCGAGGGTACCGCCGCCAGGCGCTGGGCCAGCTCGTCTAGGTCGTTGTGCTTGTAGATCGCCCGGTTTTCCTTGGGAACACCGGCGATGCGCATGGCGCGGATGATCGAGTTGTGGTTCAACTCGTCGCCGATCCAAAAGGTTTGGGGGGAGCTCAACGCCAAGGCCTGCCCGAGGTTCGCGGTGTAGGCCGCGTTGAAGATCTTTGCCGCCGGCTTACCCACGAAAGCCGCGATGCGCTTCTCCAGCTCCACATGGTAGGAAAAGGTGCCGTCGATGAAGCGCACCGCGCCGGGGCCCACCCCCAGCTCCCGGGTGGCGCGGTCCGCGGCTTCCAGAAGCCGCGGGTCGTGGGAAAGCGAGAGGTACGAGTTGGAGTTCATGCGCAGGAAAAGCTTGTCGCTGCCTGCCAAGCGGTAGCGGGGGCCGAAGCCGTCCCTGGGCGGCACATACCCCACCACCACGCGTTCTGGGGCTTTAGCCCGGCCCTCTGCCTCTAAAGCCTTGACCTCCGCCACCAATGCCTGGTTGAGCCTTGCCAAGGACATACCCACCTCCGAGCCACGGGAGCGTAACACGAAAACCGGTGCTTGCTCTCAGCCCCAGGGCTTGCGGAAAAGGAAAAGGTGGTCGTCCCCCCGGGCTGTGGCGTCCCACCCCAGCGAAGCGAACCTCTCGCGCCATGGGGCCTCCAGGGGGAAGAAAAAGTTGAACTGCGCCTCGTAGTGCACCAGCTCCAGGCCGGCAAAGAGCGCTTCCACCTCGGCGCGGGTGTACTCCCGCACGTGGGGGCGGAACACCGCCGGTGGCTCGTAGGCTAACAGCCTTTCCAGAGCGCGAAACGAGCAGGGGTTGGGGGTGGTGAGCAGCAACAACGCTCCAGGCTTCATGACCCGGCAGATCTCCGCGGCGTAGCGGGCGGCTCCTGAGCATTGAAATAACGCGAGCTCCACAACGCTCTTTTCCCCAACGTCCTTCAAGTGCTCCAGCACCTCCAGGGAAAGCACGAGATCCGCAAAACCTTCTGGGGCATCGACGGCAAGGCGCAAGTCGCTTTCGCTCATAAAGCAGTCGTTGTGCTGGGCCAAAAACGCTGCAATGGGCGAGCGCCCTCCGGCTTCCAACACCACAAGCCTGTAAAGCCGCGGCATAGCAGCGATCAGAACCCGGAAGGTGTTCACGTAGCGCACCACGTCGGGGTGGTCGGCAAGCCCCCGGGTCCGCAGAAAGTTCACAAAACAGTGGAGCAGCTCGCTCTTGCCGCCCAGGGGCAGTAGGGCTGTCTCGATGTGGCGCCAAAGAAACTCCCGGTGGGCTTGATCCGTGGGTTGGTAGTGGAAGGCTTCATCCACCGTGATGCGACGCATCGCGCAATGGTACCGCCCCAACCCTCCCCATGCACCCCCCTTGACAGCCGTTTTTTCCTTTTAGCCTTCACGCGCAGCTTTGAGCTGCAGTTGAGGATGGGGCGAAGGCATCGGTGTTTTTGGCGACGGTGGTGCTTTTGGGCTACCAAGGGGTGGAGGCGCTGCCCCCAACCTCGTGAGAACCGAGCCCTGAACGCGAGCTGCTGCTGCACCTTACCCGTGTCCCGGTAGATGGGCGTTGAAGGAGATGCGCCATGAGAGCGCGGGTTACGCGTGTGCTTGTGTTTTTCCTCTTGCCGCTGTTGTGCTGGGCGGAAGCGGATCGGGGGGAAGAGGCGCCCCGGTTTTGGGAGGCGGTGCAGGTCCTCGCGAAGTCAGTGTTTATCCGCGCCTCGGGGCCGCAGCTTTCCGTGGACGACTTGGAGGTGCTGGTGGATGGCATCCCGGCCCGAATATTAGAGGTGCTGCCGCTCTCCGCCGCCGAAACCTCCCCTTTTGGACTCCGGGAAACCAGGGGAAGCTTGGCCAAGTGAGGCTAGCTCCCTGTGCTGCCTTACTTTTCGGGCTTTTCTGGGCTCTTCCGGCCGCAGTGGAGCGCAGCCAACTCCGGTGGTGGCGCGTTCCAGGGATGTATCCGCTCGGGGTAGCGGGGGGATGGCAAGGCAAGGGCGTTGCCCTTCAGCACCCGTGTGGACCTTAGGTTGTTCCGGATGAAGGCGAGCCAGAGGAGGGATGGCTGTGGACATTCGAAGCCCAATTCAGATGCCTTCTGGCGCAGCAAAGCTCTCGGTGGTCGTGGAGGACAAAGCCCGCAAGTTTAGGGCGGGGCAGGAGTAAGTCTTTCCGCTCGGTAGCGTTGATGCGTTTACGCTTTTTCTGCAGCATGCAAGTTCCTCCGCCCCTGGAAAGCCGCTTTTTTATCCGTTGCTCGCAGCGTTGCGCTGCAAGGGTGGAGAAGGTGAGCTGGCGATGGCTGGAGCCGGGCAGCAGGTGGTGCTGGTAGGGGATTTGGAAAGTACCGATGTCCTGGCGGCTTTCGTCAGGCGATGCGGGGGCCGCAGCGCTGCCTTGGGCCCCGGATGGGGACCTGGCGGAAAGCTTTGCGGGCCAAAGGGGCAAGCTTTTGCGCAACCGAGAACTGGCGTCGCAACGCCGTCCTGGCTTCGTGCTAGGCTTACCCCGTGGACCGGCTCCTTTTGGTGGACGGACACTCCAACCTCTACCGGGCGTTTTACGCGCTGAAAGCGCCCCTGGCCGCTCCCGACGGCACCCCCACCGGGGCGGTCTACGGCTTTTTGCGCATGTTCCACAGGATGCTCCGGGAGCTGGCCCCCACCCACGTGGCGGTGGCCTTCGACGTTTCCCGGGAAACCTTCCGCACCCGCATGCTGGAGTCCTACAAGGCCCAGCGTCCACCCATGCCCGAGGCCCTGCGCCGCCAGGTGCCGTTCGTGCAACAGGCACTGGAGCTTTTGGGGGTGAAGCTGCTGCTGGCGCCCGACGTGGAAGCGGACGACATGCTGGGAAGCCTGGCGGAGCAAGGGGCGAAGGCGGGGTTTGAGGTGGTTATTGCCACCGTGGACAAGGACCTCATGCAGCTGGTGCGGGACCCGGCCATCAAGCTCTGGCATACGCGCCTGGAGCGGCTTTTGGACGAAGCGGGGGTAGCGGAGGTGTTCGGGGTGCCGCCGCAGCAGGTCGTGGAGGTGCTGGCGCTGGAGGGGGACGCCAGCGACAACATCCCCGGCTGCCCCGGGGTGGGGGAGAAGACAGCTCGCGAGCTTATTCGCCGCTTCGGCTCGGTGGAAGGGGTTTTTGCCCACCTGGACCAGGTGTCCCCCCCCCGCATCCAGAAGGCGCTGGCGGAACACCGGGAGCTGGTGGAGCTTTCCCGCAAGCTCGTGGTGATCCGCCGGGACGTCCCTCTCCCCTTCCCCCTGGGTGAACTGGCCCTCAAACCCCCAGCCCGGGAGGAGCTTGCGGTGCTGTACCGCAGGCTGGGCTTTGCCAGCTTGCTTGCCGAGATGGGTGAGCAACCGGCCAAGGCCGAGCCCGGGGTGCTCTCACCCCGGTCCCTTCACGAGTTAGCCCAAGGGCTTTCGGGAGAGGCTGTGGGTGCGTTGGCCCTGGCCCCGGAGGGGTTGTGCCTCGGTGTGGCCGGGGAAGGGTACGCGGTGGACCATCCGGCGCAGGTTTTGCAAGCCCTGGGAGAACGGGTTGCCGCCTGTTGGTGCTACGACGCCAAAAAGCTTTTGGCGCGGCTGCGGGACCAGGGGCTTGAGCCGGCGGGCCTTTGCCATGACGCGCTTTTGGCCGGCTACGTGCTGGCCCCAGGCGAAAACCTGGACCTTGCGGTGCTTTGCCAACGCTACGGGGTCCCTCCCCCGGCCCTGGCCAGCCCTCAAGGGGAGGTGGAAGCGCTGCTCTCCTTGGGACCCAAGCTGGCGGCAACCATGGCCCGGGAGGAGGTGGAAAGCGTCTACCGGGAGATCGAGCTGCCGCTGGTGCCGGTGCTGGAGGACATGGAACGGGTCGGGGTCAAGGTGGACGTGGGTTTTCTCCGCGCTTTGGCTTCCCAAGTGGAGGGCCTGTTGCAGAGCAAGGAACAGGAGATTTACGCCGAGGCCGGCGGGAGCTTCAACATTAACTCCCCCAAGCAGCTTGCCGAGGTGCTGTTTCAGTGGAAGGGCATGCCGGTGCTGCGGCGCACCAGCAAGACCCGGTCCCCTTCCACCGATGCTGATGTGCTGGCGGAGCTTGCGCTCCAAGGTTTCCGCTTGCCGGCACTGATCCTGGAGTACCGCGAGCTCGCCAAGCTCAAGTCCACCTACCTGGATGCCCTCCCTCAGCAGGTAGCCGCTGACGGGCGGATCCATACGCGCTTCAACCAAGCGGTGACCGCCACCGGCAGGCTCTCCTCCTCGGATCCCAACCTGCAGAACATCCCGATCCGCTCAGAGCTGGGGAGAGAGGTGCGGCGGGCGTTCGTGGCCGAAGAGGGGAAGCTTTTGGTGGCCGCGGATTACTCTCAGGTGGAGCTGCGGGTGCTGGCGCACCTTTCGGGGGACCCGGCGTTGGTGGAAGCCTTTGCCCGGGGTGAGGACATCCACGCGGCCACCGCCTCGCTGGTGTTTGGGGTGGCCCGGGAACTGGTGACTCCAGAGATGCGACGGGCGGCGAAAACCATCAACTTTGGGTTGATTTACGGCATGGGGGCTTACGCCTTGAGTCGCGAGCTTGGGGTTAGCCAGCGGGAAGCCCAAGCGTTTATTGACGCCTACTTCGCCCGTCTGCCCCAGGTGAAGGCGTACCTGGAAGGGGTGAAGGACCAGGCTCGGCAGACCGGCAAAGTGCGGACGCTCTTTGGCCGCATGCGCCCCATTGCGGGCTTGGATTCCGCCAACGCCAACGTCCGGGGCAACGCCGAGCGCATGGCCATCAACGCCCCGGTTCAAGGCACCGCTGCGGACCTCATGAAGCTGGCGATGATCGCCATCTTCCGCAAGCTGCAAACGGCTGGCTTCCCCGCCCGGATCATCCTCCAGGTGCACGACGAGCTGGTACTGGAAGCCGAGGCGGCGCAAGCCCAGGGGGTGGCAGCCATGGTGCAGGAAGCTATGGAAACCGTGGCACAGTTGGCGGTGCCGCTGAAGGTGGATGTAGGCATCGGGCCCTCCTGGGCCCAGGCAAAGGCGTAAGATATGCCCGTGCACACGACGTTGCTGTTGCTGCTGCTTGTTGCCGAACCCCCCAAGGGGGAGAAGCCTTGGGAGCGAAAGGTGCAGCTGCCGGTGCCGGTACCCATGGAGCTGCCGGCGGTGGCCCCAACCAACCCGTTTTACCAGGAGCTGGTGGCACTCCCCCAACCTAAGCAAACCCCGATGCGGGAGGACTTTCCCCTGACCGTCCCGGTGCCCATGGCGGTCTACGTGGGCAAGGACGGGACCTGCCGCCGGGCCCACCCTTTGGCCAACCCCTTCCCTGGGGTGTTGGAGCCGGTGCGCCAGGCGCTTTTCCAAACCAGCTTCACCCCGGCTAAGGCCTCAGGCCAGGCCGTGCCAGCTTGGGTGGACGTGGGGGTGGAGCTGCGGGGGGAGATCAAGGAGGGCAAGCTGGTGCAGCTCGTGACGAGCGCTCCCGATCCGGCGGAAACCCCGCAGCTGGAAACCTTGCCGCTGCCCCAGGGGGATCCCAAGGACAAGGAACTCCCCGCCACCCCACCAGAGCAGCTGGCCAGCGCCCCGGCCCCCAAGCACTTCAGTGCCAAGGTGCCAAGCCAGGAGTTTCGTCAGCCGCTCAAGCTTTTGGCGGAGGTGGGGGCGGATGGCAGGGTGAAGCGGGTGGTGTTCCTGCTTTGCCCGGAAGGGCTGCGCCGCTGGGTGCGGGCCTCGGCGGCGAGCTGGCTGTTCACCCCGCCCCGGGGGGCGGAGGCGGCGTGGGTGATGCTCCAGGGGGTGCTGGAGGTGCGGGCGGGAACCCTCAAAGCCGAGGGTCTGCGGGTGAGCCGGACGAGCTCTTACCCGCCCCGCTAGCCAAGATCCGGCGGCGGTCGCCCTCCCGGCGGGTAATGCGCTGGGAATCGAGCCACTCCAAAAGGGGAATGGCTAACTTGCGGGTGAGCCCGAAGCGCTCCTTGAACTCCCCCACCTGGAACGTTGCCTTTCCCCAGCTGGCAAGCCCCGCCACAATGGCGTCCACCACACTTCGGTGGAGCAGCCACTTTCCTGCAAGCCGCACGAGCCTCCCTTGCCGCAACAGCACCGCCACCATGGCTTCCACCTGCTTGAGCGGGGCCGAAAGCTTTGCTGCTGCCTCGTGGGGGGAGGGAGCCTCGAGCCCCGCCTTTTGGTAAAGCTCCTCCAATGCTACCGCCAAAGGGGGAAGCGGGGCGCCCTTAGCTGCCAGTAGCTTGCCACCCTCCTCCCGAGCGATGCCCCGGAGCTTGAGTTCCCTCAGGTAAAAGCTGCGCACCGCCGGAACCTCCCCCACCCCCAGCTGAGCAAGAAGCTCCTGGCTGCTCACCCCCAGGGCCCCAGCTTCGGCAAGGAGCCCCTTGGCTTTCTCCAGCGCCGTTTCCACCGCGGCCCTGCTCATAACCCAGACCTCTCTTTCCCCCACCAGCACCACCCGCTTTGCCCCGACAAGCTCCCCCAGGGGAGCTTGCAAACCTTCCGGCAGCAGCGCCAACCTGCTTGCCAGCGCCGCCATGGGCACCCCCCCGAAGCCCCCTTCCTCCACCCACCGCTCCAGGGTCTGGCCCAGGGAAACCCAGGGTGGCAGCAGAGTTGCCAGCGTCGCGGCCTGGCTGCGCCGCAAGCGAGGCGGCTCCACGTCCAGCACTACCCCTCCGCCCACCGTACGCGGGGGGCTTGGCTGCCGCAGCACGAACCGATCCTGAGGGGCGAGGAACAGCGGCTTGGCGAAGCGGAGGATCGCCCGGGCGTTCGTCTCCGGCTGGGCAGGGTTAGGGTAGAGGCGTTCTAGGCGGCAGAGGGTCCGCCCTGCCAAGAGGAAAAACCACAGCACCGCCCCTTCTTGCAGCACGCGAGCCTCGGGGAGCAGCGTCAGCTCGGCCACGCAGCGGCTACGGGGCTCCCAGGGTCCCGGGGTAAGCAGCTGGGCCCCCCGGGGGATCTCCTCCACCTTGGCACCGGCTAAGGCCAAGGCCACCCGCTCCCCGGCGAACGCTTCCTGCCTCGGCTGGCCGTGCACCTGGAGGGTCTTCACCCGGAACCGCTTGCCCGGGGGGAACACCCACACCTCCTGCCCCATCGCCACCGTCCCCCACCGGGCGGTGCCGGTGACCACGGTCCCCGCTCCTGGCAGCGTGAAGACCCGATCGGCGGCCAGGCGAAAAGGCCGGAAGGGATCGGGGCGGCGCTGCACCTTCCGGGCCACCTGAAGGATGGTTTCCCTCAGCGCCTCGATCCCTTCCAGGGTTTTCGCCGAGCAGGCCACCACCGGCGCCCCGTCCAGGGGCCCGCCGGCGAGAAACGCCGCGAGCTCCTTTCTTCGCGCTTCCAGCTCTTCGGGGCTCACCGTGTCGGCCTTGGTGAGCGCTACCACCCCACCTTGCACCCCCAAGAGCTCGAGGATCGCCACGTGCTCCCGGGTTTGCGGCATGACCCCTTCGTTGGCCGCTACCACCAAGAGCGCCCGGTCCACTCCCCCGGCCCCCGCCAGCATGGTGTGGATGAGGCGCTCATGTCCCGGCACGTCCACGAACGCTACCTCTACCTCGCTTTGGGGATCGGGCAGGGGGGCAAACCCCAGGGTGAGGGTGATGCCCCGCTCCTGCTCCTCTTTCAGCCGATCGCACCAAACGCCGGTAAGCGCTGCCACCAGCGAGGTTTTCCCGTGGTCGATGTGCCCTGCGGTGGCAAACACCACTGCCCGCATACCCGCATGCTAGCTGGCGCGGACCGCAGCAGCAAGAAACGGTAGGCGCAGGGAAAGAGGACTTCCCCATGTGCACCCCCGGCGTTGGGTTCGCGCTGGCGAGCGGCGTTTCCCAACGCAGGAGTGTGCGAGTGTTGTGGCACGAACGCGGCGCTAGATGGCTCCAACCCCTCTTGACAACCGAGCGAGAGAGAGGATCCCTGGCAACGAAGATCCCCGCGCAGCAAAGGCGCGGGGCTAAGAACGGAGGAAGCATGAGCTTTAGGTTTTCGGTGCTACGAAACGCTGCGCTTTTGGTGGTTGTGTTTTTCGCCTCGGCAAAGCTGGCGCCTGGGCAAGTATGCCTGAACTGCAGCTCCGAGGAATATTTCCCTGGTGGCCTGAAGGAAGGTAACCGTGGCGTATGCGAAGCTGGCTTCCCCAGCGGGTTCGCCAATTGCGAGGCCGGGGAAACGTGCACGCCCGCGCAGAAATGCGAGGAAGTCATCGTAGGCTACGATGACGAAGGCCGACCCGGGAAGGAGCAAAACTGCCGGTCCATCGCGAAGTGCAACGGGTGGTGCAGGGGGGAGGGGAGCTGCGGAACCGGCGGTGGCTCTCCTTCCGCTGCCCCTTTCGTGTGGGTCGATGACGGCTCTTCTTGGTCTTTCTGCGGCGCTGAATACGCGGCTTGGGAGTGCGGGAGGTAAAATCCAGGGGGGCTCAGCCCCCCCTTTTTTTGGAGGTCAAGCCATGGGTGTTTTCCTTGCATGCCTTCTGCTTCTCCCAGGGCTGGCGCTGGGAGGGCAAACCACCGAAGAGCAGGTGGCGGTGGAAGTGGCTGTGGAAAGCGAAGGCCGACCCCTCGTGGGGATGGCGCGTTACCTGGGGTTTTTTCAGCTGCCAGCTTCCCAGGCCATGCCCACCCCTGTGCCGCCCTTGGAGGAAAAGCTGCTGGAGCCTAAAGAAACTGCTTGGAAGACCCAAATCCCACCGGGGACATATGCTTTGGTCTGCGGCGCGGAAGGGTACGGCATGCGGGTGATGCCGGTGGAAATTTCCGGGGGCAAGCGGGCCACGCTGCGCTGCCCCGTGAGCCAGCTGGTGCCGGTCACCGGCACGGTGGTGGAGCAAGCCTCCAAGCGTCCCCTGGCCGGGGCCACGGTGCAGCTGCTTTCTCTGGAGCTGGGGGACACGCCGTACACCAGCGAGCTGCTGGCGCAGCACCTTGCGGCAAAACACGCGGCCACCACGGACGATGCCGGCCGCTTTCGGGTTTGGGCCCTGCCCGGGGAGCAAGGGTTTTGGGTGGCCCGAGCCCCCAGGTTTGGCAGGCGGGTTTTTCCGGTCAAGCCCGCCAAAAACGGCGTGGATGTGGGGGCCGTGGCCTTGGAGGAGGCAGCGGCGGTGGAGGTGGAGGTGCAGCTGAGCCCCGAAGAGCTGCGCACGGGGCACTGGTGGCTGGAGCTGGTGCGCCGCAGCGTAGGTGGCGCCGACGTCGGGGCAACCACGCCCAGCGAGGAGGAACTGGCGGCTCGCGCGCTTTTCTGCAAGAAAGTTGGCGAGGATGGGCGGGTGCGGTTCGAGGAGGTGCCCCCCGGTGAGTACGGCTTGCTGCTCACCACCATTACCAGCAGGCTGCTGCGGCAAACCAAGGGTCGCAAGCCCCCAGACGTGCCTTACGAGCCAAGCGATTACTTGGGCCCTGTTTACCTTCCCCCTGGCGGTGTGCAGCACCTGAGCTTCGCACCGCCGCGCATTGCCCTGGAAGTGCAGGTGGCAGGCCTTAGCGCAGAAAAGCAG
>Ga0197142_1003324_pt1 | contig 13562 bp, 25 predicted proteins | sample GBS60_MetaG_FD_148614 | JGI IMG/M metagenome (GOLD analysis project Ga0197142, IMG submission 148614) | Sediment microbial communities from Great Boiling Springs, Gerlach, Nevada, United States - GBS 60_MetaG | ecosystem: Environmental > Aquatic > Thermal springs > Hot (42-90C) > Sediment... | reverse complement strand
TTATGGAGGTCCAGGGGACCGTGCGGGAACTGAGGGGGGCCCTCGAGGGCCTGGAGAAGGGCGGGACCGGGCGCCGGGTAGAGGACCTGGTCCGTCAGGCCAAGGCGGAGATGACGGCCCACCTGGAGGACCGCCTGCAGGCGGAGACGGCCATGATCCGCGCCGAGTACGACCTGAGGATGAAGGCCCTGGAGGAGTGGGCCAAGCGCATCACCGAGCAGTTCCGGCGGGTGGTGGGGGCCAAGACCAAGGGCAAAGGGCTCTTCGGGCTGTTTGGAGGTGAGGGATGAGCGAGGTGCCTAGGGACGCGGTGGCCGTGCAGGCGGGGGACGTGGTCTTCGTGGTCCCCCGGAGCATGTTCCGCGGGGACGTGGAAGGCGTGGTCCAGGTGGGGGAGCACCAGGTCCCCGCCAAGGTCATCTACGCCGCTTGGGCCTTGGGGGCCGACCAGGGGATGAAGGTGGGGTTGGCCGCGGGCGGCGCCTTTGCCCTGTTCCTGGTCCTGGCGCTACGGGGAGCGGCCGCCTTGTGGCGGAGGTACACCTGGTGGCGGCGCGCCAGCCGGCTTGACAGGCTTGAGTGGCCGTGATGCGGGTAGGAGTTCTAGCGCAAGCGGCGATCGCCGCGGCGGCTATGCCCGTGGTGGGCTTCATCACGGGCAAGGTGGTGGGGGAGGCCTCGAGGGGTGAGCCCCTCCTGGCGGGGATGGGGGTGGTGGTCTACGCCATCGCCCTGGCCGCCAGCTACGCCCACCTGAGGCACTACTACGCCCGCTTTGACGCCCCGGGGGTCAAGGCCAGCCCCTTCATCGCCTTTGCCGTGGAGCTAGCCACCTTTTACCTCTCCTTCGCCAGCGTGGTCCTGGGATCCCGATGGGCCCTCTTTGGGAGCCTCATCGGGGCGGGGGTAGTCTTCTGGGGGAACCTGACCTCCATGGCCCTGGGCCTGGCCCAGCGGGCGGGGACGGAGGCCAAGGTAGAGGCCGTGCCTGCCCTCAGGGAAGAGGGCCTGCCGGAGCCCAGGGTCCTGAACGGCGAGAGCGGGCCGGGGCCGGTAGGCGAGGGAGGAAGCGCCCCCGGAACGGCGGTGGAAGCGGAGGTGGGGAGCCTCGGGGCCGAGTTGGACGAGAAGGACCAGAGGCTCTTCCAGGCCTTGAGGGCGGGTCCTAAGGGTCCCTCGGTCTTGGCCCGGGAGCTCGGGTTCTCCCCCTCCACCGTGGTCTACAGGTTGAAGCGCCTCGAGGGGCTTGGCCTGGTGGAGAAAGCCGATGGTGTTTACCGCCTCAAGGAGACCCCTTCCGCCTGAGGTCCTGGGGGTCCTGGCTGGGGTGATGGAGGGCCCCCACGGCGGGCTTTTCACGGGAGGCCTGTTTTGGCGCAGGCCCGACTGGCGGGTGGCCTTCTTCAGCGGCCTGGGGTGGCTCACGGCCGGAATGCCGGGAGGCCCGCCCCTCCTGGCCCTTTGGGTAGGGCGGGGCGTTCTGGAGCTGTGGCGGCGAGGGGGGTGGTCCAGGGCTTTGGCGGTCCTGGGCTTCGCGGCAGGAGGGCTCCTCTTCCGCTTCCTCTGGCTCGCCCCCTTGGGGGTGGTGCTGGCGGATATGGGCCGGGATAGGGAGAGCCCGAGCCTTCGCTTCGGTGGCCTGGCCCTGACCGGGCTGGGGGTCTACGGGCTCACGGGCCTCCTGCTGCCCGTGGGGGCCTGGTGGGCGGAGCGACTCCCCTGGCGGGAGGGCGGGCGCTTCCGGGGGATGGACCTGCCGGGCTTCCTGTACGGAGCGGCCATGCTCCTCAGGAACATGGTGCTGGTGGCCTTGGGATGGCGATGAGCGGGAAAGACCTGGCGCTCCTCGGGCTCTTCCTGGTAGCGGGCCACTTCCTGCACAGGGGCCTGGTCTACCGGCGCTATAGGAGGGTGGAGGCCCCCCTCGAGGCCGGAGTCTTTGCCGAGGAAGTCCTGAAGCGGTACCTCACCGGCTTCAGGGTGATGCTGGGCCGGCGGAACGGGGTGCGCTTCCGGGAGCGGGAGGTGCACCTCACAGGGGCGGTGATGCGGGGGCGGGGCCTCTACCACCTGGCCGTGGCCGCCCACGAGGTGGGGCACGCCCTGCAGTGGCGGGCCAGGGAGGAGCTGGTGCGGAACACCCAGGCGGCCTTGACCCTAGGTTTTGGCCTTTTGGTCCTGGGCTTCCTCCTGGGGCCAGGCGAGTTTTCCGCGGCGCTCCTCTTTGGGGGCTACGGCTTCGTGCTCATGAGCCTGCCCCTGGAGCTAGACGCCAACCGGAGGGGCCTCGAGGTCTTGCCCCCGGAGGTGAGGGAGGGAGCGAGGCGGGTGATGGCGGCCTTGACGGCCTCCTACCTGGTGGTGCCCCTCGGGGGGATGCTCATGGTGGCGGGGTGGGTGTTGGAGCGGTCTTAGCTACAAGCCTGAGGTTTTGGCGTGGGCTTGTAGCTAAGAAGGTGTGCCCCGGGAAGCGTTTTCCCCGGGGCCTGGCTTTCGCCCCGGGGTGCCATGGAAGGGTACTGAGGCCTTCCGGCCTGATAATACCAGGTCAGGCCTCGGTTTTGGAAGGGGGAATGACAACGGCCTCAGCGCCCTTCTCGGTGTTCCTGACGTGGAGAGTGCCACCGGCTTCCGCGGCGGCCTTGAAGGCGCTGAGCCAGGCGTGGGTCTGGGGGGCGTCCCTGAGGTCAACGTCCAGGTAGGGCCCCTCCCGATCCTCGCCTATGGTCATGCGGACCAGGTGCTCCTCCCCGTGATGCCTGGCCACGGCCTGGAAGAAGCCTGCCAGGTCCACCAGGTAGTCCACGCCCAGCCCCTTGGGGCGGGCGTACTCGCGGAACATGGGTTCCAGCATGGGGCTATTATATTATAGCCCTAAAAAATTGCTTTGATTAGCCTCTTACAGTAGTCTAAGACTGCCGGTCGTGTAAGGAATTATGTGTAAGGGTCCGTGTTTAATAGGGGGGCACACCTTGGAACGAGGAGGTGCCCCATGGACCAGGATACCTTGCGGATCTTGCTGAGGGAAGCGGTGCGGGAAACGGTGACCGAAGTCCTACAAACAGTCCTGGAGTTGGACCGGACGGCGTTCCTGCAGGCCCACGGGGGGCGCAGGAACGGCTACTACCCCCGCAAGCTGGAGACCACCTTCGGCCAGGTGGACCTGAAGGTCCCTAGGGATCGAGAAGGTCAGTATTACCCGGCTTTTCTTAAGCCCTACGCCCGCCGCCTGGTGGACGTGGGAGAAGTGGCCGTGGCCCTTTATGCCGCCGGGGTCAGTCAGCGCAAGGCGGCTGAAATATTGAGCCTGCTCTTAGGCCACCGCTACTCCCACGAGACCCTAAGCGCCCTGACAGACGAGGTCCTGGGAGGGGCCGAGGCCTTCCGCAGGCGGCTTTTGCCCGAGGAGATGGCCTTCGTCTACCTGGACGGGCTTTCCCTCAAGGTCCTTAGGGACGGAGAGGGGATCGTACGGGAAACGGTGTACGTGGCCCTGGGCATCACGCCTTGCGGGGAGAGGCGGGTCCTGGGGTTCTGGCTGTTGCCGGCGGAGAGCGCCCTGGGGTGGGAAGGGGTCCTGGGGGAGCTTTGGCAGCGGGGCTTGCGGCGGGTGTTGCTCTTCGTCACCGACGGGTTGCCCGGGCTTCCCGAAGCCATTCGGAGGGTCTACCCTCAGGCGGAGTGGCAGCGGTGCGTGGTGCACGGGGTGCGATGGAGCCTGTCCCAGGTGCGGGCGCGGGACCGGGCCCTGTTGGCCGAGGACCTGAGGCGGGTGTACGGGGCGGAGGGCCGGGAGGAGGCGCTCTGGGCTCTTGAGAGGCTGAGGGAAGCCTGGGGTTCGCGGTACCCGGGGTTGGTGGGGCTTTGGGTGGAGGAGTCTGGGGCCTTTTTGCGGTTCTACGGGTACCCCAAGGTCCTTTGGCCGTACTTGCGGAGCACCAACCTGATGGAGCGGTTTATCCGGGAGCTACGGCGGGGAACCAAGGTGCGGGACCATAAGTTTCCCAAGGAAGAAGCGGTGTATAAGCTCCTTTACCTGGAGTCGGAGAGGCAAGAAGGGAGGTGGGCGGAGCGAAGGCTCAAGGGGTTCTCGGAGGCGAGGGAGACGCTGGAGAAGATGCTTCAGGAGCGGTATGCCTCCCGTACACAGACGCTTACACAAAAATCTTGACACGACCAGACTGCCATGGAAAGGGTACTGATCTTTGAGACGGAGGAGGCCAAGGTGAAGTTCAAGGAGGCGCTGGAAAAGGCCACCTTCGGGAGGGCCCTCGTTGAGGAGGACCACGGGTGGCATAGGCCAGCCCTACGAGTCTGGGGCGTGATGCCGTCCCAGATTATCGCTGCCTCCGCCTGGGCCGGGTTTAGCCCGGCCTGGGAAGGCTAAGGCCTTCCGCCCTTCTTGCCCCAGGAGGACTCCCTTATCCTCCCGGGGCGCTTTCTTTTGGCGTGCTGGGGGGCCTTCTCGTGGGGCGGGTGCCCTTCCCCGAGGGCCCCGCGGAGTAGAGTGGAGGTGAGGCTATGAGCCCTATTCGCGAGCAAAACCGGCGACTGGCGCTCAGGGGGCTGGGCGTGGCCCTCCGGAGCCGCTTCTTCTGGGCGGTGGTGGCGGCGGCCTTAGTGGTGGAGTTCTTCCGCACCAACCCCGATACGGGGCATCTCCTCCTCATCGTGGCGGGCTTACTGGGGCTCATTCTGCTGGCCCTGCTCTTCCTTCGGGCCCTGCCCCCGGCCTACTGGTTCGGCCCCACCTGGGGGACCTACTGGGAGACCCAGCGGATGCGGCGGGAGATAGAGGAGCTACGCCGGGAGCTTCGGCGGCGTAAGCGGTGAAAACCTTTCGGCCCCCAGCTTCCCGCCAGGGGCCTACTCGGTGGAGGTCAAAAACGGACCGACAAGCGGCCTCTGGCTCAAGGCCCGTCGGCACCTCTATTCTACGGCCTCCACCTCTCGGGATCAAGGGTAAGCCGTACTAGCTTGCCTAAAGGACGGCGTTGAAATATCCTGAGGGTGGAGGTCAAAAATGGGAACCGACAGTGTCCGGCTCATGGCGGAGAGCGTTCGGCTTTTGGCCAGCAGGGAGGAGGTCATGAGGGCGTTCGCGGCGGAGGACTACGAGTCGCTAGGGCGGCACTACTACGCCCTGGCGCTCAAGGAGGCCTTCAGCCGCTTCCACCTCCTGGGGGACGAGGCCCTGGACCTCGCCCAGGAGATCGCGGCCCACATCGACCGCACCCTCAAGGCCTGGCGCTTAGGGAAAAGGAAGCTCCCCTCCAACTCCAAGAACCTCACGTTCTGGGTGGCCGTGGAAGTAGACCGCGCTACTAGGGAATACTTCTACCGCACCCGGGGCGTGGGGGGCTACACGAACTCCCGGCTTGTCGCCCGCGTGAAGCGGGTGGCAGAGGAGCTTCGGGCAGACCTCGGGAGGGAACCCACCTCCGAGGAGATCGCCGAGAGGCTCGGGATGGGGATGCCCGCACAGGTGGTGGAGCAGGCTCTGGCCATAGCCGAGGCGGAGGAAGTCCTCAGCCTCGACGACACCACCGAGGAGGGTACCCGGTACGAGGAGTTCGTGGGGTACGACCCCGCCAGGGAGCGGGAAAGGGACGCCGCCTTCCTGGCCCTGGAGGAGGCGATAGACAGGTACCGCCTCCGGGAAAAGATCGGGGCTAAAGTGGGGCTCCTCGACCGCTTCATGGCGGGGGAGACCCTCGAGGAGGAAGAGCTGGAGGAACTCGCCCAGGCGCTAAAGGAGGCCATGACGCGTCAGGCCGCCACGGCTTAGGCCCACCGGCACCTTATCCCCTGGGAGGATTCCCTTATCCTCCCGGGATTTTCCGTTTATTGTTGCTATGAAAAGGGAAAGTTGGTAGTATGAAGCTGGAGGTCAAAAATGGACAAGGTCAAGATACCGGTCTTGGCGTTGCGGCAGGCGGCTCAGGTTGAGGTCCGGACGGCGGAGGAGGCCCTCGAGGCCCTCAGGAAGCTCTGGAGGGAGGACGAAGGCGTGAAGAAGCTCTTGGAGCAGGCGGCGAGGCAGGGCTACACCCTGGTCCAGACCAGGGACGTGGAGCCCGCCTTCACCGCCGCCATACATACCGCCATCCTCCGCCTCCGGAAGCGCCTGGGGGAGGAGAAGCCCTCCACCCTTGTCGTGACAGGCGGCAAGGGGAAGGAGGAGCGGAAGGTCATGACCTGGGAGTCCCCGGAAGGGGTGCAGTACAGGGTTGAACCCTACGATCTCACCCCGCGGGAGGAGAAGTACTGGTCCTACCGGGACAAGCGGGTTGAGGACGCTGAAAGGTGGTTGAGGGATTTCCTCGCCATGGCCGAGATCGAGGAGGGCCCGAGCCCCCTCGAGGAGGCCCTGGAGCACGAGGACAACCCCCACTTCCGGCGAGACCTCATCCCCGAGGACCTGGAGGCCGAGCTCCAGCTCCTGGGCTGGGACGGAACCCTGAGGAACCTCCAGGCCCTGGTGGACACCCTTCCCACCAGGGAGGAGGAGTTCAAGAGGAGGGTCCGGTCCATCACCGCCCTGGTGGACCGGAGGGGAGGCGCCGAGGTGGCGGTTAAGACGCCAAATGGCTGGGAGGTGAAGGCGACTTCTAGGGCCGTGGTCAACGCGGTCCTCTCCCTGGGCTTGCTGATGAACGCCCTGGAGAAGGAGGACTGGCGCACTGGAGAAGTACGGCCTTACGTCAAGGACCTCGAGCCCTTCGTTCCCGGCCTGATGGCGTCCCTGAACGCCATTGCTGTCCTTCGCAGGACAAAGTACCTCCTCGATGAGTTAGGGCGGGGAAGGAGGGTCGTCGTCGTCTACCGCGACCCCTCCACCGGGGAGCCGGTCTACCGGACCCCGGTCATTGGATAGGTAGACACCCTTTTGCCCTGGGGGGATTTCCTTATCCTCCCGGGGTTTTTCGTTTGCCCCTCTGTCTTAGCTACACGGGCTTTTGTGGGGCATGAGCTTGTAGCTAAGACGGCGACCTGACCGGGCACCGGCGCGCACCTCCGTACAAGGGCGTACACTCCCGTGCACCTCCGTACACGCCCGTACATGTGCGGGCACGCCCCCCGAATCCCCCAAAGTGTTGCCATACACGCCCCCCTTCCCCCCTCGAGGCCCGGCCAACCACCTCTTCCCACTCCCCCGGCGTGCGTGAGCGTGCCTGGCCGTGCAGGAGCGTGCACAGCCGGGCGTGCACGGGCGTGCAGCGGCGTGCACCTCCGTGCAGGGGCGAGCGTGCATCCCCGTACACCGCCGTGTACCCCCGTGCAAGGGCGTACAAGGGGGGGCGTGCACCTCCGTACATCCCCGTGCAAGGGCGTGCACCTCCGTACAAGGGAGGACCGAGCAAGGGCGTGCATCCCCGTACATGGCCGTGCATCCCCGTACATGGGCGTGCACCCCCGTGCAAGGGAGAGCCGAGCAGGAGCGTGCACCTCCGTACATGACCGCGCACCCCCGTGCAGGGGCGTACAAGGGGGGCGAGCAGGGCCGTGCATGCCCGTACATCCCCGCGCAGGGCCGTGCAAGGCTCCACAGCGGCCAGGACCCCAACCCCGCCCGAGCGCTCAACCAGGCGTTGAACGGCGCCCAGCCGCTTTGGGCCTCGAGGTCCACCCCTAGAGAAGGACCCCCCTTGCCTTCCCTTTCCGAGGAAAGGCCCGGGTTGCAAAGGGGAGGGGAGGCTTTTAAATGCCCCTACCCCGGGTGTTCAAAGCTTCAAACGGCCATTCAAAGGGGCGTTTGAGGGTTCAAACCGCCGTTCAGCCCCCCTTTGAACGCTTCGCATGACCGTTCAAATGCCCATTCACGCCTTCGCACGGCTTTTGAAAGGAGCGCGCGGGTTTAGAACGGCCGTTCAAACCCCCATTCAAGCCCCCAGGACCCCCTCCGAACGCCCCGGAGAAGAGGCCCGCTTTGGGGCCCCCTTCCCCCAAATGAACCGCGAGGCCCTGACCCCTTGGGGCGGTCCTCAAGCCCCGGCCTTCAACCGGCGTCTTAGCTACACGCCGGTTCAGGAAAGGAGCGAGGGCAGGGGGGCCCTTGCGGGCCCCGCTGCTGAGGGCGAAGGAGGCCAAGATGGTGGTCCTCGCTCCCAACACCGATGGCGTTCCGGTAGGCAAGTTGACCGACAAGGCCCTCGAGGCGATCGTCAAGCGCCACGGGGCCATCGTCCACCCCCGCCTGGTGGAAGAGGGGTGGGTGGACCTGGAGGACCTCGAGGGCCTGGGGACGGTGGAGGTCCTGGAGGTGAACCCCTTGCCCGGGGAGGTGGTCTTCGTGCCTACCCGGACCGGGTGGGTGCGCCTCCGGGTGGTCTAGGGCAGGGGGGCCCTGGCGGGCCCCGCTTCCGAGGGTGGAGGTGGTGAAGGTGGTGAAGGTGGTGAACCTGGAGCTTTCCGAGAAAGAGGCCAAGGCCCTCCTCAACCTCCTGGACGGCGAACACTACTGGGGCGAGCTGCCGGAGGTCCTGGAGCGGGTCCTGAAGGCCCTCAAGCAGGCGGTGAAGGAGGCCAAGCGGCCTCAGGAGGCTAAGGAGGCCGCTGCTTAGGAGGTGAGGATGCAGGTGCTAATGACCGCTTTCGGCACGGCGCTTCTGCTGGCGCTTGGGCCTATATGGGCTACCCCTTTCCTTTTAGCCCTGCCCCTCCTGCCCCGGGCTCAGGCCTTGGGCCCCGTGGGCGTCCTGGCCGGGGTCCTGGTGGGGGTGGCCCTGGCGGACCCCCTGGCCTCTCTGGGGTACCAGGTAGGGATGGCCTTGGGCTTTCCCTTCCTGGGCCTCTGGGGGGCTCTGGCCATCGGGGTCCTGGCGGCTCAGGTGGCGGCCTTCGTGGCCCGGGCAGCCTGGATGATAGCCGTGGCGTTGAGGCAGAGGTAGATAGGGCAGGGGGGCGGGGAAACCCGCCCCTCGGTCCTGGGCGAACCATGTACCCGTAGCCCAACTGGTAGGGCACCGGTCTCCAAAACCGGGGGTTGGGGGTTCGAGTCCCCCCGGGTACGCCATACACCTGGACCCGCCTTCTGGCGGGAATGACCTCCCCCGCCGGGGTCTGTGGGGCGGGTCTCGGCGGGCAAAAGCCCCGTCTTACCCGGCAGGCGTGGTCCGGGTGGGGCCGGAAGACCTTCGCCACTACCCGCCTGGAGGGGGGCCTCCACCACGGCATCGGGCGGCATGTGGGCTACTACTTCGCCAGGGAGGAGGACCCCAGGGCCGAGCGGCTTTGGGCCTCGAGGGCGGCGGAAGTGCCCATCCCCGAGGCCGTGTGGGGCGCGGTGCGGGAGGAGATTGCCCTGGAGGCCTACCGGGTGGTGGCCCTGGCCCAGCCAAACCCGTGGAGCGTCAGGAGGCGTATCCAGGAGAGCTTCCGGGAGGGGGAGCAGGGCGAAGCGTCTTAGCTACACGGCCGGGTCAAGGGCATCCGGTTTGTAGCTAAGACGGCCACTCGCCGCGTCCCCCTGGCCCGTCCCAGGCCGTTGGGGCAGGGGGGCCCTGGCGGGCCCCGCTTCCAGGGATGAAGGAGGTGGAGGATGCTACTAAAGGGCGCTTTCGCCACCTACCTGGGGGCCGGGCTGGTCCTGGCCCCCTTCGGCGGCCTTACCCAGGAAGAGGAGGCCAGGCTTTGGGAGGCCCTGGAGGAGCTTCCCGATGAGTTTTACCCAAGCGAATGGGACGCCGTGATGCTCCTCCTGACCCCGGAGGGGGTGGTGGCCCACCGCTACGCCTGGCGGGAGAGACGGGCCCTCTGGGAGGGCGAGGTGTGAGAGGAGCAGGGGGGCGGGGAAACCCGCCCCTCTTTGAGGAGGAGGGGGACGAGGTGGACTGGTACAACGACTGAATGGGATAAGGAGGTGTGAGATGGCGTTCGTGATCTACGGAGTCAACGAGATGTCCGAGGACTTTGGCGGCGCGACTCACCTGGCCCTCCTCACCCTGGACGAAGCCCAGGACCTGGAGTTCGGGGACTTCTTCCGGGAGGACGAGGCCACCCCGGCCCGGTTCGAGGACCGCCTGGTGGTGGTGGAGGACTTCCCCGCCCTGGCCCGGGCTGAGGGCATCACCGCCGCCGAGTACCTGGGGCGGCACCTGGTATCCGCTTTCCTCCGGTCCCGCCCCGGGGAGTTCTTCCCCACCACCCCCTGGTGGGACGTGGCCTACCTGGGAGAGGTGGAGGGCGGGGTCCTCCGGGCCCTCGCCCGGGAGAACGCCTGGGCCGTGGACATCGCCCCCCACCCCTCGGACTCCCCGGGGTCCTTCCTGGCCGGGGGGCACGCAACCTCCATGGAAGAGGCCCGGGCCAAGGCCCTGGAGGAGGGGCGGAAGCGCTTGAACCCCCGGGTCTTGCGGGCCCTGTAAAGGAGTTTTCCCAGGAGCCCCTGTCCCACCCGGACGGGGGCTCTGGGCTTGGGGGCCTGGCGGCCCCGCGGAGGGGATTGAAGGAGGTGAGGATGCGCAAGGTGAACCAAATCCTGGACGACCTCGAGGCCACCGCCCGGCTCCTTTTGGTGCAGGTGGGGCACCTGAAGGCCCTGCACGCCGAGGCCCCCCTAAGCCTGAGGGAGTGGAAGGCGGAGCTTGAGGGCTTAGCGGAGCGCCTCAGGGCCTTGGCCTCCGAGGTCTACGCCCTGGAGGTGAGGGCGAAGCGTCCCCTGGCGGCGCATTTGGGGGAAGGGGGCCCCAAAGAGGACAACTCCGCGGAGGCCCTGAGGCGGGAGTTCGGGCTCTTCCTCTAGGGCCAGGGGGCGGGGGAGACCCCGCCCCTCGGTTCGGGGCGAAGGAGGTGAAGAAATGATAGCCGAAACCCGGGAAAACTGGCTTTGCTTCCTGGACGGCGACGACTACCACGCTTTCCTCGTTCTTGTCGAAGAGGAACCCGCGCGCCGGGCCTACGCCCTCTACCGGGAGGGCCGGGTCCTGGAGGCCGCCCGGGCCCTCAAGGAGGCGGTGGCTGTGGCCTACGAGGTAGACGAGGAGTTCTGGGACCGCCTCTACGAGGCCGTGCCCGACATGGCCTGGCGGGCCAAGGGCGTGCCCCTGGGTAGGGACCAGGTGGTCAACGAGCGGCCCGGGGAGGCGGTCCTCTTCCTCCGGGGCGAGCCCTATGAGGGGGAGAAGATGTCCGTGGCCGTCCTCTCCGGCATCGGCTGGGACCACGAGGGCCGCGCGGAGCTCCACCACACCCTGGTCCTGGACGAGAGGCTCCTGGGGACGGACCCCCTCGAGGGGTTCCCCGGGTGAAGGGCGGGGGGGCGGGGGAGACCCCGCCCCTCGGTTTGAGGCGAAGGAGGTGAAGGATGAAGATTTTGGCTAAGGCGTACCTGGCGAGGAAGCCCGACCTGGTCTACACCGACAAGGGCACGGCCATCTGGAAGACAGCCGTGGCCGTGCAGGGCCGGGAGCGGGGCAAGGACGAGTCCCTCTTCGTGGAGGGCCTGGCCTTCGGGGCCCTGGCCGAGGCCCTGGCGGAGGCGGACCTCAAGAAGGGGGACCTGGTGCAAATGGAGGGGCGTCTGCAGACGGAGACCTACGAGGCCAAGGAGGGGGGCAGGAAGACCCGGCTCACCCTGGTCCTGGATGGCCTGGCCCTTGTGGTGCGGCCCAGGAAGGCCGAGGGTGAGGGCAAGGAGGCGGAGGGCGAGGAGGACTTCCCGCCCCCCGAGGCCCTGCCCTTCTAGGCGGGCCCCCCGGGGTCAGCCCCCGGGGGAGCCCCTTCAGGTTGAGGAGGAGAGCACATGGAAGCGCTGGAGACCGAGGTCAGGGAGGCCCACGCCGCCCTCAGGCGGGCCCTGGAAGAGGCCCTCGAGGCCACCCTCCGCCACCGCCGGGCCAAGGAGGCCCTGGAGGCGGCCATCGCCCAGGGGATTCTGGCAGGGGAGGTGGCGGGCAGGAACGCGGAGGAGCGGGAGGCCAAGGCCAGGGCCCTCTACCCCGAGCTCTTCGGGGCCCTGCTTTCGGCCGAGGAGGCGCTGGCCCGGGCCAAGTTCCGGCTGGAGGTGGCCCGGTCCCGGGTCCAGGAGGCCGAGGCCCTGGCGGGCCTGGCAAGGCGAGGGGGATGACCCTCACCCGCGGCGCGTTCTGAGCTAGGGGGCCTTTTGGCCCCGCGGAGAGGACAGAAGGAGGTGGCGGATGCGGTTCAAGGAGCGCATGTTGGGCTTTCTGCCCCGGCTTGAGAAGGCCCAGGCCCTCCTCGCCCAGGGCAAGGTGCACCCGGTCCTGGGGAAGGAGGGGCTCTTCGTGGTGGAGGGCCAGGAGGGGAAGGGGCGGTACCTGGTGGACCTCGAGGCCGAGACCTGCACCTGCCCGGCCTTCGCCCAGGGGAGGACGCGCCCCTGCAAGCACCTCATCGCCGCCGTGCTCCACGAGTACGAGCGGGAGAAGGCCCTGAGGGAGAGGGGACGGGCGGCCCAGGCGGTGCAGGCCGTGGCGTGAAGGGAGAGGAGGTGGGGCCCGGGGAGGACCCGGGCCTCACGCCTTTTGGAAAGGAGGTGAGCATGAGCAAGCGGAGCGAGCTGGCGGCCCTGGCCCTAGCGGCCAAGCGGAAGGACCTGGAGGCCTTCCTGGTAGGGGGGAGGCTCTACCTCCGGGGGCCCAAGGGGCTCACCCAGGTCCGGGTGGGCAAGCGGGGACCCCTGGCGGCCCTGGAGCGGGCGGCGCGGTCCATTTGCGGGAAGGGGGCCCCAAAGCGGAGGGTCTAGATGGCCTTGCTCACCCTGCTGGCCCTTTTGGTGGGGCCCATCCTGGTCCTCTTTCTCCTGGTGGGCCTGGCGGAGGAGCTGGGCCTGGTGGCCAGGCCAGGGGAGGACGAGGAGGAGCGGGAGGCCATGCGGGCCTTCCTGGACAGGCTTTTCGGGGAGGAGGAAGACCTGGGGGCCTAGCGGCCCCGCGGAGCCCTTCGCCATGAGCCGGCCAAGGGTGCGGGTGAGGAGCCGAAGGACGGTGCCCTGCGAGGTGTGCGAGGGGACGGGCTTCGTCTACGCGGAGTGGTTCGCGGGGAGGCCCCTCCTCTGGAGCGAGACGGAGTGCCCGGTGTGCGAGGGGACGGGGAGGGTGCCCGAGGTCCTGGAGGAGATCGCGGGCCCCGAGGCCTTCCCGGAGCCCCTGGGGACCGAGGTCCAGGCGGAGTGGGTGCGGGCCTACCGGGAGGCGCGGCGGCAGGGCCTCTCCCCCGAGGCGGCCTCGAGGGCGGCGGACGCTGAGGTTTGGGGCTTTGAGGAGCTTCCCTTCTGAAGGGCTTGGGGGGCCTAGCGGCCCCGCGGGAAGAGGAGGAAGGAGGTGAGGATGAAGGCGAACGAGGCCATTCAGGTTCTTAGGCGGCCCCTGACGGCGGAGGAGATTGAGTGGAAGATCATCGCCAGCAAGAACGGGCAGACCACCATCGCCCCCTTCATCGACGCCCGGGCGGTGATGGCTAGGTTGGACGAGGCCTTCGGGCCCTTCGGGTGGCAGGTGCGCTACACCCCGGCCCAGGTGGGGGGTGAGCACGGGGTCATCGCCAGCATCTCCATCAGGGACCCCGATACCGGGGAGTGGGTGGAGAAGCAGGACGGCTCC
>Ga0197142_1003323_pt1 | contig 13564 bp, 12 predicted proteins | sample GBS60_MetaG_FD_148614 | JGI IMG/M metagenome (GOLD analysis project Ga0197142, IMG submission 148614) | Sediment microbial communities from Great Boiling Springs, Gerlach, Nevada, United States - GBS 60_MetaG | ecosystem: Environmental > Aquatic > Thermal springs > Hot (42-90C) > Sediment... | reverse complement strand
GCACAGCTCTACGCCGTGTTTTGTGAGTAAGGGTAAATCACCGCCATAATCCCCTGGGGGTCACAGAGTTTTGATATACATGGAGCAACGTCAGCCCCAGAGGGGAGAGGGTCGGCGGCGCCTGCGACGCTGGCCGGCGCCTGATTTCTCCTCACTAACGAACGTTGAGCTACATTTTAGTTATCAGCAGCCCTTTGCCCGCGCAGAGGCTTTGAGGCCCCCCAGCCAGAGCCTTGCCGTGTATCTCCACCCGCTCAGGCCGAGATAAACTGTACTTTCTCCTATACAGGTTTGGAGGCCGATGATGTAGTAGGAGCCCCCGCAATTTCCCCTCTCAGACAGGGAGTTGATTGCATATGGCATATTGTTTGCAGGGATTGGATGATATGGCTTCGCCATTAGTGGTAGATTTTGAAGAGCTGTATGTCAATCTGGGTAATGTGTATGTGGCTATTCAGCGGGCGGCGCAGCGAATAGCCCGGGAAAATCAGCTCTCCATGAGTCATCTGCAGGTTCTCTTAGTGCTCAATCGGATCCGAGACAGACGTGAGTGGATATACCTTAAAGAGCTATATCCGCACTTTCGTCTTACGCAGCCGGCTATTGGGCGGCTGGTTCGGTACCTCGCCTACTGGGAGTATATTCAGATCAAGCGGGATGAAGGAGACCGTCGGCGGCTTCTCATTCGACTTTTGCCGGCTGGTAAAGCCGTTTTGCAGCGCTTTCAGCAGGTGAGTGCCGAGTCTCTCGATCCCCACAGCTTGAGCCTGCTAGAGCGTAGCCTCCAAAGGCTCTACCGGCTTAAGTTTGTCCCTGGTGAGTTACCTGCGGAGTAAGCACTTTTGGAAGCTGATAGCGATTTTATCGGCGGCTACAGTGGCTTTCTATGTGGTTTTCTTCTGGGTGGTTTTACCGTTTCTCACCCGGCAGGGTGAGGAGGTAATTCTTGCAGACCTGACAGGCAAGCCGTATGAACGCGTGCGTGTCCTCTTAGGAGAGCGGGGCTTCTCAGTGGAGGTGATTGATTCTATCTACAAGCCGGATATGCCGCCCATGGTGGTAGTGGGGCAAGACCCTCTACCTGGCACACGCATCAAAGAGGGCCGCAAGATCTACCTCACGCTTAGTAGCTATACACCTCCCCAGGTGCCATTTCCCCGGGTAGATGGCCTGCCCTATGACCAGGTTTACCGCCTCCTGACAGAGAGCTATGGGTTTTCGATAGGGGAAGTGATAACGGTGCCCGGTGAAGTGTCTGATGTGGTTCGTGAAGCTCGCTATAAGGGGGAGCGGCTCCAACCTGGCACCCTCGTCCCCAAGTATAGCCGGATAGACCTGGTTGTCGTCCGCAGCACCGGCTTAGATAAGGTCCCCCTGGTGAAAGTAGTAGGCCTTCCCCTCTCAGAGGCTATGGCGCGTCTGGCCGCCGCCGGCCTCAGTGTGGGCCAGATTCGCTACAAACCCAACCCCAGCTATCCACCCGGCATCGTCTTTCAACAGTATCCGCAAAAAGTACCCGGCGATTCTGTGAGTCGGGGTTATCCAGTAGATTTATTTGTGAGTGGTGAGCCGCCTAAACCCGTGGCTGAGTAAATATGTGGGGATGGATTCTGCTTCAGCTGTGGCTGGGAGGCTCGTGGGGCGTGAGCAGTTCTACCTGGCAGAGCTATGGAACTGAACTTCGCAAGTCCAGTGCTCTAAATGCCCCTCGCGCCTTCTGCCAGGTGCTCAATGGCGCTACCATAACGGGCCTACCCTACCAGACCGACAATCCTCGTGCCGCCGGCTGGGGGGATAGTCTCATTAGCCCCTGTCTCAATAGTGAAAATGCTCCAGCGCTCTATGTGCACTTTGCTTACCAGCGAGGGGGACTCCTGGATCCCCCAGAAAATACCGACACCTTACGCTTGTGGGGGCTGCAAGCGGATGGCACCTGGCAGATTCTCTGGGATACGGTCGGCACCGGCCAGGTCGATAGCTTCTTCTTGCAGCGAACGCTGCGCTTAGAAGGCGCCGTCTGGCAGCACCCCTGCCTCCGCCTCAAATGGACTACTTATGGTTCCCTCTATGGCGCCTATGACAACTGGCTTATCGCCTACACAGCCGTCACGGCCGACAGCATCCTATCAGGTGCCTACTGGCATTCCCTCCCCCGCACCTATTGGGGCACGTATGGCATACTTCCCGCTTATCTCGCTACTCGCATCCAGGACTCCCTCCTGACGACGCTCCTGGGGCCGCCCGGTGAGAGCGTGTCCCTTACCCATGAGCAGGAAAGTACCGCATTCTCCCGTGCGGTGAGTCTAACCGGCAATATTGACACCCTTCGCTGGCCCCCTCTTCAAGCCACCCCTGCCGATACGCTTTACCGCATGAACCTGCGCTACGCCCTTCTGCCTACCGGTGAAACCTGGACCGACACCACGGCCATAGGCCCCTGGCTCGGCTACGACGACGACGAAATGGAACAGGGGTATGGCCTCTCCGTCGCGAATCGCCCCTTCCTGCAAGTCTTTGAGTTGGATACCCTTGTGGCCATAGACAGAGTGGCGCTTCGGTTTTTCCCCATACCCACCCAGGTAGGAAAGCCCTTTCAACTCGGCATATGGCTACTGGATGCGGAAAGTGACCCCGTCTATTTGCGGTTTCATCGGGTGGCGCTGGATTCTCTAAGCGGGGGCTTCGTAACGTATCCGCTGGATACCCTTCTGTGGGTACAGGGACGGGTAGGGGTGGGCCTCATCCAGGCGGATAATCTTCCGCTGGGTATAGGCTGGGACGCCAGCTATGAGGGGAAGCCCGTGGTCTATCGCGACTCGGCAGGCATCTGGGTCCCCTCTCGTAAAACAGGCTGCCTCATGCTTCGCCTGGGCCTCGTCCCGCAAAGTATACTCAGCCTGGCGCCTCAGAGAGAAGGGCCTTCTCCGTGGCGGCTCGCGCCTGTGCCGGTACAAGCCGGAGCGCCGCTTGAAGTGCTGGGAGCCTCCCCGGAAACGCTCACCGTGTGGACCCCGACTGGCCTCTATGTGACCGATATAACGGCCCCTCTTACTCAGGCCCCCGCCCTCCCCGGCCTGTATCTCGTGCGAGACTCCCGGGGCCGTACACAAAAGCTCCTGGTCTTGCCCTGAGCTCAGGAAAAACTCGTACCTTTGCACCGCCCATTTTGTTTGAGAGCTATAACGACTCCGTAGCTCAGTCGGTAGAGCACTTGCCTTTTAAGCAAGGGGTCCTGGGTTCGAATCCCAGCGGAGTCACGCTTCCCGAGTCAGGGATTGCGTGAACTTTTGTAATTTTGCCTGGCCTGCCCAGATGGCGGAATTGGTAGACGCGCTACTTTGAGGGGGTAGTGGCCGCAAGGCCGTGGGAGTTCGAGTCTCCCTCTGGGCACACCAGATTTGTCCCGCAAGGAATCTGAACAGTTGGTCCCAAACCCTGAAATAAACCCGTAGTGCAGGCTCATCCGCAGACCTCTTTCTCATGTGCAGCGGGATCCAACCTATTTCCGCTCCGCCGGGAAGAAGGGTTGAGCTTATACCAATCTCGGTCGTATACGCTCTTTTCGGCCGGTCGCCAGCCGGACAGCGCCCAAAAACTTCTCCTTGTGACCTAAGAGTGCTTTAGCCTCAGCTTGGTATTATTTCCATCTCATCAGGGGACTTTGCCCGACCACGCCTGGAGATTATACCCCTCTGGGGCCAGAACTTTTTTACGGACGCGGCTGCCAGAAGGGAATACTGGGCGATGTCTGAGTGCGTCCTTGCGTGAGGACAGCGGACGGCCAGCACCAGCGCAGTTCGTTGCAGAAAAGTCCCTCTCCAAACATCTGAGAGTGGCTGTGAGGGCATGGCAAAGGGGTAAAACTGGCGCCAGCCGCCCACCGAAAAAAGCGTATATGACCAAATTTTGGCATAAAACACCCCCAGCACCAATACCTCCAGTCACATGCGCCAAAAATAATCGCCCCCGGCCCTACACATCCCTTCATCTCCCCATAAATAGATTCTCTGGAAAAAAATGCGCCTCCTAAAAGCTTATTCCTCTCCGTCTGCAATATGATACGAGGCGCTGACCCACCAGGCTACTCTCTGACAGGCACATGCAGGAAAAGCTGACTGGCTATTAGCAATCCCAAACCGCCCTCGGTGCTCTCCGTGCTCTCGGTGGTTTTATCATCCAATCCCCCAGGTACGCAGCACGCGCTTAAGCACATAGAGGTTCCACAAAAGTTTTCGATTATTCTGCTGACGGGATAGATGCCTCTCCCAGAGCCTCCTCACATATTCCGGATTGAAGAAGGGATCAGGCGATAAAAGCAGCCCCTCCATCTCCCGACGAAGGTCATGCCGGATCCATTTCGGAAGGGGAATGCCAAACCCCTTCTTCGGTCGATACAAAATCTCATCAGGTAAACGTCCTTCCATGAGTTTTTTGAGGATGTACTTGGTTTGATTACCGCGCTGCTTATAGGCACGTGGGAGCACTGTAAAAAAGTCCACCACTTCTCGATCCAAAAACGGCGCCCGCACTTCCAGGCTATTGTACATACTGGCACGATCTACCTTAAAGAGGATGTCTTCCTGTAAGTAGGTCTTGTAGTAAATCAAAAGCAACTGCGAAAAAAGTGGCGCCTCATCTGGCATCGCTTTCAAAAATCGGCGAAGAAAGAAAAGCGGCTCCCGCTCAAAGAGGGGGGCAATAACCTGCCAGAGGTCTTTCCGGAGAAGACGCGGCAGGTCAGCCGGTAAGAAACTGGCAAGCCAGCGCGTATGTCTCTCTACCGCAGGCCCCGTGAAACCTTTCAGAAACTGTCGAATCTTAAAGTCAAAGGCGATATTGGCATCACTGGGGGGTAGGAGCTTTTCCGCCGCCGCCATCAAAAAATTCACTAGCGATCGTGGCGCCCAGCTCAGAAGCCATTGATACCGGTCTGCAATAAACGTAGGATATCCCGCTAGCAGCTCATCCCCTCCATCCCCACCCAGGGCTACAATCACCTTCTTGCGGGTGATCTGCGAAAGGAAATAAGTGGGCAGAATGGACGCATCCCCAAAAGGTTCGTCCAGGCGCACAAAAATCTCATCCAGTAGCTCCAGAGCACGCTGCGGAGTCAGCGTTTCCTCATAGTGGTCGGTACCCAGGAACTTAGCCACCATGCGGGCGTAAGAGCTCTCATCGTACGACTTTTCCGTGAAGGCGATGGAGAAAGTCTTGATGGGGTTAGCACTGTGCTGCTGGGCATAGTAAGCCACCGTCGAACTATCTATCCCTCCACTAAGGAAGACCCCCACCGGCACATCGGCCACAAGACGGATTCGCGTGGCCTCGGAAAGGAGGCGATCCAGCTGTTCCAGAGCCTCTTCAAAGGGAATGGAGAGAGACTTCTCAAAGGGGGGATGCCAGTAAGCCACAGGACCCTCTGCGATAGTTTTATCCCGAACGACCAGGTAGTGCCCGCCTTCCAGTTTTTTGAGGCCCTCGGTGAGAGCATACGGAGTCGGTATATAATCCAGAATAAGATAAGCCGCAAGGGCGGGCAGGGAAAGCGTTTTAGGAACGACAGGGTGTAGCCAGAGAGCCTTCGGCTCCGACGCAAAAGCAAAAAATCCCGGCAGACTGATGTAGTATAGAGGCTTCTTCCCCATCCGGTCCCGCGCTAAAAGCAGTTCCTTTTTCTCCCTGTCATAAAAGGCAAAAGCAAACATGCCCCGTAAACGTGGCAGCGCAGCCTTGCCCCAGGCTACGCAGGCATATAAAAGAACCTCTGTATCCGAAGTGGCGCGAAAGGTATAGCCCTCTTTCTGAAGCTGGGCCTTAAGCTCTGGGAAGTTATAGATTTCGCCGTTGAAAACAAGAACATACCTTTCGTCCGGGCTTTGAAAAGGTTGATGGCTTCGGGAATCTAAGTCCAGTATGCTCAGCCGAGCAAATGACAGATTGAGGTCGTGATAATGCCAGGTACCCTGATGGTCAGGCCCCCGATGAGCAAGGACCTCAGCCATCCTTTGAGCGAGAGTGAAAGAGCCTTCGCCCCAGAAGCCAGCAATACCACACATAGCTTAGGCGGGCCTGGCGATACAGAGCAGGGATGAACCCGGCACACTTCCCGGCAGCACCCAACTTTCCCACACAAAGTACTGCGCAATCCCCCGGTGAAGCAGGGCCTTTAGCCCGGTGGGAGGGGTATATTCGATGTGCCTGCCCTGAGGAGAGAGGTGTTTTACGAGCCAGATGGGAATGTACAGCATGTGAAAAAAGTATCGCATGAAGACTACTTTATACCCGCTGGCTTCTACTTCCCTGCGCAGAATAGCCCGATCATAGCGTAGATAGTGGCCATAGTAGGTGTCGTAGTTAGTCCAGAGACTCATACAGGCAGGTACAGTGAGATAAAGGTATTGCAGGTTGGGAAAAGCCTCCCGACAAGCGAATAAAAAGGCCTCCCGCTCGGGTAAGTGTTCTAAGACATCAAATAAGCCGATACTTCGGATTTGATAGCGTAAATCTTCTGGCAGCGTGAAGGCATCCTGGCCATACTGAATAGGAAGGTGCGGCAAAAATGGCGTCATCTCTGGGGAAAGTTCTACCCCATAGGCCTGCCAGCCCTTTTGCTGGAAAGCATGCAGCATATAACCCCTACCTGCGCCAATCTCCAAAAAAGGTTCAGCCCTATAGACTTCGCAAATCCGAGTGACAATGCGACCTCGAGCTTGATGCCAGAAGTTTCGCTCTATGCCATCCGGGTATGAGTGTGAAGCTTGCTCTTTATTAAAGGCGGTATGCTCAGGCATAAGTGGTCGAAGTAATTTTTTCTCGTACGCGGACAGGCATCCGTTCCGTAGCCTCGTAATATATCCGAATCAAAAGTTCTGCCATGACCCCCATAAGGATCATCACAATGCCCGTACTAATAAAAAGCACCGTAAATACAGGCAGGGGGGTCTGGACGAAGTCCTTAAGGCCGGCAAGCTTGTAATAGACTGCCCACAGAAAGGTACCAACCCCCAGAGCTATAGAAATAAGCCCCACACCGCCAAAAAACTGCATAGGCCTTTGAAGGTATTTGTCTAAGAAGAGAATGACGATAAGGTCTAAAAGGACAGATACGATACGCATCATGCCATAGTGGCTTCTGCCAAAGCGGCGGGGCTGATAACGGACCGGAAGTTCGGTAATGCGCCCCCCCTCCCACTTCGCATAAATCGGAATGAATCGGTGCATGCGTCCATATAGACGCACAGAGGCTATCACTTCCCGTCTATAGGCTTTGAGGGTGCAGCCATAGTCATGTAGGCGCACACCCGAGAGCCAGCTAATCAGCTTATTAGCCATAAGAGAAGGCAAGCGGCGGGTAAGCCACTGGCCTTTCCAGCGGTCTTTTCTCCAGCCACTGACCACATCGTATCCCTCGGCCATCTTTTCCAGAAGGCGAGGAATATCAACAGGGTCATTCTCCAGATCAGCATCCATGAGGAGGATTATTTCACCCTGAGCCTCCTGAATACCTACCCAGATAGCCATAGTCTGTCCATAGTTGCGGGCCAGCCGGATGCCTTTGAGATAGGGATACTTCTGAACCAAGTCACGCAGCACAGCAGGCGTCTTATCTCGGGAACCGTCATCTACGAAAATCACCTCGTAGGGCCCCGGTAGCGTAGTAAGCACCTGATGAAGGGCTTCCATTAGATAGGGGAGGGATTGGCTTTCGTTATAGCCAGGAATGACCACAGATAGCTGCACGCCGGCAAAGATACTTCTATACCTCGGCCAGGAGTAGGTTGTCTAAGGTATAAATTTTGGCGGTGAAAGGGAGCTGGTGGGGATCTTCTTGGAGGAGGAGCCAGCGGTGGGGAAGGAGACCCCATACCCACGGGCCTTGGGCGGGGTACTGAGCTCGCCAGTAGGCGGCGTGAAGGGGGTTCACTACCAGGCGCAAAGGCTTGCGGAGGTAGCGGGTCCCATGATAACGCAGGGTCTCTTCCAGATGACGAAGAGCAGCCCTGGGGTGGGCCAGGGTGCCCTGCCCCTTACATAGGGGGCAAGGTGAGGCAGAAGAAGGGGGGGCGATTGGGTTTCGGCGCCGCTGCCGGGTAATCTGCACCAACCCAAACTCACTCATCGGCAAAACGTGATGCTTGGCCCGATCGCTTTTCATGGCTTCCACCAGCTGCTCCCATACCCGCTGACGATTCTCCGGGCTACGCAGGTCTATAAAGTCTACCACAATAATCCCCCCCAGGTCACGCAGCCGAATCTGCCGGGCGATCTCCCGGGCCGCTAAAAGGTTCGTCTGAAGTAACGCTTCTTCCGGAGACTTACCCTGGGTAGGCACGAAACCACTATTGACATCAATTACATGGAGGGCTTCGGTGTGCTCAATTACAATGTAACCGCCATTGGGGAGGGTGACGGTTCGGCTGAAAAGCGTTGGTAGGACTCGGTCCAGTTCAAAGTGCTCTAAGAGACTCTCCCGGCGGCGGTGCAGGCGCAGGTGTGGAATGGCTTCGAGACTGGCTTGTCCAAAGTATGCTTTGAGCTCCTCGTAGAGCACCGGATTTTCTACGTAGATAGCATCGACCGGTGGGCTGAGGACTTCTCGGAGCAGGGTTTGCAGAGGGGAGAGGCTAACCGTGAGCCGAAAAGGCGGCATCCGGTGCTTGATTTGCTCTATGAGGCGCTCCCACTCCTGAATAAGCCGCTCATAGTCCGCTGCGATCGCTTCGGGTGAGGCATTTTCTGCTTGGCTGCGCGCAATCAGCCCATACGGTGCCCGATAAAGGCCCTGTATGATTTCGCGCAGCCGCTGGCGAGCTTCCGGATTGGCAATGCGGGTGGAAACCCCTAACTCTGGCGAGAGCGGTACAAGTACAACCAAATGACCTACGAGCGACAGGTGCGCACTAAGCCGGGGGCCCTTGCTGGCTATCATGTCCTTCTCTAACTGCACCAGCACCCAGTCCCCCACTTTCAGAAGCTCTTTTATGGGGCGCTCTCGCAAAGGGGATGCAGGAAGCTCTTCCCATCTCGGGAGGGGCTTTCCATAGCGAATATGCTCTATATATGCCTTCTTCCACAGAAACGTGCTACTCAGGTCACTGCAATGCAAAAAACCCTCTTTCGCCAGACCAATATCAATGAAGGCCGAATTAAGTCCCTCAGCAATGCGCGAGACCACCCCAACAAAAATGTCTCTCAGTGCATAAGAAGCTCCCACCTGCACCGGGTGATACTCCACCAGGTGCCGATTCTCTAAAACAAAGCCATCTAAGCGCCCCCCTTGCTCAATAATAACGAGCTCTCGCAAGGAGCTCTAACGATTCTTCTTCTTGTGACGATTCAGCTTGCGTCGTTTTTTAAACTTGTGGCGCTTGACTTTTTTGAGCTTGCGTTTCCTTCCACATGGCATAGCGGGCGCAAAGGTAAAGAGTTTTACTCGTATCTTTGCGCCCCATGGCAGCACCTCAGAAAAAGAAGAAAAAATCTGCCCGTTCCCGAACGGCGCTTCGGCGTCAGCGCAAGAATCAACGCCGACGTTTGCGTAACCTTGTCTGGAAAGCTCGTTATAAAGCCGCCCTGCGGGCCCTTCGTAAAGAAACTGACCTGACCCGGCTTCCCGAGCGCCTTCGAGAAGTGCACGCACTTCTGGATAAGATTGGACGCCGGCGCATCTTCCACCCCAATAAATCTGCACGTCTAAAGTCCAAACTGACCCGTTGGGTCGCTCAGCAACTGAAAGCAGCTCAGGCCTAAAAGTAAGTGGCTACTCTCCCCTCACCGAAAGTGCGGCTCTGGAGCCACCCACGCGGCCTGTACGTGCTCTTTTTCTCAGAAATGTGGGAGCGCTTCAGTTACTACGGCATGCGGGCGCTCCTGGTTTTATATCTTACCCAGCATCTGCTGTATGGGCGAGCAGCTGCCCTGGAAATCTACGGCCTTTATACCGGCCTCGTCTACCTGACACCGATTATTGGCGGATTTCTGGCGGACCGCTGGCTCGGGTATCGGGGTACGGTCCTCGCAGGGGCCACCCTGATGATGCTGGGGCACTTCGCCATGGCCTTCCAGCCGCTTCTTTTCCCCGCACTGGCCCTCCTCATCCTCGGTAATGGCCTCTTCAAGCCCAACATCTCTACCATCGTAGGAAGTCTCTACCTCTCGGGTGACCCGCGGCGTGATGCAGCCTTCACGATCTTTTACATGGGGATCAACTTAGGCGCGTTTCTATCGCCCCTGGTATGTGGCGCCCTGTCAGATGCTTATTCGCCACACTGGGGCTTCGGCGCAGCCGGCGTCGGCATGCTAATTAGCTTGATTATCTTTATTTCCGGACTACCCACCCTTCGCCCGGCCCAGGGTACCTACACGCCTCTTAGCCGAAAAGAACTACTCCACATCTCCCTCACTGTCCTATCCGGCATCGTGATAAGCGTAGGCGGCGTCTACATCGCTCGCTATTCGCTTGGCCGAAAACTCGTCACCACCCTCTTTGAATGGAGTATCCTCGCATTTCTGCTAGGGGTGCTCTTCTACCTGCTGATTCGCCTCAAAACCCCCGCCGAACGAGAACGAACCCTCTCCATCTTTATCCTGGGGCTCTTTACCGCACTTTTCTGGATGGGCTTTGAGCAAGCAGGCGGCACGTTCAATCTCTTTGCCCAGCTCAATACAGCTCGCACGCTGACCTTAGGAGATTGGCACTTTACTATCCCCGCCCCGTGGTTCCAGTCCCTCAACCCCCTCCTCATATTTATCTTAGCACCGCTTTTTTCGCTTTTCTGGGTGTGGCTGGCAGCCCGTGGGCGCGAACCCCTCACGCCCGTCAAAATGAGCTGGGGCCTCCTCCTCCTGGGACTGGGCTTCGTCGTGATGACATTGGCCGACCGCTACGCTAAAATGGGCCTGCTCGTATCACCTCTCTGGCTTTTTGGGGTTTATCTCTTGCATACACTAGGTGAACTTTGCCTTTCGCCCGTAGGCCTCTCCATGGTGACACGCACAGCTCCAGCGTCTGCCGCAGCCCTCCTCATGGGTGTGTGGTTCCTCTCCTCCGCCTTCGGTAACTACATGGCCGGCATCTCTGAAGCCGTCTTAGAGGCGTACCATCTCTCGCTTTACCCAACCCTTGCCGTTATTAGTCTCTCGGCGGGGGCTCTGCTTTGGCTACTGGCCCGGCCCATCCACCGCCTCATGACCGCCTGAGACTTCCTATCTTTGTCCTATGCGAAATCTACCTATCCTTTGCCTGGGCCTCCTTCTCTGGGCCCAACCAGACCCGCAAGCCAAAGAAGAACTCAACAAAAACATTCGCTTTTACCGCAGCATTGCCCGCCGCACAGGCGCTTTCCGCACCAAAGCCCTCCCCAAGCTCAATGGCATCCGCTGGCAGGTCAAAATCCAAAATGGCGTGGCTGAAACCGCCGCCCCTATCGCCGTAGGTGCCCGCGTCTACGTGGGCGGCAAAGATAAAAACATGTATGCCATCAACATCACCGACGGAAAGATCTTCTGGAAATACACCACGGGCGACTATGTGGCTTGCCCGGCCGCCTACTACGAGGGAAAGGTCTACTTCGGCTCCGACGACGGCTACTTCTACGCCCTTGAGGAAAGCAAAAAAGAACTCTGGCGCTTTCAGGCCAACGCATCCATCCAGAGCCCACCCGCTATAACTGGCGATATTATCGTCTTCGGCAGTCATGACTACAACGTTTATGCCTTAGAGCGCAACACCGGCGAAAAACTCTGGGAATTCACCACCGGCCGCGTGCTCCAATCCGGCCCTGCCATCGCCGATGGCATCGTCTACATCGGATCCGACGACTACAACCTCTACGCCCTTTCCCTCAAAGAGGGCAAAGAGCTCTGGCGCTTCAAGACCGAAAACGAAGTCAATACCACCCCGATCGTCTCCAAGGGCATCGTCTACTTCGGCTCTGACGATGGCAACCTCTACGCCGTAGACGCTAAAACCGGTAAAGAAATCTGGCGCTACAATACCGGCGGCAAAGTCACCGCTTCCCCAGCTCTCTCCGAGGATATTGATGTGATCTTCGTCGCCAGCGAATCCGGCCTCCTCGCTGCACTCAATTCCAAAACCGGCGAAGAAAAATGGACTTTCAAACCAAAAGGTAAAACTGGTTTCAAGGCTTCCCCTTCTCTGGCCGAAGGATATATCTACATTGGCGCCATGGATGGTACTTTATATGCCATCGAAATCCCCTCAGGCAAGGTAGCCTGGCAAACCAAGCTGGATGCGCCCATCCAGGCCGCCGCCCACATCCTGGATGGCTCGGTGTATGTGCTAACCAGCAGCGGTACCCTCTACGCCCTCCACTGAGCCGTGCCTTGGGGCTATTTTCTGAGCCTCCTTGCCTGTACCTTTGCCCTCATGGCGCAAAGCCCCATCGCTATTGCCATCCACGGTGGAGCCGGTAACATCCGCCCGGATAACCTCCCCCCTACCAAAGCCAAAGTCGTAGAAACCTTCCTCAGTAACCTCGTAGACGAAGCCTATCAGCAACTTCAGGCGGGACGTACAGCGCTCGACGTGGTGGAATTCGCTGTACGCAGATTAGAGGAGGCTGGGTACTTCAATGCCGGGCGGGGCGCCGTCCCGAATACCCGCGGCGAAATAGAACTGGATGCCGCCATCATGGACGGGAAAACGCTCCGTGCCGGCGCCGTAGCAGCCGTGAAGCTCACCGCAAATCCTATTACCCTCGCCCGCCTCGTGATGGAGCGCACGCCCCATGTCCTCATCGTAGGAGCTGGGGCCGATTCCCTCGCCAGAGCCTGGAAACTCCCCCTCCGCAATGACGCCCCTACCCCAGCCCCCGACGTCCCCTGGAGCTATGGCACTGTCGGCGCCGTCGCCCTCGATAAGTACGGCAACCTCGCGGCCGCTACTTCCACTGGCGGCATCATGAACAAACTCCCCGGCCGCGTGGGCGATACCCCCATCATCGGCGCCAGCACCTACGCCGAAAATAACCTCATCGCCATCTCAACTACGGGTAAAGGGGAGTTCTTCATCCGCACGGTGCTTGCCTACGATGTGGCCGCCCGGATGCGGTACCAGAACCTTTCTGCCCGGGATGCTATTCGCCAAGCCTTTCAGGAACGCCTCGAGACCATTGGCGGCGAAGGCGGCCTCATCGCCATCACCCCACAGGGCGAAGCCCTCTTCTACTTCAACACCCCCGGTATGTACCGCGCCGCCATCAATAGCCAGGGACAAAAAACCGTAGGAATCTTCCGAGAATAATACCAGAACGCGAACCAGGATTCGTTTTCTGGGCGTGCCCCCCTCGCTGCGCTCGGGGGTCGGGCTGCTCCGGGGTTCGCGGGGCTCCGTCTCGCCGCGCAAAGCGCGGCGAGACCGCCCCTTCGGGGCGCCCTCCGCATCCCTCACGCAGGGGCGCCGCCCGCCGCAAGAGACTGTTGCAAAAATGCGCCAAAATCCAGTTCTACCCCTTCGCCATGCCACTCATAGCCCCTCTCAGATGTCTGAAGAGGGACTTTTGCAATGACCCCCGCAAGCGGCGGCACTTCAAAAACGCCTCCC
>Ga0197142_1003322_pt1 | contig 13569 bp, 10 predicted proteins | sample GBS60_MetaG_FD_148614 | JGI IMG/M metagenome (GOLD analysis project Ga0197142, IMG submission 148614) | Sediment microbial communities from Great Boiling Springs, Gerlach, Nevada, United States - GBS 60_MetaG | ecosystem: Environmental > Aquatic > Thermal springs > Hot (42-90C) > Sediment... | reverse complement strand
TGGCGCGGGAGGTGGTACGCCGCATCCAGAACCTGCGCAAGGACGCCGGGTTTGAACTGGACGACCGCATCGTGACAGTCTATCAGGCCGAAGGGGACCTGGCGGAGGCCATTGCGGCCTGGCGGGATTACATCGCGGCGGAGACGCTCAGCGTGGAGTTGCGGGCGGGCGAACCAGAGCCCGGAATGGCGACCGCCGAGGATCGGGTGGACGGCTATCCTCTGCGCATTGGGGTCCGGCGGGTGGCCGGATAGCCGGATAGAAGAAGCGGCGGCGGCCCGAAGGGCCGCCGCCGCTTCTATCCAATCCCCACTTGCCGAAACAGGCAACCTGTTGTAATATGAAGACAACTTTTCTCCGAAGGAGGTCAGGTGGAGAGGCGAATCATTCAGACCCCCAACGCTCCCGCTGCGGTGGGCCCGTACTCCCAGGCGGTGCGCGTCGGCGATTGGATTTTCACCGCCGGGCAGTTGGGCCTGGTCCCCGGAACGAAGGAGTTCGCCGGGCCCGACGTGGAGTCCCAGACCCGCCAGGCGCTGGAGAACATCCGCGCCATCCTGGAGGCCGCGGGCTCCTGCCTGCGCCACGTGGTGAAGACGACCGTCTTCCTGCAGGACCTGGGCGAGTTCGGGCGGATGAACGGCGTCTATGCGGAGTTTTTCTCCGAGGACCCACCCGCCCGTTCCACGGTCCAGGTGGCCGCGTTGCCCATGGGCGCCCGGGTGGAGATTGAGGCTGTGGCCGTCGCCTGCGACTGCGACCCCTCCGGGCGATGCCCCTGTTGTGAAGAGTAGCCGGGTATGGCCGGGGAGCAGGCCACCCGGGAGGCGGAGCGCCACGTCGGGCCATACGTCCTGCGGGAACGGACGGCCCGGCGGCTGGTGGCGGAACGGACAGGTACCCCGCACATCTCCATCATCGCTGTCGGGGTGGTGTTCCTGTTACTGGTCGTCGCCATGGCTCCCTGGCGCGGCGGGACCCGCGTGCCCGTTGCCATCAGCCTGGCCGTGATCGGTGTGGGGATTGGGCTGCTGATCGCCGCCTTCGTCCCCCGCCTGGAACGGCTGACCGTGGACGTGGAGGCCCGCGAGGGTCGCCTGGAACGGGTCTATCTCCTGGCCCGCCGGATGGAGACGTTCCGGATTCCTCTGGATGCGGTGAACGGGGTGCGCTGCCGTCAGCGGGTCTGGCGGGATGCGCCCGACGCTGCCGTCATCCGCTGGTCGGTGGAACTGGTGGGGGAGGAGAAGGTCTGGCAACTGGCCGAGGAGGACCAGGAGGAGCCCATGCAGGAACTGGCCCGCCTGGTGGCCGAGATCGCGGGCATTCCCAAACGGTGATCTGTTGCTGAAGGAGGTTAATGATGCGGCTGGTCGGAAAACGGATTGCTGTCCTGGCCGAGAACAACTACCAGGAACTGGAACTCTGGTACCCCCTTCTGCGGATGCGGGAGGAAGGGGCCGAGGTCAAAGTGGTCGGTACCGGGAGTGCCTCCACCTACACCAGCAAATACGGCTACCCGGTGAAGGTGGACGTTTCCGCCGACCAGGTTTCCGCGGATGACTTTGATGCGATCATCATCCCCGGCGGCTATGCCCCCGACCTGATGCGCCGGTACGAATCGGTGCTCCGGCTGGTGCGGGAGGCGTTCCAGAAGGGGAAGGTCATCGCGGCCATCTGCCACGCCGGGTGGGTGCCCATCTCTGCGGGCATCCTGAAGGGCCGACGCGTCACCAGTTTCTTCGCCATCAAGGACGACATGGTGAACGCCGGAGCGGAGTGGGTGGACGCGGAAGTGGTGCGGGACGGCAACCTCATCACCTCGCGGACGCCCGATGACCTGCCCGCCTTCTGCCGCACCATCATTGAGGCTCTCTCCGCTGACTGAAGTCAGCCTCTTTGGGCCTGCGGCCGATGGTCGGCGAAGGCTGGCTATGTTTCTCTTCGTGCCTTTGTGCCTTTGTGTCTTTGTGTGAGAAATGAACCTCTTGGATTTCCGGGACCCACAGGCGGCCCGCGCGGTCGCCGAAACCATTTCTGCTCGCTCCACCCGTCCAGTGCGGCTGATGGAGTTCTGCGGCGGCCACACCCATGCCATCCTGCGCTTCGGCATCCCGGACCTGCTTCCCCCCACGGTGGAACTCCTTTCGGGGCCGGGGTGCCCGGTATGTGTCACCTCGGCGGCGGAATTGAGTCGGGCCATCGCGCTGGCGGAGATCCCCGGGGTCATCCTGACCACCTTCGGGGATATGATGCGGGTGCCGGCAGACCGGGGGCGCTCCCTGGCCCGCGCCCGGGCCGAAGGGGCCGACATCCGCATCGTCTACTCCCCCCTGGACGCGCTGGAGGTGGCCCGGCAGAACCCCACCCGGACCGTCATCTTCCTGGGCGTGGGCTTTGAGACCACCGCGCCGATGGTGGCGTCGGCCGTGCTGTCGGCGGAGGCGGAAGGCATCCGCAACTTTGCCGTCTTCAGTACCCACAAACTGACGCCGCCGGCGATGCGGGCCATCCTGGACGCCGGGGAGGTCCGCCTTTCCGGGATCATCGGGCCGGGCCACGTCACCACCGTCATCGGCCCGGAAGCCTGGCAGTTTCTGCCCCGGGACTACGGGGTCCCCTGTGCGGTGGCCGGCTTTGAACCACTGGACATCCTGCGGGCCATCCTGGCGCTGGTGGAGATGATAGAGGCAGGACGGCCGGACGTCGCCAACGCGTACGCCCGCAGCGTGCGGAGCGGGGGGAATCCTGCGGCGATGGAGGCGATGGAGCAGGTCTTTGAGGTGGCCGAGGCCGAGTGGCGGGGACTGGGGGTATTGCCCGCCAGCGGCCTGCGCATCCGGGAGGAGTACGCCCACTACGATGCCGCGCGCCGTTTCCCGGTGGAGGTCCAGCCGGCCCGCGAGCCCCCGGGCTGTCGCTGCGGCGACGTCCTGCGGGGAACCCTGCGGCCGGTGGAGTGTCCCCTCTTCGCGCGGGTCTGCACTCCCCAGAACCCCGTCGGCCCCTGCATGGTCAGCGCTGAAGGCGCCTGCGCCGCCTACTACCAGTACGGACGACAAATCCCTGACTGACCCTTCACGGTTCACGTTTCGTAACTACCTACCCGAATCGGTTTGCCAGTGATGTAGCGCAGGCTGTCAGCCTGCATGCAGGCCTGGCAGCCTGCGCTACAGGAATGTGCCCTGGTCAGCGTCTTTTATGGCGCTGGCCCGGAGACCTCCTGGTAGGTAGTTACCACGTTTCACGTTTCAGGATGCGCCATGTCCCTCCCACCATTGACCCTTCAGATGACCATGGACCAGGCCCTGCGGCGGGTGACGGAGAACCGCCCTGCCCAGGAGGCCCTGATTTGCGGGAACCTCCGGCTGACCTACGGTCAGTTGCAGGAGCGCATAGACCGGACGGCCGACGTTCTGGCCCATATGGGCGTCGGGAAAGGGGATCGCGTTGCCCTGATGCTGCCGCCCGGGGTGGATTACATTACCCTGTTCTTTGCCATCGCGCGGCGAGGGGCGGTGGTTGTCCCCATAGACCCGACCGTCCGCCCTCAGCGGGTGCTCCAGATTGCGGAGCAGATCGCGCCGGCCCGGATGGTGGTGGCGGAACCGCTCCCCGAATCCATTGCGTCCGGGTTGCCGGAGGGGATAGAGGTCCACCTGGCGGATGAATTCCATCCGGAGCGGATGCCGGTTCTGTCGCCGGCTCCGCCGCCGGAAGTGGCGCCGGGGGACCTGCTGGCGATTCTCTACACCTCCGGCACCACCGGCGCGCCCAAAGGGGCGATGCACACCCACCGCAGCCTCATTGCCCCGGTGGTCGCCAGCATGAAATTGCGGGAACTGTGGATCAAACGCCCCTCGCTGGCGCAACTGCCCAGGATGGGACGGGCACTGGCCCGCTATCGGCGCCGTCTCCTTCGGGCCGCCGGTCGCCCCCAGATTTTCCTCTCCACCACCGGCTACCACAACACCACTGGCATTGAAGTCTTCCTTCAGGCCCTGCTGATGGGGGACACCCTGGTCGTCCAACCGTTTTTCCATCCGGTGGAGGCGCTGGAACTGATCCAGCGGGAGAGGGTGACCGTCCTGGTGGCCGTCCCGACGGCACTGGCGGTGATGCTGCGGGTGGAGAACTTTGACCGCTATGACCTCTCCTCCCTGCTGATTTGCGGGACGGGCGCCGCGCCCTGCCCACCGGACCTGGCGCGGGAGATTCAGCGTCGCTTCGGCTGTGCGCTGCACATCGGGTTTGGGGCGACGGAAATCGGCGGGGGCATCGCCGCCACGGACATCGGCGATTCGCCGGACCTCCAGGCGGAGACGGTGGGCCGTCCGATGCCGGGGATGGAAGTCCGCATTGCCGACGACGAGGGGCGTCCTCTGCCGCCGGGCCAGGTGGGGGAACTCTGGGTGCGGGGGGAGAACGTGATGCTGGGCTACTGGGGCGCGTCCGACCTGACCGAACAGGTGCTGGACCCGGAGGGATGGTACCATACGGGCGACATGGCGGTGATGGATGAGCGGGGATACCTGCGCATCGTGGGCCGGAAGAAGGACATGATCATCCGGGGCGGCCGCAACATCTACCCTGAGGAGATAGAGCGGCGCCTGGTGGCCCATCCGGCCATCCGGGAGGCGGCGGTCGTGGGAGTGCCGGGGCGGTTTGGCGATGAGGAGGTCTGGGCCTTTGTGATTCCCGCAGAGGGACACACGCTGACACCCCAGGAGGTGCGGGAATTCTGCCGGGGTGTGCTGGAACCGTATCAGATTCCCCAGGTGGTGCGGGTGGTGGAGGATTTCCCGCGCGCCTCCACCGGCAAACCGCAGAAGTTCCGGCTGCGGGAGATGGCGATGGCCGGTGGCGCTGGCCATCAGACTGCTCTTTGAGCCTCTTGGGGGATTCAACGACTTTGCTATAGGAGAGTTTTGGTATATAATTACTGTCACAGTAGTTAGCCAACCCCTCATCATCGGGTAGATGCCCTATGAACATCCTTTTGTGGGGGACCGGGTCGCTGCCGTACTTTGAATGGCCATCTCGCTGGGAGGCTGTCCTGCTCCTGGGGCTATATGGGGCTGCGCTCCTCATCGTTCTGGCTCGCTCCTGGCAGGATTTCTCCCTACTGCGCGGACGACGGCTGTTCATCTTTATCCTCCTTCTTGTTCTCACTCCCCTGCTGAACCGGGTCCTGATTCTGCGCCTCCCCGCTCCCGACCTGCTTCCGCCCCCTCTGCTGGCTGCTGAGCCCGCCGTGCCGGGCTTCCCGCTTTTGGGACTGTTGCCCGTGATACTGGCAGCGATCTGGTTGGGTATCGGGCCTGCGCTGGTATTGGGCCTGGTCGCCGGATTGTTCCGTTCCACCACCCATCTCCTCTTTGAACCCCTGAGCCTGGCGCTGGAAGTTGCCCTCCTGGCCTTTTTCCTGAGACAGGACTTCCGGGGTGGTTTCGCTCATCTCCTCCGTCAGCCCCTGGGGGCGTTCCTGATTGTGGTTCTCTTGATTCAACCTGTTGTCCTGGTGGGTTTACTGGTCGGCGAATACCGGCCGGGGCAGGGGCTGGCAGTGCTGGACTATGTTCTGGCACTGATGAGCATCACCATCCCGTTGGCCCTTATGGAGGCCCTGGCCTACGGGTTGCTCTTCCAGACGCTGTATCTCCTGTTCCCCCGGGCCCGTCCGGTCCAGGCCGCTCGTCGCTCTCCACCGTATGCCCGTACGCTGAATCGCCGGTTCCTGTTTTTGTTTATTCCCCTCTTCATCGTCTTTTTCTCCGCTCTGGTCTACGCCGTCTCGGTATCGGCGATGAACACAGCCACCCGCCTGGCGGTGGACGCGATGGTTCGCGATGCCCGTAACGGTGCCGATGGCATCGGTGAGTTCATCTCCACCGGACAGAGTTTGATCCGCCAATTCTCGGTGGCTCCTCAAATCCGGAGTGACGACGCGGAAGTATGCCAGGCCCAGTTGCAGACCTTTGTCCAGATGCTCCCGTACTTCAGTCGCCTGACCGCCTATGGACCGGATGGAAATCTCTTGTGTTCGTACCCCTCCTACACGCCGGACGAGGTAGAACTAACCCCTGAGGAGCAGGAGTTCCTGTTTCTGGTCCAGGCGACGGGTGGGGTGCAGGCGACGCCGGTCCACCGGGGGCGGAATGACGCGGTCATTCTCTCCTTTTTGAGTGCACTGGAGCCCAATGCCAGTGGTGAGCATTATGGGGTCCTGGTCGGGCGGGTAGAGATGGGGGTGAACCCGCTTCTGGAGCGGGTCCTGACCGGACTCCAGTGGACGATGCAGCAGGGGGAGGGGTTTGTGGTGGATGACCAGGGCCGCATCGTCGTCCACCAGGACCCCCAACGGTTGCTGGATCGCTGGGAGGTGGACCAGAGCCGTCCCCCGTTGGTGACCGTGGGAGATGGATGGGTGCGGGAGACCCGGGATAGTCGGACCAACGCCCGTCAACTGGCCTGCTACCTCCCGGTCAGCGGATACCCCTGGGCAGTGGTGATTCTGCTCCCGCACAAAGTCCGGATGGAACTGGCTCTCAACATTGCTACCCCCCTTCTTATTCTCCTTACTGTTTTGACCGGAGTGGTGGGGCTGATCATCTCCCTGGCGGCGAGCCAGTTGACGCGCCCGCTGAACCTGCTGGCCCGCGCGGCCGAAGAGATTGCCCGGGGCAATCTGGAGAAGTCCATCCAGATGACCGGGGACGACGAAATTGCCCGGCTGGGCGAGTCCTTTGAGAAGATGCGGGTCAGCCTGCGCGACCGGTTGAACGACCTCTCCCTGCTCCTTCGGGTGGCGCAGGAGGTCTCTGCCACGCTGGACCTATCCCAGGGGATCGCCCGCATCCTGGAAGGTGCCCTTCAGACCCTTCAGGCGCGCGTCTCCCGGATCGTTCTTCTCTCTGCGGCGGGAGACCCTCAGGTCGTTATTGGGCGCGGGGAGCCGGTGGAACGAGTGGGGACGCTGGACCGGGTGCTGGCCCTGGCGGCCCGGGATGCCAGGACCGCGATTGTCCTGGACAACCTGCGGAGGGCCCGGTTGCTGGCCAACGCCGGCCCGCTGCCGGAGGAAATCCGGGCCGTTGTGGCATTACCGGTTCTGAGCAAAGGGCAACCGGTCGCCGTAGTGTGGGTCGGGTTTGACCAGCCGCGCCGGATTGAGCCCACGGAACTGGACCTTCTTTCCACCCTGGCCAGCGAGACCGCCGTGTTGATTGAAAATGCCCGCCTGTTTCAACTGGCGGAGAGCGGGCGGCGGCGACTGGCCGCCATCCTCTCCAGCACCAGCGATGCCATCCTGGTTACGGACCGGGATGACTGCCTTCTGCTGGTCAACCCGGCGGCGGAGCGGGCCCTGGGCATCCCGGCTGAGGAACTGGTGGGCAAAAAAGTGGGCGAGACCCCTCTGGACTCCGCCCTGGTGCGCATCCTGACCGAACCCCTGGGGCGAAGCGGGCCGCTGGTGGAGGAGGTCCCTCTGCCCGGCGGACGGGTTTTCTATGCCAGCGCGTCCACCATCCTCAGCGCCGAAGGGGAGAACATGGGGCGGGTTGTGGTGATGCGGGATATTACACACTTCAAAGAACTGGACGAGATGAAGTCCGAGTTCGTCGCGACCGTTTCCCACGACCTGCGCGCGCCGCTGACTTTTATCCGGGGCTACGCCAGCATGCTCCCGATGGTGGGCGACCTCACTCCCAAACAGCAGGAGTACCTGGATAAAATCTTCTCGGGGATTGAGCAGATGAGCACCCTGGTGGAAAACTTGCTGAACCTCCAGCGCATTGAGGCGGGGGTGGGTCTGGAAGAGCGGCCCTGTCACGTAGGGGCCCTGCTGGTGGAGGCGGTGGACGGGATGCGGGCCCGGGCGGTGGCCAAAGGGTTAACCCTTCGTCTGGAGGCATCGGAGCCGGCCCCGGTCATCTGGGGAGATGCGATGCTGCTCCGCCAGGCGATTGCCAACCTGGTGGATAATGCTATCAAATACACCCCTTCCGGCGGCGCCGTGACGGTGGGGTTACGGACAGTCGGTCAGGAGATTCACATCTCGGTCAGCGATACGGGCGTTGGCATCGCGCCGGAAGACCAGGTCCGTCTCTTTGAGAAATTCTATCGCATCCGTCGCAGAGGAATGGAGGACGTTCCAGGCTCCGGTTTGGGACTGGCGATTGTCAAATCCATTGTAGAGCGGCATGGGGGACGGATCTGGGTGGAATCTCAACTGAATAAAGGGAGTACTTTTACGATCGCTCTTCCTATCCGCAGGCCATCGGCATCCGATGCGCCGATGGCATAACTCCGGAGATAATGCTTGTGGGGGCGGTGAACCTGCCGCCACCCATTTCCTTCGTGTAGTCATAATCGGCTGATTTCCCTGATACCGGACAACGGTCTACATCAAGGTGGGGTAAGGGGATAACGGGATGTCCCTGCAGGTCGGCATCGTAGGTCTCCCCAACGTGGGAAAATCCACCCTTTTCAATGCCCTCACCCGGGCGGGGGCGGCGGTGGGGGCGTATCCCTTTACGACGATTGACCCCAACCGGGGCATCGCGGCGGTCCCGGACCGGCGACTGGAAGCGCTGGCTCGCCTGGTAGGGCCGGAGCAGGTCACGCCAGCCACTGTAGAGTTCGTGGACATCGCCGGTCTGGTTCAGGGGTCGCACCGGGGCGAGGGGTTGGGCAACCGTTTTCTGGCGCACATCCGGGAGGTGGATGCGATTGCGGTTGTCGCGCGCTGTTTTGCTGACCCCGACGTGGCACACGTGGACGGCACCGTAGACCCGATGCGGGACCTGGAAGTCCTGGACCTGGAACTGATCCTGGCGGACCTGGAGACGGTGCAGCGGCGGCTGGAGAAGACCCGCCCGGCGGCCCGTGCCCGTCCCCGGGAACTGGCGGCAGAACTGGCATTGTTGGAGGAACTGGAGGCCCGCCTGCAGCGAGGGGAGCGGGCCTCCGTTTTTGTGAGGGAGGACGGAGAGGAGCGCGCGGCGCTGGTCCGGGAACTTCACCTGTTGACGGCCAAACCCCGTCTCTATGTGGCGAACGTGGCCGAGGAGGACCTGCCGGAGGGTGGGGAGGGTGCAGATGCAGTGTCGCGGTATGCGGCAGCGGAAGGCGCGCCCTGTATAGTCCTCTGTGCCCGACTGGAGGCGGACCTGGCTTCGTGGCCACCCGACGAGGCGACGGAGTACCGCGCGGCAATGGGCCTCTCGCAATCCGGCCTGGAGGCGCTGGTCTGGGCAGGGTATCGGATCCTGGACCTCATCACTTTTTTCACCATCGCGGGCGGGCGGGAAGTGCGGGCCTGGTCGGTGCGCCGGGGCGCGACGGCGCCGGAGGCGGCGGGACGGGTGCACACTGATATGCAGCGGGGCTTTATTCGGGCGGAGGTGATTGGCTGGGAGGAACTGGTACGGGCGGGGGGATGGACCGCTGCCCGGGAGCAGGGGCTGATCCGTACCGAAGGGCGGGATTACCGCATCCAGGACGGAGATGTCTGTCTCTTCCGGTTCAACCCGTAAATTGCCACCTGTGCAATTGTAGGACAACTGCTCGCAGTTGTCCTACAATTCGTATAGTCATCAAAGGGAAGGGGCTTCTATGGGTTGTTGACTACACTTTGGAGAAAAAACGGGCTATACGAAATGCGGAAGGCAAGGTCGTTTTGCTCCAGGTGTTTTTCGTGTAGTCACCAATCTGGCCCCTTCGTGTAGTCATCAACCTGGCCTTTCTTGGGGTTGGTCTATCCTGCTTTGGAGAGTAAATTCAGGCTATACGAAGTGCGGGGCGGTAAATCAGGCCAGCACAAGGTGGTGACCCGCACTTCACAGGGTGGGGAAGCAAAGATAAACCAGGACAGCAGTAGAATCCGTGCTCGCCCGTATTCACCCGTGTTCATCCGTGTTTCATTTCCGATTCGCTATCCGGCTCGTTGAAAATGCGGTGATACCCCCGGTCCAGTTCGTCGTCGCTCAGGTGGGTGTACCGCTGGGTGGTGGTTATGCTCCGGTGGCGGGCCAGTTCCTGCGCCAGCCGGACGTTGCCCCCGCTTCCCCGCAGGACCACGGTCACGAAGTAGTGGCGGAATGTGTGGGGAGTGATGGTGCCTCGTGCCCGCTCCCCTAATGCAGCTACGGTCCACTCTTCCACGATCTTCTCCGCCGAACGGGGGGAGAGGGGCAGGACGCGCTCCCCGGCCCCCTTGTCGTGGCGAGCAAAGAGGGGAAGCCCGCTGAACGGACGCCCCTGCTGACCGTCCAGTTCCGCCCGGGCATCCAGATAGGCCCGCAGATAGCGCAGACTCCGCTCGGAGAAGCGCACAATCGCCTCCCGGTTCCCTTTCCCCAGCACGCGCGCCCGCGCTTCGGTCCAGTCCAGATGCCCACGGGTCAGCCCGCAGGCCTCAGAGACCCGCAAGCCAGTATCCGCCAGCACATAAAGTAGCGCGCGGTCTCGCAAAATCCGCAGGCGCTCCCGCTCATCGTGGGGTGGGGTGGTGGCCGCCTGAGCGACGGTCTCCAGAATTTTCTCTATCTCCGCGCGCGGGAACGGAGGAAGCCGCGTCGCCTCCCGGCGTGCCCGTCTCCGGCACAGTCGCCGCAGGGCTGGCAGGTTGACCGGTGCCCAATTCTCCGCCGCCGCGTGCTCGTAGAAGGCCGTCATCGCCGTGATGTACAGCCGCTCCGTGGCGACGGCAAACGCGTGGAGGGACTGGATAAACCAACTCATCCACTCCACGGAGAGTTCACCGACCGGCACGGAATTCGGAACCCCGTGCTCCTTCAGCACATCCAGAAACCGGCCAGCGGCCTGAGCGTAAGCCTTGTGGGTGTTCGGGCTCCGGCTGGCCGCGACCTCGTCCAGAAATTTCTCCAGGGCATCCTGCAGGGTCAGATCTGTCATCCCCGGCTCCGCTCCAGCTGCTCCAACAAGATTTCGTCCCGAAGTGCTCCCAGTTCCGGATCGCCGCTCACCAACGATGAACAGTTCACTTTCCCCGCCCTGCGCGCTTTCCAGTAACTGCCGAACTCTTGACGCGGCCGGCTCCTCCCCCTGGAGGAGAGCCAGCATTGCCCATGCATCAAGAACGAACCGGGGTTTCATCCCGGACCTCCTGCCGGTGTTCCCTCTCCAACTCAGAGAGAAAATCCGTCTCTGGGTATTTTCCACACAGGGCTGCGATCAGTGAAGTTTGCACAGGCTCCAGGACAATATTTCGCTCCTCCAGGCGGACACGGAAGGTGGTGCCTGCCCGGAGCCCCAGTGTTTCCCGAATGGATTTCGGAATCACCACCTGGCCTTTTGAAGAGAGACGCGTCTGAATCATCGTACCTCCCATTTCTTACCTCTGTTGGTCTTATTGTAAGACAAATGGAAAATTTGTCAAATTTCTGGCAGAGTAGGGGGCGCCCGGCCTGCTGCGATTTTTGATTCGTATAAGTTTAACTATCCGAATCATATTATACCACCTCCTCTCTCGCTGTCAAGCGACTATTCAGCCGATTGAAATCGTCCTCCCGATCCAGCAAAGCCCTGGCAGGCCGTTTTTGAGCCCCGAAGGCTTTGCAGAACCAACCCGACGCTTCAGAGCATGTCCCAAAAATGCTTGTAGTAAGCCACGAAGCGAAGCGGAGTGGCGTCTAAATCCGCCCAAACCTGCACTCCGCTGCGCTCCGTGTCTGACTACAAACGAATTTTAGACACGCTCTCACTCGGGAGAAAATTTGACAAACTCCCTCATCTGTCTTACAATTCCTGTAGCCATTCTCAGCAGACCCGCGCTCAATTATGAAATATATAAAAAATCTTCGTGTCCTTTGTGTCCTTCGTGGTTGATCTCCAACCTGATAGGAGGTACCCGATGAGCAATCCCGTGAAAATCTGCGACCTGGTGCTCCGGGATGGGCATCAATCGCTGCTGGCCACCCGGATGCGCACCGACGATATGCTCCCCATCGCCGAGAAGATGGACCAGGTGGGCTTCTGGGCCGTGGAGATGTGGGGCGGCGCCACCTTTGACTCCGCGATGCGGTTTCTGGACGAGGACCCCTGGGACCGGCTCCGGCTGCTCCGGCAGGCCATGCCCAACACCCCCTTCATGATGCTCCTGCGTGGCCAGAACGTCGTCGGCTACCGCCACTACCCCGACGACGTGCTGGAACGGTTCATCGTCCGCGCCCGCGCCAACGGGATAGACATCTTCCGCATCTTTGACGCCCTCAACGACATCCGCAACATAGAGCGGGCGATGGCTGTCGCGAAACGGGAGGGGGCACATGTCCAGGCCGCGATTTGCTACACCATTGGCCCGCCCTATAGCATAGACTACTTCGTCCATCTGGCCCGCCAGATGGCCGACCTGGGCGCGGACTCTATCTGCATCAAGGACATGGCCGGCCTCATCACCCCGTACGCCGCGTACGAACTGGTCCGCCGCCTCAAGGCCGAAATCGGCCTGCCGGTCCACTTCCACTCCCACACCACCAGCGGGATGGCAACGGCCGCGCTGCTCAAGGCTGTGGAGGCCGGAGTGGACATCGTGGACACGGTCATTTCGTCCCTCTCTATGGGCACGTCCCACTCCCCGACCGAGTCCGTCGTCGCCATGCTCCAAGGGACGGAGCGGGATACGGGCCTGGATCTGAACCTGCTGGCGGAGATTGCCGAGTACTTCGCCGAAGTCCGCCGCAAGTACGCCCGCTTTGAGAGCGGCTTCTTCGGCGTGGACGTGGGGGTGTTGCAGTACCAGATTCCCGGGGGGATGCTCTCCAATCTGGTCTCCCAACTGCGCTCGCAGAAGGCGGAGGACAAGTACCCGGAGGTACTGGCGGAGGTCCCCCGCGTCCGGGCGGAACTGGGCTACCCGCCGCTGGTCACGCCGTCCAGCCAGATCGTCGGCACGCAGGCCACCCTCAACGTCGTCCTGGGCGAGCGGTACAAGATCATCCCCGAGGAGGTCAAGAACTACGTGCGGGGCTACTACGGCCGTCCCCCTGCCCCCATTGACCCCGAGGTGAGGCGGAAGATCATCGGCGACGAGGAGCCCATAGACTGCCGCCCGGCAGACCTGCTGCCGCCCGGGATGCCGAAGGCGTGGGAGGAAATCGGCTCCATTGCCCGCAGCGAGGAGGACGTCATCTCCTACGCGCTCTTCCCCCAGATCGCCCGTCCGTTTCTGGAACGGCGCGCGCGGGGAAGCGACGGGAAAGAACCGGTGGCAGCGGCGATTGCCGGGATGCTCCTGTACCGCCTGGAGGAGCAGGCCCGGCGGGAGCCCCCCACCCCACCGACCCCGGCGGTCTCTCCCTGGAAGACCACCTGGCGGCCCGCCAGCGGCCGCTGGACCGGCATCCTGGAGGGTGCCGGTGGGTTGAGGTAGGATTCACCACGAAGACACCAAGACACGAAGTAAAAAAATTAACAATCTAGCCACCTGACACTTTTAAGCAAAGAGAGTTGACCAACGGGCTGGCTCCTGTAAAATAGACTCATCGGACGTCTAATTTTCCTACGCAAGGAGGACAGCGATGTTGGCCAACCGCCTGTATCCTG
>Ga0197142_1003319_pt1 | contig 13576 bp, 16 predicted proteins | sample GBS60_MetaG_FD_148614 | JGI IMG/M metagenome (GOLD analysis project Ga0197142, IMG submission 148614) | Sediment microbial communities from Great Boiling Springs, Gerlach, Nevada, United States - GBS 60_MetaG | ecosystem: Environmental > Aquatic > Thermal springs > Hot (42-90C) > Sediment... | reverse complement strand
CCGCCGGACACCTGGACCTTCCCCACGTCCGACACCCTCATCCGCCTCTACCCGGAGCGGTTCTGGATGGACGTGGGGATGACGATTGTGGGGGTGGTCCTGGCGCAGGCCGTGCTGGTGGGAGGGGTGGCATTTTTGTTGAGGTTCACACCACCAGCGTCTCATACAGCCGCTCCAGGCTGATGTCGGGGCAGACGGTGTGGCGGCACTGGAGGGTGAGGGCGGCGGCAGAGAGGCCCAGGCGGACCGCATCGGTGGGCGAGAGTCCCTCTAAGAGGCCGAAGATGACGGCGGCGGTCAGCGCGTCGCCCACGCCGGTGCGGTCCACGATGGGGACGGCGATGGCGGGCAGGTTGCCGCTCTCCTGCATCGTGGCGTAGCAGAGCCCCTTCTCCGCCAGGGTGATGACGGCCAGTTTGACCCCCTTCGCCACCAGCCGCCGGGCGACGCGAATGGGGCGGCTGCTGCTCCCACCCACCTCGCCCAGCAGGGCGTACGCTTCCTGCAGGTTGGGCGTCACCAGGTGGAGTTGGCTCAGAAACGGCTGCAGGCGGACGGCCAGCGGCGCAGAGGTCGGGTCGGCACAGACGGGGCGGTCGTAGCGGGCGGCCAGGCGAAAGACCATCTCCAGCGCGGCGGGGGAAAGATTCGCGTCTATGACCACCATCTCCGCTTCCCGGAAGAGCCGCCGCCGGTCGTGGAGGTAGCGCGGGGTGACGGCCTGGATGGCCCCCATATCGTCCAGTCCGACGATGAGTTGTTTCTCCTGGTCCTGCAGGGCCAGGTAGGTGCCGGTGCGGAGGTCGGGCCGGACCAGGATGTGGTCGGTGTTGATGCCGGCCTGACGGGCGTTCTCCAGGATGTACCGCCCGGGCCAGTCGTCCCCCAGTGCGGTGATCAATGTCACTTCCACCCCCAGGCGGGCCAGATTCTCGGCGATGTTGCGCGCCACCCCGCCGGGACTCTGCCGGATGACCCCCGGGTTGGAGGTCCCCATCTGCATGGGTCCTCCCACCTGCCCCTTCACGTCCAGCCCCGCCGCGCCGATGACCAGGACGTCCATCCGTTTCTCCTCTGCAGAGGGAATCCAACAGGCTACAGCACCCGCTTCCCGTCCAGCCACAGTTCCGCCTGGGGGACGACGAAGTCTTCGTGGAAGTCGGCCGCCACCCGGCCCCCCATATGGGCATTATCGCCGACGGCCAGGTGGACGGTGCCGCGAATCTTCTCGGCCTCCAGGACGTTATCCGGCCGGCGGGCGTTGGGGTTGGTGCCCACGCCCAGTTCGGCCAGGTTGCGCCGGGCGGCGTAGAGGGGCCCGTCGTCGCCGGGTCGGAGGAACTGGCGGAGTTCCTCCCCCACCCGGCCGCCCCCCAGGACCTCCACAACCTGCCCGGCGCGGAACACCAGCCGCATCTCCTCGGTCAGGCCGGGATGCCAGCCAGCCTGGACAACCAGGACTCCCTCTGCCGTCCCCTCCACCGGGGCGACGTAGGCCTCCCCCGCCGGGAGGTTGCCCCACTCCCCCCGCTGCAGGTAGAGGCCGGTGTCGGCCATTCCGGCGCGCCCGGCCAGCGAGAAGCGGATGTCGGTGCCCGCTGGCGAACGGACCCACGCCTCCCGGGCATCGGTGAGTTGCCGGGCGATGGCCTCCGCCTCGGCCGCCACCTGGCGGTAGTCTACCGCCATCGGGCCGTCGGGGTAGAACATTTCGGCCAGGAAACCGGGCATGCTGGCCAGCCGCACCCCGGCATGCGTCGCCGCCTCCCGCGCGTCGGTGTGGGAGAGGGAGTAGGTCGTCAGGGCAATCACCACGTCGGCCTGTCGCAGGCGCGCGGCCAGGTCCGCCGGGGGCTCCGCCCCGTGCCCTCCCGTCGCCGGATAGACGACGAAATCCACCGCCCCTTCGGGCCGCATCCGGCGCGCGACCTCCGCCACCTGCCGCGCCAGGACGGCCCGCTCCAGCATCTCCGTCAGCGCGGGGAGGGGCATACCGGCCCAGTCCTCCGGCCAGGGGACGTCGGTCACCACCAGCAACCGCTCGCCGGGTTGCCAGCCCATGTTGACTTCCAGCATGGTGCGGACAACACGAGTGATTTTCTCCTCGTCAGCCCAGGTCATCGTTGGCCTCCTCGTATCAGTAACCGGGCACGCCCATCTCCCGACAGAGCGCCACCAGGTCGGGGTGGACGTATCGGCCCTGTTCTTCAATGGGCACTCCATCCAGGTAGACAGTGGGGCTCAGCACGACCCCATCGGTGTGGGACGGCGCGCCCCAGTCGCTGGGGCCGATGCCGAACTGCATGCAGCCGAAGATGCGCTCGTCCTCCAGAATCCGCCCGCTGGGCCGGGTGACGCCGGGGTTGAAGCCGTAGCAGGCGTGGTCCATCTGGAACATCGCCGGATGCCCGAAGGATTCCAGCCACCGGCGGAAGACCTGCGCCTCGTGGCCGCCCTCTACCCGGACAATCCGCCCGCCCTCAATCGTCAGATGCACGGGATGGCGCAGGACGCCCAGTTCGGCCGGGGGCCAGAGCGCGCCGTCAAAGACCAGGACGCCCTCAAAACTCTCCCGAACCGCCATGAAGCCCGACTGTCCCCCCAGCATCTGGGGGTAGCCCCCGGTCTCGGGGGGCGGTTCCCAGAAGGGGTCCCCGGCCTTGTCCACCCGCATGGTCAGGTCAGTGCCGGAGGGGGCCGTCACCCGGATGACGTCCGCCGCCTGGGAGAGGCGGTAGAGACGGTCCGCCATCTCCCGCAGGGGCCGGTAGGGGACCCGTCCAACCGTCCGGACCATCATATCGGCGTCCATGCCGGTCAGACAGACGTAGATGCATCCGGCGGCGACGGCGGCATGGTAGGCCGGACTGTAGAGGTGGTAGGCGACGGCGAAGTCAATCCAGATGTCGGAGCGGGGGAGTCCTGCGGCGACGGGGGCCGGGGGGTCCATGCAGGGCTGCGGGTTCGCCGGATAGCGGAACACCGAAGGGATGCCCCCGACGGCGTAGACGGCCCGGGCCGTCGCCTCCACCGCGCGCAGGTCGGAGAGGGTGTCGGCGGTGATGGCGACATGCTGGCCCGGGCGGACCGGGCGCATTTCGGTGACCAGTTTGTGGGCGGCGGCAGCCAGTTCAAAACTGTAGAACTCTCCGCGGGGTTCGGTACCGTAGGCCAGTTCCATATCAGACCACCAGTTTCTCAATGGGGATATAGTCTATATCAAAGCCGAAGTAGCGCGGGCCGGCCGCCGCCAGGCCCCGCTCGCTGCGGAAGGCCTCCAGTCCCTTCACCCCCACCACCGCCACCTGCATCCCGGCGTCCAGGTCGGTGTTGGTGATGCCTTCGCCCGTCTCCCGGTCCACCACCACAATGAGGTCGGGACTGCAGACGAAGGGCCGGCCGTCCAGCCAGGAGACGTGGTTCTCGTTCTTGAACCAGATGTCCATTGTGTGCCCGACGTAGTCGCCGGTGCCCTGGATGTGGGAGGTGCCGAACATATAGCCCTCCCGGTCCTCCCAGTCCTTGCCGGTGACCACGCCCTCAAAGAGGAGCCAGCCTCCGGTGAACCGGATGGCCGCGCGGACGGGGTCCTCCCCGGCCTCCCGCGCCTGCCGGATGGCCCGCCCCAGTTCCAGGCAGCGAGTCAGCGTCCCCGGGACGATGATCTCCTTCATCTCCCGACCGGTCAGCAGGGTGGCCGCGATGGTACAGGTGCCGAAGGCGGCGACGGCCAGCATCTTGCCGATGCGCTCCAGCATGTAGGGGTTGCAGGTCTCTTTGACGATAGCGATGTTCCCCCACTTATCCACGCTGGCGAAGGGCCAACTGTTCTTGCCGTAGAGGTACGGCGTCCCCTGCATCTCCTCCGGGATGGCCCGCCCGGCGTAGTCCCCGTCCACCACCGGGATGCCCAGGCGGGCGCCGGTGACCAGCGGGGCGGGGGTGTTCCCGGCCCCCAGTTCGGAGGGGACGATGGCCCCCATCTGGATTCCGGCGTACGCCGCCAGTTCCTTCACCGCCATCTCCATCGCCTGGTCGCCGTAACGGTCGGTCAGCCCCAGACGGCGGATGAGTTCCTTTGTCTCCTCGGAGACGGGGGCGATGGAGCCCATGCCGTAGGCAGTACAGGTCCAGGCATCGTCGGGGATTTCTGAGGGGTCCACCCATTCCAGTCTCAGCCTGTCCTGCAGGGCCCGGTCCAGCACCCGGCGGCCCCATTCGGGGCCGCCGCCCCCGCCGGTGCCCATCCACAGGCAGCCGCGCAGGAAGTCATCGCAGTCCTGAGAGTTATATAGGCCTCCTTGTGGCATCGTTGCCTCCTTGTTGAGAGAATGGCGATTCGTGATTCGTGCCATTCGTGTATTCGTGTCCTATTCGTGTATGGCCTCCGCCACCATCCGGGCAATCTGCTCGGGGTGCTCCGCCACGCGCACCCCGGCGGCCTCCAACGCGGCGATTTTCTCCGCCGCCGTCCCGGTGCCGCCCTCAATGATGGCCCCGGCATGCCCCATGCGCTTGCCCGGCGGCGCGGTCCGCCCGGCGATGAACGCCACCACCGGCTTGGTCATCCGTTCGGCGATGAAACGGGCGGCCACCTCTTCGTCGTTGCCGCCGATTTCGCCGATGAGCACCACCGCCTTTGTCTCCGGGTCCGCCTCAAAGAGGGCCAGCACGTCCACGAAACGGGTGCCGATGATGGGGTCACCGCCGATGCCCACGCACGTCGTCTGCCCGATGCCCAGCGCGGTCAGCGCGTAGACGACCTCGTAGGTGAGGGTGCCGGAGCGGGAGACGACACCCACCGGCCCCGGTGTGGCGATGTGGCCGGGCATGATGCCCACCTTCGCCTGCCCGGGGGTGAGCAGGCCGGGGCAGTTGGGACCGATCAGCCGTACCCCCTTCATATCCAGGTACGCCTTCACCCGGATCATCTCGTTGACCGGGATGCCCTCGGTGATGCAGACGACCAGGCCCAGCCCGGCGTCCGCCGCCTCTATGATGGCGTCCGGCGCGAAGGGTGCGGGGACGTAGATGACGGACGTGTTGGCGCCGGTGGCCTCCACCGCCTCCCGGACGGTGTCAAAGACGGGGACGCGACCGTCGCAGGCGAACTGTCCCCCCTTGCCCGGGGTGACGCCCGCCACGACCGGCGTGCCGTAATCCAGGGTCTGTCGGGTGTGAAACTCGCCCTCGCGCCCGGTCACGCCCTGCACGACCAGACGGGTGTTTTTGTCTACCAGGATTGCCATAGTGCCTCCAGTGAGTGAAAAGTGAAAAGTGAAACGTGAAACGTGAAGCGTGAAGCGTGAAAGGTGCGCTGTGCGACCTGCAAGTACGGGCGAGGCATGCCTCGCCCCTGCTGCGACCTGCGCCGTGCGCCCTGCCTACTCGCTCCGAGCCGCCGCGACGGCCTTCTGGGCCGCCTCCGCCAGGGTGGTGGCGGTGATGATGCGGTAGCCAGAATTCTCCAGAATCTGCCGCCCCTCCGCCTCGTTGGTCCCCACCAGCCGGGCCACGATGGGGAGGTCGGGCCGCACCTCGTCCAGGACGGAGATGATGCCCCGGGCCACCTCGTCGCAGCGGGTGATGCCGCCGAAGATGTTGAAGAGGACGGCCTTCACCCGGGGGTCGGCCAGGATCAGCCGCAGCGCCGTGGCCACCCGCTCGGCCCGGGCGCCCCCGCCGATGTCCAGGAAGTTGGCGGGCATCCCGCCGAAGTGCTGGATAATGTCCATCGTCGCCATGGCCAGACCGGCGCCGTTGACCATACAGCCGATGTCCCCGTCCAGTTGGACGAAGGAGAGACCGGCCTCGCGCGCGGCCCGCTCCGAGGGGGTCTCTTCGTCTATGTCCCGCATCTCCGCCAGGTCGGGGTGGCGGAAGAGACCGTTGTCGTCCAGCACAATCTTGGCATCCAGAGCCAGCAGCGTCCCCTCGGGGGTGATGACCAGCGGGTTGATCTCCGCCAGCGACGCGTCGCATTCCACGAAGGAGCGATACAGCCCCTGGGCGATGCGGCCAAAGTCCCGGTACAGCGACGGGGGAAGACCAATGCCTTTCGCCAGCCAGAGGGTCTGATACGTCCGCAGACCAACGAAGGGGTCAATGTGGACTTTTTTGATGGCCTCCGGGTGGGTGCGGGCGACTTCTTCTATCTCCACGCCGCCCTCGGAGGAGGCCATCATCACGGGGCGAGCGGCGGCGCGATCCACCACAATCCCCAGGTAGATTTCCTGCTGGATGTCGGCCGCCCGGGCCACCAGCACTTTGCGGACCGGCAGGCCCTTAATCTGCATAGAGAGGATACGGGATGCGATCTCTTCGGCCTGCTGCGGGGTCTGGGCCAGTTTGATGCCCCCGGCCTTGCCCCGTCCGCCCACCAGCACCTGGGCCTTGACGACGACGGGGCAACCCATCCCCTCCGCCAGCGCGCGCACCTCCTGGGGGGTTGTCGCCACCTCACCTTCCTGAACGGGAATGCCGTACTGGGCGAAGATACGCTTGGATTGATATTCGTGGAGTTTCACGGTTGGACCTCCGAATCAGATCGGGATATGCGAACACAGAGCAGACTCATTATACCATATCACAATCGTTCAGCCAATGAGGTAGATGGGACGTGCCCCAAACAGGGAAACTCCTCCAGTTGTCCTGCGAATTATACCAACTGTGTTTGTTACGGCCACTTCGCCCGACGGTAAACCGCCACGCGGCGAGCCGCTCGCGGCGTGGCCGTCGGGCTCAATCAGCAAAGCTCCCTTCGGGGGCTAAAAACAGCTCGAAGGGCTTTGCAGGATGAGCCCGGACGTTCACGTCCGGGCGATGGGCGCTGACCGAAACAGTTGTCGGATAACTGCTCGCAGTTGTCCGACAAAGCGACGAAATCCGACAAGATCGGCACCCCCGGGAACGCGTCGCCTTGACAGGTTTGCCGCTTCAACCTATAATAGCGGCGTCCGCCTCTGCGGAAATCCGAAGGAAAAGGAGCGAACGAATGCCACCAGTGCCCAAACGGAAAACGTCCAAAGGGCGGCGGGACCGGCGGCGCAGCCACCTGGCCCTGACCCTGCCCTCGCTGCTCATCTGCCCGAAGTGCAAGGAGCCGATGCTTCCCTACCACGCCTGTCCGAACTGTGGCACATACCGGGGCCATCAGGTGTTCACCCCGAAGGAAAAGAAAAAATAACACTGGGCCGAAACATCCAACCAGGGCGCGACCCGGACCATCGGAAGGTGTTTTCATTTTTCAGCAATGAATCGTCGACACGCTTTCCAGTTTCCCGGACAGGGCTCTCAGCAAGTGGGGATGGGGAAGGTCCTGGCCGAACGGTTCCCCACCGCGGCCCGAATTTTTGCACGCGCCGATGAAATCCTGGGCTTTCCCCTTTCCCGCCTCTGCTTTGAGGGGCCAGCAGAAGTGTTGAACGATACCATCAATGCCCAGCCGGCTATTCTGACGGTCAGTGTCGCGGCTCTGCGGGTGCTGGAAGAACGGGGGGAGAGCCCCGCCTGCGTTGCCGGGCACAGCCTGGGGGAATTCACTGCCCTGGTGGCCGCCAATGCGCTGACGTTTGAAGACGCGCTGCTGCTGGTGCGGGAGCGGGGACGGTTAATGAAAGAAGCGGGGGCCCGCCGCCCCGGGGGTATGGCCGCCGTTCTGGGGCTGGATGCGGAGCAAGTGGCCGCCATCTGTGAGCGCGTCTCCCAGGAGACCGGCGGGTATGTGGGAGTCGCCAACGACAACTGCCCCGGACAGGTCGTCATCTCCGGCGATGAGACCGCGCTGGCCGCGGGGATGGAGGCCATGCAGGCCGCCGGAGCCCGACGGGTGGTCCGGCTGGCCGTGAGCATTGCCGCTCACTCCCCGCTGATGGCCGAAGCGGCCGCCGCTTTCCGCCACGCGCTGGAAAAAGTCCCCCTCCAACGGCCCCGCATCCCCTTCATCGCCAACGCCACGGCCGACGAACTCACTGAACCGGAGTCCATCCGGGAGGCCCTGGTTCGCCAGTTGACCTCTCCCGTCCGCTGGCGGGGCTCCGTGCGGGAGATGATTCGCCGGGGAGTCGCCCGGTTTGTGGAGGTGGGCCCGGGAGACGTCCTCACCGGCCTCCTGCGCCGGATTGACGCCTCCGTCCAGGGCCTGACCGTCGCTCAGGTCCTGGGAGTGTAAAAATGCGGCGGTATCCATTTGTAAAAATTGCGCCGCGCGGAGACGTATACCGAAATCTGTAGCACAGGAGAGAAGATGACTCCCTCACTGAACGGAAAAGTCGCTGTGGTGACCGGTGCCTCCCGGGGCATCGGGCGGGCCATCGCGGTGGAACTGGCCCGCCGGGGCGCCCGGGTCATCGTCAACTATCACCAGAATGCCGATGCGGCGGAGGAGGTCGTCGCCGCTATCCGTGCCGAAGGCGGAGAGGCCACCGCTGTCCAGGCGGATGTCTCCGACGCGGCCCAGGCCCAGGCCCTCATCCAGGCCGCCCTGGATACCTATGGCCGGATAGACATCCTGGTCAACAACGCCGGCGTCACCCGGGACCGCCTCATTCTGATGATGAGCCCGGAGGATTGGGAGACGGTGCTGCGGGTGGACCTGACCAGTCTGTTCCACACCTGCAAGGCCGCCGCCCGCCCGATGGTTCGTCAGCGCTCCGGCCGCATCATCAACATCTCCTCGGTCGTCGGCATCGCCGGGCAGGGCGGGCAGACCAACTACGCCGCCGCCAAAGCGGGCGTCATCGGCTTCTCCAAGAGTCTGGCCAAAGAATTGGGCCCGCGCGGCATCACCGTCAACGTCGTCGCGCCGGGCTACATCCCCACCGACCTGACGGCCGACCTGCCCGAAGAACTGCGCCAGGAAGCCATCCGCCGCACCCCTCTGGGACGGGCGGGGCGTCCGGAGGACATCGCGTACGCCGTGGCCTTCCTGGCTTCCGATGAGGCGTCGTTCATCACCGGCGCCGTCCTGCCCGTAGACGGCGGGCTGGTGATGTCCGGATGACCCCGATTGCTGACGAGTGGAGGCCCATTGTGGAAGAAATTCCCGCTCTCGGCCGCATCACCGTGGACCCGGAGGTCCTGGAGACCATTGCCCGCCTGACCGCACTGGCCGTCCCGGGCGTGGTCCGCATCGCATCGGTCCCCAAATCCCGATTCCTGGGAGGAAAGGAAGGGGTTCGGATCACTCTTCGGAACGGGTCCGTACTGGTGGACATCTACCTGGTTGTGGAAGCAGGCTACAATATGCTGGCCCTGGGACGTCAGGTACAGGCCGAGGTCACCCGGGCCATTCAGGACATGGTCGGGCTGGACGTGGAGGCAGTCAACGTTTACATTGAGGACGTGGCCCCCGCGTCCCAATAATGTAGGGGCAGAGATTGCCCCTGCCCAGGGCTTGCCCCTGCCCAGGGCTTGCCCCTGCCCCCGTCCATTTCATTTCAGGGAGGAGCGGTGGGGATTCGCCGACTCGCGCGCACCGTCGCCCTGCAGGCTCTTTACGAAATAGACTGTACCCATCACCCACCGGAGCGGGTGATCCAGTACCGGCTGGAGGAAACGCCCCTGCCCAAGTCGGCGGTGAAATACGTCCGCCATCTGGTCTACGGGGTCCTCCGGCACCGGGCACTCCTGGATTTCTACATCCAGCAGAAAGCCCCCGAATGGCCCCTGGAGCAGGTGGCCATCGTTGACCGCAACATCCTCCGCATGGCTCTCTACGAATTCGCCGTGGACGGCAGGGTCCCCGTCAAAGTCGCCATCAGTGAGGCAATAGAACTGGGCAAAACCTTCGGCTCTGATAGCACCCCCCGATTCGTCAACGGAGTCCTGGGGGCCCTGATCCCCATGAGAAGCGAAATCGCCCGCCGGATTCAGGGGAACCTGCCCCCGCCGAACCGTCCAAAGCGCCGCTAAAATCTTCCCAAAAGGAGCACCGTATGCCAAAGCGAGTCATCATCATGGGCGCCGCCGGGCGCGACTTCCATAACTTCAACGTTTACTTCCGGGATAACCCTGACTATCAGGTCGTTGCCTTCACGGCCACCCAGATTCCCAACATTGAAGGGCGCCGCTACCCGCCGGAACTGGCGGGACGTCTCTACCCCGAAGGAATCCCCATCTACCCCGAAGAGGAACTGACCGACCTGATCCGCCGGTATCAGGTGGACCAGGTGGTCTTCGCCTACTCGGACATCTCCCACGAATACGTGATGCACAAGGCATCCCAGGCCCTGGTGGCCGGGGCCGATTTCTGTCTGATGGGGACCGGTTCCACGATGCTGACCAGCCGCAAGCCAGTGGTCGCCGTCTGCGCGGTGCGCACCGGGAGTGGCAAAAGCCAGACCACCCGCCACGTCTGCGATGTCCTGCGGCGAATGGGCCACCGGGTCGTCGTTGTCCGCCACCCCATGCCCTACGGCGACCTGACCGCCCAGGCCGTCCAGCGCTTCGCCACCTACGAGGACCTGGACCGCTACCGCTGCACCATTGAGGAGCGGGAAGAGTACGAGCCCCACATAGACCGGGGGGTGGTCGTCTACGCCGGGGTGGATTACGAGCGCATCCTGCGACAGGCCGAGGAGGAGGCCGACATCGTCGTCTGGGACGGGGGCAACAACGACCTGCCCTTCTTCCGCCCGGACCTGCACATTGTTGTGGCCGACCCCCATCGGCCCGGGCACGAGGTCCGCTACCACCCCGGGGAGGCCAACCTGCGGGCCGCCGATGTGGTGGTCATCAACAAGGTGGATACCGCCGACCCGGGCGGCGTGGCCCAGGTCCGAGAGAACATTCTGGAGGTGAACCCCCAGGCGATTGTGATAGAGGCGGCGTCGCCCATTTTTGTGGAGGACCCGAGGGCCATCCAGGGCCGGCGGGTGTTGGTGATAGAGGACGGCCCCACATTGACCCACGGCGAAATGGCCTACGGCGCCGGGGTGACAGCGGCCCGCCGCTTCGGCGCCGCCGAACTGGTGGACCCGCGCCCCTACGCCGTCCGCTCCATCGCCGATGCCTTCCGGAAGTACCCGCACATCGGCCCGCTGCTGCCCGCGATGGGCTACGGCGAGGAGCAAATCCGCGACCTGGAGGAGACCATCAATGCCACACCCTGCGACCTGGTCCTGACGGCGACGCCGGTGGACATCCGCCGCCTGCTGAAAGTGCGGTATCCAGTGGACCGGGTCCGTTACGAACTGCAGGTCATCGGCCAGCCGACGCTGGAGGAGATTCTCGTCCGGCGATTTGGTCGCAAAACGGGACACGAATGAACACGGATTTATGGCCACGAATTTCGCGAATTACACAAATTTTGTTCGTGAAAATTCGTGTAATTCGTGGCAAGTAAAACGAAATCCCGGAAAGGAGCGCAGTGAGCAGAGAGAGCGGGAAGGCACAGCAGTGGCTTCTGCTGGGAGGCATTCTGGCCATTCTGCTGGTTGTGGGCCTGATCGGGCATAGGGTCCGGCAGCAGATACTCCATCTGCAACAACTTCGGGCGACCGAAGCGCAACTCCAGGCCCAGATTCGGTACGAACAGGAGCGCCAACAGCAACTGAGACAGGAACTCCAGCATGTCTCGTCGCCGGATTATCCGGAGGAGTGGGCGCGGCGATACGGTGGTATGGTGCGACCGGGGGAAATCCCGGTCATCGTGCCCGATTCGGCGCAGACCCTCCCCCCTTCGCCGTGAGCGCTTTTGTAGGCAACTGTGCGCAGTTGTCCTACAACTTGCCCGGTGGGAATTGTGTGGTAGAATGACACCAAAAGCGTGAGTTTGGAGAGCAACGGGTTTCAACCGGTGCTCCCCAATTCGTCAAATTTGAAAATTTTTTCTTAGGGGTGAACAATGGGCTGGATTCGTGGTTGGGAATGGATCATTATCCTGGTTATCGTCCTCCTCCTCTTCGGAGTGGGGCGACTGGGGCAACTGGGCGCCGAACTGGGGAAGGGGATTCGCAACTTCCGGGAAGCGCTCTCGGGTAAACAGGAAGCGTCGGAAGAGCCCAAAGAAGAGCCGAAAGCCTGAGGCAATCCTTTTTCTCTGTCTCTCCCGCTCCCGGCCCCAAGGGAGAAAGGGTATGGACTTTCTGAACGTCGGTTCGGGGGAGTTCGTCTTTTTAATCCTGCTGGCCATCCTGCTGGTGGGCCCCAAACGGGCCGTGGAGTGGGTTCAGCAGGCCAGCCGCTTCGCGGCCCGCATCCGGCAGGAATGGCTCGCCGTCCAGCGGGATGTGATGCGGGAAGTACAGGCCATTCAGCAGGAGACGGCCGCTGCCCTCCAACCGACCCTCCAGGAGGTATCCCGGGATAGCCAGGCAGTGCAGCAGGAAGGCGCGGAGGCCCTCCGTTCGCTCCAGGAAGTGGCGCAGGAGATTCGGGCGTTTCAGGAACAGGTGGTCTCCCTTCCTGATCTTGTGGAACCCACCGATGACTTTGCCGGATGAGAGAACAGGGCGCCGAGCCAAAGTCTCTTCTGGAACACATAGAAGAACTCCGCCGACGGCTGCTGCGGGTCCTCATTGCGCTGGCCGTCGGCGTTGTGATCAGCGCCCTGTTCACCAACCAGATTCTGGCCTGGATGGCCCGGCCGGTGGGTGGACTGGAAAAACTGGAGGCGATTGAGGTTACCGAAAACCTCGGCGTCTTCATGCAGGTGGCCCTCCTGGGCGGGGTCATCCTGGCGATGCCGGTGATTGTCTATCAGGTCTGGCGGTTCGTCACCCCGGGCCTCTATCCCCATGAAAAACGATATGTCTACGCGCTGGCACCGGCGGCGACCCTTCTCTTCCTGGCGGGCGCCGCGTTTGCCTATTTCGTCATGCTCCCCGCCGCAATTCCGGCCCTGCTGGGCTTCGCCCCTATCCCCACCCGCCCCCGTCCGGCTAACTATATCTCCTTCGTCACCAACCTGATGTTCTGGGTGGGCATCAGTTTTGAGATGCCCCTGTTCGTCTTCTTCCTGGCCAAGGTTCGCCTGGTGAGCCCGCGCGCCCTGGTGCGCAACTGGCGGCTGGCGGTCTTCCTGATCGCCCTCCTGGCCGCGCTGGTCACCCCCACGGGTGACCCCATCAACATGGCACTGGTGATGGCCCCCCTCACTGTCCTCTACGGCCTGAGCATCCTCCTGGCGTATGTGGCCGTTCGGCAGCCCAGGCAGGCGGAGTCGGAATTTTGACATTTGGGTGAGAATATGGCATAATTCCACACAGGCGGGGCTGACCCATGTCGGGCAAAGCGGATACTGGTGCCAAACGCCTCCTGGCCGGTGACCCCGCTGAATGGGTGCGCTGGCTGCTTCGGGACCCCACCGCCGACGTGGAAGAGGTCCTCTCCGGCGAGTTCCAATTCGTCTCCCGATACAGCGATGAAATCCTTCGGGTCCGGGGACGGGAGGGCTCCTTCATCCTGGCCCTGGAAGTCCAGTTGCGGGTGGACCCCCGGATGCCCCGTCGGATGCGGGCCTATGCAGCGCTGGCCGAGGAGCGATATGACCTGCCGGTCTATCCCGTTGTCCTCTACCTGCTCCCCCCACCGGAGGGCACTCCGCTGCCGGGCCCGTATCATTCCGAGTTTCTGG
>Ga0197142_1003318_pt1 | contig 13579 bp, 13 predicted proteins | sample GBS60_MetaG_FD_148614 | JGI IMG/M metagenome (GOLD analysis project Ga0197142, IMG submission 148614) | Sediment microbial communities from Great Boiling Springs, Gerlach, Nevada, United States - GBS 60_MetaG | ecosystem: Environmental > Aquatic > Thermal springs > Hot (42-90C) > Sediment... | reverse complement strand
TCGATCCGGGCGCCGGACGCCAAAGTGGTGGCGGGCTACGAGCCGGTGATGCCCTCCTTTGCCGGGCAACTGAGCGACAGCCAGTTGAACGCGCTGGTGGCATATCTGAGAACACTCGAGGGGGGCGGCCGGTGAGCGCCGGCCCCTACACGCTCGCCTCCTGGGTGCTCACCGCCGATGTGCGGCGCGTCGCGATCCTCTACCTGGTGGCCTTGCCGCTTGTCGGCGCCGCCGGCTTTCTCTCGGCCTTGTTGATTCGAGCCGGATCGCTCGCCTTGGGGCACGCGTTTCTTGAAGCAGACGAGCTCGAGCTGCTCAGCGCCTGGCATGGCACGGGTATGGTCCTGCTCGTGCTCATGCCGGCGATTCCGGCCGGTCTGGGCTATGCGGTTTTAGGGCAGTCGGTTGCGCCGCGGGTCGCGTTGGCGAGCTGGTACGTCTGGGCGGCCGGCTGCATCGCGTGGTTGGCTTCTCTGGTGCGCGCCGCGCCGGCCTCGACCGCACCCGCCTGGCTGGCCTGGCTTGCGCTCGGCTTGATCTACCTGAGTCTCCTCGCCGCGCTGCGCCGCCGGCCGCAGCTCACGCCGTTTGCCTGGTCGATCGCCTTCGCCGCCGTAGCATGGTTCGTCAGAATGGCGACCGGCGGCGCCGAGCCGGCCCTGCTGGCGCCGCTTGCGGTCGTGCCCGCACTCGGAGTCGTGGCAGAGGTGATCCGGGACTGCTCGGGCGGCGCGCTGTACGGGGAAAAGCTGGTTCCCTGGCTGCTCGGTGCGAGCGCGGCGGCGACATTCTTGCCCTGGGGCAGTCGACTGCTTGCGACCGATTTCAGTCCCGCTGCCCTCGGGCTGCTGCCGTTTGCCATACTGCCGCCCGCCACGCTCGTGGCCGCGCTTCTGGCGACGGCGCTTCGGCAACCGCCGGTGCGCACCCCGGCCCTGAGGTTTGCCTGGACGTCGGTCGGACTGGCCATCGTCGCCGGCGGCGCTTTCCTGCTTCTGACGATGGTGCCCACGAACACCCACGTGGCGGCCACCGTGTTCGAGGCCGCTCACCTGCACTACCTCTCCGGGGCGGTTCTGGCGGCTCTGCTCGCGGGCCTTCATCACTGGCGGGGCGCCCTCGTGGGCCCTGCGGGCACGCAAGCGGCGGCCGGAAGCGCTGCGCCGCTCCTGTTCGGCGCCTGGAACCTCACCTTCTTTCCGGATTTCGTCGCCGGTTACATGGGCCGGCCCTGGGCGCCCGGCCCGTATCCCGACTCGTTCGAGGCGCTTCAACTGATTTCCTTGTTCGGGACGGCGATTTTGGCGGTCGCGCTAATTTTCGCCGTCGGGGACCTCCTGCGGCTGCGTGGCGAAGAAGTTGTTGAAGCCCAAAGGCGGCAAGTCGCGTCTAGAATGAGCGAGTGATGCGCCTCCTTGTGATTGCCTTCTGCTGCTTGAGCGTCTGGGCGCAGCAGGAAACCTGGCCGATCCGCAGCCTCGCGGTCGAGGGCAACCGCATGTATTCCTCCGAGCAGATTCTCGCGCTCACCGGGCTGGCGATCGGTCAGCCCGCAAGCCGGCGCGTATTCGAGGAGGCGCGCGACCGCCTCATCGCGATCGGCGCATTTGAAACGGTCGGCTTTCGCTACGGGCCGGCGCCCTCCGGCGACGGCTACGCGGTGGTTTTTGAAGTGGCCGAGATCGAGCAGGTCTACCCGATCCGGTTCGAATTCCTGGAGGCGCCCGAGCGCGACCTGCGCCTTCATTTGCAGGCTGCCGAGCCGCTGTTTGCGGAGAAGATCCCCGGGACGAAAGAAGTCATCACACGCTATGCGTCTCATCTGGAGCGCTACTTCGCCGACCGGGGACAACAGGTGAAAATCACAGGCGAGCTCACCGCTGACCGGCCCGATGAGCTGTACGTCATGTTCAGGCCTGCCGGCGCAATGCCCGTCGTAGCCGACGTAGACTTTACGGGAAACCAGGTGATCCCAACCGGCGTACTCAGAGAGGCCATCCGCGGCGTGGCCATCGGCTCCCGGTACACCGAATCGCGCTTTCGTGAGTTCCTCGAAGCCTCCATCCGGCCGCTGTACGAGGCGCGCGGGCGCCTGCGCGTGTCCTTTCCAAGAATCACCTCCGAGCGGGCCCCGGGCGATGTTCGCGGTCTCAAGATCACGGTCGAAGTCAACGAGGGCCAGACCTACGAGTTGGGGGACGTGAAGGTGGAGGGAGCCGGCACGCTCGATCAGGAGCTTCTGCGGGCGGCGGCGCTCAAGATCGGCGATCTGGCGAACTTTCAGGAGGTCTCGGCGGCCATCGAGCGCGTCAATGCGCGCATGCGCCGCGACGGATACCTCAAAGTCGCCACGCGCGCCGAGCGCCGCCTGAACGACGAGCATCGCAAAGTGGACCTGGTGCTCGTGGTCGAGCCGGGACCGCAGTATTCCTTCGGCGCGCTACGCATCGAGGGGCTGGACCTGCATGGAGAGCACGAAATCCGGCGCATCTGGGGCTTGAAGCCGGGTGAGCCGTTTCCGGCCGACTATCCGAACTTCTTTCTCGAGCAGGTGCGCGAGCGCGGGCTGTTTGACAACCTGCGCGAGGCGCGCGCCGAGGTGAAGCTCAACGACGCCGCACTCACTGCCGACGTCACCCTGCTGTTCAATCCGCCGCGGCCCCAGCGGCTGCCCTCGACGTTCGACGACCCGTTGCGGCGCAAGCCGCGCCCCTGAGGCGGCCTGTTAAGCCCGGGGCACGCGGATCGAGAAGACGGCTCCGGGTGCATCGGTCCGATTGGCGGCGGTGACGACGCCGCCGTTTTGCGTCACGATCGACTGGACGATGTGCAGGCCGAGCCCGGCCTTGGGCGATTTGGTGGAAAAGTGCGGCTTGAAAATCTCCGGGAGAATTTCCGCAGGAATGCCCGGGCCGCCATCGGCCACCGCGATTTCGACTGCGTCGTCCACCTCACGGGCGGACACCTCGATCGTGCCTCCCTCCTTCATCGCCTGGGCGGCGTTGACGAACAGGTTCACGAGCACGCGCTCCCAGGCGGCGAAACTTCCTCGGACGCGGATGCCGGGCTCGAGTCGCCGGCGGAATTCGACCGGGGGCGCCTGGAGCGCCTGAAACAGATCGCCGGCGAATTCGATGGCGCTGTCGAGCAGGGCGGCGAAATCCTGCGGACCGAGAGCGGAGACGGTGAAATCTTCCACGATGCGCCGGCCGCGGAGGACCGAGCGCCGCAGCGCCGCAGCCAGAGAGGTGTAGTTCGGGTCGGCGGCCAACAGCTCGGCGGCGTCGGCAATCGTTTCAAAGACGTTGTTGAGATCGTGAACCAAACCCTCGAGCGCAAGCTTCGACGGCGTATCCGGCTCCATTGCTGCGGCTCTCCTCCGGCCGCCTGCTAACTGCGCAGTGACTGAAGTGTATCGAAAAACTCCGGGTAGGAGACGGAGGCGGCCTCCGCGTTCAGAATCCGGCAGGGTCCGCGGGCGGCGAGCGCTGCGACGGCGAACGCCATGGCGATGCGGTGATCACCGAAAGAGTCGAGCTCCGCCTCCAGAAACTGCTGACCGCCGGCCACGAAGAAGCCGTCGTCGCGGGTTTCGATGCAGACGCCCATGCGGCGAAGGTTTTCCGCCACCGAGGCGATCCGGTCGGTTTCCTTGACGCGCAGCTCGGCCGCATCGCGAACCTCGAGCCCCTCGCTGCTGGCGGCGCCGAGCACGGCCAGCACCGGGATCTCGTCGATGAGGGCGGCGGTGAGCGGACCTTCGATGCGCCCTCCGCGGATCGGGCCGGACTCGACCTCGAGGTCGCCGACGAGCTCTCCGTGGGCCTGCTCCAGATCAAGCAGGCGGATGCGGGCGCCCATGCCCGCCAGGAAGTCGAGCAAGGCGGCGCGTCGGGGGTTGAGGCCCACCCGCTCCAACCGAAGGCGGCTCCCGGGGACGAGGGTCGCGGCCACAAGAAAGAAGGCGGCCGAGGAGAGGTCCCCGGGAACCCGGAACTCAGCCGGTCGCAGGCGCGCCGGCCCTTCGACGCTGATGCGGCCGCCCTCGATTTCGATCGCCGCACCGAACTCGCGAAGGGCAATTTCGGTGTGGTCGCGCGTCGGCACGGGCTCGATGACCGTGGTGCGGCCCCGGGCGAACAGGCCGGCCAACAGCACGCAGGTCTTCACCTGGGCGCTCGCCACCGGAAGCGAATACGTGATGGGGCGGAGCGGGCGGCCGTCGATCTCAAGCGGCGGGAAACGTCCCTCGCGCGCCCGGATGACGGCGCCCATTTCGGTCAACGGCCGGATGATGCGATCCATCGGACGCCGGGACAGCGAGGCGTCGCCCGCGATGCGGCTCGAAAAGGCCTGCGCGGCGAGCACGCCGCTTAACATGCGGATCGTCGAGCCGGAATTGCCGGCGTCGATGGTCTCCTCCGGCGCGCGGAGTCCCTCGAGGCCGCGCCCGATGATGGTAACCTGACTTGCGTCGCGCTCGATGGTCACACCGAGCTTTTTGAGGGCCTCAAGGGTCGAAGTACAGTCCGCTCCGCTCGAATAGTTACGGATGTAGGTGGCGCCGTCGGCCAGCGCCGCCAGGATCGCGTATCGGTGGGAGATCGACTTGTCGCCGGGCAGGCGTACCACACCTTTGAGCGGCCCTCCGGGCGAAATCTCCGTGGTCACCGTACCCCCTTGCCCGCCTCCGGCCGAGCGGCCGACAATGGGGCGACGGGAATCGCGAGCCAATCTCGCTGCATCTTGAAGATCAGTCTAACAACGAGGAGTGCGGTGTGCCGATGATGACGCGCAGGCAATGGATGATCGGACCGGCGACGCTGACGGCCGGGCTCGGCGCGGCCGGGCCGCGCAACATCGTGATCGCAAGCGCCAACGGCCAGCGGGCGTGCGCCCGGGCGATGGAGATTTTACAGGCCGGCGGCGACACGCTAGAGGCGGTGATTGCCGGCGTGGCGATCAACGAGGACGATCCGGAGGATACCTCCGTGGGCTACGGCGGTTTGCCCAACGAGGAGGGTGTCGTCGAGCTCGATGCCTCGGTGATGCACGGGCCGACGCGGCGGGCCGGAGCGGTGGCGGCTCTGCGTGGTATCCGCCACCCCGCGCAGGTGGCCCGACTGGTGATGGAGCGGACGGACCACGTGATGCTGGTGGGCGAGGGGGCGCTGCGGTTTGCGCGGGCCTACGGCTTTCAGGAGGAGAACCTGCTGACGGAGAAGGCGCGCCTGGCGTGGCTGGTCTGGAAGCAGTCGCTCCGGGATGCCAACGGCCGCAACAACTGGACCGACGGTCTGGACGCTCCTGCGGCGAGCCCGCCCGCGGCGCTGCGCCGGCAGTTTCCCGATGTCGACGAGACCACACTGGCCTGGGCCTGGCAAGTGGCGACCGACCCGCCGACCGGCACCATCAACTGCCTGGCGTTGAACGCCAAGGGCGAGATGTCCGGCGTCACCACGACGAGCGGTTTAGCCTGGAAGATCCCGGGCCGGGTGGGCGATTCCCCGATTATCGGCGCAGGACTGTTCGTGGACCAGGACGTCGGGGCGGCCGGCTCCACCGGACGAGGTGAGGAGAACATCCGCGTGGCCGGCGCGCATACGGCGGTCGAGGCCATGCGCGCCGGCCTCCACCCGCGCGAGGCCTGTCTGGAATGCCTGAGGCGGATTGCGCGCAACTTCAACAACGACCGTTCGCGGCTGGCCGCCTTCGACATCAGCTTTTACGCGTTGCGAAAGGACGGCGCCTACGGGGCGGCTTCGCTGTGGAGGGGGCGCGACAAAGAGGGCCGGCCGCTCCCCCGGCGCTTCGCGGTCAACGACGGCGCCGGCAGTCGTCTGGAGGACTGTGCCTGGCTGCTCGAACGCTGAGGCTCTGTTATACTGAAAGGCCATGCTGTTCCGGTCCGTGCCGCGCCACCGGCGCCACCATCACCGGCATCCGTTGCCGCGACGGGCCGCTGTCTAAGGCGATTCTCAACAAGGAATTCCAAAAACGGCGCCCGCCGGCTCCAGGCGGGCGTTCTTGTTTCGGGGAGTGCGATGAAGCTCGATTTCGACAAGCTCGGGGGATTGATCCCGGCGGTGATTCAGGACCACTCGACCGGCAGAGTCTTGATGGTAGGGTTCATGAATCCCGAGGCATTTCAAAAGACGCTGGAGACGGGTCACGCCACCTTCTTCAGCCGCTCGCGGAACAAGCTGTGGGTGAAGGGGGAGACTTCCGGTCACCGCCTGCTCGTCAGGTCGGTCCAGGTAGACTGCGACGGCGACGCGCTGCTCGTTCAAGTCGAGGCGCTTGGGCCGGGCGTCTGCCACGACGGTTATCAAAGCTGCTTCTACCGCACCCTCGACGATGGGGAGTGGGTGGTGACGGAGAAGCGCACCTATGATCCGGAAACGGTCTACGGAGGAGGGCAATGACACTGAAACTGGGTCTTCCCAAAGGGAGCTTGCAGGAGGCAACCATCGAGCTGTTCCGCCGCGCCGGCTTCCAAATCACCGTCGGCGCGCGGTCCTACTTTCCCTCGATCGACGATCCGGAGATCGAGTGTATGCTGATTCGCGCGCAGGAAATGGCGCGGTACGTCGAAGACGGGGTGCTCGATGCCGGCCTGACCGGCTATGACTGGGTTCGCGAACAGGACGCGCAGGTGGTCACCGTGGCGGATCTCGTCTATTCCAGGCAGACCTTCGGCAAGGTCCGCTGGGTGCTGGCGGTGCCCGAATCCTCGCCCGTCCGCTCGGTCAAGGATCTGGAGGGCAAGGTGATCGCCACGGAGCTGGTGGCCACCACCAGGCGATACCTGGCCGAGCACGGGGTCAACGCCAAAGTCGAATTCAGTTGGGGCGCCACCGAGGTCAAGCCGCCGGTGCTCGCCGACGCCATCGTCGAGGTGACCGAAACCGGGTCGTCGCTACGCGCCAACAATCTCCGCATCGTCGAGACGGTGCTCGAGTCCAACACGCAACTGATCGCCAACCGCGAGGCCTGGCGGGACTCTTGGAAGCGGCAGAAGATCGAAGACATCAAGATGCTGCTGGAAGGGGCCATCAATGCCTTCGGCAAGGTCGGGCTGATGCTGAACGTCGAGCGCAAGAACCTGGACAAGGTGCTCGAGAAGCTGCCCGCCCTCAAAAAGCCGACCATCTCCCCGCTGAGCGATCCGGACTGGCTGGCGGTGAATACCATCCTGGATGAATCCACGGTGCGCCGGATCATTCCGCGCCTCAAGGAGGCCGGGGCGCAGGGCATCGTCGAGTATCCGCTGAACAAGATCGTGATGTAGCCATGATTCGAATCGTTGACGGTGATGAGGCGGACGCCCTGCTGCGGCGCCGGGCGCAGCGGTTGGGTCAAGCCGAGAAGACCGTGCGGCCGATCCTCGAGGCGGTTCGGCGGCGGGGCGACCGCGCCCTTTTGGACTACTGCCGGCGCTTTGACAACCTGGCGCGCCCCTCGGTGCGCGTAACGGCCGAAGAGCTCGAGGCGGCCTACCGGCGCCTGAGCCCCGACTTCCGCCGCGCGGTGCGTACGGCCGCCGGCAACATCGCCGCCTATGCCCGGATGCAACTGCCGCAGCCGAAGACGCTGAGGCCGGCGCCCGGAGTCGAGCTCGGCCAGATCGTGCGTCCGCTCGAGACGGTGGCGGCCTATATCCCCGCAGGCCGGTACCCGCTGCCCTCCACCCTGATGATGACGGCGATCCCGGCACAGGTGGCCGGTGTGGAGACGGTATGCGTCGCCGCGCCGAGGCCAGTGGATGCCATTCTGGGCACGGCGCGCCTGCTCAAAGTCTCTGCGGTGTTTGCCATGGGCGGGGCGCACGCGATCGCCGCCTTCGCCTTCGGAACCAAAACCGTTCCCCGCGCCGACCGGATTGTCGGCCCGGGCAACATGTACGTGGCGGCGGCCAAGAAGCTGCTAGCCGGCGAGGTGGGGATCGACTTCATCGCCGGTCCCACCGAAATCCTGATCATCGCCGAGGACGGCAATCCGGCCTGGCTCGCTGCCGACATGCTGGCCCAGGCCGAGCACGACGCCGACGCCTCGGCGATCCTGGTGACGACTTCCCGGCGACTGGCGCAGGCCGTTGCCGCCGAGATCGAGGGCCGACTCGCCGATCTCAACACGGCGAGCGTGGCGCGCCAGGCCCTGGCGCGGAACTCAGCGATCATCCTCGTCGAATCGCTCGAGCAGGCCGTCGAGCTCGCCAATCGGTTTGCCCCCGAACACCTCAGCCTGCCCGATCGCCGCCTGCTGGCGCGCGTGCGGCATGCCGGTTCGATCTTCATCGGTCCGCATAGCACGGAAGCGGCCGGTGATTACGCCTCCGGACCCAATCACGTGCTGCCTACCTCGGGTGCGGCGCGGCTCCGCGGCGGCCTCTCCGCCGCGGATTTCGTCAAGGTGATTTCGGTTCAGCAGTTGAGCCGGCAAGCGCTTGCCCGACTGGCGCCCGCCATCACCACGCTGGCGCGCGCCGAGGGACTCGAGGCTCATGCGCGCAGCGTGGAGGTGCGCTTGAATGGCTGAGCCTCCCCTGCCGCGAAAGGCGGTTCTTCAAATGGCGCCTTACAGCCCGCCGACGTCGGGCCGGGCGGGCAAGCTGCGCCTGGATTTCAATGAGAACACTGTCGGGGCGTCGCCGCGTGTGGCGGAGTTTCTCCGCGAGCGGCTCTCGGCCGAAGCGCTCTCCGTTTACCCCGAATACGATCGCGTGCGGCCGAAACTGGCGGCGTTCTTTGGTGTCGACGAGGGCCAGTTGCTTCTGACCAACGGCACCGACGAGGCCATCCAGGTCCTGGTGAGCACCTACGTCGATGCCGGCCAGGAGGTCGTGCTGCTCAAGCCCTCCTACGCGATGTACCGCTTCTACGCCGAGGTGGCCGGCGCCGCGATCCGGGAGGTTCCCTACCGGCCGCCTGATCTGAGCTTTCCGCTCGAAGAGCTACTGGCGGCCATCGGACCGCAGACCCGCGCCGTCCTGATCGCCAACCCGAACAACCCCACGGGAACCGGGGTGGCGCTGGAGGGAGTCCGCCGGATCCTCGAAGCGGCGCCGGCTGCTGCGGTCCTCATCGACGAGGCGTACTACGAGTTCAGCGGCGTCACGGCTCTCGCTCTGCTCGCCGAATTTCCGAACCTCTTCATCAGCCGAACCTTCTCCAAGGTCTACGGCATGGCTGCGATGCGCCTGGGCTGCCTGCTTTCTCACGCATCGAATGTCGCCTTCTTGCACAAGGCGCAGTCGCCCTACAGCGTTAACGCGCTGGCGGTGCTGGCGGCCGAGGTGGCGATCACCGACACCGACTACATTCGCAGCTACGTCGCGGAGGCGCTGGCGGCGCGCGAGTTACTCTATGAGGGCTTCGAACGGCGCGGCATCCGCTACTGGCGCAGTCAGGCCAACTTCGTCCTTTTTGACGCCGGCCCGCGCGCCGCCTCCGTTCGCGACGCTTTGCGGGCTCGCGGGGTGCTCGTGCGGGATCGCAGCTACGAGCTGCCCGGTTGCGTTCGTGTCACCGCAGGCACGCGCGAGCAGATCGAAAGATTCTTCCGGGCCCTCGACGAGGTTTGGTGAGTTCTCCATGCGAACGGCAGCCGTTGAGCGCATCACCAAGGAGACCCAGATCCGGGGGCGGCTGAAGCTGGAAGGCCGCGGGCGCTACAAGATCTCGACCGGCATCCGCTTCCTCGATCACATGCTCGAGCTGTTTGCCCGGCACGGCGGCTTCGACCTGGAGCTGGAGGCACGGGGCGATCTCGATGTCGACCAGCACCACACGGTCGAGGACGTGGGCATCGTGCTCGGCCAGCTCTTCGCCCGGGCCCTCGGCGACCGCCGGGGAATCAACCGCGCCGGCTACTTCGTGCAGCCCATGGACGAAACGCTGGCGGTGGTGGCCGTCGACCTGGGCGGGCGGCCCGCGCTGGTCTACCGGGACCTGGTGCGCGCCCGGCGGGTGGGAGATCTTCAAACCGAGCTGCTCGAGGACTTCTTCGGCGGCTTCGTCACGCACGCCGGCGCCAACCTCCACGCCAGAGTGCTTTACGGGCGCTCCAGTCACCATAAGATCGAAGCCGTCTTCAAATGCTTCGCCCGGGCGATGAAGTACGCCTGCTCCCGCGACCGGCGGCTGCGTGGTGAGCTGCCCTCGACCAAGGGGCTGCTATGATCGCCATCTTTGACTACGGCGCCGGCAACCTCCGCTCGGTGGCGAACACGCTCGAGGAGATCGGCGCACGGTTCGAGGTGGTGCGCGACGCCGCCGGGCTGCGGCGGGCCGCCAAGATCATCCTGCCCGGCGTCGGCAATTTCGGCCAGATCATGCGCGCGCTCGACGCCGCCGGCGTGCGCTCGGTGCTCGTGGAGCGCATTCGCGCCGGGGTGCCTTTTCTCGGCATCTGCCTGGGGCTTCAAGTGCTGTTTCGCGCCAGCGAGGAGGCGCCGGAGCTCGCCGGGCTAGGCCTGTTCGAGGAAACGGTGAAGCGGTTCAGCGCCACAACGCGCGTGCCGCACATGGGCTGGAATGCGCTTGAGCCGGTGCGCCCTTGCCGGCTCCTTGCAGGTCTTCCCGACAAGCCTCTGGTCTACTTCGCCCACAGCTACTACGTTCCCGTCGTCGAGGCGACGGCGGCCGTAACGCACTATTCGGTTCCCTACACGTCGCTGCTCGAGCGGCATAATATTTTCGGCGTGCAATTCCATCCCGAAAAGTCCGGTCCGATCGGCCTGGCGGTGATGAGGAATTTCGTCGAGTTGGACGGATGCTGACCAAACGGATCATTCCCTGCCTGGATGTCACCGGAGGCCGCGTGGTGAAGGGCGTGAACTTCCTCAACCTCCGCGACGCCGGCGATCCGGTGGAGCTCGCCGGCCGCTACAACGAGCAGGGCGCCGACGAGCTTGTATTTTTGGACATCACCGCCTCAAGCGACGAGCGCGACACGATGGTGGATGTGGTGGCCCGCACCGCGCGCCGGGTCTTCATCCCTCTGACGGTGGGCGGCGGCATCCGCTCGGTCGAGGATGCGCGCAGAATCCTGCTGGCCGGGGCGGACAAGGTGAGCGTCAACACCGCGGCGGTGCGACGGCCCGAGCTCATTCGTGAACTCGCCGAGGAGTTCGGCTCCCAGGCGGTGGTGCTGGCGATCGACGCCAAACGGCGCGCCTCCGGCGGATGGACCGTTTACACGCGCGGAGGTCGCGTGGACGAGGGTATCGACGCGGTCGAATGGGCGGCCCGGGGCGAGGCGCTGGGCGCCGGGGAGATTCTGCTCACTTCGATGGATACCGACGGCGTGCAGGGCGGCTTCGACTGCGAGCTCACCCGGGCGGTCTCGCGCGCCACCAGGATCCCGGTGATCGCCTCCGGCGGAGCGGGCAAGCCCGAGGACTTCCTCGAAGTGCTCACGGAGGGAGAGGCCGACGCGGCGCTGGCGGCGTCGATCTTCCACTACGGCCGTTACACGGTGGCCCAACTCAAAGAGTTTCTCCACAAACACCACGTTCCGGTGAGGCTGATCGGATGATCATCCCCTGCATCGACTTGATGGAGGGCAAGGTCGTTCAGCTCGTCCAGGGCAGGGAAAAGGCGCTCGAGGGCGATTCGCCCGACGAGATGCTGCGCAAGTTCGCCCCGTTTGCCGAAATCCAGGTGATCGACCTCGATGCGGCGATGGGGCGGGGCGCCAACGATGCGCTGGTCGAGTACCTGGCGGCGCGGGCCGCCTGCCGCGTGGGCGGAGGCGTGCGCACCATCGAGCGCGCGCGCCGGCTCGTTGGTCAGGGGGCGCGCAAGGTGATCGTCGGCACGGCGGCGTTCACTGACCAGGGGCCGAACCGGGGATTTCTCGAGATGCTCGGTCGCGCCATCGGCCGCGAGCGCATCATTCTCGCCCTCGATTCCAAAGCCGGTCGGATCGTCATCAAAGGCTGGCAGGAATCGACGGACCTGTTGGCCGAACAGGTGATTCCGCAACTGGAGCCGTACTGTTCGGGCTTCCTGTGCACCTACGTCGACAAAGAGGGCATGATGGAGGGCACGGATCTGGACTGGTTCCGGCGCCTGCGCGCGCTGACCGATCTGGAGATTACGGCCGCCGGCGGTATCACGACCCTCGAGGAGATTCGCGAGCTCGATCGCCTGGGCATTCATGCCGCTCTGGGGATGGCTCTCTATACCGGGCGCCTGAGCCTTCAGACGCTGGCGCGCTGGCCGCAGTTTGATGCCGCCCCCGGCCAGGCGGGCTGAGGCGGCGAAATCGGGGATTGAGTATACTGTCCCCGATTTCCCATGTTGCGGCGAAGGTTCCTCGGCTCGGCGGCCCTGGCCGCCGCTTGCGGCAGTCCCCGCGCGCCCCAGCGCCGGGCGCGCAACCACCCGCTCGACGCTCTGGAGCGGCCGAAACTGAAAATCACCGACGTGAGAGTCATCCCGCTCTCCTACGTCGATCCCAAGAAGAACCTCTGGCGCTCGGCCGACTACATCGTCTGGAAGACCGACGGCGCCATTACGCAGGTCTTCACCGATCAGGGTATCGTGGGCATCGGTGAGGGCTCCCCCTACGAAGGTCCCGACTACATCAAGCAGTACACCGAAGAGGTGATCAGGCCGCTCGTGGTCGGCCACAACCCCTTCGACGTCGAGCTGTTAACCGCACGAGGCAACGACAGCCGGCGCAATCGCGCCCCGTGGGCGGGCCTGGATTGCGCGCTCTGGGACGTGATCGGCAAGGCCGTGGGCAAGCCGGTCTACGAGCTGCTGGCGACCGACAACGAGCCCGCACGCACCATCAAGATCTACGCCAGCTCGGGCGTCGAGCACGAGTGGTACGCCGGCGGCGCGGAATTTCTCATCGAGCAGGCACTGCGGCACAAAGAGGAAGGCTACGAGCTGATGAAGCTGCGCACCGGCACGAGCTGGGCGGCAAGCGGCATGACGCTGGAGAAATATATTCGCGTGCTCGAGCGCCTGCGCCAGGCCGTCGGCTGGGACTTCAAGCTGGCGCACGAGACCATGGGCGGCACCGGCGTAAGCCGCGAGCAGATCCTCAAAGAGTTCTGCCCGGTGCTCGAGGCGCTGAAGTTTGACTGGTTCGAGGAGGCGCCGGGCGGCACGCTCCTTGAAGACATCGACTTTTTCCTGGCGCTTCAGGAGGCGCTGCCCACGGTGCGGGTCTCGGGCGGCGAGCGGTTCCGCGAGCGCTTTGAGGCGCAGGTGTGGCTGGACCGCGGGGCGCTCGACATCATCCAGCCGGATTCGAACGTGGCCGGCCTGACCGAGTGCTGGTATATCTCACGGATGGCGTACCGCCGGGGCAAGGTGCTCATCCCGCACAACTGGCACGGCGGGGGGACGACCATGGCTAACGCGGCGCTGGTGGCAAGCATTCCCAACCGGGAGTACCTGGAACTCAACATGACTTACAACCCGCTCAAAGAGGAGATCTTCAAGGAGCCGCTCCGGGTCGAGCGGGGCAGGATGACGCTGCCGGACAGGCCGGGTTTCGGCGTAGAGCTCATCGGCGGCGTTGAGAAGAAGTTTCCCTACGTGCCCGGCAGTTACCAATA
>Ga0197142_1003317_pt1 | contig 13581 bp, 16 predicted proteins | sample GBS60_MetaG_FD_148614 | JGI IMG/M metagenome (GOLD analysis project Ga0197142, IMG submission 148614) | Sediment microbial communities from Great Boiling Springs, Gerlach, Nevada, United States - GBS 60_MetaG | ecosystem: Environmental > Aquatic > Thermal springs > Hot (42-90C) > Sediment... | reverse complement strand
AGGCGGTAGTCTATGACATTATCTAAACTGGTAATAACGCCTTCATTGTAAAGAAATCCAATTGCCAGTTCAATTTGATGAAGCGGGGTGCACATGAAGGCTAACCATTCCTCTCCGTTTACGGTGAGGGTAAGGGATATTTCATTTACTACCTGGATTTCCTGTTCATTCGATTGTGTCCCCTGTACCTGTAAAACAGAAAAGGATTGAAAAGGAGGCAATTCGATTGTCATCTTCTGTAGCGTAGGATGGAACGGAGGAGTAGCCATTATCAGGCTAAATATCCTTGTAAAGAACAAATAAGATGTTATTTGTCATTTTATCACGATTTCAGGCATGATGGCATCGGTTAAGTCCGCTCCATCTAATTTTGCGTTTGTCAGGTCTGCGCTGCGAAGATTAGCAGCAGTGAGGTCAGCTCCTCGCAGATCTGCATCCCGCAGGGAGGCGTCTGACAGATCTGCCTCAAAAAAGTTTGCCTCTTGCAGGATAGCCTGATTCAGGTTTGCACCTGAACAATTCGATTTGCTGAGATCGGCGCGATTTAAGATGGCAGCATTCAGGTTTGCTTTGTGTAGATTAGATTTTGAAAGATTCGCTCGCGAAAGGTTTGCTTCAACCAGGATAGCTTCTTCTAATTCGCATTTTGTTAAGTTTGCGCGAGTTAAGTTTGCCCGACTAAGATTGGCTCCATTCAGGATCGCCAGGGCAAGGTTTGCCTCGAATAAATTGGCGAGGACCAGGTTCGCCTTGGTTAGATTGCAGCCAATCAAGATGGAATAATTCAGGTCGGTCTTCGAGAGATTAGCCAGGCTCAGGTTACTGTTAGCTAAATCAACAGAGATCAAAGTTAGGTCAGAGAAATCGACTTTAACCAGCCATAGCGGTCGGGGACGATTGAGCAGATCAAGAATCTGGTAATGGGTAAGGGTACTCATTAAACAGCCTCCTGTGGATAAGAATGAAGTTTCTTTGCTATAAACCTTGCAAAATTATGAATTTTAATGTAAATTGTTTTATATAGAATATAGATAAGCAGAATTCAATTTTGGCTCGTTTTCTTTCGTAAAGGAGTAAATTATGAAGTCCAAACCTATTCTTATTGCCATCATATTACTGATGGTAAGTATACTGTCTTTTTCCTGGACAGGAGGAGCGAATTTATCGACGGCTCTGGCGTATTCGGAGCACCCATATTTCAATATTGTTAGTGTCTCACCAGACACGTCCGTGACCATTCGAGCATATAATTTTCCTGCCAATGACACCTTCAAAGTGATGATGAACAAAATCGGCACCAAAGGGGTCAATGGGATTGTGGTTGACACCATTTCATCTGGCAGCGGCGGCTCTTTTACAGCAACCTTTTCGATTCCGAATGCCTTAAAAGGTCAACGGCAAATTGCCATTCGCTTGCAAAGCACAACCGGGTCAGGTTATTATGCCTACAATTGGTTCTATAACGCAACAGCCAAATATGGAACCGGTGGGCCGTATCCGGTCACCTATAAAGGACACCCCACGATTACGGTAACGCAAGTGGTGAAGGACAAATATATTATCCGGTCACCTATAAAGGACACCCCACGATTACGGTAACGCAAGTGGTGAAGGACAAATATATTATCTTACGGATGGTCAATCTACCGAAAAATGACCAATTCAAAGTTTTGATGGGGAAGTATGGGACGAAAGGGGTCAAGGGCACCCAGGTGGAGACATTCTCAACCGGTAGCGGAGGAACTCAGACCATCAAGGTCAAAATCCCAAAAAATCTCAAGGGGGTTTCTCCCATTGCTGTTCGTATTCAATCCACTTCGGGTAGCGGCTATTTTGCTTATAACTGGTTTTACAATCGCTAAGATGATGAGACAACAAAACATTCCAACCGCAATAAAAGGTTGGAATGTTTTGTTTGTTACAGGAAGCTAATTTCTAAAATTCACTCACCGGGGGGCGAATCCGATTGATCATATGCACAATATCTTTTAACTCGCCATCCGGGAGCATGAAATAATCTTCAAAGATACAGACGGTTTCAAAACCTAAGCGTTCCAGCGCTTTAATGTCGTTAGTTAGATCGCGCACGATTTGTACTTCCAGCATATAGAGGCTGCGACGCTTGGCAATCTCAGTTATTGCCTGGACAAGTTTGTTGCCTAAACCTCGGCCACGGAAATCCTTGGCGAGAAAGATGCGCAATTCACCCCGATGTCTGGCCGTACCTGTATTGAAGTGGAGGGTTGCATCCCCAACAATCCGGTCGTTGACAACGGCCACCATAGGGAAGATGCGATCGTAATCAAGTTGATCAATAAAAGAGGAAAACAACCTCTGGATCGTTCACATTATTACGCATGTATCGACGATCTTCGTAGGAGACGTTCAGAAAGAGATCGCGATCGTAATCAAGTTGATCAATAAAAAGAGGAAACAACCTCTGGATCGTTCACATTATGACGCATGTATCGACGATCTTCGTAGGAGACGTTCAGAAAGAGATCAAGAAGCGCTTGCTTGTCTTCCTTAACCAACGGTCGGATTAAGACTCGGGCGCCATCCTTCAGGGTGAAGACCATACGATACAACAAATCTTCTTTTGTGACCATTGATCCACTCCTTAAACAGGTAACGTGCGCAATCGTTTCAAGCGATTTAAAGGGGTTAAGCCCAAGCCGCTGCTAATTGAATTCGAGTGTTGTTTAATCGATCCAAAGCCGCCTTGACGATTTGCTTAAGTAAAACCTTCGCCAGGGTTGCGTCTTGCTCAACCAGCTCACGAAGTTGCCCTGCCTCCAGTTTTATTGCTTTGCAATCGGTTTGAGCTCTGACCGAAGAGGTGTGTTGATAGGGCTCGATTAGGGCAGAAATCCCGAATGGATCGCCACTGGTGATTTCACCTACGACGAAATGGCGGATAGTGTTGGTTTTATCATCCTGAATCGTAAAGAATATATCGGCGGTTCCTTCTGTCAGCAAATACAGGGCATCGGTTTCTTCGCATTCTTCAACAATGATTTGTCCAGCCGGAAAGTCAACCTCCTCACCGATCATTGCCAGCGATGAAAGTTGCTCATCATTCAGGTAGGCGAAGAATGGGAAACGACGTAATAATTCCGGAGAGATCATCTTTTTTCCTCCAATTCTGAAAGATATTCCCACACAGCTTGACAAGCCTTTGGAATAGCTTGCTCGACCGGGGGGGATAGTTGTTCAGAAAATTCATAAACCTTTTCGGCTTCTATTGCCACAATCCGAATGATATTGGGTAAATGTGCTCCCATCAGTTTACCGGCTTGAAGGGCGTTCTGTAAACTCGTGTCATGGGGAGACGTGGTGTGGCCAGCAGAATAATTCGGTAGTTCATCTAAATTCAATCGATAAACACTCCCGTGGCCAGCAGAATAATTCGGTAGTTCATCTAAATTCAATCGATAAACACTCCCGATGGGTTGGTGTCCGGTTTGGATAGCGTCTACTAGAATCACAGCATCGGTATCGATCATTTGCTCCATTAAGGATAAACCGCCGAGGCTAAACTTCTGAATGTCGATGCAGAGATGCGGATAAAGCGGTTGTTTTGCCTCGATCTCCTTTTCAATTTGCTCAGCTACCCTCCAGCCAACGCCATCATCTCCCAAAATTGGATTCCCAAGCCCAATAATGCGCGTGCGAAGCTGTTTTTTCATTATAGCCAAAAGGTGGAGGATAAAAGCTATCCTCCACCCGTTGAAACCTTAAAGGTTTTGTTTTAGCTCGCGAATGGGTTCTCCGTTGGCGTCGCGGATGATCACCTCAAGCGGCATTTTCCCCGGCAGCGTATGGGTTGCACAGCCAAAGCAGGGATCGTAAGCCCGGAATGCCATTTCAACCATATTCAGCAATGCCTCATTCACATTCCCGCCCTTGATCAAATTGCGAGCAGCTTTGTTGGTAGACATTTGAATAGCGGCATAGTTGTTTGTGGTCCCTACAATCAGGTTCACCCGTGTTGCAATGCCGCGCTCATCCGTCCAATAGTGGTGGGTCAGGGTGCCGCGAGGGGCTTCTACAATCCCAACCCCTTCGGTTGGTTTTTCGGTTGGGATGGTGCGGAAGTTATCGCTGGTGATCTCAGGATCTGTCGCCAACTCTACCCACCGTTCGGCTGCATAAAGCAATTCAATCAGGCGAGCCCAGTGGGTTGCCAGGCGTTGATGCACAGGTTTCCCGCCCAAAGTCTGGTAGAATTTTTCGTATTCTTCTTGGGCTCGGGGAGTTGCCATGCCATCTGAGGCGTTCAGACGAGAAAGCGGAGTCGCAATATAAACCCCCGAATCTTTACCATCAACGAAGCCTTTCCAACCCACCTTCTTGAGATACGGGAACTTTAGGTAAGTCCATGGCTCAACGTGTTCGGCGATCCATTCGGTGTACTCGTTGGGAGCATATTTTCCGATGCGGTTGCCCTCGGGATCAACAACACTCACCTTCCCATCATAGAAATTGACCTTGTTGTTTTCATCAACCAGACCAATGTAGTAGGTGCGATGAGTGTAGATGTCTCCCAGGATCAAATCGAGATAGGTGGAATTCTTGAGGACAATCTCATCGAAAAGTTTCAAGGAGAAGAGAGCGAAATCTATCGCCCAGCGCCCCATCTCCTCGATTTGTTGTCGTTGTTCTTCAGTAATACCTTTGGTCAAACCGCCTGGAATTGAAGTGCAGGGGTGAACTTTACGACCGCCAATCATCTCGACAACTGTATGACCATATTTACGGGCTTGAATGACCTTTCCGCCAATCTCTAAGCCAACTTTATGGATAACACCCAGAATGTTCCTTTCTGCTACGGGAGCGTCAGGCCCCATAATAAAATCTGGCCCGGCAAGAGCGTAAAAGTGGGTTGTGTGATCGGTGACATAGAAAGCGCTGTAAAGCAATTCCCGTAGCATTTTTGCCGTTCTCGGCGGGTCAACATGATAGACCGCATCGACAGCTTTGGCTCCAGCCATGTGGTGCGCTTCCGGGCACACGCCACAAATCCGATTGGTCAAGATTGGGATTTCTTCCACCTGCCGACCGACACAAAATCTCTCAAAGCCGCGCAGCTCTGGGATTTGGAAGTACGAGTTGGCAACATTGCCTTGTTCATCAAGGAAGATTTCGATTTTGCCGTGTCCTTCTAGACGGGTGATAGGATCAATAGTAATTCGTTGCATGTGTACCTCCTTATTTTGCCCAGGCAGCTTTACTGGCTCGGAGTAACGAGCCACCCAGATTGAAACGATAAAACATTCCAGCCGGATCGGGGATGCCATCGATGATGCGCTCAATTTCTTCAGGGTCATTGCTGTCGATGACCGAAGCGACAGAGGTTAGTAATCTTGCGCCATAATCCAGAACACCTTCCGCCGGTCCATAGCAGCCGATACAAGGCGAGCCAGCTTTGGGGCACAAAGCGCCACAACCATTACGGGTTGCCGGCCCACTGCAAATCACACCTTGCTCCAGGATGCAGATTTCGGGATCAAGCATGACGTCCTGAATGCGTTTGAACTCGCGAATTCTCTTAACATCCCGCTTGCGCGGGCAATCATCGCAGACTGTAGAACCGCCCGCGCCGATGGTTGAACCCTTCGGGGGCAAGACAGCCTTGCCTTGTAAGACGTCGATGACCAGATCAATCACCGCTGCAATCTGGTGAGATTCGGGTGGACAACCAGGCATATAGTAATCAACATCCACAACCTGATCCAGTGTGCGCACAATCGGGTAGAGTTTGGGAATAGTAATTTCGCCTTCTGGTGCCTTATAGACCGGTTGGGGATGGATGTTTTGAGGATTGTCGGTTGAGATGGTTGAATAGTAAGTCTCGACAACCTCTTCAATTGGAGTTAGGTTCGCTAAGGCTGGCATACAACCTTCGGTTGCACAGGAACCAAATGCGACCAGGATTTGAGATTTCTTCCGCAGCAATTTAGCGATATGTTCATTCTCTTCATTGCGAATGGCTCCGTTGAACAAGGTGAGCAGGATTGAGCCATCTTCCATAGCTTCAACGTCCTTGTATTTGGCATCCATGGCAACCGGCCAGAAGACCACGTCAAAGTTTGCATCTACATCCAGAATTTTTTCATCAATGTTCAAGACGGCGATCTCGCAGCCGCCGCATGAGGCTGCCCAGTACATGGCAAATTTTGGTTTACCGTTCGAGGTCATGCTACCACCTCCGCTGGTTCGTGGATCTTTTGTTCAGCTTCCAGGGCGGCTGTTGGATTCCAGTGAAGCGGACCCAAGGCGCGCACTTCTTCGGTGAATTTTGTCACTTCATCGGCAAAGATTTGTCCTTCTGCGGCACTTGCCCAGAGAAGTTTTAGTCGACCTGGCTCAATGCCCATCTGGGTGAGCAGTTTTTTTAGTAGGTAAAAGCGACGCATTGCTTTGTAATTTTGCTCAATGTAATGGCAGTCCCCTGGATGGCAACCAGATACCAAAACGCCATCGGCACCGCCGGCAAAAGCCTTGATGACAAAGGTCGGATCAAGCCGGCCAGAACACATCAAGCGGATCAAACGGACATTGGGGGCATACTTAATCCGACCCATGCCGGCCATATCTGCAGCGCGATAACTACACCAGTTGCAGGTAAAACCGATGATCACGGGTTCAAATTGTTCGCTCATTCCTATCCTCCTCAGATTTATGCGGGTGTCAGGTCGATGGCTTTGACATTATTAAGCAATAAGCCATCCAGTTGAGCTAAGATAGCCTGATCGCTAAAGACTGTTCCAGAAATTGCACCCGCCGGGCAAGCTGCTACACAAGTACCGCAGCCTTGACAAAGGGCAGGATTCACTTCAGATACCATCCGATCCTCGATGAAGCTAATGGCATTGAACGGACACATGTTGTTACAGATTCGGCAACCGGAGCATTTGTCTTGATCGATCGAGGCCCGAATTGGCTCCATAGTGATTTCTTTTTGTTGAATCTTGCCTACCACGCGGGCAGCCGCTGCAGTGCCTTGGGCAACACTGGCGGGAATGTCTTTCGGACCTTGGGCGCAACCGGCAATGTAAATCCCTTCTGTCATGGTTGCCACCGGATCGAGCTTGGGATGACGCTCAATGAGCCAACCTTCCTCGCTACAGGAAATGCCAAAGAGTCTTGCCACTTCCTTAAAGTCATGCCGAGGTTCAAGGGCTGCAGAAAGGATGACCATATCTACCGGCACCCGCATCTGTTTGCCAACCAGGGTATTCTCAGCCTGAACAATCAGTTTTCCTTCCTCACCGGGATATCGGGCTGCATCGGTGATTTCAGCCACTTTACCCCGAATGAAATGCGTTCCCTCTTCCAGCAGCCGCTGGTAGAATTCTTCGTATCCCTTGGCAGGGGTGCGCATATCAATATAAAAGTTATAAACTTCTGCCCCCGTGCGTTCACGCACCAGGTGAGCAAATTTCAAGCTCTGCATACAACAGATCGCCGAACAATAAGGGTTGTAATTCTTGTCGCGGCTGCCGACGCAGTGAATGATCGCCACAGATTTCGGCACCGTCACCCCATCCCGTAAGACAATTTTTCCGCCCGTGGGACCGGCTGCATTGGACAGCCGTTCAAACTCAAGGCTGCTAAAGACGTTTGCGAGGCGCCCGTAGCCATACTGAGGGATGCGGCGGGCATCGAACAGGTCCCAACCGGTTGCGAGAATGATCTGTCCTACGTCAAAGGTGAAGTATTCATCTTCCTGGGTGAAATCAATTGCGCCGGTCGGGCAGAACTTTTCACAGGCTCTGCAGGTACCTTTTAAGAAGTAGGTGCAATTTTCGCGATCGATGACCGGATACTTGGGCACAGCCTGTGGGAAAGGCGTGTAAACGGCCTTACGATATCCTAAACCAGCTTCAAAGACGGGGTCGATGACTTTCTTTGGACATTTTTCCTGGCAGATGCCGCAACCGGTGCAAAGGTCCGTGTTGACGGAGCGTGCTTTTTGCTTGATGGTGACCTGGAAGTTGCCGACGTAACCGCTGACGTTGGTGACCTCTGCGTAGCTAAATAGTTTCACATTTGGATGGGAACCAACTTCGACCATGCGCGGTGTCAAAATACAGGCAGCGCAATCCAGGGTGGGGAAGGTTTTGTCAAACTGAGCCATATGTCCACCAATTGATGGCTCTCGCTCAACCATAATTACCGGATAACCGGAATTGGCAACTTCAAGGGCAGCCTGGATGCCAGCAATACCCCCACCGACCACCAGCGTGACGGGATTAATCGGAACGCGTAAAGGCTCGAGAGGTTCATTCCAAATGACTTTTTCAACGCCGCCGGCTCGAGAGGTTCATTCCAAATGACTTTTTCAACGCCGCCCGAGACGATTGCCTTGGCCTTCTCGGTGCCAACCGCTTTGTCTGGATGAATCCAGGAGCATTGCTCACGAATTGACACTAACTCACATAAATAGGGGTTTAGTCCACCTTCTTTACAGGCATTGCGGAAGGTTTGCTCGTGCAGGTGTGGGGAACACGCCGCTACCACAACCCGCGTCAGCCCCTGCTCTTTGATGTCTTTCTGGATCAGCTCCTGCCCGCAACCCGCGTCAGCCCCTGCTCTTTGATGTCTTTCTGGATCAGCTCCTGCCCGAGGCTGGAACACATGAATTTATAATCGCGCGAGACGACTACGCCGCGATCCTTAAGGGCTTCACCAGCCCAGCCAGATACCTCGGCAACATCTACCGTTCCAGCGATATTGCTACCACAGTGACAAATATAAACACCAATTCGTTCTTTTTCCATGGTTTATTTCTCCTCCGGCAGAGATGGCATAGGCAACGCTTCTTTGGGGGGTTTCTTTATCACCAATTCTACTTCTGGCACTTCAACACCGATTTTCGATAGGGCATCCCGAGCATCGACCAGCTCTGTTCCGATGCCTAAGCTCGCTGCGTCCATTCCAAAGGCTAAGCCGATCATCTGGGTAAAGTACAGGACAGGCATGTGATAGTTTGTGTTGAAATGGGAATTCATGGCTCCCTGGAAGGCATCCAGATTGAGCTGGCACATGGGACATAAGGTGACGATGAGATCTGCCTTATAGTCTGTTGCGCCTTTAATGAGTCGCCGGATAAGTTCAAATCCGGTACCCTCACTGATTTGGGTCATATGACCGCCGCAACAGTGGGCTTTTAGCGGAAAGTCAATAACCGTGGCGCCGAGCACTTTCAGGAGTTTATCCAGAGTGGTCGGATATTCGGGGTTGTCAAAGGTGCCGTTTTCACCCAGTTTTGGACGAACAATCATGCATCCATAGTAGGGAGCAACTCGTAATCCCTTCAAAGGTTTGGTCACCTTTGCGGCGATTGCCTCATAACCTACATCGTTGACGACCACATCCAATAAATGGCGCACTTTTAATGTTCCACCCTTATAGGATAAGCCGCCGGCGGCTAAAGCCGTATTGATTTTTTCCTCGAGGGAGGGGCTTTCCTCCATGTAAGCATCGCACTTTTTGAGATTTAGGTAGCACGCACTGCAAGGAGCTACAAGCTGTCTTGTGCTGGTCTCTTTTGCCGCTTGAGCGAGATTGCGGGCAATCAGGGCATAGGAAGCAGTGAGATTCAATGAGACATATTCTGTTGCTCCACAACAGTTCCAGTCTTCAACCTCGACAAATTCCATGCCGAGCGGCTCTGCAATTGCCATGGCGGACACGTGATATGCCGATGCATTCCGTTCTAATGAACAACCGGGAAAGTAACTATATTTCATGCCATTGCCTCCAGTTCTTTGGCTTTGTTCAGGATGGCTTTCAGGCTATCCATACCCTTAATCCGGGTAGGGGTAAATGCCATGCGCCCTTTAGAGATCATCCCCATCCCCATGCCGGCCATCTTGAAAACGCCAAATGGATTGTGCTTAATCATGTGCATAGACATCAAGCCAAGCTCAAAAGCTCGACCGTAATTCTCAACCCAATCGATAAAGGTTTTAGAGAAATCAGGTGCTTTTGAGTCGTCATAGATGTTCTCTTTGACAGCTAAGCGTTTGAGCGTATACATGATGTCCGTAATATGAACCGACTGAGGGCACCGTACGGTGCAGTAATAGCACGATACGCAATACCAGGGGGTATTGCTCTTCAAGACTTCTCTTTTAAGGCCGGCGGAGATCATCGCGAAAATTGCCCGCGGGGTGTGATCCATATCCTGACCGGAGGGGCAAGAACCCCCACAAGTGCCACACTGAATACAATTCAGCAAGTGGCAATCTCCTGGGGTGTTTTCGATGACCTCTTCGATAAACGATTTTTTCCGGCTCCCTTCCTGAGTTGGAGAAACACTTACGGATGACAATGAGCACCTCCTTCTGGGTTTTGTGGATTATGGCAAGACATCCAGCTTGCTGAATATGGGATTGGGACTTGGCGAACGATCATCGCTCCTGCAATGCACCACTTTTAAGATAAAATACGACAATACCACTCAATAAACACTAAGTAGTATAAAAAAGAATAATTGAATTGAATAGTTACAAATAGCATAAAGCTATTTTGACATACATAACATGACATACATAGCAAAACAATTCTGATTGAAAATAGGCACTAACCATGGAAAACTCGACAGCTATCGTAATTTTTGGAGTAACGGGAGATTTGACAGCGCGCAAATTGATCCCTGCCTTAGATCATTTGCATCGAAACGACCGTTTACCGAAACCTTTCTCTATCGTTGGTTTTGCCCGACGGGAATGGACGGATGAAATCTTGCGTCAAAACTTATTGGAATCGATTCGGAAAACAGAAGACGAGAACGAGCTGGGGACGGATCTATCTGTGTTAGAGAATTGTATTTATATTCAATCTGATTTTCAAAATTGGGAAGGTTATCGTAAGCTGAAGCAAATCCTCAAGGAAAAACAAATCGTCAATGTGCTGTATTATTTCGCAGCACCACCCGATGCTTATTTGAAAATCCTGGAAGGGATCAAAACCGCAGACCTTACTTGCGATTTTGGTGGATGGGTGCGAGTGGTCATCGAGAAACCTTATGGGCGGGATTTGTCTTCGGCAATGATCCTAGACGAAAAAGTTCATGAAGTGTTTGAGGAAGATCAAATCTTTCGCATTGATCACTACTTAGGAAAGGAAACGGTTCAGAATATCCTGGTCTTTCGATTTGCGAACGGCATCTTTGAGCCCTTGTGGAATCGCCGCTATGTCGATCATGTCCAAATCCTTATGGCGGAGACCGGTGGAGTTGGCAATCGAGCGGGCTATTATGAACAGGCAGGTGTGATCCGAGATATTTTTCAAAATCACCTCTTACAATTGCTTACCCTAACCGCAATGGAAGCCCCGGTGTCCTTTACGGCTGATGCGGTGCGGGATGAAAAAATTAAAGTGCTGCAAGCGCTCCGCCCTTACAAAGGTGAAGACGCTCTACTGAATACTTTCCGCGGACAGTATGTCTCCGGATTAATCGATGGAAAACGGGTTATCGGATATAAGGATGAGGGACAGTATGTCTCCGGATTGATCGATGGAAAACGGGTTATCGGATATAAGGACGAAAAAGGAGTGGCAATCGACTCAACCACCGAGACTTTTCTTGCCATGCGACTGTTTATCGATAATTGGCGATGGGCTGGAGTGCCATTTTATATCCGTTCTGGTAAAAGACTGCCAAAGAGCGTGACCGAAATTGTCATTCAGTATAAACAAGTGCCGCTTTCTTTGTTTGGTTGGCGCAATATGGCTGGGGATGCTCCCAATCAATTGATCCTATGCATCCAACCGGATGAGGGGATCACCCTGACGTTTGGGGCAAAGGCACCTGGCCCGATTAATCAGATCGCTCCGGTCAATATGTCGTTTGATTATGTCTCTACCTTTGGCAGCAAACCGCCAGAAGCCTACGAGCGGTTGCTCCTGGATGTAATGATGGGAGATGCCACCTTGTTTACCCGAGCCGATGAGGTTGAAGCAGCCTGGAGATTTACAACCGATATTCTAGAGGCGTGGGAAAAGGCCGGAGTAAAGAATCTGCCTGTCTACGAAGCCGGAACGTGGGGGCCAAGCGGGGTAGATGAGTTTATTCAACGGGATGGACGGAAGTGGCGGAACCCTTAGAATGAGATTTTCTCAAAGCCGGCTAAAAGTTCTGAACCGACGGCAATCGGTTGACCCGCAATTAGGGCAGGTGGTTTCGGTGGTTACAACAAAACCACAATTGAGTCAGGTGCGTGGTTGAAGGTTGCCAAGCGGGGCTCCACAGGCTATACAGTGTGATTCACCTGTTGGATTGGCAGTGCGGCAATATGAACATTGGATACGGCGCAGTTTTTCGCTTAACTCAAAAGACGCATCGGCTTTTCGGATGGTGTCTTCAATGGTTTTCCAGATTTTATTGACCAGTTGGATGTTTTCCAGATCTTGAGCCAGGTCATCCAGTCTCCCTAGCAAAGAGAGGGGATTTTTCCAGGCAGATAAGGCGGTTTCCCCAAACTTGCTGCAATTCCCAACCATTCTTTCTCACGCCAATAGCTGTATAACCACCCGATGGTGCGCCTAGCCGAGTAGCAATTTGAACCACGAGATGGTCCTCTGCCCCTACAATTTGAGCAGACTGCGGTTGAAGGTAATGACTAATCCCTGGGCTATCTGCTGTGGAGTAACGCGACCATGATAATACTTTGTTTCCATATTCTACCTATCACGATTTACGAAACCAACTGGGAAATGTTTCAAATCGAATATAATTTAGAACATTGATTTACACCGTCAAAAAATCTTCATTCATGGAGCGCAAAACGATTGAAAAAGATTACTGTTTTGCTCGTCATTTGGGGAGCACTCTTTTCGCTTTGGTTATCTTCTAATGGTCTTCTTTTCACTTATGCTAAAGCGATTGATCAAATCCCCACCGTCGCTATTCCAACCGTGACCAGTTCACCCAGTTTAGCAACCATTGTCGTTACTATGGAGCAAGAGCAGATTAATGTGCGAGCTGGTCCGGACACCGAATATCCCATTGTCGGTGTTCTGATTGCGGGGCAGCGTGTACCGGCATTGGGTCGCACTGTGGGAGGGAACTGGATCAAAATTGTTTATCCCGGTGTCCCTGGAGGAACGGCCTGGGTATATGCGCCATTAGTGACTGTCGAAGGTTCGTTACCGTTGGTCGAACCCCCCCCAACGCCCACTCCGAAAACCACTCCAACCGTCAATCCAACCCTGGCTGCCCAATACTTGATCGAAATTCCTCCCACTCGATTGCCTACCTTCACTCCGCCTCAGCCGATCGTCTATCCAACGTTTACCGTTCCTCAAAGCACCCGAGCGCGCTTTCCAATGGGTTTAGCAATTGTTGGTTTTGGGATCATCGGTTTGTTTGGAGCTTTGATCAGTATTCTGCGTGGTCGTTGAGCAATTCTATTCTTACCACGGACATTCCCCACAGGTGTTGATGGCTGCAGATTTTCCAACGTATTTGTACATTGTCACATTATTGAACGGCTCTCCAAGAATGCCATCGTGAATTGCCCACGATCGCAAGCGAATACTCTGAGCAGCTTCAGGTCTGCGGAAAGG
>Ga0197142_1003315_pt1 | contig 13591 bp, 9 predicted proteins | sample GBS60_MetaG_FD_148614 | JGI IMG/M metagenome (GOLD analysis project Ga0197142, IMG submission 148614) | Sediment microbial communities from Great Boiling Springs, Gerlach, Nevada, United States - GBS 60_MetaG | ecosystem: Environmental > Aquatic > Thermal springs > Hot (42-90C) > Sediment... | reverse complement strand
TTGTTGTGATGGAGCGGGCCATGAGGCGGCGAACCCGCCGCGTACACCGTGGGGAAGCGGGCGAGCGTTCCCGGCGGCCCCCCGGCCGGATAGGCGGTCATGACGACGCCGAAGGTATTGGTGCTATCGGGTGCATCGCCCAGGTCGGGCTGCGGGGCTACCGTCTCCACACAGGTGTAGTAGTCTTCGGTCTCACCCCAGCGATAACCGTTGGGCGGACCGCTGCCGTCGTTGCTCGCCGGAACAGGGGCCGGGGTGTCGCTGAGGGTCAGTCGCCACCAGACACAGGTGGTCGTTGTCGGCGGATGGAAGGGCAAAAACGCCGGCGTGTTGAAGGTGTAGGTTCCCGGAGCCGGCAGCAGGATGTGGTGGTTTTGCACCGCCCATTCCCGTGCCGCACCGCCAGGGCAATCCAGGACTTCGCCCCAGGCGCCGTTGCGATTCCAATCGAACCACCCATTGAGGAAGGCCTCGGTCGGCGGCGTCCCCGGCGCCACCGTCACGGTGAAGTTCAGGCGGGTGGGCACGCAATGGGGCAACGGCGGATTGGGATTCGTGCCGTCGTCTTGCAGGTCGAGGTCAGAGCCGTCGGTAGCAGGGATGAGGTTATGGGTAGGGTCGGCGTCAAAACCGATGTCGGCCTCCAGCTCCCGGCTCAGCACCGGGCCGAGGTAGAAACGGAGGGTGGCATTGCGATGAAGAGGACCGTGAGGAGGCGAGCCGGCCTTGAAGACGGTGGGATAGCGGGCCGCCACGCCGGGAGGTCCACCTTTGGGATAGGCCGTCATGGTGGCCCCAAAGGAATTCGTGCTATCCGGCGCATCCCCCAGGTCGGTATCCGGTTTCTGGAACCCAACCTGATGGCCGGCTGCGGGTAACCATAGCCGATAGCCGGCCTGAGCTGTGGCCTGAGGCTCGCTTGCCCCTGTCGGTGGCAAGGCAGAGCTCCCACGCCATAGCAGAAAGAACGCTGCCATGGGGATCAACCACAACAGCCATCGCGAAGAAAACGGTGCACGCATGGCACTACTCTCCTTTGCCGTATGAACAGGGCAGGTTGGTGTTCCGCACGGCCCCGTGTCGTCTCATCTCACCAAACTGCGGCACAAAAGGGTCGGCCTGCCCTCGGAGGAAAGACTGGATGGGGGATTGTACCAGAGGGGCAAAAAACGGGCAAAAGCGTTTTTGGGCGCCGTCCTTTCCCCTTACTACAATGAGACGGCGACGTTATCGGTAACCTGACGCCCATCCCCACGCGCATGAAACCTCTGATCCTCTGGGCCCGCAACCGCTATCCTCAACCCTATGGCCTGCGCCTGCTGCAGCGGGAGGGCGAGCGGATCGTGGGCATGGTCCGCATCGACCAGGAATGGTTGCCTTTTGTCTACGACGGGCAGCGTCGTGAGATCACCCTGGGCGCAGGCCCGGCGCCGCGCCTCATCCGCCTGAACGAATGGGGGCAGGAAGTATGAGACCTGCCCTCATCCTGCATCCCGGTCGGGATAAAGCCGTCCGCCGGCGCCATCCCTGGATTTTCAGCGGCGCCATTGCCCGGATCGAAGGCCGCCCGGAGGCCGGCGCCGTGGTGGATGTGCGCGCGGCCGACGGCACCTGGCTGGCCGCCGCCGAGTTCAATCCCGTCTCGCAGATCCGGGCGCGGGCCTTTTGCTGGGAAGCCGCACGGCCCCTGGACGCCCATTTCTGGCGGGAACGGCTGCAAGCCGGCATCGCCCGCCGCCGTCGCCTGTTGCCCGACCGCGAAGCCTGTCGGCTGATTTTCGCCGAAAGCGACGGCCTGCCCGGCCTGATCGTAGACCGTTATGGCCGTCATCTCGTGCTGCAGACGCTCACGGCCGGCGCCGAAGCCCGCAAAGCTCAGACCGTGGCCGATCTGGTGGCCTTGTTAGCCCCCCTCAGCATCTGGCAACGGGACGACCCGGTGCGGCGCAAAGAGGGACTGGCGCCGGTCGAAGGCCTGCTCTACGGCGACCTGCCTGCCGATCCCATCCTCATCCGCGAACACGGCCATCGCTTCCTGGTGGACATCCGGCAAGGTCAGAAGACCGGGTTCTACCTGGACCAGGCGGAAAATCGGGCTTTGCTGGCCCCCTATTGCGCCGGGGCCGAGGTCCTCAATGCCTTCAGCTACACCGGGGCCTTTGCCGTGTATGCCCTGGCCGCCGGCGCCCGGCATGTGACCAATCTCGACACCAGCGCCGCCGCCCTGGCCCTGGCTGCGGCCAATCTACGGCTCAACGGCTTTGACGACTCCCGCTGGACGAATCAGGAAGCCGATGTCTTCCTGCAATTGCGGCGTTGGCGTGACGAAGGCCGCCGCTTCGACCTGATCATCCTCGACCCGCCCAAGTTTGTCACGACGCCGGACCATCTCGAGCGGGCAACGCGCGGCTATAAGGACATCAACTGGCTGGCCCTGCGCCTGTTGCGGCCGGGCGGCCTGCTGGCGACCTTCTCCTGTTCGGGTCTGGTGGATCGCGACCTGTTTCAAAAAATCGTCTTCGCCGCCGCCCTCGATGCCGGCCGCGAGGTGCGCATCGTGACCTGGTTCGGCCAGAGCCCCGACCATCCCGTCCTGCTCACCTTCCCCGAAGCGGCTTATCTCAAAGGCCTGTTGTGTTATGTCGAGTGACGGCCCGGCCATCCCGCGGTTGCCCTGGACCTACGGCATCGTCTTGGGGTTGGGCTTTTTCGGCATCACCGTCCTGGGGCCGATCTACAACACCTATCTGCCGCTCATGCTCCATGCCCAGGGCTTTAGCCCGGCCGCCATCGGCTTTGTGATGACCTGGGACGACTGGTTGCGGGCCTTTATCCCGCCCTGGGCCGGCGCCCGCTCCGACCGCACCTGGACGCGGCTGGGACGGCGCCGGCCCTGGATTCTGGCCGGCGCGCCCCTGGGCGCGCTCAGCTATGGGCTCATCCCCCAGATGGCCGTGACGTCCCTGCTGTTGCCGCTCCTGCTCCTCCACCATGTGGCCATGGCCCTGGTGCGCGCCCCCGGTCTGGCCCTGTTGGGCGATCTGTTCGCGCCGACGGAACGCAGCAAAGCCAGCGGTGTCATCAATCTCGTGGGCGGCCTGGGCGCCCTGACGGCCCTGGTCGCCAGCAGTTGGGCCTACGACCTGGGTCCCCAATGGCCGTTCTGGCTGGGTGGACTCCTGGTGGCGGTTGGGGTCTTCCTCTTCCTGGTGGCCGTGCCCGAACGGCGCGAGTGGGGACCGGCGCCCGCCGACGGCGCTCATGGGACGGCCTGGTGGCGATGGTGGCCGCGCGGCCGCACGGCCGCAGCACGGCCACCCCTGACGCGAGCAACCGCGCTGCTGCTGGCCGCTGTTTTCGGCGTGTTCAGCGCCTTCAGCATCGTTGAGACCTGGCTCAGCTCCTATGCGGCTTTGGCCCTGGGTTTGCAACCGGGGCGTCTCCCCCTGGTCCTGGCCGTTTTTGCCGGCGCCCTCCTCATCGGCGCCGTGCCCGCCGGTTTTGCCGGCGCCCGGCTGGGGCATCGCCCGGCCCTGGCCGTGGGCATGACCGTCTTCGCCCTGGCTTTCGGCCTCAACATCCTGGTGCCGACACCCACCCTGTTGCTGGTCTCCCTGGCGCCGGCCGGCCTGGCCTGGGCCCTCATCATCATCAACCTCTTCCCCCTGCTCTACGAGGTCGGCGGGGAGGACAAAGCCGGGCTGCTCACCGGTCTCTATTACACGGTCACTTCCCTGGCAGGGATCATCGGCCCGCAATGGCTGGGGCTGGTGCTGGAACTGACCGCCGGCGACTACCGCTGGATGTGGGTCACGGCGACGGCGGCGGTGCTGCTGGGCTTGGGCCTCCTGCACCGGGTGCACGGTGGGACGCAGGCGGGATAAAAGACGCCGGCAGGAGGAGGCCGTTCGTTGTGGGCAGACGCGCCTAATCCGGGAGCATGGCCGCGATCTGCTCGGCCACGGCCAGATAGTGGGGCTGATCGCCGTAGTTATGGCGGATCTGCTCGACCACCCGATGCAGGACTTCGGGGTTGACTTCGGCCAGGGCGCGGGTGCGCTCTTCCCAGCGGGCGCGCAGTTCGGGATGGTCGTGGGTGGCCGCCAGAACGGCGACCTGGGCCGGAGAGGCCGAGCTGAGATGCCAATCGGCCATGTTGATCCCGACTTCGCGGCCGGCATTGGCCCAGTAGTAGGTCAACATAGGGTTCAGCAACCCGCGCATGCGCGCCCATAAAGAGTCTTCTTCCCGAACCAGAGCAAAAAAGGCCAGATAGTAGGGACGGGCGGCGGCGTAGTTGTGCTCGACCTGGGAGAGTTCTCCCGCGCGCACCGAGGCATACGAGGCCATGTACCAGCGCAGGTCCTCGAGGGTGGCGCCGGGTTCGTTGTTCTCCACGGCATCCCATTGCAGGCGACAGGCGTAGAGGTAGCTGCGCGCCGAGGCGGAGAAATCCTGGGAGCGCTGGATCATGGCCCGACGGGCCAACAGAGCCGCCGTCTCACTGCCGCGCGGGAGGTCCTCCGGCAGTTGCACCTGTTCGATATCCCGGGTCAGGCATTGCAAAGCCGGATCATCCCGGAAGGGGATGGCCGTGCGCCCGGCCAGGCGATAGCGCCCCTTCTCCTTGATGATCAGATGCCGCGCCTCCAGATCGTCCAACAGCTTCTGGATGTAGTCCACCTGGTCGCGATCGTTGAGCAAAACCGCCGCCAGGGCGGCCGGGTCAACGGGCAGGCCGGCATGGATGACGGCATAGACAAAACTCGATTCGGCCCGTTGCACAAAATCGGCTTCGCTCTCGATACCGGGCGCCAGGGAAACCGGCACCCGCACCGAGGCCATCTGGCCGCCGTAATCGAAAGCCCGTTGCCGAAAGCCCATCTGCCAGATATGGCGCAGGAGGGTCTTGCTGCGGCTGAGGCCTTGCATCTCGTAGCGCTCCCGCAGCTCCTCCAGGAGCATATCGGTGGTGTAGACGCCGGGCTTATCGTGCAAGGCCCGGTAGATATCCCGCAGCACATCGCGGCGGGTGCTGAAATCCGCCGACGTCATCTTCAGACGACTGAAGATGTGGCGATACTGCTGTTCCAACGAAGGCGCGGTCGCAGGCGCTTCTTCGACCGCCCGCACATAGCGGGTCAACTGCAACTGATTCTGGGCCACGAAGCCTTTGGGCGCCACATAGAGCTGGAGATCGCGCACATAAAGGTCAACGGCATCGCCGTTCGCCTCCAGCCAGGTCCGAAATTGCGCATAGCCGAAATTGACCTCGTTGAAGGTGGGGTCCATGGCCAGCATGGTCTGCTTGAGGCGGGAAGCCAGGACCGGCACCTCCCCGCGCTGGCCATGGGCCTGCAGGGCCTTGATCAGGAGCATCCGTGCGGCTTCTTGTTCCGAGGTCGTATGCTCACCCACCACCGGAGCCTCGCCCAGCAAGGTTTCCAGATAGACAAACTCGTCGCACGATTTGACCAGCAGGCGATGGGTGATGTTGCGGGGACCGATACCCAGGGTGTATTTGCCGTATTCGCGCAGTTTCAGGATCAGGGCGCTGAAGTCGCTATCGCCGGAAATGATGACAAACGTCTGGATGTGGGGTCGGGTCATGGCCACTTCCAGGGCATCGACTGCCATGCGGATATCGGCGCGATTTTTGCCCGCTCGCACGCTGTACATCTGAATAAGATCGATGGCATTTTCCATCAATTCATCTCTATAATGACTAAAATGACTCCAATCAGCATAAGCCCTCTTCGTCACAACAGGCCCACGACTTTGTAGATATTCCATGATCGGTGTTATTTCAAAATCAAGAAAGGCACTTTCTGCCCATCTGGCAATATTTTCAAAATCGATAAATATAGCTAATTGCTGTGTCATATATGATGACTCCACGGCAAAACATATGAGAAGAGTAAGGGCATGACAGAACCGTCCCAAGGAGGGAAGCAAAGGCCATGTTCTGCCAGCCGACTGTAGAGCAAAGCCGCGGCGGTGTCAAATAGGACGCACCGGGGTGGACAGAGCCACCTGAAAAGACGATAATCGGGGTCACTGACTGAACTCAGCCTTTTTGGGCCTGCGGCCAAGGGTCGGCCCTTGGGGCGAGGAGTCCCCTCGGCCTGTGGCCTCGGGGTGGCCCTTCGCCGACCACCTTTCTTGAAGGGTGTCGGCGGAGGCCGACATCCGGCGCCAGGTGCCCAGGCAGGACGATTTCCATCGGCCTGAATCGTTACAATTTCCGAAGCTTTTCGCTATGGCTGCAACCCTGCGTGCTTTGTTTTCGGCCGAGGCGTGGTGGAGCGATGCGCTCCTGGCCGTGCTTCTGCTCTTTCTCGTCGAACTGATGCGACGCCTTTCCTGGCCCCTGGCAGGCCGTATCGTCCGGCTGCGCTACGGGGCCGGCACGCGTCGCGTGCTGCGGCCCGAACGGGAGAAGACGGTCCAGAGCATCATCGCCAGCAGCATCAGCGCGTTTAGCCTGCTGGCGGCGCTGTTCATCCTCCTCGCCCGCATCGTCGGCCTGGCCAATGTGGTGTGGATCATCGGTCTGTTCAGCGCCGCCCTCGGTCTCGGCGTCAGCCCCCTGGTGCGCGACATCCTCACGGGCGCCGGCTTCATCTTCGAGGATACCATGGCCGTGGGCGAGAAGGTGGAGATCGTCGGGGTGACCGGAGTGGTCGAGGCGGTCAACCTGCGCACCACCCGCCTACGGGCGCCTACAGGCGAGCTTTACACCATCCCCAACGGCGAGATCCGGCTGATCCGCAACTTCAGCCGGGGACGGTATTCGACCATCGAGCTGATCCTGCGGATCGCGGCGGCCGATCTGAGCCGGACGCTGACGCTCCTGGAGGAACTGGGCCGGGAGATCGCCGTTACCGAGGAGGATATCCTGGAACCCTGGCAGATCCTGACGGAAACGGGCATCCTGGCCGAACATACCGACCTCAAGCTGGTGGCCAAAGCCCGTTGGGGTCGGGCTGCCGAGCTGCGCGTGCGTCTGCTGGCAGCCATCCAGGCCCGCCTGGCCGCTGCCGGCATCGTCCTGGCCGAATAACACGATGAACACAACCGTTCCGGCGGCGCTGCGGCGACGTTTCGGGGTCGCGATCGGGATCTACGGCCTGGCCGTCGTGGCGATGGCCTGGCTTCTGGCCGTCACGGGGTCGGCGACGCTGAGTTGGCGGTGGCTCGCTCTGGCCGTTCCCGTCCTGGGCTATGCCCTGGGGCTGGCGGGCCGTCATCTGGGCCACCATCGTCGTGCGGACGCCGAGCCGGTGTTGCCGGTGTTCGGTCTCGGCACCGTCCTCACCCTGGCCCGTGGGCTGGCCGGGGGGCTGCTGGCGGGTTTCATCCTGGCCGGCCCACCGCCGCCGGCCCTGGCCTGGTTACCCGCCATCCTCTATACGCTGGCCGGACTGGCCGACGGTCTGGACGGTTATCTGGCGCGCCGGCGGCGGCAACAGACCCGACTGGGCGCCATCCTCGACATCGAGTTCGATGCCCTGGGCGTGTTGGTGGTGGCGGCTTTGGCCGTCCGTTGGGGGCGCTGGCCGCCGCTCCTGCTCATCGTCGGCCTGGCCCGTTATCTCTTCCTGGCCGGCCTGGCCCTTCGGCGTCGCCGCGGCCGGCCCATCTGCGACCTGCCGCCCAGCGCCATCCGCCGCGTCCTGGCCGGCCTGCAAATGGGCGTTTTGAGTGTGACGTTGTGGCCGATCACCCCGGCGCCCCTCGCTACCCTGGTTGGGATTTGTTTTACCGTGCCCTTTCTGGTCGTCTTCATCCGCGACGGTCTGCTGGCAGCCTGCCTGCTCGACGCCCGCACGACCGGTTATCGCCGCCTGGCCGCCTGGGCCGAGACGGTTCTGGCCCGGTGGTTGCCGTTGCCGCTCCGGTTCGCAACGGCTTTCGTCGCCGGGACCACCGGCAACCTGCTCGCCCAGACGATGACGAGCTATCAAACGGCCCTGGCCGCCTTTGGTCTGCCTGCTGCCCGCGAATTGGCCGTGGCCTTCGTGGCGCTGCTGCTGCTCACGGCGCCGTTGCTGGCCCTGGGCATCGGCGGTCGCCTGCCGGCCTTGCTTATGCTGGTGCCGGTAGGCTTTACCCTGGCTGCTGCCAGCGGTCCGGCCCCGGCCTATGCGGCTCTGGGCGGCTGTCTGTACGTGCTGTTGTTCGGCACCGGGGTGGCTTCGTGGTGGCCGTGGGGCGAAGCGTTCTTCCGGCGCCGTCCCGGCGAACCCGAAACCCCGCCGGACGAGAGCTGAGCGGCCGGCGCTGCCGCAATCGCACCCCGTCCTCCCCAGGCCTCCATCCCCTCCGCCGGCCGGTGGACAATCGGCCGCGTCTGCCGTTACAATACGGCACCCATAACGGCTGTTCCCGGCCGGCGAACCGTTCGACCTTGCGCTTCCCCTCTCTGCTCAGGAGGAAACCCATGTCCGCCAAACCCTGGCTCTCCCACTACGATCCCGGCGTCCGCCCCAGTTTACAGCCTTATCCGCGGCAAACCCTGGTGGATGTCGTCCAGGCTGCGGCCCAGGCGCGGCCGCAGCATCCGGCCCTCTGGTTCAAGGGCCATACCCTGTCCTACGGCGAACTGGACCGCCTGAGCGATGCCTTTGCCGCCGGATTGGTCCACCTGGGCGTGCGCAAAGGCGATCGCGTGGCGATCATGATGCCCAATGCCCCTCAATATGTCATCGCCGAACTGGGCATCTGGAAGGCCGGCGGCATGGTTGCCTCCATCAACCCCCTCTACACCGGTGCCGAGCTGGAGCACATGTTCAACGAGTGCGACGCCGAGACCGTCGTCACCCTGTCGCTCTTCTACGACAAAGTCAAGGAAGTCCAACCGCGCACGTCGCTGCGCCGGGTCATCGTCGCCAACATCAAGGAGTACCTGCCCCCGCTGCTGCGGGTCCTCTTTACGCTGGTCAAGGAAAAGAAAGAGGGGCACCGCGTGACCCTACGCGACGGCGACATCGCCTTTGCCGACCTGCTGCGGCAGCATCAAGGCGCCGCGCGGCCTCCGGTGGACATTCAGCCCGAAGACCCTGCCCTCATCCTCTTCACCGGCGGCACAACCGGCCTGTCAAAGGCCGCCGTGGGGTCGCATCACGCGCTGGTCATGGCCGGTCTGCAGATCAAAGAGTGGTTCAAGCACGTCCTCCACGATGGGGAGGATGTCTTTCTCACCAGCCTGCCGCTGTTCCATGTCTTCGCTGCCGCCGGCGTGCAGACGGTCGCCTTGCTCAGCCACAGCACCATGGTGCTGGTCCCCAACCCGCGCGACCTGACCGATGTGATCGAGACCATCCAGAAGAGCAAGGCGACTTTCGTACCCGGCGTGCCCACCTTTTATGTGGGGCTGTTGAACCATCCGCTGGTCAAAGAGGGCAAGGCCGACCTCACCTCCATCAAGCTCTGTATCTCCGGCGCCTCGGCCCTGTTGCAGGAGACGAAGGAACGCTTCGAGGCCCTGGCCAAATGCCGGATCGTCGAGGGCTACGCCCTGACCGAGTCCATGATGGCCATCGTCTGCACACCGGTCAACGGCACGTACAAAGTCGGTTCTGTGGGCATGCCCGTTTCCGATGTGGAGGTGCGCATTGTGGACGCCGAGACCGGACAACGCGACCTGCCGCCCGGCGAAGTAGGCGAGATCCTCCTGCGGGCGCCGCAGCTCATGCTGGGCTATTGGCGTCGCCCCGAGGCCACGGCCGCCATGATCCGCGACGGCTGGCTCTATACGGCCGATCTGGGCTATATGGACGAAGACGGCTACCTCTTCATCGTGGACCGCAAAAAGGACGTGATCAAGCCCAGCGGTTTCCAGGTCTGGCCGCGCGAGGTGGAGGAGGTCATTGCCCGCCATCCGGCCGTGGCCGAGGTCGGCGTGGCCGGCGTGCCCGATGAGCGCACCACCGAGGCGGTCAAAGCCTGGGTCGTGTTGCGTCCAGGCCACACGGCCACGGCCGAGGAGATCAAGGCCTTTTGCCGTCAATACCTGGCCGCCTATAAGGTGCCCAAACATGTGGAGTTCCGCACGGCCCTGCCCAAGAGCGCCGTGGGCAAGGTGTTGCGCCGGGAGCTGAGCAAGGAGGGTTAGGCGAAGGCCCGGCGGAACGACGGCGAGAGGCCGCGCCGTCGTTCCCCCACGACCTGCGCCGTCTGTCACCCCGCTACCGACCATGCTCCTTTGCGTGGATATCGCCAACGCCGATATCACCCTTGGCCTTTTTGCAGGCGAGCGCCTTGTGGCCACCTGGCGGCTGGCCAGCGAGGTGCGACGCACCGAAGACGAATATGCGCTCCAGGTGGTCGGGCTGCTGGCGCAACAGGGCTACACGCCGGCGGACCTCCACGGCGCCGGCATCGCCTGCGTGGTGCCGCCGCTCCTCCCCGTCTGGCAGACCGTATGCCGGCGGCTGTTGGCGACCGAAGCCCTCGTCGTCGGCGCCGGGGTCAAGACGGGCCTGCGCATTCGCACCGAATCGCCCCGCCGGCTGGGGGCCGACCGCGTGGCCAATGCCGTAGCCGCCAAAGCCCGCTTCGGCGCGCCGCTCTGCATTGTGGATTTCGGCACGACCACCACCTTCGATGCTCTGGCGGCCAACGGCGACTACCTGGGTCATGCCATTGCGCCGGGTCTGGACATGGCGGCCGCCGCGCTCAGCACGGCCACGGCCCAGTTACCGGAGGTCATCCTCGCCCGGCCGCCGGGTCCCATCGGCCGCAACACGGTGGAAAGCATCCAGGCCGGGCTGCTGTTCGGTTTTGTGGGGTTGGTGGAGGGCCTGGTGGCCCGCTTCCGGGCCGAGTTAGGCCCTGCCATGCGCGTGATTGCCACGGGGCGGCATGCCTCCCTCATCGCCGCCGAAACCGCCGTGATCGCCCACATCGAACCCTGGCTGACCCTCCACGGCCTGCGCCTGATCTGGGAGATGAATAGGGGGAGGTTGGAAGGTGAGAACGTTAGCACGTGGGAAGGTTAGTGCGTGGGAAGGTAGGGGGTAGGGGGCCTCTGGGTTGGGACATAACTGCCTACTACCCTGTTATGGCGAGCCGCCGCAGACGGCGAAGCTATCTCCTGCCAAGCCTGGAGATGGCTTCGGCGGCTACCGCCGCCTCGCCATGACACCACCGCCCCTACCCACGCCTCGCCATGACACTCAACCCTCAACCCTCAACCCTCAACTCAAAATGCCGCCACCGGCGCCTGAGCCTCACACCGTGCAGGGACAAAAAGCGGGGGATGGGATCCCCATCCCCCGCTCCCTACCGCTCCCCTACGGCATCACGTACTCCACCACCAGCCGCGGCCGGTTCGACACCCCCGCCTCACCCGCCGACAGACTCACGTAGTTCGCCACCCTGTCGTTGTTGTCGTCCTGCACGAAACGCAACCGCAGCTGCGTCCGCCCCACCTTGTTGATCTGATGCTTCCCTCCCGTCAGCAACAGCCTATACCAACCATCAACCAACGGCGGGATCAGCGGCCCGACCGTCTTATCCGCCGCCGCCGCAAAGTCCGCCGGCTCCAACCCGCTCGTCGGACCCAGGCTCCCCTTCCGCAGGTCCACCAGGAAACCCCCAAAGGCCTGCACCGGATTCCCACCGCCGCTGACCCCCTGCCGTTTCAGCTCCAGCCTCACCCCCACGATGACGGCCGTATTCGGCAGCGGCGACGTATCGAAGGACAGCACCGAGCGGTACTGGCGATTCGCCGCATCATCCCCCACCCGCAGCAACCCCGTCGTGCTCAGCGTCCCGCCCGCATCGGTGTTTTCCCCCGATTCCAGAATCCGACCGTCCTCCGCCCCCAGGGAGAAAAAGGTCATCCTCTGCAGTGTCGGCGCCTCATACGCCCCCACATCGCAGGTGGCAGTGCCGTTCCCGTCCCCGTCCTGCGGGCGGCTGACGCCCCGCTGGTCTTGGGTCACGGGGTCGGTGTTTACATCGGTACACTGACCTGATGGCACGGCATCAATGGCCACGCTGCCCGCCAGCAGCGCATGGGTGGCCGTGGTCCCCGGCGCATTGACTGCCAGCGGGTCGAGGTTCAACCCTCCCGGTCCGGTCGAGGGCACGTAGGTGAAATTCGTCGTTCCGCAGCTCATCGTTGCCGTATCCGTCGCCAGGTTCACGCCGTCGGGGACGAACGTGCCTCCTGCAAGCGAGCAATTCGGCCCCGCTAACGTGGCCGTGTTGTTCCCCACGATGGAGTTCTTGATGAAGACGTTGTGGTCATTCCAGATGCCGCCGCCGAATTTGCCTGCCGAGTTCGAGGCAATCGTCGTGAAGCTCAGCTTGGCTATGCCGTCGTTCCAAATGCCGCCGCCGTCCTCGTCGGCATTGTTGCCCGAAATCGTGCTGTTGGTGGCGATCACCGTGCCGGTGGAGTTGTTGCGGATGCCGCCGCCGTCCTCGTCAGCGCTATTGCCCGAGATCGTGCTGCCGATGATGTCCAGTATGCCGGCATTCAAGATGCCGCCGCCGTCCTCGTCAGCGCTATTGCCCGAAATCGTGCTGTTGGTGATGGTCATCGTGCCGACGCCGACCAAGTTGTCGCTGATGTTGCGAATGCCGCCGCCGTCCTCGTCGGCGCTATTTTCCGAGATCGTGCTGTTGGTAACGGTCACCTCACCACCGACATTCTCGATGCCACCGCCGTCGTCGAAGGCGTCATTATCCGAGATCGTGCTATTGGTGATCGTCACCGTGCCGCCCCCGTTGTAGATGCCGCCGCCGTCGTAGTCGGCGCTATTGTCCGAGATGGTGCTGTTGGTGATCGTCAGGATGTCGTCGTTCCAGATGCCGCCGCCGTCGTTAGGCGCCGAGTTGCCCGAGACCGTGCTGCTCTGAATCGTCAGTGTCCCTTCGTTAGAAGATGCCCCCCCAAAGCCGGCACGATTTCCCGAGAGTGTGCTGTTGGTGAGGGTCACCGTGCCGGCGTTGCGGATGCCACCACCGAAGTTCTGCGGGGAATCGCTCCCATCGGCGCAGCCGCCTCGCACCGTCAGGTTCTGCAGCGTGAGATTGTGCTCACCCGCCCCCTGCACCTCGAAGATGCGGAATTCCCCATCGTTTGCTGTACCGTCTAGAGTACACGTCAACGTCGTGCTGCGCTCGATCGTCGCGCCGTTGCCCTGAATGGTGATCGTGCTCGTGATGTCCAGGTCGTCATTATCTGCCCCGGAGTCCGTCACATGCCCTCCGCCATCGTCGTCCTTCGAGAGCGTGTAGGTCGCCGCTGCTGCTAACAAGATCGTGTCCGCGCCCGAGCCCGCCGCACAATCCGTCGAGCCGCTCTGAGAGTCGGTATTGGCGTTGATGATCGCCTCCCGCAGCGAGCAGAAGCCGTTGGTGTTCACTTCATCCGCCGTGGTGGTGACGGTGATCGTCGCCGTTGGAGCCGCCCGCACCGACAGCCCCAACCCCACCACCAACACGCCGCACAACAACAAAAACACGAGAAAGCCAATGGTACGCATGGTCGCCTCCTTTGCCTGAGTGTGGTGGATTGTCACAGAGAAACACAGACACGGAGGCGACCTCACCGGAACACCGGTCACGACAAGCG